>Ga0115030_1000940_pt1 | contig 12783 bp, 13 predicted proteins | sample SidtaG_4_FD_87174 | JGI IMG/M metagenome (GOLD analysis project Ga0115030, IMG submission 87174) | Marine algal microbial communities from Sidmouth, United Kingdom - Sidmouth_Male1 metaG | ecosystem: Host-associated > Algae > Red algae > Unclassified | place: Sidmouth, United Kingdom | collected... | reverse complement strand
CGGCCAAGTGCTCCCCTCTCTCGCGCCCACACCGACGCCCACGCCCTCGCACCAAATCGAATCACTCACCAAATCAAAAGGCCACTAGAGCAAAGCGAAGATCAAATCCAAACACGCCAAAAGTAACGCCCCAAGATGACCCAAGACGAATGTGCGCAACTTGACCACGTCTTGCAAATGTACCATCTGGGGTACCATAAGGGTCACCGACCATCATCCATCCGCGAACCGCAAGTGGAATCGACGACGAGCATCACATTCCAACACATCGCAGCAGAACGGCAAGGCGGAGCGCGCCAACCGCTACATTATGGAGCGGGTTCGCGCGGCACTGCTGGACGCCGGTGCGGAAGAGGAGCTCTGGGCTGAGACGATCTCCTCGGTCATCCATGTGCTCAACCGGTCCCCCGAGGCGGGGCAAGATGTGACGCCCCTCGAGGCGCTCACGGGGCGACGCCCCGACGTGAAGGGATTTCGCGTCTGGGGGAGCCGGGCCTGGGCTCTCAAGCCCAAGAAACAGCAGCGCAAGCTGGAACCAAGGACCGATGTTGGCCGCCTTCTTGGCTACACCGTTGGTGTAAAAGCCTACCGCATCCTCGAGGATTATTCAAACAAGATCTTCGAGCGCCGCGACGTGCTCATGGAGGAGATCCCAAGCAAGACCATCAACAAGATGTTTTCTCCTGGGTCAAGCGCCAGTCCTCGCCTGAAAGCGTGGACGGATGGTAACGAGGAGGACGGTGCAATGGACATGCTGGCCGCGGATGTCCCCAGCGGGGACGAGTATGCTCCGCAGCAGTCGCCAGAGAGCGACGGCGCTCAGGACGAGGAGGCCGTCCATTATGCGGAAGACGGAGATGGAGATGACGCGGGCGAGGACGCGGCGCCTCCAGAGGGGCACCAAGAGCTGCCTGACTCCACGACGGAGAGTGATGACGATAGGGTGCAAGCTCGCCGGAGGTCCAAGCGCAAGCCGGCACCAAAGGTCACCTGGTGGGAGAGCAACCCGAAGGCGTACGTGGCAGCGGGGCCCTGTGGTGGCGCTAAGTCTTCCTGGGACCTCAGCAAGCCGCCGAATAACGCGAAGGAGGCGCGTGCACGCTTGGACTGGCCGCTATGGAAGGCGGCAGAGAAGGAAGAGTACCTGGCGCACAAGAAGCTCGGTAACTGGTCCAAGACCAAGAACAACAACAAGTGCAAGGCTGTCAAGACTCGGTACGTGTACGACATCAAGCGATATTCGGAGGGCAACGTGACGAGGTACAAGGCGCGCCTGGTCGCGCAAGGCTTCAACCAAGTTCCGGGGCGTGCCTTTGACGAGACGTGGGCGCCAGTGCCCGGCTCGGCAACAACACGCGCACGTTTCGCGGTGGCCGAGGCCAAGGACTGGGAGGTTCACCACGTGGACGTCAAGACGGCTTTGCTCACCGCCAAGATGGACAAGGAAATGTACATCAACCTTCCGGACGGCACCGAGCCGGGGAAGGCACATGAGGTCTTTCGTCTCAACCAAGCTCCGTATGGAACGAAGCAGGCGGCGCGTCTGTGGGGCATCAAGCTCGACAAAGAGCTCAAGGCTATGGGGGCGGTCCGGTCCAAGGTGGACCCGTGCCTCTACACGTGGAGCCACCCTGTGCACGGGCTGGTTTACATTCTCATCTACGTGGACGATCTCGTCGTTGCGGGCAAGAGCCTGGACGGGGTTCAGGCGGTCAAGAACTCGGTGTCGGCGACGTTCGTCGTGCGCGACATGGGGGAGGTCAAGGACTTCATCAGCATGAAGGTAATGCGAGACCGAGCGGCCAAGATGCTCACCCTGAGCAACCCGGGGCATGTTATCGCACTCCTTGAGGCTTTTGGTATGTCCAACTCCACGCCCAACATGAAGCCAATGGTGTCGGGGGCCCAGCTGTCCAAGACGGGGCAGAACCTCTTGCCCGACGGCAACCGGTATGCCGAACTTGTCGGCTCCCTGATCTACCTGTATACAACGACGAGGCCGGACATTGCCTTTGCCGTGGGCGTGCTGTCGCGTTACATGGCCTGCCCCGAGGAGGACCACATGCGCGCGGCCAAGGTGGTGCTTCGGTACCTTCGCGGGGCTACGCGCCTCGGGGTCGCGTACGGCGCCGACAAGGCTCTCCAACGGTACGTCGACGCCGACTGGGCGGGCGACGTTGAGAGCATTCCCACCAATGTCGGGCCAACGGTCTGACACGGTGAAATGAAACCGCTGCGTGTGGCCCTGCGAGTGGTCGGTTGCGAGCGCGCCAACGCGTTGCCAACGGGGAATGTACTGGGTGAAACAAAGTGGGCTACCTTGCGAAGATCTGAGCGCCGTTGGCCTCGGCGTTCTTGGCCACAGTCGGTGGTTGCCAACGAAGGACACGTATCAGCGTCGTCGCAAGTATCGAAATGAAGCGGCGTCCGTCGAATACGTGCCGAACATGTCACGGAAAGCGTTTGAACGGAGCCAAAACGGCCCAAATCAAGGCAATTTAGCGAGACACGTGGAGGCCTTTCGGTACCAATTTGGATCGAATCCGCTCGAGTGCGTGACGTGTGTTGCGGTCGCACCCCCTCAGGTGGTGGCGGGTGTTGGAGCCTGAATCATGCCGGTCGAACGGTCGGCTGCGGGCACAGTTGCCTGACGAACCGCGCAAACGGGTGGCTCGAGAGCCATGCGCGTGGCACAAGGGTCGCGCCCCTGTGCACCTCTGCTGCGTGCCTGACCTGATCTGCTGTGTCAGACCGATTGCACCGCGCTTTCACTCTTTCTGTGACGCCTTGGGTGCCTCCAGACGGCCGAGGACGGGCCACAATAGAGAAATGGATCGCGGTGGCGGACTCATCGGCACTCGTGTGTGTCCACCTGAGCGTCGGTGGTGTGTCCCCCGGGACGTGGGGACAAGTGCCCGGGCTCTCGGGGCGGTGTCCTTGACAGCCTTTCAAACAATCTCTCGGTGCAACCGTCCACTCACTCGCGAGTGCGTGATGGGTGACGGCGGGCCCCCATGTGTCCGGCGTCGAGATCGCGAGGTACGGTGCACGCCTGTCGAGGAAACCTACCGTCATCCTCATTCTGGGTCACGGGTCTCGTGGCGCAGCGGGGCCCGTCATCTGACCGCTCGTGTGAGCCTCTCGGGACATCCGTTCAGGCAGTCCACGAAGGCCGATTGTGGGGTCCGGCACCTTCCTGTGGCCCGGTCACACCGTTCTGACTGCGCCTGGGAGGGCCACGAGGGGCGGTGCCGCAGTCCTCGTTGTCAGGTAGTATGGAAGCAACCAACAATGTCAGCCGACTTAGGTCGCGTGCGTTCGGCTGTTCGCTTGCGGGGACCGCACGGGTGAAGGCGTACGTTGAACGTGACCGGTCTCTGCGGCCCGTTCCGCAACGGCGGTGCATCCGCCCTCTTTCGCAGTCGACGGACGGTGTGTCCACTGCTGTCGCGGTGCCATTCGTCTCGCGACACGGCAAGCCGTCATGCCCGACTCCCCCCCTCCAAAGTCGGCCGATAACGACGCCGCGCCATTTCCCCCACTCTCCCCTCTACCTCCTGGCTTTCGGTACCAGCGGGTGCGCAACCCGTGGCACGAGTCTTCTCCCCCCCTTGCGCTCGAGCCTGCTACGGCCGGTGGCTTGGGTAGAGCGCCGCCTCCCGCGGTGGGAGCAGCAGCTCGGCCGCCGTATGGGACGACAGGAGCCGCCACTGCAGTGGCGACGTCCCAGCCGGGCGGCACGCCCACGACTGCCGACGATTGCGCGTCCCTGCCTGAGTCGGCAGCGACCACCGGTGTGGACGCGGTAGCGCCGGCCAAGTCCGGCGCCGCACTGGGTGGCACCGACGCCATTGACGCCGTCGAGGCGGCTCCAACCCCTTCTAAGAAGGCGCGGACTGATCGGCGCCCGCACTTGGCGGGCTTGCGGCGCGCCAGCGAGCTCGGTGTCGAGAAGTTCGTCCGGCGCTTGCACGCGTGTCGCGTGAAAGATGCGCTTGCTTCCGAAAAGACTCCTCCCCCCAACCCTCCCCTCTTTTCCGACCGCTGTGTGCTGTACAAGCCTCGAGAAGCCGCTCTTTCGGGCGCCCGTCGCGCTACCTCGGACGAGCGCTCCGGCGGTGGGGCGGGCTCCGTGGCGCCGACATTGGTGGCCGCCGCGGCGGTTGGCTGCGGAAGCGCAAGTGGCACAGAGGCTGGCGCTGGCGCTGGCGGGGCGCCCGGAAAGAGCGCACCGGTCGGCGGCGCGCCACCAAGCGACACAGAGTCGGAAAAGTCGGGGCGTACCCGTGCACGTGAGAAGCCAGCAGCCGGAGCTCGACGGGGAGCGATGCCGCGACCAACAATGTCGGACCTTGGTGGGGCTGGCGGTGGTGACAAGAGCAAGTGGAACCAGTCTTCGGGCGGGAGCTTGGCATCATCCAGCACCGGCGGTGCGCCGACGCTGCAGCACCAGGGGCGCCGCGCGAGCGGCGGTCCACGCCGCGGGGGCGGCGCAGGCGCAAAGAAAAAGAGCCCAGGCAACGGAAAGGGAAATGTGTGGACGGTGGACGAGCAAGTGGCTCTCTGTGAGGAGTTTAAGTTCGTGTCGCAGCGGTCGGACATGGGCGCAGACTGGTGAAAGGACGGTCCGTGGGACACAATCAAGGAGGACTGTGTGAAGCGCATCCCCAAGAGCCTGAAGCCCAGTGACCTGAAGGGCCGATGGAGCGAGCGCACGGCGCGCTCCATACAGACGCAGTTTGAGCGCGAGATCGCGCCCGACGTGCAGCGCTTCGCACATTTCTTCAAGGTGGTGCTGGAAAAGAAGCAGCTGACGGAGGGGCTGACTGAGGACGACCTCGTGCGCGCCGCCGCGGGCCTCTTCTCGGGCGTGTCGGCCTACCAAGCCGTGCGGCAGGACGCGTGCTCGGACGAAGAGCGCGAGCGGCAGGGAAAGGCGCGGGCGGAGCGGACCGGTAACGTGGTGACATGCGGGTGCACTCCGACGTTGCGCGTGCTGAGAGAGATGGACAAGTTCAGCGGGGCGGCGGCCGATGCCGACGCCGTCGCCGACCGCTTTCACGCATTGGTGGTCAGCCGGACGTTGACGGCGGCGACGATTGCAACGGCGGCGGCGACAAGCGCTCACGCGGGAACCGTCCCGCGCTCCAGCAGCGACCGGCCATGGGCGTCAAGGCGGCCAAGCGCATGCGCAACAACAAAGAAAAAATGCAAGAGAGCGCGGGCGTCCTCGGAGTGGAGCTCGTCCGCTAGAGAAAGACAATGGAGGCGCTGGTGTCGGAGGCTGCCAAGCGGACGCAGCTGGAGTCGAAGCGCGCGGCGGCCGCGTTCTTCAACTTGGCCGAGAACAAGGGCACGGACGAGGCCAAGACGTTCTTTGAAGCCATGCGGAAGGACATGTTCAACGTCGGCATGGCGGCCATCAATGCCACGGCGCCGGCGCCCGTGGCCAGCGGTGCGGTCGCGGTGCGGGGCGCGTCGCCTTCGACCAAGTCGGCCACTGCGGCGGGCGCGAGCGCAGCGGCGGCCGCGTCGGCCGCGGCGGCCGCGGGGGGCGGCAAAGAGCCGATCGTCGCATCCAGAGACGACAGCGACGCGACCACCAGTGTTCCCGAGGCGTCGCGACTGGACAAGAGAGGCTCTGCAGAGCGCGTGCGCCTGGCGCGCGGCCGCCACGCGATGGCGGCCAAGTCCAAGGTGGGGCAGGCGCGCATCGACAAGAACCAGGCCGCCATTGACCTGACTGGGCCGGACGTGGCAGCCGGGAGCAGTGTCACGGCGCCAACCACGCGTGGCGACACGCGCCGTCGCGGCGCGGGACGAACGGTCCGGACGACGGGCGCTGTGTCTGCGGGGACCGGCGGCGCTGTGAACAACGAGTTCTCTGATGATGAAGAGGATCAGTGAGGAACTTTGGGGTGCGGAGGGTTTGATCGCTAGAGTGATTGTGAGACGCATATTGCAAGACGTTGCTGTGTGCCAGTGACTCTACTGCGGCGGACGTGCATGCGTGACGGATGGGAGACATTGCAGGTCACGCACATTGTCCTTGTTTGGTGTGGTCGCGTGCTGTCGCATGCCTGTGTTGGAACTAGCGCGTCGCAAGCGTTGCTCCCTTTGTTAGCTTTGTAGTATGTTTTCTCGCGTTGCACGCCATGAGTCGCTCCGCACTGCTGTGTTTCATAGCCGGGCGCGTTCCGCACGTGCGTCATACACGGATAAAGTCTGTATCAGCAACGCCCTGGGAGATGGCAAGCGCTGCAGATGCGCATTTCAGGTGCAAAACACCTTGCCTGTCATACGCGATGCGAGAGCGCATGCCGCCAGAACTCGCATGAGCCCCGTGTCGTGACTCCGGCATGGGCAACTCGATTGGTACACAGAACATGCCATGCGGCTTTGACGAAAGAACAAGTGATCGACAAACAACCGACACAAACATGCACACACACGCACACGCACACTCGGACCCTCATTACTCGCCAGCGCGAGACCGCCGTGCCTGTCGGCGAGCCCACGCAAGTGCAGTGAGATCCTTGCTCAAGTTCATACCGAAGGCCGGGTCCGCCGCCTGCACCCAAGTAAGGAGGTCGGAGAAGGAACCCGGGGGGGGAAGCATGCCCCGGTTGACTTGGAGCGCGGGGTCAGCTGGAACACCGTCAGCGACCCGGCCAACGCGTCTGCGTGATGGCGCCAACGGAGGACCTTGGCCACAAATGTCGCCGACGCCACCCTCCCCAGCGCCCCCGTCGCCGTCGCCACCATCCCCGCCGCCGCCGCCGGCACCGCCACCATCGCTGCCGCCACCGCCGCCGGCGCCACCCTCCCCAGCATCCTCACCTCCGTCGCCACCATCCCCGCCGCCAGCGCCGCCACCGCCACCATCGCCGCCGCCACCGGCGCCTGCGCCGCCATCCCCATCGCCACCATCGCCAGCACCATTATCCCCATCCCCACCGGCGCCGGCGCCGCCATCCCCATCCCCACCGCCGCGGGCGCGGTCAAGTCTGGCTCCACCATCGCCGCCACCGCCGACGGCTGCGCGGCCACCCCCGCCACCGCCGCTACCGCCGCCACCGCCGCCACCGCCGCCACCGCCGCCACAGCCGCCGCCGCCGGCGCCACCGCCGCCGGCGCCACCATCCCCACCATATTCACCGCCGCCGACGTCACTGCCGTCGCCGCCGTTGGCGGCACCGGCTCCCGCGCCCTCACCGTTGCCCGCACCGCCGCCACTGTGACCACCAATGTCAACATCTGCGCCATGCCGCCGAATGTTGTGGACGAATGATGGCCGCCGCGCCTCCACGACCATCTTCTGCATAATTCACACGGCCTTGGCCGTGAGGAAGAGGTGAACCACGCTGTGGGGGCGCGCGGGGTGGAGAGTCACCTTGAATTGTTGGTTCATGGTGCCGTACAGGCGCTCGACCTCCTTGCGAGCGCCTTCTTGTACCGCGTGAAACTCAAGCTCCTCCGGGGTGCTGGGGTCCTGGTGGGGGCAAACTTGAAAGGGGTAAGAGGGATAGATACCGTCGACCAAATAGTAAAATTACGTGTACCTCCGTCCGTTCACTTCAAAATAAAAGTGACGTGGCGGCCACTCGCCGCGCACAACACCAGAAAATACAGGGCTCTGCTTGAGGACGTTGATGTCGTTGTTGCTTTCTGGAGAGCCGGCAAAGACGTGCCAAACCCACAGGTCGTGGTCGCACACCGTCTCCAGGACAATCAACCGCTTGCCCGACCTGCCCTTGTGCTGTCCCGCCGCCGACTTCGGGCAGCCATGCCACTCCCAGTGGCTGCAGTCCAAGCTGCCGATACAGCCGGGCAAGCCCCGGTCCTGGTTGAACGCGAGGATGCACGTGATGTCCTCGTCCGTCGGCGTGCGCAGGTGGGTCGACTCGTACTTGTAGACGATGAACTCGATGAAGTTCTTGACTGCGGCATTGGTGGTCGACTTCGACAACCGGACGTACTCATCGGGGGGGTCCGCCGCCTCGCCGTTGCCAAGAACGCGCAGCGCGGCGACGACCTTCTGAAGCGGATGCGCCTGGGGGCGCCCGGTGGCGTTGACGCGTTGGAGGAAAAACGGCTCGTCCTTTATGTCGCTGTAGATGCGCATGAAGACAGCACGTGGCATTCGACACCGGCTCTCAAAGGCCGCCTCGTCGAAGACGGGCGGCTCGCCGTCCACACCCCAGTAGTCGCGCAAAATGCTGCGCAGCCCGACGTTGAAGTCGCGCTTCTTGTTGGGCGCGCGCCCACGAACCGACCCGCGGTGCCGTCGCCGCCGGCGCTGACAACCGCGGACCCGCCGCGCCAACTGCAGCAGCCGAAGATGGTGGCTCAAAGCCATCGCGAGGCCCGAGGAGAGGTCGTCCTGGTCCACAGCACCGCCCATGTCGTCGCTGCGCTCCTCGTCGTGGACGTCCATGGTCTGCATCAACGAAGAAATCAGGATTGCAGGGGAACGCAGCGACCAACAATGCCACAGGAAGCACAGAATCGCAGCGGCACGGCACTCCATGTCAGATACCGGGTCCCACGTCGCAACCACACTTGCTGGCGTGCTCCTCCGCACAACACCCGGTCCTCCGCACACGCAAGTGCAACTCATTGTCGCAAACAAAAGAATTGGAAAAGTACAAGGCGGTTGGCAACAAGATCGACCGGGCCGCCGTCCTTGGCGACGCTTTTTGTCGGTGAGAGCGGGGCCGGGCACGGCCGCCGGCGCCGGCGCCGGCACGGATGCGGGCGCTCGTCGGCGGTGGCGCCGGCGGGCGACGAGGCGTTGGTCGGCAGCAGCGCCGACGTGCACGGGTGCCTTGCTTGGCGGCGGCGGTTGTCTTGGTCGCCGGCGGCGGCAGGGACGGGGGCGGGGTCTTGGTTGGCGGCGGGCGGGGTCGCGGTTAGCGGCGGCGCCTACGGGGGCGGTCGCGTTCGTCGCCGGCAGCGGCGGGGACGGCGACTTCGGTCGGTACGTGGCGGCGGCAGGGGTCTTGGCCGGTGGCGGGGACGGTGGCGTGGACGGCGCACGGAGTCCGCGCCGGCGGGATCCGGGCGTTGGTCGGCGGCGGCTACGGGGACCGCAGCGTCGGTCGGCGGCAGGGACGGGCACAGGGGACGTGGTCGGCGGCGGCTACGGGGGCGGCAGCCTCGGTCAGTTGCGTCGCCGGCGGACGCGGGGGCGGCGGTCGGCGGCGGCGGCGGCGGAGGCGCTCGATGGCGGTGCTGGCATTGGTGGCAGCGGCCGCCGTCGGCAGCAGTGGCGGCGGAGGCGGCAAGCCTCTTCCGCGGTAGCTGGGGCGGGGGAAGCGGGAGCGGTGGGCGGCGACAACAGTGCCGGTGGTGGAGCCGGGCCGGTGCGGCCGTCGGTCACGGCGGGGACAGAGGCGAGGACGGGGGCGGCTGTCAGCGGCAGGGGCAGAAGCGTCAGTCGGCGGCACCGGCGGCGGCGGCGACGGCGGCGGGGCCGGTGACAGGGGCGGGGACGTTGGAGGTGATCGGCGGGCGCGGCGACGGGGGCGGGGACGGCGTTGGCAGTGGTCGGTGGGGGCGACTGTCTTCGCTGACGGTGGTCGGCGGGGCCCGCGACGGCGTTGCCGGTGGTCGGCGGAGGCGCCAGTCGGTCTTGGCTGTGGTCAGCGGTGGCGGCGGTTGTCGTGGGCGGCGGCGGAGCCGGGGACGGCGTGGGCGGTGGTCGGCGGAGTGACTGTCGGCGTTGGAGGTGGTCGGCGGGGCCGGGGACGGCGTTGGTGGTGGTCGGCGGAGGCGGCGGTCGGTATTGGCGGTGGTCAGTGGTGGCGGCGGTTGGCGGGGGCGGCGGCAGAGCCGGGGATGGCGTTAGCGGTGGCTAGTGGTGGCGACTGTCGGCGTTGGCGGTGGTCGGCGGGGCGGGCGCCGGCGTTGGCGGTGGTCGGCGGGGGCGGCGGTCGGTCTTGGCGGTGGTCAGCGGTGGTGGTGGTTGGCGGGGGCGGCGATCGGCGGGGGCGGCTGTCGGCAGGGGCGGGGACGGGCGTTGGGACGATGGAGGCGATTGGAGGGGGCGGCCGCGGGGCCGGCGACGACGTGCGCGGTGGTCGGCGGGGGCGCGGACTGGTGTGCAGGCTCTGCCGGTCGGCGAAGGGGGCGGCGGGGTCAGCTACGGCGTGAGCGGTGATCCGCAGAGGCGGGGACGGGGGCGGCGACGTTGCCGGCGTTCGGTGAGGTCGACGACGGGGCCGGCGACGGCGTGCGCGGTGGTCCGCCTGGGCGGGGGTTGGCGTTGGCGGTGGTCATCGGGCGTGGGGACGGGGGCGGCGACGTTGGCGGCGTTTGGTGTGGGGCGTGGCGGCACCGGCGTCGGCGTGGGCGGTGATCGGCGGGGCGGCGGTCGGCGTTGGCGGCGGTCGGCAAGGGCGGGGACGGGGGCGGCGTCGTTGGCGCAGATACGTTAGAACGGCGGCCGGGCTGGCATCGGCGTGGGCGGTGATCGGCGGGGCGGCGGTCGGCGTTGGAGGCGGTCGGCGTGGGCGAGGAAGGGGGCGGCGACGTTGGCGGCGTTCGGTATGGGGCGCGGCGGGTCCGGCGTCGGCGTGGGCGGTGATCGGCAGGGCGGCGGTCGGCGGTGGCGGTGGTCGGCGGGGGCGGGTACGGGGCCCGCGACGGCGTCGGCGGTGGTCGGCGGTTGCGAAGGTCGGCGTTGCGGTGGTCGGCGGGGTCGGGGATGGGGGCGGCGACGATGGCGGTGTTCGGTGGGGGCGGCGGCGAGGCCGGCGATGGCGTTGGCGGTGGTCGGCGGGGGCGAGGGTCGGCGGGGGCGGGAACGAGGCCCGCGACGGCGTTGGCGGTGGTCGGCGGGGCCGGCGGTCGGCGGGGGCGGTGGCGGGGCCGGCGACGGCGGGGCCGGCAACAGCGTGCGGGGCGGACGGCGGCGGTCGGAGGCGATGGGGGGGGCGGACGGCGACGACGACGACGCGGGCGGCGGCTGCGGTCGGCGGGGGCGGCGGTCCGCGGCGCTTGCGTGGGGGGTGGGCAGAGCGCGCGCGCAGCGGGAGCGGCGGTGGGTGTGGGGATGTGGCTGTTGTCAGGGCGTCTGTGCTGTGTGGCCTGCGGGTGGCCGTGGGGGTGGGGTGGTTGTCAGGCGTGCCCTGGGGTGCTGTCAGCGGTGGGGGGGCCGACTCAATTCAATATGTGGCCGCAGGTGCGGCCGCTTGGCGACCGGGCGCGGGGCCGTGGCCCGGCCCCGCCTGGTGTGCCCGCTCGAGCGTTCCGATCCACTTGTTTTAACAGTGTCGGTGTGATCGCGCCGCGTGTCCGACGGGCCCGCAAGCGCGTTCGCCCACGCGCCACCGCGCGAGAGATACGTGAAACCCTCCAACGATCGGGGCCCTGGGGCCGAGCTGGCACGCGGCCGTCCAGTTCCGAGAGGTATCATATTCTATCCGTGGGTATCTGTCGAAACCAAAATATGATAAATCGGGCAATCTGAGGACAATATGAACTGCCACACGTCACTCATTTTACCCCGTGAAACCGCGATGGACCAATCATAGCACAGGACCCGTTGGCCCCGGGGCCAACGGCTCCGACCCCGAATCTGATGCAAGTACATTCGCTTTCGAACTCTGTTGACCTCGGTTGGCAACGCCGCGTGCACGTTCGACATTGTTACCAGCCACGAGAACTGGCCAACGACGAATTTAAGACACGTTTCTGCAACGTGTGCCCAATATGGCGTTGGCCCGACATTGGTGGGAATGCTCTGACGCTCGTCGGTCGACGACTGGTTTCATCTTCACCCTCAACGGCGGGCTGGTCTCGTAGGGGAGCAAGCGCCAGTCAACGGTGGCGACGTCGACGGCTGAGGCCAAGAACGTGGCCGCCGCGATGGCGACCAAGGAGGCCCTTTGGATCCGCAAGCTTTTATCGGCGCTTGGCGTCGACGGCCGCGCCGTTCCCATGGGGGAAGACAACCAGGCCTGCCTTGCGCTCGTCAACAACCCCGAGGCAACGGGGCGCACCAAGCACGTGGACGTTGCGTACCACATGGTGCGTGATTACGTGGCGCGCTGCGACGTGACCTTCTACTTCCTTTCGAGCGCTGAGATGCCCGCGGACGGGCTCACCAAGGCGCTGACGGGACCGGCGTTCTAGGCCTTCCGTGACGCAGCTGGTGTCGGGCCCGACTTGGGCATGGCGGCGGGGGCGCTTGAGACGCACCTGGCGTGCTACGGCACGTCGTCACACTGCCAGGCTTTGGGGCGCTGAAGGGCTTTAGCGCATCCGGCTGGGCGGGCCCGGGCGCCGATTTCAAGATTTCGGGCCCGAATGTCGCGGCCAGGAAGATCGTTCCGGGCCCGACACGTGGCGTAGACGTGGGGACGACGTGGCGGCATCGGCGACATGTGGCGCCGTTGCAACCCGTGGCGCTGTTGCAACACGTGGCATCGTTGCAACACGTGGCGGTGGGGCGAAAGGGCTTCAGGTCCTCTTGCGGTGGTGCCCGACGGACCGGATATGGTCGTACGGGAACCCGGACGGGTCGGGCGCGCTTCAGGCACCCGCCCGGACCTCCCTGGGCCCTATCCGAGGTTGGTTGAAAACCCGACTTTAGGAAGGGGTCTAAAGGGCTTTAGCCCCGGGGCAGATGTGCCATTGTGGGGCGTGGTGCCCGCTGGACCGGCTGGGGTCCTACGGGCACCAGGGAGGCCCGGAGGTGCCCCTGGCATCCTCGCGGGCCTGTTTTGGCCCGATCGGAAGTCGGTTGGAAAACCGACTTCTGGACATGAGGCTGAAGGG
>Ga0115030_1000936_pt1 | contig 12819 bp, 16 predicted proteins | sample SidtaG_4_FD_87174 | JGI IMG/M metagenome (GOLD analysis project Ga0115030, IMG submission 87174) | Marine algal microbial communities from Sidmouth, United Kingdom - Sidmouth_Male1 metaG | ecosystem: Host-associated > Algae > Red algae > Unclassified | place: Sidmouth, United Kingdom | collected... | reverse complement strand
GGGGGGGAGGCCGTGGCGGGGATGGCGGGGCGCCGGCGTGCGCTGGCGCGCGGCCGGTGCGTCCGCGTCGACCGCGAGCGCCAACCCGCGTGCTCCCGCCAGTTGGTCAACGAAATAGGTAGGTGTCGTTCAGTGAACTGCAAGGATAAGTGGGACTTGACCGTGGGACTACTTGCTGAATCCATCGACCAAAAGGGTAAGACGCTCGTAAGCGGAATCGTGGCGCTTCCTTGCGGGCACAGCCGCCCGCCGTGACTGCAGCTCCATGTCCCTCGCTTTCCTCTGCCCTAAATGTGGGTCCCACTTGGTCCCGCCGGTCTTCGCCAGACTTTCCTCTTCCCGTCGGCACCAGCATCCATGGCGGCGGCGTCGGTGCATCGAACAACTGTGGCAAGCGTGCATGAAGAGCACCCCCTCCAAACCGAGAGAAAAAAGAAGAGACCGCTGCCATCGGCACTCTCCAAGAGCAGCAGCACAACTTTCGTGGCCGTTCGGACCGGGTGCGGCCAAGATTTAGTGCTGTAGTGCTGTCTGCGCTGTAGAGAGCTCTATATGTAGCGCTGTGGCGCTGTAGCGCTGTAGCGCTACACCCTATTTCAGCCCAGTATGAATAAAAAGTGGCCTACACGGACGGGAATGAAGGGCTCGCGACCCATACTATCTAAATAGTAAAGGAGTCTCTTGTAACGAGAACGCAGTGTTGTCGGCTGACAAGCATAGCCTTGAAAGTTCTGGTTTTTTTTCGTCGGCCGCAAAGACACCTTTTTTCGCGGAATAGTCGAGCTGATTCTCTGCCATTGTCTGTTGATCGCAGCGCACTGTAGCTAAATTAGAAACAAGCACACTATCATAACCGCCCTGTCTCGGGCAAAGACGCGCAAGAAATGTAACAGCGATGAAGCTGTCCGGTACTTCATGTACCGTATGCGAGCTGGAACCGGATTCCATCCGTATGGCGCGGAACGCGACCGGTTCCAGCACACTGACTAATCCGACACAGTATCCTACGCCAATTAGCGAGTCGATAGCTTGGGTCCGCCTTTGGCTCGCCACGCGCGCCTCGCATCCCAGTGGAAGCAACAGACCGACGCTTCACGGGATGAGTGGGGGCGGCCGCTCGCCACCCCACGACAGATTGGGGCTCGCGGGGGACCTCAAGGCGCGCGGTTGGCAGCAGCGGGTCCACATCCCCCCAACCGTCGCCCCCTTCCCCGCGAGCTGCGTGGACACGCACGTCGACGTGCGGCTGTGCGCGTGGGTTTGGCGGCTCCGGCCAGGTTGGCGGTCTGTTTTGTTTCCCGGAGACCGCATCTGCCGGCGCACGCAAAGGAAACGAACAGTGGGAGGAGGCGGTGCCGCGCGGCCTGCACGCGTCGAGCCCACGGTGAGGCCGGCGCTGGCCCAATAGGGACCGCCCGTGGGACACGGAGCCCAACAGCGCTCCTTTCGGCCAACCAGCACCCCTGTTTCGACACTGGAGTGGGCGGCTGATAGGCAAGTGGCGTGCGTCGGCCCGCGGATGGCCCATCTCGGTGGGGGAGGCCGCGCGCTCGGCCCGCCCACCAGCAACGCCAGCGCTTGGGTCGCGACCATCGGCCGCACGTTGCGGTTTCCACCTGTGATGCGTGTACGCAGACTGGCTTTTCTCTTTGCGAGCACGATCTGGTTCCATTCGTGCCTCCGATGTCTACCTCGACTCGTGCCGGCTGTCACGTGGCTAACGGTTGTCGGCGCCTCCACCCCCCCGGCTACCCTGTGCTTGGGGTGCAAGGCCAGGCTGGCACTCGTTGCCATCGTCAGCGAGGATATTTTTTCCATCGACTGTGGTATCACGGCCATCAGACAGCTGTAACCCGCCGAATATGGGTACCGATAGCCTTTTGGATAGACATCAGAAAACCCATCGATTCTATCTTAGGATGGGTCTGTAAACGGCGGTGTCAGATGGGATGTCACAGCCAGAAGTGGATCGCGTGATCTTCAGAGCTCAAGTGACCCGTCATGGTGCTGTCTGATTGGTCAAGAGGATTACGTGACCATCACCTGTGCCGCGACCCACTGTTCCGAACCTGGCACCACCAGAGACTTGGCCTGGCAGCCGTCTGCCACCTTGTGGCGACGGACCGCTGCCGCCGGAGCCCCGAGCGTCCTCGCCGCTCCCGCCGCTGGGGCCTGACTTGGTGCAGCCGGCCTCCCACCACCCACTTCCACGCACGCCGCCGCAGTCGCGAGCACCTCCGGGCCCTCCCCTTGCCTCTTCTCCCACTCGCTGAGTCGCCGCAGCCCCCGCTGCAGCCGCTGGCGCTGCTGCACCGTCGCCACCACTAACTGTGGTACCCCGGAGGCTGCGGCCTGTGGCTCTCGCAGCTCCTCCAGCAGCGCTTGCTGGCTCTTCTCGCTGCTCCGTCGCGTCGATGAGCGGATACTGAGTACCCGCTCCCACTTTGTGCAATCGGCGAGAGAGCCTGGGGAGTGGGCGCCGCGCCACCGACGGCGGTGGCGGCCAGAGGAACCGCCGCAGACAACGTCAGGGGCGGCCGCTGCCCGAGGGGTACGCGGTCGGGGGGAAGCCCCGTGTCGCGGTGGGGGGATGGCGGCCGACGGGTGGGGTGGAGCTGCGTCTTTGTCATTGCCATCGCCGTCGCCGTACTGCCGCCGCCCGTGGCGGCGGTGCCGCCCCCAGTCACTTCGCTGAGACAACTCCGAAGCTTTTAGGTAGCTACATATACGTACTTGGGACCACACGTGCCCCCCACCCACGTTCAACGTGGAGAAAGACGTAGAAAAGTAAAGGAAACGGCGTCTATTAATCGGGACGCACAGGCATGAAGGCATTGAGCAAGTACAACATCTCACGCTCAAGAGGACCGCCAACTCCAAACGAAGGAGGGTCTGCACCGAGACCTTGGCGAGAGAACAGGTCTCCCATATCCGGTACGACGTGCACCATGCGCACAATGTCACAGAGGGGCACGAGCTCCAGTACAACCCGCGTCACAGCATCTGCGGCGCCGTCTGCTCCGGTGGCCGCCACCTCTCACCGCAATTGAAGGCAGCCGCGCGCAGATAGGGGGCACACGGCGGCTGCGACCAACGTCATCCGGGCGACCACCTCGAAAGTCTGACCGTCACCCCCTCGCACGAACGCCCGCACTTGGCCGTAGCGGTGCTCAGCCACGTCATGCACACTATCGTACATGATGTGGTCATGCAAAGTTGCGCAGTGACAGAGACGTGAGGCGTGGATCAGTTCGCGCAGCGTGCCACCCCCGTCCAGACGCGCCTCTATGTGGAGGAACGCAGGCGACCCGACCCGCGCCGACGCACGCAAGCCCAGGAGGCATCCAACGGCGCCCATACCCGGCAGCTGCGAAAGCTGCTGCACAGTTATGAGCGCCACGTGCATTGCAGCGGTGGTGCTGCAGGCCGGTGCGCCAGCGGATGGCTCCATGTCGCCGCTGCCGTTGTCCCCTTCGTTGCCGCTGTGGTCCCGGTGATGTTCTTCCATTGCCGCCGCTGCATTGTTGCGCAGTACCGTGCGGGCCCCCTGCGCGTGTCGCACGAGCTGCCGCGTGTAATCACGACCGCGGTTGGTGCGAGCGTAATGCCGCTTGTCGTCCTTGTGCTTACCCTCATTGGTGCTTGTGTCACCGCTGCGCAGGGTGCCGTGCAGGCGCACCGCATCGAGGACGTGGGCGAGCAGCTTGTGTACCTTGGTAGTGTGAATCGGTCCCAATATGGGGGTGACGTAGCGAGTAATAAAGACCCGGGCCTCCTCCGCAATGGAAGCCCCCTCGGCGAGCGTCATCGGAGCCAACGCGGTGCCGCCCAGGTGCCGCGTGATGCGGCCGACAATCAAGGCGTACTGCTCGAACATGGCCGTGATGGCGGCATGGGGAGGTACGTCGGGGAAGGCTTCGCGGTAGGCGAACCAATCCCACTTGACGTTAGCGCGCTCTGCTGCCCGGTCCTCCGCGTCGTGTGCGGATGCGCCAGGGATGCCGCCATCTGCACGTCGATCGTCATCACCGTCCTCATCGGCGCCTCCTCCCTTGTCTCCGCCTCCACCAAGCAGTGTGCGGAGGAGAACACGCGCTGCCGCTTCAGCTTCACGGTCGCTAAAGGCTTGCGGATTGTCCCACTCGACCTCTCCGGCATTGATGTCGTTGTCGGCCGTCACTGCGGTAGGGTAGACCGCTGGCGCGGCGCGCGTATCACGAGCCTTTTCGGCAGCCAGGGCTGCCTTCGGGCGCCCACGGTCGAAAAGGCGGGCGACGAGGTGGGGCAGTACCCGTGCACCAAGCCTCTGCTCTCGGCCCGTGAAGGTCGCCTGCTTTTCTTTCGAAGAGATGACGTAGCTGAGACCAATCAGCACGCATGTCGCCATAGAGCAAGCATAACATAACAAGATCCGCAACAAGGCAGTGTCAATGCCATCCCAACAGATAGTGTACAGAAGGTCGCTGTTCATGTGCAGTCGCACCCTCCGCGAAAACTCCGCCCAGTCCAAGCTTACCCAGGTCCAGTCCTCGATGCCTTGCTGCGGCGGCCAAGGAGGCGGTGACGCCTGTTGGCGTCAAAGTACGTGGCGACAAAAGAGCCGCACAGCGGCTCGTATCCTTCACAGAGTGATGGGAACACTCTCACCAAGCGATGAACCAGGAGCCGCGTGACTCCGAGATCCAGCACCTGCGTCTTTTTCAGGCCGGCCGTTCATGTCCAAGGATTACAACAGTCCAACGACGCAGCACAACCAGTGGTCACTCACACATTCAGCAGCAAATCCCCAAGTCAGCATTGGACCGTCTCGTCTCAAGAGCCCCAAACAGAATCGCGGGTCCACAGGAATAGCAGAGCGCAAGCGCACTCGAATAGATAAGAAACGAACGTACGTGAAGGACGTCAAAACCTATGATCTTGTACAGCAAGAACGGTGCGGTAGTAAGGCCGGCCATACCCGCGAGGGCCGGTGCGTAGCTGTTAAGGGATTGTCCCTTCTCGAGATACTGGCGCCGCTGCCTCTCGCGCCCGTACTGAAAATGTCCAGCCGCCTCCAGCTGCTTCTCCAGCATAAATACCACGTCCCGCTTAGTAGCCTTGAGCGCCTCGGGGGAGCCAAGCTGCGTCACACTGACGTTGCACGTTGAACAGGGGCGTGTGCACAGCCCTGGCTTGAGGCAAAGGACCGCTCGCTCCTCCGGTTGATCGCATTGGCAAAGAATCAGACGCGGAAAGGCGCGTAGCTCGCCCCGAACTGAGTCGTGGACAGGCACGCCGTCGTGGCTCGCAGCGATCGTCGAGCGGAAAGCGAGGTACAGCACCCGCTGCAGGATACCGCACAGCCGCAGCCGCGACCTCTCGGCGCCGCCGGGTCCCTTCTCCGTGCCCACCTGCGGCACAGAAGCAATCGTGTGCCACTGCCTCACTCCCGTCACCGCGTTAACAACGTGTACGCGGACGGGATAGAGTTTGTGAGCTATGAGCGCAAAGACACAATGAACGAGCAGTCAAAGCACAAGCAGGAGAGACAAGGAGTGTGCGACAGGTGAGCGCTCTGTCTGCGAAAAGAAAGTCACAGCTCAGCCCCTCGCACACCTTACACCTCTCATGCACCGAAGATCACCCCCATGCGCGAGCACAAAACGTACCGCCGGACCAAGACAAGACGCTGCTGTCGCTGTACGCATAGAACGCCAAAACAAACGCCTTGCCTCCGTGCATCTGCACGACGTCGGCCTCGCAATCTCGGAAGGCATCGCCGTCAAAAGGCGACTTCCGCTTGTCGGAGGCCTCCGCAACGCGGTCGCCGCCGCTCCAGTACCGCATGCGTGTGGCCGACTGAATAGCCTCCAGCAGGACCCCCAGTGCGAGACGGAAGTGGACCTCGTACGACTGCCCGCTTTCTTCCATAGTGCACTGCTTCCAATCGTGCTTGCGGACGCCCTCATCCATGTCGTCATTGAGTGCCTGTCGGAAATCATTGGGCGAGTTGAAAACGTCTCGAATGGTGCGGTGGTCACCGTCGTCAGGCATTCCTGGCGCCGTCCTGTCCCACGTGTCGAGTACGTGGAACAGCTTGTTCAGCTCGGACACCGACAAGCCACCACCTCCGACACTGAGCGCAAAGTCCTCCAGCACGCGCAAACGGTGGGTGTCAAATCGGCCAGGGCGGCTCCGCTTACGTAACTTCACCAGAGACAGGGCGCGTTGGGCGTCCCCAAACCTCTCAAAGAAGGCCCGAACCCGCGTGGAGATTGTGAGAAACCACATCTCGGGACCAGCCTCGGCAAGGAGCGCCGCGGCCGCCGCGGAACGCTTGCGCGTCCGTCTCGCCGGCGCCGGTGGTGGTGTGACGTGCTCCCCAGCCGCTGAAAACAGCACACCCAGGGCGTCATCATCCGCGCGCTGTTGGACTTCTTCTCCGCTCGTTGCAACCGCACCAACGCAGAGACTCTCATGTCTCCCATACGCTCCATTCCCCGGCGCCGTGGTGCCGGGCGCGAGCAGCGCACCACCAGGCGCACCACCATCATTTTCCCGGCGATTCGACCGTCCTGCGCCCAGGTCCCGTCGGTGCTGGGTGCGCTTGTGGCGCTGCAAAGGGCCTGCGATGAACGGGCCGCGCCCGCAAATACCACAAAGACGGCGTCCTGCCTGTGCGGGGGCACCCGCAGACAGCATGTGCGGTGCGGCCGAATCTGTCGCTAAAAGCGGCAGCTCAACAGCGGGAGGAGCCTCAGCTACCGGCGAAGAAGCGGTTGTCGGCGGTGTCCTAACCGCAAGAAACGGCTCTGCTCCAGCGGACGGCGGTACCCCGGTAGCAGACGACTGCCGCGGCTCCGCCCGTCCGGCGTACGCCAGAGCGACGACCGCACCGACTTGCAGAGAAAGGATGCCAAACATGCGGCAACGGTGCGTGCGGGCTGCGGCGAGACGCGACCAGTGCGACGTGAGCCCCTCGCGTGCCATAATGACTGACCTCAGCCCTGCGCTTGCGGGGTGGATGACAAAGGCGAAAGACCACCAAAGATGCGGAGCGATGGACGATGAACCCAAGTCAGCATCCACGCAAGGCAAAGTCAGACTTGGACGCAACCCGCCATGCTGAAATATGCACATACGCCCCTCACAATGGCCGGATATCTCTCCCCCTACGACCACCTCCTGAGGGCGGCATGCGTCACTGCAGCCTCCATCCTCTAACTTACTGTTGTTGATTTCGCCTTCAGCGTGCCAAAGCCAGGGACCGTGCGTCACGCGACACCAGCAGCAAAAGGCGGGCGCTCATCGCGGCGGCCGCGCCATAACCCGACAGAAACGATGAGCGCTCCTCGCGCCGGCCATCGGCACCCCGCCGTCAACGCTCTGAGGCAGGTATTCGGAGATCAAGCTCAACCACCAGGCCGGGCGATGGCCCACCGGGCCACGCACTTTCGTGCTGAATGGGCCACCATGATCACGGCCCAAGGGCCGCAGACAGTCGCCGAGCCGCCGCGCTGTCCAGGGTCCCCGGCAGGCACGTGGTTGGCTCCGCGGCGAATGTCATCGGCGTCCAGCGACAGCGTGTCCGGGAGGTGGGACGGCGCCAAGGCCTCGTGGTTGTGGATTTTCGCTGATTCCGACAGGCAATCTGTAGTAGGCCGAAGTAGCAGCACCCTCATGGCATAGTTGACGGTGAAGTAGATCACATAAGCCAATCGCATCTCGACGCAGCTCCTGAGTGCGTCGAAGCTGGAGAATTTATGCACCTGTAAAGTGACAATTGCGGGATCGATTGCAATTTGGTTTTCTCATCGACAAATCCACCGAGTTTCTCGGACGTCTTCTGGGGTCGCTGGCGTTCCCAGTTGGGTGACCGGTGGAAAGCAGGAAAGCTTTGCCAGCCGGCGAGGTCCTTGTCTGTGCTTCTCGAACCCGATTCCCGGCAGCGGCTGCCCGCTGGCCGTCCTGCTTCGTGCCTACGCCTGCTCTCGACACCCCCCGTCCTCTTCGGCTTGCGCTCTTGCCCGCCCCCATCGGATCTGTCCACACAGCCTTTGGCATTGCCCGCAGGCGCGCGGGCCACTCCCTACCTCGCCTCTGGGCGCCGCTGAGTCTTGGAGCCGATCGTTCTCGCTCGCTCCCGCGGGCGCGGAGGAAACACGACCTATGGACTGAGACAGGCCTGCTTTTTGACAAAGAAGCCTAGCGAGAAGACATGTGCCTCACGCTCTATGTCCTCCATTGTGAAGACCTCCCTGTGGTTGAGAGTGAACATCTCCGTGCTAACGCCATCGACACGGCTTTCAGGGAAGAAGGCTGTGGCGGGTGGGACGCGAGGCGCGCGCCGCGGCGACGGTGGGACCGGTCTCGATAAGTCAGGCACTGTCTGATGCCATCCAGGAGGCAACACTCTGACCTACCACTGTCTGCTCTGCTTTTTTGCACCCGTGCTTTGCTTGCACCACGCACTGCTGGTTTATTGTGGCTCGTCTTCGTGCGCGCGCTTGCGTCGGGCTTGCGGGTGAGCTGGGGAAGGTGGAACAATTGAGAGAACCAAGGCACCGTCGCCCGAGGGGGAGGGCAACAGGGCTGCTGAATCGGTATAAAAGTGCAGCTCTGGGCGCTGCTCGAGGGTGTCACCTCCTCACCACCACCTCGCTCACACACGACTGCTCTCCGTGTCGCACACCACTCCTAGTCGTCCCGCTTTCTCCGAGACTGCTTCCCCTGATCGCCGTTGACGTCATCCTCCAGGGAGTCGCAATGGCGCGCTCCAAGCGCCCCGCCATGCCGGCCTACCCGCACGAGATTGCCGCGCAGCGCCGTCGAGTTGAGGAGGCCGCGGCAGCCGCGGCGACGAATCCAAGCATTGAGCCCGGCCAAGAGGCGCGGGATAACAATGACGAAATGCGGGCGGCGGCGCCCTCTGCACCTGGCACTCGCACGCGGTCCAACTCCAAGGCTAGCGGTCACCGATTGACGCCACCCGCCGGCCGACGCCGGGTAACGCCGCGCGGTGCTCACGACGTGGCTTCCTCACCTGCCGGTCGCCCTGGCGTGTCGCCCGCCGTCGGCGTCTCTGCGGGTGTTGGTGACGGGCGCTCTTCGTCAGTGCCCGTCTATGGGGCGCGGCAGCCGCCTCCACTGTGTGGCGCGTCCGAGACGCTGGTGTTTCATGACGTGGGGGGCCCGTCACTCATGGGCGGCGCCGTGCCGGCGTCTCCGGTGACAACGGCCGTCGCTCCATCTCCTGCGCGCGGCGCTGTCGCATCGTCCCACGTGGTCGGGTCGACACCGCCGCCGTCGGTCTCTAGCGTGGCGCCGCCCCCGCTTTCAGCGGGGTGTATGCTGCCGTCCGTGCCCATGAGCGCTCTCACGCCGCAACAGATGGGGCTGTTCATGCCGGCGCCGCGAATGGAAGCCGCTGCCACGTCGGAGCTGCCAAGCAGCTTCTTCAAGCCCCCCACTCCCACTGAGAACGCTTACAGGTCTCTTTCTGGCATGGCTTTGTGCGCCCCCGCGGCTATCCGTGCCCCATCTCCTGTTCGTCCGTCGAATGTGGCGCAGCAGAACCAGTCGGGCGGCGCGCCGATGCGGGTGCCGGTTCCCAACCTGTTCGCGGGGCTGCAGGACGGCTCGGGTGCGGGCGCAACACGTGTGCGGGCAGCGCTCGCCTCGGCCCAAATGGTGATTCCTGGGCCAGCGGCTCCGGCTTCTCTGCCCAGCAGGGCGATTGATGGCACGCAGGATGCCACGCTGCACCTGCTGTCTCAGCGTCACGTTCCGCCCTTCGGCCGCCTCGGAGGCTCTGGAACGAGCGAGCTTCCTCAGGATTCCGCGTCCATGGCTGCCTCTGTGGCAGGCGATGCTGGCGCAGCGCGCTCCGGCTCCCGCCGTAAAGGTAAGGGGCCCGCAATTGCAGCAACCATCCGTCCTCTGACCCACCCTAGCGCTCGAGAGACGGCTGCTTACCTGGCTGCCAATACCGGCTCTCTGGCAGGCGCCGGGTCGTCTGCAGGCATTGGAGGCATGGCGGCGGCTCGCTCGTCGGCGGGCTCCGGATCATCGGCGGGCGCTGGCTCATCTGCGGGCGCCGGATCATCTGGGGGGTGCGGCGCCTTGGGGCGGGGCGGCTCGACGGGGCGGGGCGGCTCGACGGGGCGGGGCGGCTCGACGAGGGGGGGTGGCTCGTCGGGGGCGGGGGGTTCTTCTGGTGGCGGGAGCTCCGCAATTGGCGGGGGGCCAGTGGCGGACGGAGGCTCGTTGCCAGGTACTGGCGCGTCTACTCGAGGCGGGCCGTCGGCGGGCGGTGCGCCGTCCGCCGCTGCGGCCAGCGCTGGTGGCGCCGCGCGCCCCACCCCTTCAAGCACGACTAGCCCGACGGTGGCGCCTCTTTCACGTGGAGCGGCTGCACTGGCCGAAGCCTTGGCGTCGGGCATCTTACCTATGCGTCAGGAGGTGATCAACGTTGCCGCCAAAGTCGAGGACATTGAGGAGGGCCTCTCGTCGTTGCGCGTGTCCTACGAGTCGCTTGCCCGCGGGCATGAGTGCGTCATCACGTCGATGCAGAACATCAAGGACAGTATGATGAATGGCTTTTCCGCGCTCAACAACGACGTGAAGCACCTTGTGTTGACGCGCGTCAACAGCAGCAACAAGCCGGCGGATAACCCGGAGTTGATGTCGACTATTGATGACGTGCGCCGTGGATACGTGGTCTGACGCGGTGGCCGTGGTCCAGAGCAGTGTGGGATTGGACAAGGACACCGCGACGGACTGGCTGCTCCGCACCATCCGCATCCCTTCGCGCAAGCGCCCATCGGAGCTCGTCAGCATGCGCACGAGTGTGCCAATCCTCCGCGCCAAGCCGCACTTCATGCAGCAGGTGAAGGAGATCATCCTCGCGGCCTGGTACGCGGCGGTGGCGGTGTCGCGCGCTGAGCTGTCCAAGGAGGATGCGGGCCTGTGGCTGCATGGCGAAAGCTACGCTCTTTCGGCTCGCGGATGGGGCGGTATCGTCGCTGCGATGGACGTGCTTTTCCGCCTCGTGCACGCAGTGGACCGCATCCACGGGCCTACGACGGTGGGCGGTCGGGCGGTGATCCACTGCACTGTTGGCCACTTTGCTCTCGTCGCTTCCCACGTGCGCTCGGCGCTCGAGGTGCGGGCGGAGCAGCGCCCACCTCGCCGCAATGGGGTGGGTGAGGGAGTGTACGAGCTGTGGAAGGCGGAGCTCGGGCGCCTGGATGGCCGCCTTCACAAGGACGATGCCGAGCACGACGGTGTGCGCTTTGTTTACGGACGTGATCCGCACCGTGCCGTTTTCTCATCGGAGAGTGAGGATGACGAGGATAACGAGGACGACATGGGCGACGGCAATGGAGCTGACAATGAAGACAACGACGTGGCTATGGATGACACCGCCGGGCAGTAGCTGGGCAGCAGTGTTTGGCGGGGGGCGCTCGGTGGTGCCTGTGGTGTGCGTCGCGGTATCGTCGGATGGGCACTAGTGGGGATGCCTTGCGGGCGGCATAGTCTCCCGTACCGGGAAAGGTGTGCGCGAGTCGGCGCGGGGCGAGCAGGGTGGCAGGTGCCTGCGGGGGAATAGCCCCTACGGGCCCTTGGGCGGCACCCAATATGCGTGTATAAAGCCCCATCGCCTGGACTCATTCGTCACGGTCGCGAGGTCCCTGAGGAGCGCTATGATCCAGCAATATCTTTCGCACATTGTCTTGCTGACAGCAGAGTCGTGAGACTGTATTCCATCTGATCCAAACGGGGGATGGTGCATCCCAACGAGCATCGGGTATCGATCGAACATCCATCCCTACTCAGCATCGCTGCCCTCACGAATTTCGCGTTCGGAAAAATGTCGATGTTGACGATGACGCTGCGGACCTGGAGGGGGGCCGACTCGTGGACGCGCGCCCTCTTGCAAGTCATGGACATTGCCGCACAGTGACCAGACGATGTACCTGCTGTCGTGCGAGTGGGCTTGGAGGGGGCGGCGCTGGCTTATGCAGTCGGAACCTACGGGGGCCACCGGTGGTCCCACACCCCCGTCGCTATCACAGGCTTCACCCGACCGCCACGCGCAGGGCAATGACAGCAGCCCGCGGCGGGAGGCTGTCCGCCTCGCACAGGGATCTGCAGACCGCTTGTGTCCCCTCTGTGGGGGCGGGCGCGAGGACTGGGAGTTGCCGCAGACGGCCTCCATCGGGTGAATCGATCCACGGGCACAGGGGTCGCAAACAGGGTGGTTTGGGCCATAAAAATGAATCTGACGATCTCGCGCCACAAAGATCAATCCCTCTTGCCAAGTTCTGCCAAACGGCACCTGCTCTCCATCTAGGCTTGTTGGGAGCGCCCTGATTTTGGGGGCGGACGCGCTGATTGCGCCCCTGAACGCCCTTTGAGCGCCCAGAGCGCCCTGAGCGCCCCCAAAGCGCCGTTAGCAGCACCCATCAAATAAAACACCAGCCCCCCCTATTTTGAAAGTAGCTGAAGCCGGACTTCATTTCGCGCGAGCGCGGACAATTCAACTTCTGGTGCACCCAGAGGAATCACCGTCTGGTGCCAAGGACTCGCTGGTGTACAGTATGGGTGGGGAGCGGCGCATGCCGGCGTCATGAAGAGACATTAGAGAGCGTCGGCAAGTCAAATGTGGGTCGGTGGCGTGGGTCGGGGACACGTTTCGTGCCACGAAACGGCTGCTACCCACATTTTGAACCCATTTGTGGCTATCTGGGTCATCCGACCCACGCCAAATACCGGTCGGTGAAGACCGCTGTGGCCACACACGTGGCGCTAGTTGTGCCACCACCACTCGTCCCAGCC
>Ga0115030_1000935_pt1 | contig 12824 bp, 9 predicted proteins | sample SidtaG_4_FD_87174 | JGI IMG/M metagenome (GOLD analysis project Ga0115030, IMG submission 87174) | Marine algal microbial communities from Sidmouth, United Kingdom - Sidmouth_Male1 metaG | ecosystem: Host-associated > Algae > Red algae > Unclassified | place: Sidmouth, United Kingdom | collected... | reverse complement strand
CCTTGGTCTGCTCATTCGCCGTCGCGGCCGCGGCCGCCGTCGCCGCATCCCCCACCGGGGCCGGCGTGACGAGCGGGCGCGGCTCCACCACCGCCGACCATACGCCGCGGTTCTTGAGGTAGGACTTGCAATACGTGGCCCACGTCCGGTAGTTCTCATCGAGCCTGTCAAACCGGGGCTGCGGGCCCCGGGACGACTCCCCCTCCATCTCCTCGGCCCCGGGTAAGGGGACGAGTTGGGAGGCACCGCCGCCTTGCCGCTAGGCAAAAGCGGCCACAGATCCCCTGTCCGTTCCGGGGGGGGTTGTCAGGTCCCGCCCGGGTGAACGCGCGCCCACACGCCCGTGGGTGGTGTGCCGCACGGGGGTGGAGAAGACAGGTGACCCCAGGCGTCCCAGCGCGAACTGGGCCCATAACCTGTTGAGCAACACGCGTTGGATTCCTCCCTCGGGTGCCCACCGGCACCACGCCGTCGCCCCTTTATGGGCACGGCCCAGGGCAAATCCGGACCGACCGACCCTACCGGTCGATCGCCCCTATACGCTCGCCACCCCCTTGACACGCTGTCCTAGGGAGCACATCAAATCTACTCTCACGCAAGTACCCCCGCGGGTTCAGCCTAGGCCTTATAGCCTGGCGGCTCAACAATGATGCGCAACGCAATGTCGTTGGCGGGCTCAACTTTGCAGCTGCCTGGAAAACCGGGGGAAGCCCCGGGGTCCGCGGCGAGTGCGGTGCCAGCGACGGGAGGCGGCAGTGGCGGGGGTGGCGGGGGTGTCGGCGGTGGTGAGCACGACCAACCATCCTCTCAAGGGGCTCTGTCAGCAGCAGGGGCGGCACGGGCTTCTGTTGCAGCAGCAACGACTCCACCCCCGGGGGTCGTGGCCTCGGACGAGGCAATAGCCACGTACGGAAAGCTGCCAGACCTCCCGCAAATCATCGGCACGGCGGCAGTGACAGGAAAGCGTGCATTGGGGGCCGAGGCGACTTCCCTTTCGAGCCCACTCCCCCGCGTGACGCCCCGCGAATTTGTTGTGACACCCGCCATGGCCGAAAGCACGGGCAAGAAGTTCTCCGACGGCAACCTGTCCATCACTAGGGAGCACATGAGCGGCATCATGGCGCTGCTCAAGTACCTGTACGACATCCGCCTGCCACGATTCGGCACCACGACGCCGTACGAGCCGCTGTTTCCGGTGGTCGCCCGCGGGGTGGTTGTAGACTTTGAGGCGGTGGACGCGACTCATCAGGGCAAGATCCAGCTGGACCTGAAGAACGTAAGCAGCCAGAAGAAGTACACCACCTTTGTGCTCCTACTCTTCATGATCTACGACCAAAACGACAGCGCCTACGAGTGGATCGTGGGCCGCTTTTGCGGGGGCATGCGCGCAAGCACCAAGTCCAACACGGCGGGGAAAGCGCGCCGCTCCAACAAGAGCAAGACAAAGAAGGCCGGTGCCATTGCGGCAGCGGCAGCCGCTCCTGCCAACCACGTGGCTACTGCCGGCGTTGCCGCTGCAGCCGCCGCCGCAGCTTCACCGGCAGGCGTGGCTGCTGCAGCAGCCTCTACTAGTGGAGATGTGGCACCGGGTGCGCGGGGTCCCCGTGATGCGGTTGTCACTGTCCACAACGGACTGCCGCCGGTTGGAAAGGACCTCTATGTGGGAAAGCAGAGAGTGGGCAGTGCCGAAGTGCACCTGGAGTTCTACGAGCACCACGGCCATCGTCTGCCTAAGGGCCATGTGTCGGCCTTCGCGCAGGCCGCTGAGCCTGGTGCCTCTGACGTTTTGTACGAGTATGGGACGGACAGCGCGTTCTGTTTAGACGCTCCGACCCGCGCCCCACGACCGTCGCGCAGTGCCTTCGGCAACGCGTGGTGTGGCGCATCGACCAGATCGGGTACGTCTTATTCGCTTTGATCGCGCTGGCGTTTCTCATCCTATTATTATTCTTCTTGGTGTGCATGTATACTCGGGGCATCCTCTGACTGCGGTTCTGTTCTCTCGCTCTGCTTCTGTTCCCGGTGAACTGTTCCACAGACCACGCGTGGAGTTGTGGACGGGACCACCCGGACGGTCTGCACGGGTGGTGGGCTCTGCATTGATTGCTCGTATGGCTCCCGTCAAGAACAGTGGTGGAATCGCCGTTGGCCGTCCCGCTCCTGCCGTGGAGGTGTATGGCGCGGTGTTTGAGGTCGGCGTCGGCCAAGAGGACTACGAGGCGTCAGACTTGCTGTACCATTCTGATGCATACAGCGGGTATGTTACAGAACACTTTGGTAACATGGGACTGCCTACGACTCTCGTGCAGCTGGGTGACTTGCAGCAACTTCACGATTTGCCTATACGTTTTTTTGTGGAGCGCCGTATGTACAAGACTAAAGAAATGACTTAAAGTCTATTCCATTCTATTAGACACCTGGGAACAGTTTCTTTTTTTGGTCGGCTATAGCTCGGCCGCATCAACAGCTTTTTGCGAGCGGTTTTCTCGTGCTCAATAGAGACTCACTTGGCATTCTTATTCCAGAAGATGGTACACATTGGCTTCCGGGAAGCGTTTCAACGTCGTGCCTGAACTGAGGAAAAACTGCCTCTGAGGGCTTCTCGCGGCGCCTACATGAAAAGAAAGGACACCCACAAGGATTTTGGCTTCCAGCCGATGTCCCCATACACTATCGATTCGTACTGGTCTGTGCTCTTTGTATCCCAGCTGTTGTCACGCTCTGCAGAGGCCGGCAAAGACGGTCGTAGCAGTGAAGTGCAGAAATTCGGCGACGACTGAACTTCATCGATCTGGGCCGTGGGGCCACTTTTCAGATTCCTTGATCCGACGAGGGCGTTCAGCGCCGGAGGAGCGCATGTCTCTTCTGGATCTGACGGAAGTAGCCTGTCAATTTGGGATCAAGCCCGAATAGGATTCGACAGATTCTGAGATCGTCCAGAACCGACGGTACCCGACTCACCAGATCGACCCCTCCGAAGGTGTACACACCACAGCGGCCGATGGACCGCGCTTCTCGACTTTCTTTTTGGTGTGCTCACGCGGAACCCTTTATCGAAGGTGTCTACAAAGTTTGAAGCCTCTTGGGACGAGCGCGCCAACGATACGCTCCAAAACACCAGGTGTCTAATAGAATGGGATCGACTTTAGTGTGTCCTACTCCACCATCGACATCCAGAAAGCAAGGCAAGACGGGTTCGTCCTCACGTGCGCCAACGTAAGGCCGCGTACACACAAAGAGCCAAAAGAGCGCACGCGGGAAACAGCAGCGTATACCAAACCGTCACACGCCCACGCCCTATCCAAAGAAAAATCAATGCAAACGCACTCCATCTCCGACCCTTGTGCTCGGTGGATGGTCACTGCCCATGCGAGTATGATGGGCAGCTGCAACCGTCGATCCTCGACGCGCCCAGCTTGATCAAACACCTCCCAATGTACGGGCACGGGTAGTACCCGCTGGTTCTTGAACAAGCACTCAACCCCGTCAGCCGATAACCGCACGACCACGCCCATCGTGCCAGTGGGAACCGAGGGTGAGAGGCGACGCGTTGCGATGATGGGCGCGCCGACTTTGAAGCAAACTTGGTTGGGCGCGACGCGGCTCAACCGGGCCGCCACGTCCGCCTTCTTTTCTGGAGACACCATCAACTCGTCGATGGCGTTGGAGACGGAGACGGACCCGACCAGCTGCTGCAACTGCTGCACGTTGTACTTGCTGACCGAGTCGCAGAGCGCCTTGAGTTTTGGCATCCGCACCCTTTTCTCATCAGAGAATTGATCCCACGTCTTGTTGATCGTGTCAATATCCTCCTGGTTATGGAAGCCTAGCCGCATCCGCTCCAGCATCGCCCCAAAGGCCGTGTCGCCAGAGCAGCGGTGGGAGCCACTCAGGGCGTGGATAGCGCCACGGCCGCCTCGGAACAGTGAACGCCATTGCAGGCACTGGAAGACGAGCGAGCCGGTTGGGGAGGGAGAGAGCTCCACCGGTAGCGTCTGCAAAGGGTCACCCGCTACTGTGAGAAGCTCAGTAAAGCAGCTAATGGGGGAGCAGGAAGCGCAAGAGGTCAGAATGTGGCCAAGGCATGCTCCCCATTGTAGAAAAGGACACATACGCCGAGGGGCCACCACGACACACACGATGCAGATATGAAGGCACGTACATACAACCTGCAGACCACCCGCTGGCAGGGCTTGGAGCTCCACTGGGCGGATGCCCCGCAGCGCTCGGAGGAAGACTGCCAGGGCCCCGGACGTAATTGTGAATACCTCATCCACAATGAGAATCCGGAGCCTCCGCAGCTTCTCAGTTGCCCTGGTACGGGAGAGCGGCGCCCGGAGGAAGCTCTCGGGCGTCCCCAGGAAGATACCGCATGAGAAGAGGGAGTGCAAAGTGACACCTCCAATCAAATCTGCAGCCGATCCGTTCCAGGAGCACACCCCAACGGCCGCAGGTCCGTAGCGGGTGGTAGCATGGCCAATAACGGCACGCAATAGAACGGACTTGCCGCAACGAGCGCTCCCAAAAACCCCCAGGTTCTTCCCCGCTCGATAATTCAAGAAGCACTCCCTCTGCCCAGCGTCCAGCGTCACCGCACCACGAGTCATTGTGCCCCCACACTAACAGCTCCCTCAGTTTCCGCCCCCAAACCACGTCGCACAACCTCGCCGTAAAAGACACCAGCATGCCCGCATGCGACGCGACTGGCCGTCACGACAAATACAGAAGCAAGCCAGGTGGAAAAGGCCGGCACAGGCAGCGCCCCGTGATGCGCCCTGCAGATCCCGCTGCGCGGGCAGGCGCGTGCTCACAAGCTCTGGTCCGCTCTCTAGGACCAGTAGAGACAAGCGGCTGCCTTGGGCGCGAGGAGCCACCCAAAAAAGCTGGCCGAGAGAAAGGAAAAGAACGCGCGCAAACAGCGCTCCCGCTCTGACGCGATGAGCGGGAAAGAGGGAACTCGCACGACCGTTGCGCCGTGAAGCAGATGCAAGACGGATCACGCGACGATGATAATGACGGCTACTGTGTCGGCTCAACTCTCATGCTGCTGAGAAGAATTGAGGTGACGGATATGAGTCAAGTACACCGACATATGAGTTCCGGCCTTTCTGGCAGCTGCTCACGCGGAGTCGTCAAGCGGCTTCTTTGCTTGTGCCTGCGGGCTGTACTCGCCTGCGCGCGCCGACCCCAGCCTTGTGCAGCCGCCATCCGCAGACGCCACGGGCAGACGCGCTGACAGCGACGGTCGGCGTTGTCGTCATGATGGGCGGACGCGCCTGCCATCCACGTCTCGCCGGGCCAGACGGTCGGTGACAGCAGCACCGCTGGGAACGCAGCACCCCCGCGCCCCGTGGTCAGTGCGGGCTGCGACGCGGCGCCAGCGGAGCGGTCAGGGCCGCCTGTTCCGGCGGCGGTAGCTGGGGCCGACGACGAGCTGGCTGCAGGCCGTGCCGCGGCATACGGCGCAGCGGCCGCCGCGGCAGTCAGCGTTGTCGCGCCCTGCCCGGAGGCTGCGGACACGTGCGAGCGGGGGTACGTTTCTGCCGCCTGCGCGGCAGGTGCCGAGTCTGCAGCCCGAGCGGGAGGCGTCACCCGGCGCACCGGCAGCGCCGGTGGCGCAGGCGACCAAAAGGTTGGTGTCATCGCCGCGGGTGACGTCGGTGGTGGTAAGCCGGTGGGTGAGTCGGGCGCAGCGCCAACAGGGACCCGCGCGGCGCACACGCAGACAGTGTCAACTCCCGGCCTCGACCAAAATCGGCGGGCGAGCCCCCCCCCGAATGCCTCTTTTTCACGGGTGGCGGCGATACCGCCTTGGCAGGTGGGGGGAGGCGGCGCCGTGCGTCGGCGACCACGGCTCGGCACAGACGGCCTCCGCCCCGAGGGTGATTGCTAGCGAGAGTGCCAGTGGCCGCGGTGCCGAGTTGGTTAAGGCGACGATAACCCCGGACCACGACGGCAGGCAGGCCGACAGCGTCGAGCAATGGCTGTCTCCGACTGCGGGAGACCCGACGTCCAAGCCTCTGACGGCGGCGGGCGTCGGCGGCGCGGGCAGCGGGGCGGCTGGCGCGTGCAAGAGTCGCCAGCCCCCTCCAGCACAGGTGGCACGCGCGGAGGCCAGCGACCGATCAGCGGCGGTGCCGACTGACGGTGCGACGAGCGCGGCGGCACCGGCGCCCCGTTACCCGCAAGAGGTGCCGTCCATATCGGCGACGCCGCGGCCAGCGGCATCTCGGCGGCGGCGGGGGACAGTTTCCAGACGGCCTCGTTCCCTTGTTTGTGCTGGCCTGCTGCGCTTCTTGTGGCGCCGGCCGTCACGGCGGTGGGGGCTGCGACGCCCGCGCGCTCATCGGCACACGTGGCGCGCTGGCAATGCTCACCGGAAGTACTGCAGTAGCGCCGGTAGGTAATGGCGACGGGGGAGAATAGATGCGAAGTGTAAGAGGCGGAAGAACGCTGCCATCTGGAAAGTGGAATGGAAACCACGCCTGACACGCCTCGGTGCCGTCCTGGTCTGCATGTCGTGTCTTCCTTCCGACGCTGGTACCACCCGGCTGGTGGTTCCCTCTGAGCGAACTGGGACCTTTCGCGGGGGTCACTTGACATCCACGCGGGACATGAATCCACCGACGCTGGCTCGGTGTGCTCGCTGTCCAGCACGTCCAATCGATATTCCACGCGTTGTGGCAAGAAAGAGCCTCTTCTGGGTCTGCTACAAAGCTTAAAAACGGCGTCAGCGTGCGGGAGCGTCCCTCAGCATCGACAGGTACCACGAAAGAAGGGCTGTTCGGCGTAAGCGGACCCCACCACTTGGGCATAGCAAATGGTGTTGCTGCGCACTGCCAGGTGAGGAGCAGTGGGGCGGAGACAGGGCGCCGGAGACGGCGCATGGGGGGGGGGGGCAGGGCCCCACGGGCCGGGCGGGCGCGGAAAGGAGGGAGGCGCGGACCAAAGGTGGCGGCGCGGTCGAGGACGGGGGAGGCGAAGGGGAGGTCAGAAGAAAATCAACCGGCGGCGGTGAAAACCGCGCCGCGCAGCCAGGTGGTCGCGATTGGCCGGCAGGAATACCGGAAATCAGCGAATGGGAGGCCGCGGGGGGGCCAAGCGGCGGCAAGTGGGACGCACCGGGGCGGGCGCCAGCCACGGAGGGACCCGCCGCCCCCAAGACTGGCGAAGACGACGCGGCCAGCGCGGGGGGGCCCGCGGCCAGGTCGGCCGGCTGACGTGCGGACGGGGGGGGGCGGCGTGCCACGTGTCGCCCCGGGGCGAGGGCCAGCACGTCCGTGGAGTACGATGGAAGCGACGGGGGTGGTGCCGTCCCGGCGGGGCCTGCGTCAGAGCCGAGCAGAAAATCAGCGACAGCCGCCAGTGTCGGAGAATACTGCCGCCCGGCACGCAGGGAGTCAATCCGCGAGGCCAGAGCGGCCGCGGGGACGACCGCGGCCCGCCCACCAATGCCCAGGCCGCCTTGAGACAGGAGGAGGGCGGCGCGAGCGAGCAGGGCGTGCACGTCCGGGGGGGGGTCTCGGGCGTCCGTCAGGAGGCGCCGGAGGGCCCCCTGCGCCGCGCGGTCCACAGCGCCGGCCAGTCGACCGCCCCACACCAGCGGGAGGGCCCGCAGCCAGTAGTTAGGCTGCGGGCCCGCGCACAGGCGAAGCAGTAAAAGTTGCGCCTGGAGCTCAGCAGGGGGCAGCGCAACAATGGCGTCGGTCAGGGCGCCGTGCGTGGCAGCCGGGCGGTCGACCGCGGCAGCGACGAAGGCGTCCGTACCGAGGGGGAGGGGGAACTGTGTGACCCCCTCAGCGTGCCAGCGGGCCGGCCAGTGGGCGGGGGCAGCGGCGCCGGCGGGAGACCAGCCGGCGCACTGAGCTGGCGCCAGCTCCGCGTCCACCGCGGCACCGGCCGCTGCCGCCGACTTCAGCACGGCGGGGAGGTCCGCGTGCCGGGTGACGACGACCACGTCGTCGTGCACGGCGCGGACCACGGCGGCGGGGTGTGCCTAGCAGATGCGCTGCACGGCGAGGTGCATGGCGGCGGCGTGCAGCAAGGGACCGAGTGGGTCGCCTTGCTGCACCCCACGCTCGACCCCCAGCCAGAGCCGGGGCAGGGGGCTAGCCGCCCCCCCCGCCGGCGTGGCGTCGGAAACCCAGCCATACACGCGCGGCGGCGCGCCCCCCTGGTACACCGCCTCCAGGTACGGGCACAGGAGGGGAAACGCGCGCGAGACGAAGGCGACCGCCGCCGGGAGGGACACTAGGTTAAAGGCGTTCCTAAAGTCTAGCTGTACGAGCGCCGCCGAGGGGTCGTGCGCGAGGGTGGCTGTGACCTCGTGCACGACCCTCTCGCAGGGGTTCGGCACGCCGACGCCCAGCTGCAGGGGGGAAAGCAGGCGCACTGCCGCCGTACGGACCGCCCCAGCGAGGGCGGCGGCGGCCAGTTTCCTTAAAATCTCAGGTATGCCGATTGCGCGCAGCCGGGAAAGACCATCGCCGTCGGCCGCCCCCAGCTTGCAGAGTAGAAGGAGCTCGGCCCCCGCCAGAGCGTGTGCGGCAAGCGGCGGCACACGCCGCCCAGGCACGTCGCCGGCAAGCAGGCGGACAACGAAAGGGAGGCAGGCCTGCCCCTCCTCCCCAAGGGCCCGAAGGTGCTCCATACGGAGCCCGGACGGGCCAGGGGCGGAGCCGCGGGGCGCCCGCCGGATCGCCGCGTCCACTGCCCCCCGGGGGAGCGACGCGGGCACGCCAGCCGCCCGGCCAAACTCGGCCGCCGCGGCGAGCGCATCAGGAAATTCCGCCTCGAGCGTCGCCGCAGTGGCGAGGCCGGGACGCGCAGGGGGGAAAAGCGCACGCGCTTTCTCCCAAACAGCGGGCGTGCGAGGGGCCACGGGAGTCGCGGTCAGCGCCCGGGCGGCGGCGCCCAGCCGGCCCGCGCGCACAAGCCGGAATGCCCGGCGCTGTGCAGCAGTGGGGCCCCCGCCGGAGGGCGAGCCTTGGCGGGGCCGAGAGGCCAGAGACGGGGACCGCCACACGCCCGCGTCGCAGTCCGCGACCGCGGCAGGGAAGTCGCCCGCCAAAAGCGCGGCGGCTCGTTGGGCGTGGCTGAGGGGGGGGGACGCCGCGGCACGGCCGGGGGCGGGGTGGTGGAGCAGGGCAGACGGGAGAAGGAGAAGCCAGAGCCACGCGAGGGGCTGTTCCGGGTCGCGACGCACCCGGGACAGGGCGTCGGCCCCCAACAGGCGCCAGGCGCGCCGCAGGCCGGGGGGGTCGGAGGAGTGTGTACGTATGGGGGGCGCCACGAAAGGCGCCCAGCCATCCGCGGTGGGGGGCACGGCCGACAAAAAAGCGCGCCGTGCCCGTGACCAGGCGCGCTGGTCGCAAACAAAAAGCTCGGCGCCGTCTCGAGGCGATGGCGGGGGGGGGGGAGTGGCGGAGCCGGGTGCAGGGGGCGCCGCCGGCCCGGCAGGGGCCGGCCCGGGGGGGTCGGCGCGGCGCCAGCGCCGGGGGTTGGCCTCGCACGCGCCCTCGTGGGCCGTGAGCGGGAACCGCCCGGATTTGGTTCCCGCCGTCGGGAGCGGGCTGTCGCACCAACGACAGCCCGCCAATCCCAAATCAACGATCAGGACCTGGGGAACTTCAGAGATCACGTGAGCCTGGCGAAGATGACGGAGGCCGGCCGCGTCGCCGATGGCGGACGGTATGGAGGCGCAGCAGAAATTGACCGGGCAGAGCGCCCCCGTGCTCGCGCCCTCCACCGGTGGGCCGACCAGCCGTGAGCCGGCCGCGCCTGGTGCCGGCCGATCGGGCGCCCGGGGGGGCGCGCCCGCCGGTCCCCCGCGCGCGTTGGTGGCCCGCGTCCGCCTCAGTTCCGAGCATGCGGGGGGGGGGGAAGGCGGGGGCGTCGTGGGGCACTGCGGTCGGGAGGGTGCGGCGGGCTGCGCCATGGCGTGGCGTGCCCGCGCGGCCGCGGCGCGGACAGGTTGGCGCTGGGGAGCAGCGGGGGACGTTGGCTCGTCACTCATGACCCTCTCCGTCGCTAACGGTGTGCCCGACAGGGTCACAATCGCCGGCATCGCCGTCCTCCGCCGGCGGGGTCGCCCCCGCGGCGGAGAGTAACGACGCCCGGCGGGACAGGGCGGCCTCCGCCACCACCGCCGCAAACGACACGACGGCCCCGCGCGTGCGAGGACGCGCGTGGGCCGCCAGGGGCGCCAAGGCGCGCGCACGGGGCGGCGCGGCGGCGCCACCGGCGCGCGGCGGGCGCCGGTGTCCGGCGCTCGGGGGCGGTCGAGCCGCGTGTGGCCGGAAAAGAGAGCCCCCGCGCGGGACAGGCACGGCAGCAGCCGCAACAGCGTCCGCGAGCAAGGAAAGCGGGTGGCGGCGAGGGGGTGGTGGGGGGGGGTGCGCGGGAGGGCAAGGGACGGCTGCCAAGCCGGCAGGGGGACAGCGCGCCCGCTCGTTGGGGTCAAGCGACAGCGGGGCCCGCTGGCGCTCCCGACCGCGGCCGCCGCCGAGGACCGCGGGTGTGCACGGTGGCGTCTCGAGGGCTGCCGACGGGCGCGGACGGCGCCGGGGAGACCCAGCAGTCGCGCCGCGGACCACGTCGGGGGACGGTATACCAACTGCAGGTGAAGGGGGTTCGGCGCCAACCGGGGGTCTGGGCGTGGTTCAATCAAAGGGCGCAGGCAGCGCCCCGCCCTCCGCCGGGTGACGAAAAGGGGCACGGTCCCGACCGATCAGCGGCTTGGCATGCAAGAGGTTCCAGACCTCGCGAGGAAGGTCAGCGAGCTCCCCCGGCGTGAGGCCGCGATCGGAAGTGTCCCCAAGGGCGGAACCGGCCGGGGGGGGCGCGCTAAGCGAGCGGAAGCGCTGCGAAGAAGCGCGCCGGCGTAAAGCCGGCGTCTCAGAGGCCGGCACGGCAGCCGGCCCTCGCCCAGGCCCACGTGGGAGGCGACGGCGGCGCCGGCGGCCAACGACAGGGGCCGGGTCCACCGGGGGGAGACCGGGGGCGCCGCCCGGGGACGCGGCAGGTGGGGCCGAGGGGGGCGCAACCACGGGGGCGCGGGGCCGGGGGACCCCAGTGCGGTCCAACGCGAGGGCAGGGGCGGGCGAGCGAGCGCCCGTGTGGGGGGGCGCAGGCGGCGGGCACGGCAGCGCGACGGCATGCCGCGCGGCGTCCGCGTCCGGCGCCGCGCGGACAGCGGGCCGCACCGGGGCACACGCGGGGCTCTCGGCGGATCCAGAAGCAGGGGAAGCCACGGCGTCGCACCGCGCGAGGAGGGCGGCGACGTGGGCCCGAAGAGCGCCGCGGAGATGAGGAGGCATGCGGGTGCGGATCGTCAGCTGGTCCAACTTGGCGCGCAAACGGCGGCGACAAAGGGTGGCGGCTTCCGTGGCAGCCGCGGGCCCCGACAATTGGGCGCGGCGGCGGCCGCCCAAGAATGCAGGCGCCCACGGGTCGGCGTCAGCGACTTCCCACAGCACCCCGGCCACGGAGGGGTGTTCCAGGCCAGCGCGAAACGCCGCGGCGGCCGACGAGAGGATGGTCACCGCCGCAGACGCGCCAAAGCGGTCCACGTCGACCACAGCAGCGGGGGCGAGGCCCACAGCGGCGGCAACCAGCGACCGTAGACGGTGGGAGCGAGCCTCCCGGGACACGCCCGCCACGTAGATTGTCGTCAGATCAGGGGGCGGCGCGGCCCCACGGCGGTGGCGCGTCAGCGCGGCGACCGCGAAGGCAGCGCTTGCAGCCGGAACGGGGGGCGAGGCCCCCGACGAGGGCGGCGCCGAGGCGTGAGATTGGCCACGAGCAGGCGCCCTGGGAAGCGCGGCCGGGGTGGACGGCGCCGAATCAGCGGGCGCGGGGGGGCTCGCGCCTCGGCGCCGGCGACGGCGAACAACCAGTGTCCACGGGGCGCCCTCCCCGTCTCGGGAACCGACAGAAGCGGCCGCGGCGGCGGGCACAGCCCCGCACGCCTGTGGGGAGGCAGGGGGCGGCCCGACAGCGGCGGGGGCGTGGGGGGCGCGGCGCAGTAGGTGGGCCCAGGAAGCAAAAGGGGGCAGCGGTGAGGCCGTCCGCGCAGAACGGGCAGGCGAGGAGCTAGTGGTGGTCGCGTTCGACCCCGCGGCCCCTCGGGGCGGGCTTGGGACGGCGGGTCCCCCCGCGACGGGGGGTACAGCAGGGCGGGGGCGGCCCTCGACGACCGCGGCGTCAGCGGGCGACAGGACCGCACCAGCAGCAGCAGCATCCAGGGCAGAGCGAGGGGCGCGGGGCGACGAAGGCGCGACTTGGATCGGCGGCGTCGAAACCGACGGCGACGACGGACAAGAACGACCGCCTGCCGGCGAACCGTACCGAAATTCGGCATTACAGACGGTGAATGCAGCACGGCCATTGGCCCGCACCACCTCCACCGCCGATTCGAACAGTAAGCAAGGATCATCAACCGGAAATCCAGCCACAAACAAGTTAACGGCGAAGATGACGGCGCCCGCCAAGGCGGACGCCGCCTCCCCCCCCCCGATCGCGGACGACATAGCGCCGCCCAAGCCCGGGGGGGGGTGAAGGAAAGGTGTCCCCACCTCCCGCAGAAAAAGAAACGACGAAAAACGTACCGCACGGACCGCCAGTGCACGCGGCCCGGTAGGGATGCGGAATTGTTGGGGGGACGCCCGACAATGGTTTGCACCCACACCACCCGCTTATCACGTCGGGGACGCACGCCGTACCCGTGGTTTGGACTTCTATGGCCACATACTTCTATGGCCACCCAATTCCGCGCACGGACCGCCAGTGCACGCGGCCCGGTAGGGCTTCGGAATTGTTGGGGG
>Ga0115030_1000934_pt1 | contig 12827 bp, 6 predicted proteins | sample SidtaG_4_FD_87174 | JGI IMG/M metagenome (GOLD analysis project Ga0115030, IMG submission 87174) | Marine algal microbial communities from Sidmouth, United Kingdom - Sidmouth_Male1 metaG | ecosystem: Host-associated > Algae > Red algae > Unclassified | place: Sidmouth, United Kingdom | collected... | reverse complement strand
TCCTGGGGGGGTGGGGGGGGGGGGGGGGCCGGGGGGGTTTGTGCACAAGGTGCCGGGCGCGGCGGCCCGGGGGGGGGGGGGGGGGGGGGGAGGGGGAGGGGGGCGACGCGGCTCGTGGCGACGCGGTCGTCGACCTGTTTACCCCGCCCGAGGCGGTGGGGGGGGCGCCCGCCGTGGCGCCGCCGCCCGCCGCCCCCGCCGACGGCGCGTCGACCGCGACGGCGGGGGACGCGACCGGCACGGGCGCGGCGGCGGGTGCCGACGGCGGCGGTTGCGCCACCGGCGGGGCCGCTGCGCGCCTCCTCCGCGACGTCCGCCGCAGCGTCGTGTCGGGCTTCCAGCTCGCCACCGCCGCGGGCCCCCTGTGCGAGGAGCCCCTCCACGCCGTCGCCGTCATCGTCTTGTCCATCACCGCCGCGGCCGCGGGCGGCGACGCGGCCGACGGCGGGGCCTCACCGCCCCCGGCGGCCGCCGCGTCCGTCCCCGCCGGCCAAGTCATGAATGGGGTGCGGGAGGCGATCCGCCGCGCCGTCCTCGGCGCCGCCCCCCGCATTGCGGAAGCGCAGCTGGCGGTGACGGTGCACGTGGCGGCCGACGGCCTCGGCGGCACCTACAACGTGCTCGGCCGCCGCCGCGGGCGCGTCACCCGCGAGGCGCTCCTCGACGACCGCGCCTCGGTGTTTGTGGTTGACGCCGAGGTGCCCGTCGGCGCCTCCTTTGGCTTTGCCGACGCCCTCCGCAAATCCACGTCGGGCGTCGCGCGCCCGCAAATGGTGTTTGCGCGCTGGGCGCCGGTCGCGGCGGACCCGTTTTGGGCGCCGACGACGGAGGAGGAGTTGGCCGACCTGGGGGTGGAAGACGGGACGGCGGCGGGGAACAACCTCGCGCGGAAAATCGTGACGGCGGTGCGCAAGCGCAAGGGGCTCCTCGTCGAGGAGCGGATTGTGGCGGCGGCGGAGAAGCAGCGGACGCTCGCACGGAAAAAGTGAGGCGGGCGGCACTAGCCGAGCAGCTGTGTGCTGCTTGGTGTCGCGGTTGGTGCGCAGGGGCGCGCCAGGGGCGCGACCACGCAGCCGCTGCCCTGTTGGGTCCGGTGCACCCTGCCCCTCCCCGGCCGTGACCCGCGCGTGTGTGTTTGACCACGCGGGCCTCGTGCCGTTCCCGCCACGCCCTACGCTCGCGCGCCATGATGGTGTCACGGTGGGGGCCGTGACAAGGGTCCACCGTGGCACCGCGGTGGCGTTGGTGCTCGCGGTCGCCCGGGTTCCGGTGGGACTTTGGGTCCACGATTGATCGCACCGCCTCGGAATCAATTGTGTGCCCAAGAAGATCCGTGGCTGCTGCTGCGCAGGGACACGATTAGACTGGTGGAATGGGCGGCGGGAGGGATGCTTCGCGTCCAGAACGTGCAGTCACGGCCATCTTGCAACACACCCGAGGATCGCTTCATGGTGTACCGCTTTGTAAGTCTACCTGCCATCGCCGTACGCCTATTGGTATTGGTTGTGACTAGCTACATATAGGTCTCGCTCGTGGTCATCTTCCGAAAGGAAGCAGCTTCTGCCATGGCTGAGCACTCGCTGAGTGACCAGTCATTAATCAGCTCCGACGCACCCATCCGCGCCAACGGGCGAGTGCAACTACCAATGAGCGACGCTCGGGCGGGCAGCAGGCCTGTCCTTGCGCAGCGGGCTGCCTGCCCTGCGATGGGTGCCGGTCGTCCACCTTCCGAGGCATGCCACCGTAGCAAAACAGAAGGTGGAGAGATGCAACTTGGTCGCTGTCCCCGCCACCCCAAGAGGATGAGCCTGATGGCTGGCGCAATGCGCGACGTGTGCCACTGTTGCGCGGCCCCGTGACGCGGGTTTTGGTTTAGTCGGGATGGATCGCCGTATCGCTGACACTGCGACAGCGGCGTCGTCTGTGGTGGCAGCCACATGGCCGGCGGAGGAAGCACGGCGGGTAGGATATCACACTCCCTGACGGGGTCGGATCGCCTCCGTGACGCGACGCCTCCGTCATCCCTCGCCACCACCTTCGGGGCCTCCAGTAACACCCAACGTCAGCGATGGGACGGGGGGGGGGTGGTACGACCTCGCGCACGACGCACCATCCGCGTCGGGCCGCGTCGGGCGCGGCCGGCCAGCGGGCAAATGATGCAAGCAGAGGCAGGGGCAGGACGGCCCGAGCGCCCCAGCGCGAGCGCGCCCGCCGCTCGTGTGCGCCTGACAGCGAGCGGCGAGGCGGCCGTGGCTGCCACCAGGTGCCCCATCGACCGTGGGCCGCGGGCGGTCGGTCGGGCCTGTGCTGCCGCAGGCACACGAGCGGCGCCATCGTGTGAGCGGGAAAACGGTCGCGGGGCGCGGCCAAGCGGCGCGGCGGCATTGCGTTCGCGCCCACCGCCGCGACCACGGCGTTTGGTTCTTGGCCAAGACGGGCGGGGGGCGGGCGGGAACAACCCGCCGACGCGCCAGGCGCGGTACCCAGACCAGGAGTCTTCAAGCGTACCCATTTCATGATAGCGTCCGCGTGGTACGATTCAAGGAAAGCGTCCACCTGTGGCCAGCGGGGGCTGTCAGACTCAAGTGGACTTTCCCTACAGCAACGGACAAGCGCACATTTCCGCGTATGTTCTGAACCACATTGTGACCTACAAAAATCGTTAATCTGGGTCCTGTTTCGGTACTAGATGTAGTTGAAAGTTGGTTTATTGCTTTTATAGACTACTTACATCAGCTATCCAACTGAAAAGTTCAACTTGATTTGATCGGCGGTCAGATCAGTAGGCCCGTTCTTGGACTGTGCTTGACCAAACGCGCCCTCGATCGTTCTATTCGCGTGTACTTCCCTACAGCTTTAGTTGACATTCGGGATAGCGTATGTCACAAATTCCCGGAACTTTTCCCCTCAAGCGTACTTTCAGCTGGGCGAAATCACTGCATATTGTACATCTCTGTGTGCTGCGAAAGTCACGTGTTCGGGTGTAAACGCGAAAAGAGTTTGCGCCAATACGCTTGAGAAAAATCATACGCTTGAACACCGCTGACGCAGACCCACGGCCACTTCTCCGTTCTCCACCGAAGTCCGGTGTCTGGGCCTTGCGGTTGGGCCATCCAGTCAAGGCCCGCCGCCTGGCGGGGTGCCGCGTTCGATCTGTTGTCGAGGCGCCCGCAGGTGGGCAGTGAGACGTGGCGCCGCCTCTCGCGGGCCATGCACGGGATCGCCGACCCGTGCGCCGCCTCCACGCCAACAGACTGGCGTGGGCGAGAGAGCTGGCGGCGAGGCCGGGTTCTTTCTCCAAGGACCGTGCATTCCCAGATTGGACGCGATTGCCGCGGCCAAGCTGCTGCTCGTCCACTTGGAGCCCTGCCATGCACGCCCACTCACCCGTTTCTGGCCGTCGAAGACGTCGTCCGGACTGCCGTCGTACCAATTCACTGCCGATGCCCAGTGCGGGGGAGCGTTTCAAGGGGTCGGCCCGTGCCAGGGGCCAGTATTGACGGTAAAATGGCCACGGGATCACCGACACGGGGCACGTTTCGTCCAACCGCTGGCCAGCGAAGTGCCGCGGGCGTGTGGCTCCGTGCGCTGGCTGCGCTGCCCCTCTTGGAAGCGCACACCACTGCGAAATCTACGACAAAATTGACAGGCCCGTATCCGGAAATCGAAAGAACACTGAGCCATTGCCTTTTCATGTAACAACTTGGTCGACGCAGATAATGTTCATAGAACTAGTGGCCATGCGCTAATGATGGCACATAGCCGCACGACGTTGGAATCCCAGAGAACGCTAACATGCGTCGGTATCTCTGCGAAGGCCAGGTGGTTGGAGGTCAAGCAGCGGCTACCAGGGAGTGATAGCTGGCCGGCACTGGCCAGACCGTATGGACGGGCCAACGACACCCCTACTCTCATTTGGCTCTCCTTGTTCCTCGTTTCAAGACTGCTGATGGAGTTGACATTTCTTTGTTGTCGATAAACTGTCCACCCGCGCAGTCCGTGCCAAGGGACCAGAGCGGCCGTGGGCTGATCATGTTTTGTTTCTGACAGGTGAGTGTTCTGTGCTCTACACTGACAACGTCTGTGCGCTCGAGAAACTGCGTATCGAGATGCGATGCTGTTCAAAGAGGAGTCAATTGTGTGAGCGGCAATAATGGACGTATGGCAAGTCATTTTCTCCAAAAAGAACGATCAAAAAATATTTCAGCATAAGGGAAAGTAGATCTCATTACCGGTGCATGTTTCATAGAGAATTGTCTTTTCACTCGGAACCCAGTTCCAACTCATCAACGAATGTACGCGCCCGGATCGTGGGAGGCAGGCGCTGACCTCACACTGTGCCATTACTGTTGACACGTCGACCAGGGGACGAACAGTCGACGCACGATTGGCAGGCAGGCACGGCCTCCGAGAGATCGCCTATCCAGGGGCCGATGACACGGTACACAGAAGCCAGCCACTTCATCGCCCGGAGGCCTTGTGGTATCGCCTTCTCACTGAAGCAGGACTGGTTTCCTCATCCGCGGCGCTTCCGTTACAAGACACGTGGTGGACGCGCGGCAGCATGACAGCCTCGTTGACTCGTTGGCTGGCTGTGGCTCATAATATTGCGGGGGTCTATGGCCTGCTTGACAATCCCTATTATCCCACGGCGCTTGGCCATGGGCGCGCGCTCTTGGCTCCCCTGCGCCGCTGAATTGAAAGCGGGTGGCCACGGTCGCAGCTGTCGTCAGGGGCAGCGTGAATTGATCGCGATCGCCGCCTTGGTGGCGGCGGTTCTTGGATGGTTGGCGGGTGCCGACACGGCGCTTCCGGTCCGTGTACGACTCGAAAAACGGCTGCGGCCGCGTGGCGTCCACAGCTGCGGAGGGTGGGTGCCCTCAACCGTACCGGACGAGTGGTCGCCACGCGTCTGCCGTCCGAGCGTCCGCTGCTGCGACTGCAGCCTCCGGCGGCCCGGCAGCGCTCTGCCACCGTGCTCCGCTGAGTGGCCGGATCACGGGGGTGGCGGTTGTCAGCAGGCGCCGTCCTCGGCTCCCCGGCGTGGCGGCGGACGGCGCCTCGTCGCAGCGTCTGGGACGTCAGGGGCGCTGAGAGAGGACGGAGAGAAGCCACGCGGCTGCGGCGGCGGCGGGTGGCGCTCAGCGTCGCCGTAACCCCCCCGCCGCCGCCCCCCCCACCACGTGCGGCGGTGGAGGGGGGACCGCGGCGGCCGGGCCGCGATATGGGAAACGCCGGTCCGCGGCTCACCGCTCCCCAAAGTTTCACCCACGCGCCCCCCGAGTGCCGTGTTGGTTTGGGAAGGGGCAGGGTTCTTCCGCCGCGTCCGCCACCGGCCAGACGACGGGGATCGGTGCGGCGGGTGGCCCGGCCAAAGAACGGGACGGCGGCGCGGCCAATGTGCCCCGAGATGCCGCCATCTGGGCCGGTGGCCGGGCCGACCTGTGCCCAGCCGTCAAGCAGCCGCCGCCGTCGCCGAGGTCGCCACCGTTGCATCATTGGCAGCCGCTGCCGTCGCCTGCGCGACTATGCGTCGTGTCCCCTCCTCCCCTTCTTGGGCATTGATTGTCCTCAGTCGCTCTGGCGAAACACTGTTCGTGGTCGCCGCGCTGGCCGCGTCCTTGCACTCCCCCACCGACCGCGCGCATCATGCTGGGTGGAAGACCCACCCAACCCGCCGCCCAAAGAGATTGCCGGCAACGGGGACAAGCGGACAGTTTCATTCGCAAGCCCGCCACCCTACCAGCGGGACGTGGAGGGCGGCAGCCCCGGCCGCGAGCTGTGGTTGCGTCACGCCTGTTCGTCTGCCGGGCTACTTTTTCTGATGCGACCAGGGCTGGGGGGGTCGGAGGGGAGAGCACAACCGAGTTGTGGTGTTCCGGCGCCCCCCGCCGGCGTGCCGGCGCGTGGGTTTCGCAGCAGAGCACCCGCCATGTGTCGCGGCAGGCAGGAGTGGGGTGCCGTCGACGGCCGCGGGGCGTGCCGCGACAGAGCGTTGCAGCGCAACCCACTCAGATATGCGGTCGCCGCCCCCACCTCCCGCGGCTTCCCGCCCGCTCCGCGCGTGACTGCGTGTCCGCAGCCGCTGCTGCCGGTGACGGTCGCTGCCCGCCGAGTGTGCGACCGGACGCCAAACTCGCGCAGTCACGACAGGGGGTGGCGGGATTGTCACGTGCGGCGGCTCGGAAGCAGCGGGCGCAACCTCAGTCCCGGCCGCCCACACGTTCGTGGGATGGGGGGGGGACTTGGAGGGGAGGGTGCCGATGGTCGGCCCGCCTACTTGAGGCGCACCACACCGCGGGAAGGAGCGGCGCCTGAACACTCAGTCGGCGTAGCTCTGACGCAACAGCCGCTTGTACCGTCCATCAGATATCCCACGGACGTGGACGTGGTCAGCAGTTGCAGCTGCCTCAACGATTCGTCTCCTCTCCTTCCATCCCCGCCCGGCCACCTACGACTTTGTCCGTGCGTTTGTTCCCACTTTCCCCTGAAACCCTCGTGCGTTGGCCGCCATGTCTTCCTCCTCTGGCTCCCCCGCCCGGCGATGCCGGCGGGTCCTCTCCACCGCGCTCGCGGGCGCTGCCGCGCTCGCTGCCGTCGTCTCCCTGCCGGCTGCCATCGAGGCACACAGCTTCCTCTCCATGCCGGTGCCCATCAGCCGCATGCACGGGTGCCGCTTGGGCACGTCAACGCTGTCGGGCAATGGCCCGCAGGCCGGGCGCCTCGGCCGTTGCCCCGGGCCGTGCCCCAACAGTGACTTCCGGCCCGACACGAGCCCTGGCAACCCCGCCGCCGTCTACCGCCGCGGCGGCAGGTACCAAGTACGGTGGACACGCAACAACCATGAAGGCGGCTTTACCCGCTGGGCTCTCGTGCCCATCAATCAGATGAACAACAAGGCGGCGCATAAGAAGTTTGCCTTTCACTGGAGCTGCTGGAACATCAACCGCTTCAAGTGTAGCCGGATGGACCGCCAGCGTGATTGCCAGTACGACCGCAACAATGTGGCGTTCAAGGACCACATCCGGATCCCCGCCAACCTACCCAACGGAGACTATGTGCTCGGCTGGTCATGGTACGGCGGCGGACGCGCGGGCGGCCGGGCGCACTTTGGTGACTACTTTGACTGCAGCTACGTGCGCGTTGAGGGCGGCAGGCCGCTCCAGGAGAAGCACATTCCGACATTTGCAGGCCGCGGCTGCCATGCGACCGTCAACCGGCCGGGCGTGTGCAGAAGCGAGCCCTGCAGGCCCCTCCGCCAGGTAACGTTCAAGCGCCCCGCCGAGTTTGATGGCCGCACCCCGTCGCCTATCTACGCGTCGAGCTTTGGCGCGCCGTCTGACAAGTTCAAGTTTGACGTGTCGGCCATCAGCCAGAGCGTCTTCAGCGAGCCCAAGGTGCGCGTGAGCCCCAAGGTGCGGGTGACGGGTCTGCGGGTGGCCAACATTCGCAACCGGCTCGCGCGCAACGACATTACCTTCAAGAGGACGGTGCTTGTCGGCTCCAAGGTCGAGCTGACCTTGGTCGCTCAAACATCGGGCAACGTCAAGAAGATTGAGTGGTTTGTCAATGGCATCAAAGTCTTCACCGACCGCAAGGCACCTTTTACCATTGCCGGCGATCGCGGGTGGCAGTACTACAAGTGGGAGCATCCGCTCTTTGAGCGCCGCCTCCGCGTGACGGCCAAAGCGACGGGGTATTCGGGCTCCCGCAACTGGCTGTCCAGGGAGGTCGTGTTTGTGCTCGCGAGAAATGACTACTACCTCGGCAACTGGAGGCCAGCGGCGGACAAGTAGACGACAAGTACCGCCGTCGGTCATCTCTTTCACCCCACCCGCTCTATCTACCCCACTCCCCCCCCTCATAAACCCACCACTTCCCCCTCCCCGGTGCTAGGAGCTGAGCAGTGGATTCCCTCACCGCTCGGCGTGCCGGGGGGACTGCAGCGGATCACAAGACGCCCGTGATTGTCGACACCTGTGTGCTGCGGGCACCCCCTCCGCTTGGACGGGGGCCCCGCGGGTGCCGACCTCCCGTCACCTGTGCTGTCACCCAATGGGCTGTGCCTCCTGCCGATCGGTGTCCTCTGCGTTTGAGGCTGCGTGTGCATGTGCGTGCCCCTGATTATAAAAACAACTGAATCCCTGTAACCTTCCCGCTCGCCTCACAACGCACCACTGACCAGCGACGCGCCGTCGACGTCGGCGAGCAGCCCCGTCGGCAGCCGCACCGCCGGGGTGGCGGCTGCCACCTCCTCCATGACGAGTACGCCAACGTCCCCTTCGTGCACCTGCGGGAGCGGGACCAGCGCGTCGGTGGCGCGCTCGTCAAAGACCGCGTCAAGAAAAGGGTGGGCGAGCAGCGTCGCCGCGGAGCCCCGCGCGTCTGGGTCGAGCGTCAGCATGCGGCTGAGAAAGTCGGCAAGCAGTCGCCGCGGGTGCGTCGACAGGTCCGTGACAGCCTGCAGCAACCGGCCGAGGCTCACGTACCGGTGTGTCGGCACCCCAAAGAGCGCCCCGTCGGTCGCCCACAGGCGCTCCCCGTAGCGGCTGCCGACCTTGAAGGCGGAGGGAAAGTCCACGTCGGGCCGCCCGAGCACCTCCCTCATCAGCGCCAGGTGTTCAATGTCCTCCTCCATCGTGTCTCCCGCGTCCGTGCCGTCGGGCGAAAAGAGAAAATCCCCCACCGCCACATCCCAGACGATGCAGCCGACCGACCATATGTCGGTCGCCGCCGATCCCGGCACCCCCGCAATGATCTCGGGCGCGCGGTACTCACGCGTTTGCAGCACGTAAGGACGGTCAAGTTTACCGTCCTCGTCGAGCTCCTCCGTATTGCCCCAATCAATCGACACAACGCTTGTGGAGGCGTGGCACGTGCCGTCGGGCGTGAAAAAAGTGGCGGTGGCCAGCTCCCGCGCCACGTCGGCGGGGAGGCCCGCAAAGTTGGTCACCGCCGCCACGTCCACCACCGTGCCGTTGAGCGCCGCCGCCGCTCGCGTCTGCGCTTGCAGCAGTGCCACGCAGCTGTTAGCGGCTGCGGCGGCCGCCGACACACTCATGCCAGCACCGAGCGGCGGCGGGAGGCGGAGCGCCACGTTGGCTATCTTGAGGTCCGTGTGCACCATCGAGTGGTCGTGCGCGAGCGCGAGCGCGCGGAGCAAGTCACGCGCGACGACTTGGACGACATTGAGCGGGGCGCCACGCCGCCCCGCCAGCCCCGCAGGCGTGTTGAGGTAGGCGAAGAGGGCGACGCGCAAGGACGTGCCGAGGAGCTCAAACACCGCGCAGTGGTGCCGCCCGTGCGGACCGACGGTCGTAAACGTGGCCAGCTGCCGCATCAGCGGCGGTAGAGGCGGAGAGCCGTGTTCCCCGACTGCCGCCGCCGCTTCGGCCTCGGCCGCGTCGGTGAGGCGGCTGGCAAAGTAGGCTTCCTCCTCGGCCATGGACATGCGCTCGGCGGCCCAGATCTTGACCGCCACCTCCCGCGGGCGTCCGTGCCAGTCGCCGTGCCTGGCGTCGTGCGGCTTGACCGTCGTATCGACCGCCTTCCAAACGGTGGAGAAGGAGCCCCAGCCGAGCTTGGACACCACCCGGTAGCGGCCGCCGTTCAGGGTATCCCCTGGCCGAACGGGGTGGAGGCCCCGCCGCCGGTAGCGGCGCTCCGACTCATAGCCGACGGCGCGGTCAAAGGACGGGACAGAGGAAGAGGCGTCGACGAGAAAGGGGGAACCATTGGGAGAGCCCCGCACCGCCAAACACGTGCGGTGGACGTTGATGGCGCGGTCGATGGGTGGGAGGATGCACCATAGCGGTGAGCCGGGACCCCGCATGCGGGTAGTGTAGGCAAAGGTGCCGTCGGCGGTAGCTCCGCCAACGAGAGCCGCCAGGAGAGGGACGGCCGCCGCAACGGCGGCAGCGTCCAGCGCCAAACACCGCCATCGAGCCATGGCGAAAAGGCGAGCAACGAGGGTGGCAAAGGTCGTCCTCGGGGTGGAGAGCAAGATACCTCCCCAGAGTGAGATGACTACAAGCTCGCAAAGATCCGCCGTGTGCGCCGCTGACGCAACGAAACGGGCAGATGGAGCGAGACGGCGGGGGTGGAACACACGCCCACTAACGTCAGTGCTGATCAACGAGGGCAACCAGCTCTGACGACCGCATCCAGGCTGCCAGACTATCCCACCCGACTGCTGTGGATGTACACGCTCCCATGGGTCACCGGCAGGGCCAGTCACGCCAGGCGCCCCTCAAACTCCCGCTTCCGCTCGGCGACTCAGCCTGCGTTTCACCCCTACCGCCGACGTTGCATATCTGCCACCTGGTTGCACGCACGCCCGCCCGCCCCTCCCCCCCGGTTGGTCGTGGCAGGGCGCGCGGCCGATTGCGCGTGGCGGCCGCCCAAGCGGCGCCACCCGCAACGCCTGCTCACCCCTCCACGAATCGTATTCGCAACCGACGAGGCGGCGGCCGATTGAAGTAAGAGCTACCCCTACACTGTGCCATCGATTCCCATCACCACCTCTCCCCATGGCATACGGTCGGCGACGGCGACAGCAGGGGCGGGGTGAGCGTAGGGACGACCAGATGCGGGCGAGTGGGGCGTGCCAACTCGCTCGCAAGCGCGTCTGCTCCCCCATGTGTGCGACAGCGGGGAAGCGGGGCTTGGCCTTGTGCACACACGCAACGGAAGCCCTGCTTGGACTGGAAGCGCCTGTCCAATTCAGATTTGATTCATGACGTTCCCAGTCCGTGTAGTTGTCACCCAGATCCATCAAGTATTAGTATGGCTATGCCGTCTTTCCAATTTTAGCCGACTCCGGCGATATCAAGATGGGTGATCAAGAGAGTGAAACTGTGTTTTGGCCATCTATTCAGCCGGATAAAGTGTATCGACCAATGGGATGAGGGACCATCCCTTTTTCACTTTGACGACACGGGAAAACATTGAGACGACACCGATAGGGAGATATTTTGCGGCCACTCTTGCACGAGTCAATGGCTCCCCTTTGATCCTTGGCCGTCCAAATCTCAGAAACCCTGCTCGTGCCGTGGAGCGCATGATCGGGGGTGATCCAGGCTCTCCACCCCATCGCCTGACGCGCTCCTGCTGCCTTGACCGCCACCCCCTTGTGCCTTGCCCTTCGATCCACCATCGTTGTCAGCGTCTGCATCCCCCTCTGTTCTTCTCTCTCTTTTCATCTTCCCACCCATCCCAACCTTTCATCATGGCGTTCGTCCCCACTGCCGCGGCCGTGCGCCTGTCGGCCGCCCGCTCCTCCTTTGTCTGCCGCGCGGCAGTCGGCTCGGCCCGCGCGGCGCTGCCCGCCCGCCGCGTGGCCGCCGCCACCTCCACCCGCACCCTTTCCATGGCCGCGTCGCCGACGGTTACCAACACCGTGTATTTTGACATCACCATTGGCGGGCAGCCGTCGGGGCGGGTCACGTTTGGCCTTTTTGGCGACGATGTGTACGTTTGGTAAACGGGGTGGAGGCACGGCGTGGGGTGTGTGGTGTTGTCCGCGGATTGTTTGGGCTGGTGGATGTAAGTATGGTGGTACTGGCGGGGCTTGGAGTGTTCTTGTCGTGGGCCCCTCCGAGCCGGGCTGTGTCCCCTCGAATTCATTATCTAACACACTGTGCCGTTGATTCCCCCTTTTTTTTTGGCTCGGTTGCCGTTGTTGATACGCCGTGGGAGTTCTTGTGTCGCGATCATGTAGGCCCAAGACGGTCGAGAACTTCCGCGCCCTGTGCACGGGGGAGAAGGGCTTTGGCTACGCCGGCTGCCCGTTCCACCGCGTCATCCCCAACTTCATGATCCAGTACGTTTTCTTGCCACATCGCGCCCGCTCTTGCCCGATCGATTCGCCCAGATGTGGTTTCCCGAGTGACCGCTTGCTGCCTTTGGACAGCCGAGGCTAACGTCGACTCGTCGGTTTGGTGCTCCTCGTTGGTTTGCCATCCTGCCGTCTGTTGTTCCGTCTGCCCCCCCCTCGTCCGCACACAGGGGTGGTGACTTTACCAACCGCAACGGCACTGGCGGCAAGTCCATCTATGGCGAGAAGTTTGCCGACGAGAACTTTAACCTCTCCCACACCACCCCCGGGCTGCTCTCCATGGCCAACGCGGGCCCCAACACCAACGGCTCCCAGTTCTTTGTGACGACCGTCCCGTGCGCGTGGTTGGACGGCAAGCACACGGTGTTTGGCCAGGTGACGGACGGCTACGACATCATCAAGTCGATTGAGACGGCGCCGACGGGGCCGGGCGACCGCCCGCGGGCCGAGGTGCTCGTCGAGTCGTGCGGCGAGCTCTAAACGCCGGGTGCTGGACCGTCGTTTAGGGGGTGGAGGGGGCGGAAGGGAGGGCCGATCGCCAGCGGTAGGCCCTGTGGGGGCGCCGCGCCGCGTGTACACTGGGCGCGTCGCCGAGGCGTGTGCCCTTTTTTGTTTGATTGGGGCGGCGCCGGGCTGCGTGGCTTGCGGGCCTCTGCCGCGGCGCCCACCAAGCAGGCGCGCTCGTCACGTCCTCTTTTTTTTTTTGTGTGTGTGCCCTCGCCTTGTTGCCGCGCTGCCCGCACGCGTCGTCCCCACCCGTGCCTAGAGCCACCGGAGCACCCCCCAGCCGAGGGCCAACCCCACAAACGTGCCGACCACGTTGCCGCCGACGCCGACCAAAAACGCGGGCACCTCCTCCTCCCGCCACCCCCGCGCCGACGCCATGGCCGCCGCCGTGGCGGGCCCCCCAATGGCCGCGTTGGACGCGAGCAGCAGCCGCCGCGCCCACTGGCGGCCGCCGCGTGGCCGCCGCGGGCACGGCACCCCCCCC
>Ga0115030_1000930_pt1 | contig 12844 bp, 11 predicted proteins | sample SidtaG_4_FD_87174 | JGI IMG/M metagenome (GOLD analysis project Ga0115030, IMG submission 87174) | Marine algal microbial communities from Sidmouth, United Kingdom - Sidmouth_Male1 metaG | ecosystem: Host-associated > Algae > Red algae > Unclassified | place: Sidmouth, United Kingdom | collected... | reverse complement strand
GTGGGGAGGGGGGGGGGGGGGGGGGGGGGGGGGGGGGGGGGGGGGGGGGGGGGGGGGGGGGGGGGGGGGGGGGGGGGGGGGGGGGGTGCCGACATGCTGGGGGGGTGGGGTGCCAATGGCGGCGAGCACAACGTGCGGACGGGGGCGTCAAAGGAGGCTACACACAAGGTCGAGCAAACAAGGCAACGGAGGGAGCCGCTCAAACAGCTCGGTGGCCGTCCAGGGGCCCCCCGGGTACGACGTTTGGTTTGATGCTTGGAGAAAGACTGCTGCACCAGTGACGCCGAGGAGTGGCCCGTGTCGACCACCGCCTGAGTGGTCTGGGGTGGACCCCTTCAATCTCTATTTGGGAGGCCCTGTGCAAGCGCTGTCCAGATCCTCTGTCGCGACTGGCTGGGTGGTGGCAGTTGCAACGCGTCCTATTGGAGTATTGTGCTACAGGCGACCAGCTATTGGTCAGATAAGAAAGCATCGGGTTCCTCTTTTTTCACTTAATCTTTCACTTTTTCTCAGAAACACAACGTGGTACATGTCAACCGTCCCGACACAGTCCAGGTAGGAACATGAAATAAGCTTTGAAGTAGGAACAGACGCTTGGACAGGCACTATCTGATCGATCCATGAAACAAAGCGGCTCCGGCAGACGCATTCGGCAACATTTTCGTCAGCAGTCTTCCATTTCCCATCCTCAGAGTCCACACTCCGAATACGCCACCACCGCCTGGCCTTCCGGTACGGCATTCACAAAGCCCTTACACACCACTTGTCTCTCCTATCCTTTGAGATTACGCGCATGAAGTTTGACGTGCTTTTTGAAGCCGTAGCGGCCGGTACGATGTGCTCTGGAAGGCCGCCCAAGTGCGTAAGAGAGGTGGCCATAGCAGGATAATAAGCAGGCGTCTTTGGGGTCCTGTTGGGGTCCTACATCATCACGTACTCTAGTAGCATTTGCAGAAAGAAACAGTGAGAAAGACGTCTGTTGCACTGAGGGACTGGGTGATCGAGGTCGTAGGTCGAACTCTTCAGGAGCATCCTCCAGAGCAGGTCCGATGGTCCGAATGAGACGTGTCGTCTGAATGTATTCACAAAAAGCTGTAATGAAGAATACAAGAAGTCAGCTCTTGACTAAAGGTGTGTGTTTTCCATCAGAGTGGAGTGGCAGCCTTCGACGGCTACGAAAGAGAGATGAGCGATCGCTTTGCTACAGTTGATTCTTGGTGGTGACGCACCCCCCTCAATGAGGCCGCGGCGGAGGGATTGGCTTCGGAGCACGACCCAAAGCACGTGTGACCACTCAATTTCCTGCACGTTGCTGCACATGTTTCAGGTGGTGGCTCGGAGGACTCAATTGGTTCATGGCATGCCTTTCGATGTCGGTGCTTGACAGCATCCGGTGCTTGGACCATAATCGAGGCAGGCCCTGATCTCCGAGGAGGAAGCTCACGGAGAGCGGTGGGACGAGGCGCGGGGACGCGAGCGGCGCGAGCCCACCGAGCTCGCCCAGCCTCGTCTTGCTGTTGGCCTGAAACGACGCGTCGGGAGCCCCAACTCGGAGCGTGACGCCCACACCTGCCCTGCTTTGAGGCGGCGCGAATGCGGCGCCCAGCCTACCGTCAGCTCCCTCGTGCGCCTCGGTGGAAGGGCCCCTCCCAAACGTCTGTGGTTCGTCTAAGAAGGGAAGCCGGTCCAACGCAGCACTGTGGCGCCCCGGTGCAATGGGGTAGGCTAGCGATGACTATCCGCAACCTGTGCAGCTGTCCATCCGGACTACGATTCCCCACTCTTCTTTGTGGCCCTTCTCAGGCCCCCCATACCCATGCGTCTACACTGGTTGGCGATCACGCTCACAACGCAAGAGTGTTTCTAATCAAACGCGACCAACAACTCGCTCGCCGTCACTACCGCCCCCGACGAGTGCTCGCATGCTGTACCCACAAGGCATTAACGTCGGGCACGAGCAGAGCCAGATGAGTCGACTTTGACAACAGGGCCTGCTCCGAGCGGCCACCGCCAAAGCGTGCGGTGAGTGGGGCCCACTTGCCCCACCCGACCTCGTGCAGCAACAGGTGGAGAAGCTGACCGACCTCGGACGGGTGCCACCAGTGCGGAACGCCACGCTGGCGGGTCGGCTTGTCGACATGCGCCCGCGACCGTCCCAAGGCCATGAGGCGGTCGGTCGCACACATGGCCACCGCCTGCGCCCGTATCTCGCGGTCGGTGCGGGGCGCGGACAAGGCGCGCCTCATAAAACACCAAAGCCCCCAGCAGCCGGAAAGCACAAACTTACGGAGGATTTGGCGGTCCCGCTGAGTCCACTGCCCAGCAGCGACCGCCGCGTTTCTGCTGGGAAGCGTCCGCCGCGCCGGTACCAGAGACGCTGGCGCCACCCAAGCGGCCGCCATCGCTGCTGCCGCGGTCGTCTGCGCTTGTACACCGGCGCTTTCCGTCGACGCGGCGGGGGCGCCCCGCGAAAACGGCGCGGCGGCGCTACCCGCGTCTTGCTCGGAGACATTGGCGGGGCCTGCCGCGGATGAGGTGTCCGCCGTCGGGCATGCGTTTGCGTGCCCGCCGCCTCTGCCGACGGCGGCGGCCGCCAGTGAGCCGCCGCCTGCGCAGCCTTGGAGGGAGTCGGTGGCCCCCGCGTTGACGGCACCCCGCTTGTGCGTGCGGTGACGGGTGTCACCGCGTGCGAGCCCGCGAGGGCGCCCAGGTAGGGGTCGGAGGTTCAGGTGGCCCCTCCCACGCTCGCCCAGGGGAGCAGAAGGGTGCTGAGGGGGTTTGTCAGCGGCACCCGTTCCAGCCGGCGGTGCGGGGTGCTCGCAGTCCACAGTGAGGTCGATAATGTCAACCTCCCGGATCGCCCTTCTCGCACGGATGTCGTCTACCCAGCCAACAGCGTCCTCTGTACTGCCTGCTACACCGCCGTTGCCAGCACCAGGCCGTCCGGCCGCCCCAACATTGCCTGCTGCAGTGCTTGACCGTGCTCCCCCGCCGCCGCTGTCAACCGTCAACGTCGACATGGCCGCCGACACGGCGCGTGCAGCATAACTTGCCGCCACCCACGCTTGGTGGTCCGTGGAACCAGCCGGCAGCAGCATCTCCTGCATGTCAAACGTGCCCCACGCGTCGCGGTGGAGCAGCCCACCGGACACAAGTCGGGTAAAACACGCCTTGACCGCGAGCCGCAGGGCGGCGGGCACATCCCCTGCGGGCAGCGCCACCGCCGACGGCCCCGGAGCGGCCGCGGCCAGCACCGCGCTGCGCTCCGCAGCGTCGGACCGAGCGACCGCATTGGTCCAACGCACCGCTTCCTCGGCGGCGACGCGCGACCAAGCGTCTGCAGCGAGGGGGCCGGGTGGTAGGCACAGAGCAACGGAGGGCGGGGCGCCAGCAACCGCGTGTTGGAGCTGCAAGGCCGCCACGAGATCCTCGACGGCTTGGCGGAGGACCAGCAGGTCGGGCTGGGAGCGGCAAGGGGGGTTTGGTGCCTCCATCGCGGGGGCGAGGCTCACCGGAAAGGGCGGGGGTCTCCAGGTGTCAAGAGGAAAGGGGAGAGGAACCTCGGAGAACTGGCCCAGGACAGAGAGCGTGCTGGTCATGCAGAGAGCATGCAGGCCGCCCTGGTGCCCCTGGCTCGATGCTTCAGAGTGCTGCGAAACTTGGCCACACGGCTGTTGAGTCTTCCGCGCTGGACTCGCTGTTTAGCGGCCATTTGGCGCGTAACATCCCACACTCCTCGGCGAACCACCCGACGACCATGGTACCAAAAGGGAGCAACAGGAAGCAGCAACGAACAGCCCGTCCCGCTTGTGGAGGAGGACAGTCGGCCTACCAGCTGTTCACACGTTGTCTCGGACACGTTCTCTGGGGAAACCACAATGGCGGGCCTGACACGTCAAAGGGACCGTGCACAAAAGCGCTGAAAAAAACAGCACAGTCCAGCTCGTTTCAGGTCACTTGTCAGTAATGATTGCAGGTTACCTTCCACGCGCGGAGGCCAACCAGTAACGGCCACCTGCAAGCGGCAGATTCGACACTTCGTGTACAGTTGACCGAGGGAGCGCCGGAGCGACAACGCCAGGATCGCTGGCCCGTCCAACCAGAACGGCCTCATGGTCATGTACGGCTGAAAAGGAAAGAACAGGAGATCACGCTGGGCCAATCACTTCGCCGCGCGTCCCCGCGGTGGCAGATGCAGCCCTGAAGATGGTCTTTAGTGCGCGCGTGCCATGCACGTGTGCCCCGAGCAACGCGGCACGGGGCCTCGCAGGGCGGCCTGATGGCGCCATGGACATGTCGCTGCCATCTGACATCCCCGCCGCTCTGCGCTGTACTCGGCGCCCACGCGACGTGGGCCACCCCCCTGACCGTGGTTGGTACAAGAAGTGCGCTCGACCCGCCCCCGCAGTCACCCCCTCTCTCGCCTACCAACGCACCACATGCACGCGCGCGTTGACCCCCCCGCACCGGCCAGCGAACACGCTCCCCGCCACCCCCACTCTGCGATCACAATGTCGGTTGCTGTGGCGAGCCCCTCCCCTCCCCCTTCCCCCGAGGAGATTCCTGCCGCCTCCTCCCGGTCCTCGTCGACCAGCTGTGACGATCTGCCCGAGTCCCTGCCGCTGCGACGGGCGACGATCAACTTTACCCCCTTCCTCGTGTCGTCTCGCTACTCGCGGCTGCGGCTGCTCGGCCGTGGCTCCTGCACGGTGATTGCGGCGGCCCTCGACGCTGGCCCGAGGGGTGATGAAACCCCCCCCAGGCCGGTGGCCATCAAGAAGATTCCCGACGCGGGGGCATCGACCGGCGCCACCCGCCGGCTGCTGCGGGAGGTCCGCATCCTTCGCGCCCTCTCCCACCCCCACCTGCTGCCCGTGTCGGATGTGGCCGCGTCCCCATCCGACGGCGGCGCCGGCCGCGGCGTCGACGTGTATCTCGTGACGCCCCTGGCGGCCGGGGGAGACCTCGGTGGCGCCCTGCGCGACGCGGCGGCCGGCCGTCGGCCACGTCTGAGCGACGCCACCACCCGGCGGGTGATGGGCCAGCTGCTGGCCGCCCTGGCTGCCATGCACGCGGCGGGCATTGTGCACCGGGACGTCAAGCCCGACAATGTCTTTCTCTCGGGCGGCGGCGAGGACGGCGTCGGGGATGTGTGGTTGGGCGACTTTGGGCTGTCCCGCCACATTGCGCCGCGGCGGTCGCGGGCGTCCCACCACAGCGGCGCCAACGTTGGTGGAGGCCGTGGCGGCGTCCGCGGCGGCAAGCGCAGGTGGTTCCGCCCCGCCCCAAAGGCGTCGGCCATCACCAGCGCCGACGATGCGGGGTTGACGCAGGGGGTGGCCACCCGCGGCTACCGCGCGCCCGAACTCGTCGCCCCCCGCGCGCGCTCACAATACGACGCGGGCATTGACTTGTGGTCGGCGGGGGTGGTGCTCGCCGAGGCGCTCCTGCCGGGCGCGCGCCTGCCGGGGCGGGCGACCAAGGGCACCGTCAAGGCGACCTTTGACGCGCCCGCGTGGGTGGCCAAGGAGGCGGCCGCCGCGGGCGTGGCGCCACCCCCGGCCGACGCGGTGCACCTGCTCGGGCGGTTGTTGCAGGCGGATCCGGCCAAGCGCGCGACGGCCGCCGAGGCGGCCGCCCACCCGTACGTGGCGGGCGCTGTGCCGCCGCTGGTGGCGGCGGGCGGTGGCGGCGTCGAGGGCGGCGCTGGCGCGTCGCTCGGCTTTGCCAAAGCCGCCCGCCTCGAGCCGCCGTCGGGGGCGGGGCGGCAGGAGCTCGCACGCTTGCTGTGGGCAGAGGTGACGGCTTTTCACCCAGAGCTGGAGGTGGAGCGCCCGCTACTGGGGGGTGGTGCGGGGGGGGGGAACCGCCTCGGTGCGCTGCTCCGCCGGAGGTAGAAGCTGGCCTGGGGTGTGCAATGGGCCCAAATGGTGTACATATGTTGGAATTATGCTGCGCAGGACAGCGCCCCGATTTTGTTTTTCTTGGACGCACTCGTCGTTCTCGCGTCCGACGCCCGTGTCTTGACCTGATGCTCTCTGCTCGGCTGTGTGCGCCAGCGCTGTTGACCAACTCAGAGCATGCGCAGACATACAGGTGTTCCGTGTATACGCTCTCCGTGTGAGATAAATCGTTCTGCCCGTACTCAGAAGTGCCGATATAGGAAGCTGCGGGGGAGCGCGGGGACAGGGACCATCGTCACAGCCCTCCGTACTGAACAGGTGCAGCGGACCATCCCGCCGAGGTCGACGGGCATAAGAACAAGCGCTCGACCGCAGAAGAACGGGCACCTTCCTATCTGCAGTGGACAGGCAGGATAGGCGAATGGACGGGTAGTACAGAGGATGTTTCAGAGTGTTCGTCGCACCACAGATCGCACAGGCACGCGCATGTGCCTGACCCGTCCGCAACACGCTGAGCCTCCAAAATGCAAGAGGTGACTTGAGAAACCGATGGCGAGGAGAAGAAAACTAACGCAATGGGTCGGCTGGTTAGGGCAGTATGCAGAACGGGTCCGTGACAGCCCAAAAGGACAACTCTGGGCCCAAGCCGCCTTGCTGGCCTTGACCACGAGCTTGCCCAGGAACTGCTCGTCAACCTCCGAAGCTGTTTATCGGCACCCTCTTACGACAAAAACATCGTCTCCCATCGAGGCAGTGTGACACTGAAGCTCAGTCAAAGGCCACGCGGCGGAATGCAGCAATAGCACGACCGGGGCAACAGGTAGGATGAAAATGGACACACAAAACCCGAGATAAGAGACATCATGCGCAACAGGAAGAAGAGAGAAGCGAGTTACCACAAGAACAGAAATACACCAACACCGACAGGCGTCGTGCCACGTCCTGCGCTGGTTCAATCCTTCCGACGTCGGACTCTTGCTAGCCGGCCGCGACGTGGCTAGCCAAGGCTCACTCGCCCGCTCCGCAGCCAACTGCCACCCGCCACCACTGGCGCGGCGGCTGCCGACATGCCCGATAGCGGGGCACCTCCCGGGGCTCGCCCCCACCCACCGCCAACGTTTAGTTCGGGCACGTCAGGCTCGGCGTCAGCATCGACATCCGCGTCGGCGCCCCCGGCTGCCCACGCCACCCCATACTTGGCGGCCATGGCACGGGCCTCCTCCATGCCGAGCAGCCCCCCGCCGTCGCGGGTAGCGGCAGCGATCGCTGCCGCCGCCGCCAGCGTGTTGCCACTCGACCGGAAGCGCGGTTCGATCGGCTCAAACGGGGGCGCCGACGCCGCCGGCGCCACGTCCGACGTGAAGCGGAAGACGTCGGAGAGGGGGTGGGGGAGACACCCGGGGGAGGGCGTGCCCCACGGGAGGGGGCGACTCGGTCCGGCGGCGGGGGTAGGGTTCGGCGTCCAATACGTGTGGGGGAGTGCAATGGGAGAGGGGCGCGTCGGCGGCGGCCCGACCTTGTTCGCCATGGCGGTGGAGATCAAGGGAGAGAGCGGATGAGGGTGGGTGTCCGGGAGAAGCGGGTCGGGGAACGAGTGACCGGGAATGGAAGAAGAGGCAGAGCGCGGGGAACGAATGGTGCGGGTAGGTGGGGTTGGCGCTCAGGAGGAGGCGGTCGTCTCCGTGCGTGTGCGAGCGATACGGTGCAAACAAAGGAGACGGGAAGCGTGTCGTCGGAGTAGATGGGGACTCGGTGCACGGGACACCGCGACCTCGACGACCAAAGCCCGGGCGCTGCCACGGGCACCCCACCGCTTGTGTGCGTAGCCCTCCGACCCAGCGACCGACAGCAGAGCTCCGCTACGCACAGCTGGTGGCGCGAACGCCGACGTGACCCGTACACGACTCTAGTTTGGAATCGCACGACTGGCAGCAGCACGCAACGGCGGGCCCCAGCAGGCGGGCCGAGGCGGCGACCGAAAGGCCCCCGTGTGGTCGCCACTGCCGCGGAAGGAAAAGAGCAAGATGATGTCACCCGGGGATGGGTGGACTGGGTGTACGAGGGGGGGTGGAGGGCCCAACCACCGTGCGAAACACGCCCCGTGGCCACACGTACCCCCGCTTTTTGGAGCAGAGCACAGTGAGGAGTGAGCGGTCCCCACTGCCCGCCCCCCACCGTGGAAAGCGCGTCAGAAACAGGGCCTGGCAACGCCGCCGTTGCGTGGTCGCCGTACCCCTCGAGACTGTCGCAGTCCGAGGTACGACAGGTCCGCCAAATCTGTGTCTGGGCGAGGTGTCGGCCAACGTCGAAGCCGAGCATATTGCCCAGTCGGTCCGCCACTGGACCCGGGCGGGAGGCCCTGCCGCGCCCAACGGAAAAGGTGCCCCCCCACTTCCAAAGTGTACGTGCGAGGTGCGCAGTCGCGAAGCTGGCGCGACACCACCCGCGGGCAAGGTCGTCACCTCCGCACGTATCGTCGAAAGTGGCGATCCGTGCGTCCAGTTGGGTGGCACCGCAGTCGCCTCGGGAGTGGGGCAGGCAGGTGCGGGCTGAAAGCGCCGTGCCCCGCTTCGCGCCCACCCGCTGTGCCCCTTGACGTCCACGCCTCGTCTGACGCGGGCCGCACGCCGGCCTGAGGCACTCGCCGACTGGCCGGGCCGAGCGGTATTGCGCTGCGCCTCGCTGGGGTCGACGCAGCACGTCGTTCCGTCACGCCGTGGCCAATCACCACTTCCGCAGCTCGAGAGCCGCTCAGAGCATGTCTGTGAGGCGGTCATTGTGCCATCGCCAATTTATCAGAGTACTTGGATGCAACCAAGATCATGTCTATGATGAGTTCCTTTGTCCTTTCATGATTTCGGCCCGATAGACCCGACTGAGGCCCTCCCCTCTCTGGACGATCAGGAGAGAAGCGTGTCTGCCAAGCAGAACCTCGCAGCTCGGCAAGTCGCTTCTCAAGTGCACAAGAAGCAGGCAGGGTGGCGCAACACTGGATAAAAGAACAGTCACAATACCACGTGCTCTGTCGCTTCATTGGTCCACGCCCTTGTCACAAGGATGCTTGCAGGCATGCAGCATGCCTGATAGCCACATAAAATGGCAAATGGTGCACATGTGAGATTGTCTCAGCCAAGCCAAGTTTGACCTTTCTGAAAAACTTCGTCTCAGAGAGAGCGGCACGCGGGAGCTGAGTGGACCAACCATGTCCACCAAGCGTGGCTCGGCAGAGAAAAAGCAGAAGGAAGGCTCGTGGGCGGCGGTCTGTGGTGGGGCACACACGGCGGCCTGTCGCGGTCGCCACCACCGTGGGCCACGCGTCGGTGAGGCGTGGCCCCTTTGTTGTTCAGATCGAAGGCTCGGGTCAATGACGCGGCCCTCGATTGGCTCCTGGCGGCTACCGCCACCCTTGTCGCCGCTGGTGGGTGCGAGCAATAGCTCCGGCGAGCGCGCCCTCCTGCCGGCCGTCAGCGGGACACACGGTTCACGGGCCGGCCGACGGCCGTCGGCGGCAACGGCTGCTGTCGCGGCAGTGTCTGCATGGCCACGACGCACCAGCGTCCAGTTCACCAAGAGCGGGCTAAATGGCGAGCACAGCGACAGCCTCGAGACAGATGCGCTCACGCGTCAGACCGGGTGAAGCGTCATTCATGCCACGAATTCCGACAACATAGAGGATAGAATTGTCCTCGTGAGTGACTACTAACTTCTCCACATAGCATCCTGGAAATTGATTAGCTGATGGCTTCCGAAGCGCAGCTGTGCTTACAAACGTCCTTCGGCAATTGGCTGGGCATTTTAACTCCATGGTGCCAGTGCTTGCCGACCCACCTCACACTGCACAAAAGAGCGTTGTTCTGGACCAGCAGCGGTAGAGCAGACGACCACAATGTTCCGCCTCTTTTCCGTGCACGTGACGATATGTATCATGAAGATCAACACCATCATAGCAGTCGAGCGTGGGAAGACGGTTCGCTTGAAGATTTCACCGCCTTTGTGGGCTTAAAACAGCCTTTTCAGCAGCGCAATAGGCGTTCGAAAGATTTTTTCTACGTGGAGTTCATGGTTGCCGCCATTTGCTCGAGAAGACGGCTGCGGCATCACCGCTCTTGTGCGCAAGGTGACACGCCTGCACGCCAGCATGACGTGATCAAAACAGATTCTTTGATCTCATTATGATCAAGGGCTCTGTTCTCGTCGTGACGAAGGGTGCAAGCCACCCAGTACGTGCTCGCAGTGGAAAACGCTGATTGCGCGTCTCGGGCAGAATCTTGACCCTTTTTAAGTTCAGAGTTGGGTGCAGAAGGTACTTCTAGTTATAGAACGCAGTATTCCAGTGGGGGGTGTGCCGACCATTGAGGGGGTTTTTCAAACTGAATTGGGCGTGACTTGTCAGCGGGTGTGCCGGCCAATTCGGGAGTTTCAATCTGATGTATTTGGGCTTGGCCTCGGTGTCCGTTTATTGAGCTGTCGTCCTTCCAATTCTGCGGCCGGTGCACATTGCGAGTCAACAACCTCCATGCACGGAAGAGAAGCGGCGGTTCCAAAAAGCTGCTCTTCCAGAGGCTTCTTGACAATAGACGTGACAGAGTGGACTGCGCTGAACCACCCAAGGTGAGGTGCTTGTGGTCGACTTTACTCATACGCTAATTGTCAGCCAACGCGCCAGCGTGAGACCGTCGGAGAGTGATCCGGTTGGCGGCAGCTGCCGCCGAGTGCTCATCACCGCTTGCGCAGGCGGTGATGGGCTCATCACCGCTTCCGCAGGCAGTGGAGCTTAACCGGGGGTGGGACACAAGAGCCATTTTGGGCCATGTGGGCCCACCGCGGGCTCTGAAATCGGCCTGTGCGGGGTCATACAGGCAGGTTTTTTCCACAAATCTTTGTGACTATACTTCCGGTTGTACGGGGCTGCCACACACGGTGAGTTGCTCTTCATCATGTCAGGGCGCTTCTGGCACTGTACGACGACGGGGCCTCGTAGGACGGAAGTATACAGTAGTCACAAAGAATTATGGAATAAACCTGCCTGTATGACCCCGTACAGGCCGATTTCCGGGCCCGATGTGGGCCCACCTGGCCTAAATTGGCATTTGTGTCCCATCTCCGGTTCACCTCCACTGCGCACAAGAGTGGGTGTGATGGTCTGCTTTCTGTAGGTGCGTGCGCTGTGCGGATTTAGATCTTCATGTCACCGCCACATTTGCTGGAGAGTGCTTGTGTCGCTTGTCTCGTGTGCGCTCCAACCTGTATGCCTGCGTTCATAGGAGACAACGGTGGCTCTCGCTCAGCTCAACGCGTGGTGCTTCCAGAGATGGCTGTCGACGCCTTCCCTCCTGCGTGGTGGCGTGCCTGCTGACCGCCTGTCGGCACTCGTGCGGCTGTGGCAATTCCGACATCGATCGTACGCCCAACCATTCGCTCTTGTCAGGCGCGGCATCCCTGTCCATCAGCTGTCAAATCCGCTTGCCGCCGACAACGATGTCGCAATCGGCCTGCTTGATAAGCAGCATGCGCGAGGCCTTTCTCCCAATGCTCGCTCGTGGCCTCTAGTATGTTTCCAGGGGCTACGAGCGAGCCACACCACCATGCTGTGGTTCCACGCCGACGTGGCCAGGTTCTGTATGGATAGACCCCGTCGCACCACCCACGAGCGCCCGTTCGACTGTTCGAGCAGGGCCATCCCACTGGCCTCTGCGACCGCGAGCGCACAGTACGCTTCTGCCGCCTGGCAGCCCGGTGGCGGACCAGAACCGTGCGGCTGCGCTCCTCCGGCGCACGCTCGATCGTTTTTCGCTTCAGTGCCAGACGGTGCAGGCGCCTGCGGGGGATCACAGCCACCGTTGCTGGGCACCGCCGAGCAGGGGTGGCCAATGGCACCTTTCCAGGGGGTAACGGGAAATCAAGATACGGAAAGGGGTCAGCTGCTCACTTGGAAGCGAGATGCTTGGGGACACGTGGAGGGGGTCGGCGGGGCCCGCGGTCCCAAGCGTGGAGTCTGGCCCAGCAGGAATCGACGGCAAAGCTCCACCTCAGGTCTCTCTCCTGCAATGGCTGAGGCGTGGTAGCATCTGCATAACAAGTGATTTGCGCCGCGGGTCTCTGCCAGAGACGCTCGTCCGCTGCCGGTTGAGCCCAAAACAGTAGCGGGCTCAGATGCTAAGAAAAAGAAGCTATTCTAGTGAACGACGCTATCACGAATTCTTAATGCTGTCCTTGAAAGTATCTGAGGTACAGTACATGGCATGCTCAGGGGTAGTTGCATAGTGGCCCCCTAAGGATGTTGGCACCCTCTTGGGTTGCACGCCTTGAACAGCACCGTGGGGCACCTGTCACAGGTACCAATGTTTCCAAATGAGATTTTTATTCAACTCCTATACTGTTACAAAGGACCAACCGATCGACAATCATCGGTGATGGGTGAGCGCATACCATTTGTTGTTGGATAGTCAGTTGTCGTCAAAACACTAGGGGGCAGTTCCGTGGTCTGAATGTGGTCGATGGGAGCGTGCGCACAGATTCGTGCGCGACAGGCGCGGCATTGCACGAGGCGGTTCGGCGGTGGGCGTCTTCTTTAAGCGTGGCCCCTGCCGAGCTGCGTGCGGACCGCGGCATCGTGAGTCGCGGCGTGGGCACAACCCAACCGTGTGAGTCGCGCGGCGCGCCCACGCCGCCCCCACTCCCCAGGCGGCGCGGCACCTGATGACACGGCGGCCGCCGTCGGCTCTCCTCGGTACGTACGCGCGGCAGGCCGTCATCGCCAGCCCGCCACGCTCCCCGCTGGGATTGCAAGCGCTGTACGGGTGTCACGCGCAGCATCCATCGTCACAGCCGGCAGAATCCCCATCCAAACGGGTTTTGGATGGGCTTTGGATGTGGTCTCGTCACTCTTTGGATGTTGACCGATGGGCTTCTCCTTTTCATCCAAGCCCATCCAACAGAGT
>Ga0115030_1000929_pt1 | contig 12844 bp, 8 predicted proteins | sample SidtaG_4_FD_87174 | JGI IMG/M metagenome (GOLD analysis project Ga0115030, IMG submission 87174) | Marine algal microbial communities from Sidmouth, United Kingdom - Sidmouth_Male1 metaG | ecosystem: Host-associated > Algae > Red algae > Unclassified | place: Sidmouth, United Kingdom | collected... | reverse complement strand
TACCGGAGACGCTCTGAATCACAGCAGATTCAACGCAGTCAACTCAACCCAGAAATTTCATGCGTGAACCCTGAGCCTCGTACCGTGCGAGAAAATAGCGGGTTTTTTCTGTCGTTCCTATGCGCCCCTGATTGGCCTTGAGAGCGATGAGGTAGTCGGCTTCGTATGCCGCGTGCAGCGCGCGCCGTGCAGCGGCCCCAACCTCGCCACCCCGATCTTACACCTCGGTGGCCACCAAACTCACACCGCAACCGCACGAGAAATTTCCACCGCCACGGACGCTACCCGTTGATGGTCAAGGGTATGCAGACTGTATCAGGGGGGGCGGGGGTTTCGCTGCCTACCACCTCCTGCGGAGCGCCTCCTGCAGAGCGCCTACGGCTTGATCCCTGCGCGCTGCACGCGAAGATCCGCCGCTTTATTCAGCGTAATGGCAATTTGCTGTAAGAGGATCAATCGACCCGAAAACCCCGCTCTGAACCCTGCACTATCCCTCAAGCAGGTCAGATGCTTGCCATTCTCGAAAGAGTGGGTGCTTCCTTGTAGACGTTTCAAGCCTTCCTCGGCTATTATCGATCTTCGTGATAGTAAGATGTAGTCTGTAAGTAGGAAACAACCATGGTGCTCAAAACGGTATGCGGAATGCGTGTCGGCATGGCCCTGTCCATTCTGGGGGGTGCCCTCGTCGGGTGCGGTGTCGTCTATACGCCTCAAGAATTCGAGAAAAGCGCCTTTACCTACGGCTACAAGGGCGATTTCGATGTCGCGATCGAAGTCATTCCCCTGACCTTCACGACTGCACGCCTCGCCAACCTGGACGGCTATGTCCCCAGAACCCTGCCGAGTGCTTTTGCGGATACGGAGCCGGACTCCGGTGCCGGACCCTCGCCTCGTGACCGGTTCAGTGCTGCGGGAGTTTACGACGTAGAGCCGCCTCTTGTTCTCGAACTGCCCTCCGGGCCGGCTTCCTATGACGGGAACGGCCAGATCCTGCCGCCGGTGATGCGAAGCGAGGATCTGCAACCCCTTGCGTATCCCGACCCGACTTACCTTCCCCTTCCCGCACAGCCCTACAGCGAAATCCAGCCACCGCAGACCGGCGGAGTCCTTGCGCCGATTTCGACCATGCCCTCCACGTCGCCCTATGTTTCGGGCAGCGATGCGGTGCCCTATGCGGTTGACGGTCAATCATTGCCTGTATTGCAGGTGCAGGGTGCCTCCTCCGCTTCCGGACCGGTCGGGGGGCGCATGGGCCGGCAAACGCCACCCTCGTCATCCGATATAGACTTGAGTGTCCTGCTCGAACGCCCGCAAGTGCGTCGGGAGATCGTCACCAGACCCCTGCCCTATGTCGAACCCGGCCTCTACCGGATCGGGCCGGGCGATGTGATTGGCGTTCAGGTCCGCTCGATCGGTGGTGAAAGCGGCGCAGGCGCGCTGAGTCCAGTGCTCCAGCAATTTCAGGTGCAGGATACCGGTGAGATTTTCATCGCGCAGATCGGGGGAATCTCGGTCAACGGTCTGACCCTGTCCGAAGCGCGTCGCATCATCAACGACCGTCTCGTGGCCAGTGGTCTGGGCTTTGACCCGGGAGTGCAGATCGTGGAATTCGGATCGAAGAGCATTTCGGTCAGCGGGTTGAGCAGTTCAAGACAGATTCCGATATCGGTTCGTCCGATCACGCTGAGTCAGGCGCTGGTTTCGGCTGGCGGTCTCGGTTCGACGCCGGAAGACACCATTGTCCGTGTTCAGCGCGGTGACGAAATCTACGAAATGAACGGCGACGACATTCTTGCTTCGGATGCTATTTCCGAGCGTATCCTGATCGATGGCGACCTTGTGATCGTCACGACCGCCTATGACCCCAGAAGCGCGATTGCCTACTTCAACCAGCAGCGTCAGTTGCGCGAGATCAGTCGTAACGAGTTCACGGATACCCTGGCCGCCGCACAGGATCGACGGTCCCAGGAACAGCTATCGCTCGAGCGCCAGCGCTTCCAGACGCAGGAGCAGCGGGCCGAGGAACAGCTGTCCTTCGAGCGCCAGCGCTTCCAGACGCAGGAACAGCGGACCCAGGAACAGCTGTCCTTCGAGCGCCAACGCTTCGAGATGCAGGAGCGGCGGGCCGATGCGGCCGAGAACCGTGCCCGGGGTCAAGACAGCCGTGCTGCCGACGCGGCACTCCTGGACCGCACGCGCCTGGATCTCGATCTGCGCCGAAGCCGTCTCGAAACCGCGAGACTGCGCCGTGAAACGGAAATCGCGCAATTGCAGTCCCAGCGTGAAACCGATCGTTTCAACGAGGAAGCCCGCATCGCCAATATCGAGGCCCGGCAGGCGTATCTCGACCGTCTGCGTGCATTGGAAGTTCTGAATCGCGATGCCCTGCGCCAGATCCGCCAAGAAACCCGTGAAACGTTGATTGCGAACCAGGCCGAGCGCGTACGGGCGCGCGCCGAGCGACTGGGAATCCTGGAACGGGAGCTTCAGCAGGAGCAAGCGCGTCTGGACCGGTCCCTCGGGCAACGCCAGCAGGCACGCACCCTGTTCAGGGAGAAACTGGATCTCGGAGCGATCGATCAGGATTACATTACCGTTGCGGGCGAAACCAGGAACCAGCTCACGATGCCTCTTCCCTTCGACGGAAAACTTACGCTTAATCGTGTTTTGTACGAAAAGACCAACGGCATCGATCCCCTGTACGGCGATACGAGCGAAATCTATGTTATTCGCACCCCCGAACAGGACAGGATTCAAGACAAGGTGATCGCCTATCATTTGGATGCATCGAATCCGGCGTCTCTGGCTGTGGCCAGCCTGTTCGAGATGCGTCCGAACGATGTGGTCTATGTCAATCCCCAGCCTATCACGAAATGGAACCGGGTGCTGACCCAGATTCTTCCCTCGACGGGTCTGCTGCAGTCCGGTATCACCGCCGGTTCCGGACTCTGAACCATGGGCAGGATGCGGTAAGTGCCGAAAGTTTCGGTGTAGATGTTATTGTTGTGAACTATGGCGTTTCGAGTTCGGGTTGAGCAATGTACCGACTTTCGGGTTCAGCCGAAGGCGAGAAGCAGCGAAAGCTGATCCAGCCGATACTTGAAGCCCTTCAATATTAAGGTACCGCTTGTCATTATGACCGATAAAAAACAGGCCGGCAATGAACCCGATACCGAAGTCGAACTCATGGAACTGTATGCGCGGGTAAAGTCTTCGGCTTTACCCGCATTGATTTGCGGGCTTATCGGCTTTGCCTTGGCATTCAGCTACGCAAAGAGCCCCGACAAGAGCTATTCCGCTACCGCCAAGTTTACCATCGAGAGCGGGGGGGGGGGTGGCTTTCCCAGTATCGGTGGCTTGCTGCCCGGTTCTTTAGGGGGCAGGGCGGGCCGCGACGAAATGGGTCTCGCGCAGGACAAGATCATGTCCCGGGATTTCATCATTTCCCTCTTTCCTGTCACGGGTATCGACAAGGATCCGTTTTTCAACGGTGAGAATGAAGGGCCGGGATCGCTTTCCCTTGTTTTCGGCTCCACAGAGCGCTCGCCGGAAGCGAAGATCGGGAAGATCGTGAGGACTTACCGTGCCTCCGTCAGTGTCAATACATCGCTGGACAGCGGCATCATCAACCTGACCGTCAGGCATACCGATCCCGAGGCTGCCGCCCTGCTCGCGAACACGATCATGGATACCCATATCGAGAATATCGAGAACAGGCGCTTGGCTGCGGACCGGAGGCAGGTCGACCTGATGAAGGATCGCCTGCTCAGGGCACAGGGAGATCTCGACGCCGCCAGCAATGCAGCCCGGTTGTATGCGGTGGAAAACAATGTCGGCTCAGAGAGAGAACTGGGCGCGAGTTCGCTTAATATGGCCCAGTTTCGCAGGCAGTTTGATCGCCTTGACGCGATCTTGGCCGGGATCGACTATATCGAGCGCCAGCAGCGCCAGAGTGCGCCTTCCGACAGACTCGTCCTGAGTGAATTCTTCACAGAACATCCACTCGCTTTCACGCCCTTGCAACAGGATTTGGGCTGGTCGAGCAACCAGGACACCTTTCCCTTTCCGTCGGCTGCTCGGATCGAAGCACTGCGGCAGCCTTACAGTGAGCAGCGCGGCAAACTCCAGCGTACGCTCCGCGTGATCGAGGAAGAGGCGTCGCAGACTGCCACGTCGGCCGGGAAATATGCAGAACTTCAGCGTGAGATCGAGGTTCAGAAAAGCATCTACGAGGCGCTTGTCTCGCGGTTTGAAGCCCGCTCGCTGAGCGCAGAACTGCGGGACGAGAACGTGCAGCGCATACAATACGCCAACCCTCCGCTCAGACCTTCCGCGCCGCGTGTCCCCGTCTACGCCTTGATGGGGTTCGCCCTGGCTACCATGGCAATGCTTCTGTTCGGCCTGGTGAGATCATGGCGCAGCGGCAAGCTCTATACAGCCAAAAGCATTGCGGAAAACATGCAGATGCCTGTCCTGGCCTCGAATATCACGCGCGCCGTGGGGTCGCGCCTGCAACCGGTCGCCAAGCTCGCGCAACGGTCCAAACATCTCAACAACATCGAATTGCTCGATCTGACGACCACCCTGCAGGAAGATCACGTCAAGACGCTCTGCGTCTTCAGCGTATCGAACCTGTCGATCGCGCATAACCTTGCCACAGTTCTCGGCAACAGGATGGCGGACGAACCCGGCAGCGTTGCAATCGTCGACCTTGGACGGCGCAGCAAGGATGCGAGAGAGCTTGCCCTTCCGAAAAACGGCGTTCTTGCCAGGGCGGAGAAGCTATCGCTCGTCCAGTTCTTCCGATGGGACAAGACATCGAGCAAGGATTCCATGACGTTCGATGAATCCCTCGACCGGCTTCAGGAAGACTTCGACCTTCTGGTTATCATCTGTGCTACCCCCAAATGGGGACTCATGCATAACCGGGTCGCGATGAAACGGGCGGATTGCATCCTGCTGCTCGCTGAACCGGGCAAGACGACGAAACACGACCTTGAATGGATCAAGAGAATCCGTTCGAGGCAACCGGAATCCAGAATCGAGCTTGTGCTGGCATAGGATTCTTCGGCAAATCAGCGAATTACTCCCCCGATCATGCAGCATCGGGCGATGCATCCATCCCTCGGAAGCGGGGCGACGGGCGGCGAATCGTGAGGTCGGTACAAGACTTCCGACATGACAAGGTGAGGGCGATCATGACGAAGATATTAACGGTGGTCGGTGCGCGGCCACAATTCATCAAGGCAGCAATGCTCTCGCATGAAATCTCCCGGCGCAACGGGGTGCAGGAGATCATGGTCCATACCGGTCAGCATTACGATTCCAACATGTCCGGCGTGTTCTTCGATGAACTGGGCATTCCGGAACCGCACTACAATCTGGGCGTCGGGGCGTGCAGCCATGGTGAGATGACCGGTCGCCAACTTCAGGGGATCGAGGGCATCCTGATGGAGGAAAAGCCGGATATCGTCGTCGTCTACGGCGATACGAATTCCACCATGGCAGGATGCCTTGCCGCCGCGAAACTGAACATTCCGGTCGCCCATGTCGAAGCGGGACTGCGATCCTTCAACCGGCGGATGCCCGAAGAGATCAACCGTATTCTGACCGATCATGCCGCGACCTGGCTGTTCGCACCCTCGCAAACCGCGATGTCGCATATGGCCAATGAAGGCTTCGGGCCGGATCGAGCCTTCTTCGTCGGGGATATCACCTATGACGCCGCGCTGCATTACGGTGCCATTGCGGATCAGAAGTCCGATATCCTCAAACAACTCGACCTGGAGGACAAGCCCTTTCGGATCAGCACGATCCACAGGCCCGAAAACACCGGGTTCCCGAAACGGATGGACGCGATCTTCGGGGCATTCCGCAGCCTCGCCGAGGAGGCGGCGCTTGTCCTGCCGCTTCACCCCGGCACGCGCAAGGTGCTCCAGGACCAAGGGCTTCTGGAGGAATTCACCCGGGGGCTGACAATTATCGAGCCGGTCGGCTTCCTCGACATGCTGCGCCTGACGCGGGCCTCGAGCCTTGTGCTGACGGATTCAGGCGGGGTGCAGAAAGAAGCGTATTTTCATGGCAGCCCTGCGGTAATCCTGCGCGATGAAACCGAATGGTCCGAACTCGTGACACTCGGCTGGGCCGCCCTGGTCCCCCCGATCAACAGCAAGGACATCTTCGACGCCGCCAAGCGTATGGACGGGGTGCAAGGGGACTCGACCGACAAGCCCTATGGCGATGGCACAACAGCCGCGGCGATCATGGATACACTTCTGGCAGCCTAGGGCGTATTGACGTTTACCGCATGGCGACAAGTGATGCGGTGATCTGGATCATGGCGGTGAAGCTGGTGTCTGTTTTGCAGGCACGCATGGCGATGCGCTTGAATTCCTTGTCTCCTGGAAGAAGTCCTCGACGAGATGGCGCCACTTGTATTTTTCCTCATCGTGCGGGGCGGGTGATTTTCTTCCCTTGCGGGCGGGGATAATATCAAAGGCTCCATGCCCTGACTCATTTTCAGGTCTGGGCACGTTAAAGGGTTTTGCTTGTTTGTTGAATCGCCATTCGCTGCCTTTTGCCTGCGGCTCGAATGCGAATGGCGATCAGAGTGCCTCGACATAAAAGCAAAACGCTGTAGTGATCGAGCGTCTGCGTCGCCGCGTTGCGTCTCTATGCGATTTCCTGATAGCGCACGAAACGCAGGTCGTAGACGGCCTTGTCGATCTACTGATCGATGCGGTTCACGAGATCGGCATGAAAGCGGAGCGCAAGGCGGCGAAGGCGCTGGCACGCAATGTCGAGCGGATCAATGGCAAGGACCGTTTGCTTGCCGGGATTGCCCAGGTTGCAGTCGACGAACCGGCGGCACGGTTCGTACTGTAATTTCGACAATCCGATGATCCTCTTTTCCAATTACCGATCCAAGTTACTCGTGCCGGGGTATTTTACGGCGTAGACGATAAAGGCATAATAAATCAGATACAGCGCGATATCGGTTTGCATCATCAGGATGAACATATCCCTGACCTCCAATGTGCCAGAGTACATGTAGAAGATCGTGAATGTCGCCAAGAAGGAACCAACCTTCCACATTGCGCCCAGTTTGTTGTTGAACGTCCCCGAAAATACACCGCTCAATGTCGAAACGACGAATCTGACTGCCAGGGCTGGCATCAGTATTTGCAATAGAATACCGGCTTCCCGCCACTCGGCCCCGAAAGCGAATTCAAAGATCGGGGGCGCTGCGATAATGAATATCAGGGAAGGTACCAGAATAATGGCGGTAAGCAGGCCGGTACTCTTGAACAGATATCCCAATGCAGGCTCGGCACGATGGACCATCTCGGCTATGCGGCGCAGATGTACCTGGGCGACTGCGGTCGAAATAAAGCCGATCGGGGCCACGGCAACACGCATCATCAGGGCATAATATCCGAGAATCGCTTCGGGATAATCCCGTGCGAGGAAGAAGATCGGCAAGGACAGGGTGATGCCGTTCAGAATGCTCGTAGAGGCATTGAAGATTGGAAATTGTCGATACTTCACGGCGACCTGCAGGTGCGCCCGCCCCAGCATCCGGTCAGATGTCGGTAGCAAACCGCTCGCGCGCCGTACGACAAAGGCCACTGCAAAGAGGTATCCGAGAACCGTCGAGAGTATCAGCCCCGCACCACCGTCGAACACGAAGGCCAAAGCCATCGCTGCTATGGTGGTTCCGATGGCCTGGGCCACCGACATTTTACCGATGACACCGTATTTCTTCTCGGAATTGAGGAAGTAGCGCAGCGCCAGCAAGACGCCGAACAAGGCAAGCCCTATCGGAAAACTCAATGCCGTGAACCCCAGCGATTCCGCATTGAAATAGCTGAGCAGAGGAGCGCGGAAAAGCGCCAGGACGATCAGCAGAAGAAGGGATAATCCACCCGCGAGCCAGATTGACAGCACGAACAGCAGATTGCGTTCCTCGCGCGATTCCACGACGGCCTGGGCAATCTCGTAGCGCCCGCAGATGCCCGGAGAAAAGGACCCAATGAAAGCTGTGAACAATGCGAATGCGGCGAAGCTTTCCGGCCCGTATAACCGTGTCAGCACAGGCGAGGACGCCAGCATTATGACTTGGGCGACCAAGATGCCCGATGCCAGCGCACTGACATGTCGGAACATCTCACTTCCGCGTGCCTGTGAGATGAACGATGTAAGCATTGTCGAGGCGGTGACTCCGGGGTAAGGGCCACAAATCCGGACTGCAATGGTCTGCAATCAGGCTGAGCGCGCCCCTTGGGAATACTCAGGGAAGTGGGCTAAATATGAAGGCCGATATCGTGATCGCATCTTGCATCCTGTTCGATCCGGGGCAAGGGATGTTTTCCATCGACGGCACGGTGCCTCGTCGCATGGTCATCTCAGACGCAGGCACCGGTACGTTATGATAAAAGGCAGAGTGAAAATGATGATCATGATCAGCCATTTTCCCACAATATACGGCGCGAAATCCGCAGATAGTGGATTGAGGGCAACAACCAGAATCTCGCAGATATAAACCGCCCGGACATTGGGAATAAGAAGAAGGCGGTTGAAGATGAAATGGAATACAAAGAGGGATGTGACGAAATACAAGGCCATGATGAACGGTGCAAAGAAAACCAGTATTTTTCCCCCGATCGCAAGAGCCTCCCCGAGAAAATAGGAATTTGCCACACCCGTTGCCGTAGGATCACCAAATTGACCGTACATGTGCATCATGATGTCTTTGTTGAACGGAGTATACGAGACGAAAAAGCGGGAAAAGGGGATGGCATGCAAGGCATAGCTCGGATCGTTGAGGCCCAGGCTGAATTGTTCAAATGCACCGCCAAGCTGGCCGTATCCTATCCGGTATAACAGGAAACTTATTATTTCCGGTGCATTCTCACCGAATTGCAGCCTCAAGGAAAGGACAATCAGTCCGATGATCATGAGAATGGCTATTGCGGCGCGGGTGAAAAGCTTATTCAAGCTGCCCGTATGACAGGACGCCATCCCGGCGAAATATATGACAAGGGAATGGATGGGAATCCCCTTGTTTCCAAACGTTGCGGCAAAGAAAACAATCGCTACGATATACAAGAGGCGGGTGACCGGGTTGTGATAGGAAAAAAGCATTCCCGACCACAGCGCGAACATGATGATCATTACATAATAAAATGTCCTGACGAATGTAGGAACACCTGTATCATGGTTATTGTTCAGCCTGATGGCCAGCAGGTCGAACTGGCCACTCAGGATAGAGGTGAGAAAGGCATGTCTATAACCCAGGGTAGTCATGAACAAAAGCGTGGCAGACAGCAGGAAAAGCAATACGAATGACTGCGCCATCAGCCGTTTCTTGACGGTAATGTTGTCCTCTGCCTGCCCCAAGGATCGAATCTTCGGCCAATTGGACAGGGATAGAAGGATTTTCAAGCTGACTATAAAAGCAACCAGTGAAAATACGATCCACATTGATGTATATATGACATCCGCATCTGCCACATAAAATACAGGATAGTCGCGATACAGGCCCGAAAGATAGGTCCATAATCCGAGCAGGATGAACATCATTTCTTTTTGAAAGAAAATTCCGGAAAACCTTTTTTCCGAAACGGAAATACTCAGCATCGTATTTTTTGTCAGATAAACTACCAGAATGTAAAAAACAATCAGGAAAGATATTAGAAACATTACTCGTATACCCTTGCGTGCCCAATGATGGCTCTTACATTTTTAGAATAAATCTACACGTATTCAATCGTGACTTCATGAAGATGCTTATCGAGTATGTGAGCCCGTCGGGGCTTGGTCAACAGGATGATCGCGGGTAGTCGTGCTGGCGAATAAGATGGCCTCGATCCGTTGACCATCACCGGTCACCCGGCTGAGAGGAATTTCGCTGCATACATGGAAGGATCACTGTGCCTGCCTTCGTCATCGAGCGCTGTGCCGCAAAATACCGGAGCGGGTCAAAGCCGTCGAGGAAAGAATTCGGATCGGTACGGTTTCCCGATCGCCCGGATCGATCGGCAGTTGAAGGGTGACAGACGGGCCGGACGTGACCTATCCATGGGTCCTGGACCGGCGATGATGACCGTCCCTGTCTCGGAGAGACCGCATGAAACGCACGGATGCCGCATACCATACCGGAAACCTGTTCCAGTCCGGCAATCCGTTATCCGGTCAACGGGGAACGCGACTGGATCACACCTGGCTCAATGCGGTCCAGGAAGAGATCGCCCAGACGATCGAGGCGACCGGGTCGCGGCTCGACGGCACCAGAACCACCCAGTTGCGCGATGCCGTGACGACCCTCTCGGGGGGGCTGGATGTCCGCACCGAAGGGGCCCGGTCGGGGGGAGATGCCTATGGGAATACCATCTCGCTGCAACAGGCGATCAACCGCGTCGGGCAGTCGGGGGGCGGTACGGTGCGCGTCTCCGGCGGGTACTACGAACACAACACGCTCATGTGCCCCTACGACAACGTACACCTGGAACTCGCCTCGGATGCGGTCCTCGCCCCCCGGATGGCATTCGAGAAGGGCATCGTCATAACCGGCGACCGATGCTCGATCGGCGGCGGCGGCACGCTCCACTCCCTCGCGCAGTTCAACCTTGCCAACGAGCGCAATACCTACGCCGTGATCTGGGTCGAGGACTGCCGGGGTTTTCGCGTGGACGACATCACGCTGGATGTCATCCCGCGTGCAGGGATTCATTTCGAGGATGCGTTCGACGTCAGCGTCGAGCGTGTGCGCGCCCGGGGGGGTGTCGGGTCGGGGGCCTATGATCCGGCGGTCACGACCGGGCATGGCTTCGTGAGTTACAACCCCGGCCCCGGAAACCGGGGCGGGCTTCGCGTCCACGGGTGCGAGGTCGAGGGCTGTATCCAGGGTGTACAGGCCGGAAACTACGATGGGGCCGCCGCCCTGCTCGGGGTGCGCATCACCGATACCCTGTTCCGCGACTGCTATGACCACGCCGTCTATCTGCAGTATGATCGCGGATCACGCATCAGCGGAAATACGACCCTGGACTGCAACCGTCCCATCGCCATGACCGGCGATGACGGTATCCTCACCCATAACGTGGTGCTCGATACCGGCACCAATACCCGCCAGCAGACCCTCGGCATGCGAACGTCGAAGAACTGTCTCGCCCAGGGCAATATCGTGGTGGGGCCGGGAGCCGGTTTCGATATCTCGGACGTACGGCCCGGGGATGTCTACGGAAACCGCGTCGTCGACAACATCATCGTCCAGACCGTTGCGAGTGCGCAGATTCCCTGGGCCGTGCGCCTGCAGTCGCGCAGCGGCGAGGTTCGCGACAATACCATCGCGGGCAACCGGATCGTCAGCCTCGGCTCGGACCCGTCCCGGGGGGCGGTTGATCTGGGCGGAGGCAGTGTGGGCCAAGGCCGGGGCAACCGGGTACAGGGCAACGCCGTACACGTTCGCGGCCTGATCGCGGCCCTCGTGGTACGGCGTAACGAACAGGCGGAGATCGTCGACAATACGTTCGAGTTCTCGTCGAATTCGCCCTCCCCCTACACGCTCACCTGCGTCAATGTTCTCGAAACCGATGCGGCTGTCTTTCGTGAGAATACGATCCGGTATGTCTCGGGTGGTTCCAATGTCACGGCGCGCGGTTTCCAGACCAACGAGACGGCCAGGGATACACTCTACGAGCGCAATTTCGTATCGCTCACCGCCCCGGCATTGGCGGGGGCCGCGCCCTTCTTCAACCGCCCGGAAGGCACGCAACTGATCGCCAACCGCCTCTCGAAATCCACCCCGATGCAGGGCATTGTCAGCGTGCCCGCCGGTCGGACGCAATGGCCGGTCGAGAATGCGAACGTCCTGAAGCAGAGTGTCGTCCGGCTAACCCCAGCCAATGCCGAAGCCGCCGCCGTAACGCCTTGGGTAGAAGCGGTCGACGGACGGTTCACGCTCAACTTCCGGGCCCCGACCGTTGGGGCGGGGCAGTCGACCTGGCGCTACAGTATCTCCTGACCGGTGGGGCGGATCGTCCCCGCGCATCGCCATGACGGCGGAACCTCCACGAATGACCGAGTTGTTTCAATGATCACACATACTTGCGATGTCGCCCTTGAGTGGATGTCCGGTATCCTCCGCGAGAGAATGCATGACGGCTTGCGATGTCGCTACATTCCGGACGAGAACCGGATCGCCCTGTCGATGGCAGGGGCAGGTCAGCAGATTTTCATAGAATGTACCTCGGATTTCTCTCCATCCGCGCTGGAGCGGCACCCGCCCGCCGAATGGAACCCCCTTCAGGAGGAGATTTCGTTGCCGGGAACCGGGAAACTTCCGGCTCCGGGTGTCGTGCGACTCGATCACCCGATCATCGAGAGACTGCCGAATGGCGATGCAATTCTGCGCTACGACATCCTTCATCTCGCTTTCTGGATGATGGCGAGGATAGAGGAACTCGGCGACGGACCCCGCGACGAGCACGAACGCTTCCCCGCCAGCCAGTCGCTCGCGTACAAGCATGCGTTTCTGGAGCGCCCGCTGGTCGATGAATGGATCGAGGTGCTGCGACAGATAACCCGAATCGTCTGGCCTGCGATTGCCTTGACGGAATCCCGGTTCAGGATCGATCTGTCCCACGATGTCGATGCGCCGAGCCGGTACGTCTTCCAGAACTGGCCGATGACCATGAGGGCCGTCGCCTCGGATCTTGCGGTCCATCGCGATCTGCCGTCCGCCCTCTACGGTCTTTCGTCGCGCTTCAGACGGCATACGAGCATACCGGACCATGACCGCTACAACACATTCGACTGGTTCATGGACACTTCCGAAAGTATC
>Ga0115030_1000925_pt1 | contig 12861 bp, 12 predicted proteins | sample SidtaG_4_FD_87174 | JGI IMG/M metagenome (GOLD analysis project Ga0115030, IMG submission 87174) | Marine algal microbial communities from Sidmouth, United Kingdom - Sidmouth_Male1 metaG | ecosystem: Host-associated > Algae > Red algae > Unclassified | place: Sidmouth, United Kingdom | collected... | reverse complement strand
GGGGGGCCCCCCCCCCCCGCCCCCCCCAAAAAGGGCGGGGGGGGGGGGGCGCCCGGGGGCGGGGGGGGCCGCCCCCCCCCCCCGCCCCCCCCCCCCGCCCCCGCCCCCCCCCCCCCCCCCGCCCCCCCCGCCCTCCTCCACGGGCGGCAGCGTCGCAGCGAGCATCTCGGCAGCGGCGCGTCCTAGCAGCTACCGCGCGTGCTCCCGCGAGACGCGCAGCAGGTCTGCCACGCCCGCCGCCGCATTCGACGGCGGCGGCGCCCCCGCCCCGCCAGCAGCCGCAGCCGCGGACACCAAGGCCGCTGCCGCGGGCGTTTCGACGGGCGGCGCCGACGGCGCGCCGACGGCTGACGAGGTGCCGTCCGCGGCCGCCCGAGGCGGCACCTCGGCGACGACGCGTACCAGGAGGCTTGGCAGCGGCGATGACGCCAGCACCGATACTGTGATGGCCATGCCCGCCGCCCCCCGCACCGCCGCCGCCACAGACCGCCCTAGCACCAGCGCCGACAGCAGCGCCGACAGCGCGCGGTGCACGTCATATCAGAGTACGAGGGGCTCGGCGGTTGCTGACCCCGCCGCCACCGCCGCCGCCATCGCGGCCACGTCCTGGGGAGGGAGACCCGGGCTGAGGGACGCCCCCCCCCGTTAAAACGCCACCACCGAGTGCCGCACCGCCTTGGTCCAGTCCCGGTCGGCCCCCCGGGGGATTTGGATGCCCACGTCGCCCACGCTGAGGCGCGCGAGCGCGTCGGCCGCCGCCCCGACGGCGCGTTCCCCCCCCGACTGCCCCCCCACAGAGGAGGCGGAGGCGCCCTTGACGTCTTCGTTGAGGAGGTAGGAAACCTTCCGCACCGTCTGCAGCGCGAGCAGCGAGTCGCCCACTGGCAACGACGCGAGGGCGCTGAGAAGGGTGGCCGCCACGCCGAGCGCCCCGCCCGCGGTGCTCCCAATACCAGGGGCGGGATGCGACGCCGCCGCTACGTGAGCGCCCACGTCTACCACGAGGAGGGAAGCCCCTAGTCCGTCGCGGTCAGGTGGGGACAAGGACAGGAGCGCCTGAGGGGTCGGCAACGATGACACGGCGCCCGACAGCGCCGCCACGGCGGGGGTGAGGAGGCCTACGAGCACCAGAGAGCGCGCCGCCGTGGGCGGCGGCGAGGGCGCGGGCGCCCCCGCGGCGGGCACAGCCCGCGACGGCACGAGCAGCCACGACGTGACCACCGCCGCCTCGAGCACCGCGCACATGTCTCCAGGGTAGAGCGCGGCACCCGCGGGCGTGCCGATCAGCGACGCCACGTGGTCGTACAGCGGCCCGAAGAGCAGCAACAGGTTGTTGGGCTTGGCCACCGCAGCGTCCGTGCCGGCGGTCAACGACACAGCCGCGCTCGGCGGTCCCGCCGTGGCCGCCACCGGAGCTGCCGTTGCGAGCCGCCGGAAAAAGGCCGCCGGCGCGGCCGTCGTGAGCCACCGGCAAAAGGCGGCGGGCGCATCGCTCGCACAGTTGCGCGCCTCCCACACCGCTGCGAGCGCGGGCGCGTCGGTGCCGACCCCCTCCCCGGGGCCGGCCGCCGCGGCAGCCGCCGCCGCTGCCGGCGTCGTCAGAGTCCTTTGCGCAACGAGCAGCCGCACAGCGGCGGCCAGCGCCAGCCGCTTCGCCTAGGTCGGCAGGCGCTAGAAGGGCACGAGCGCGCGGAGGGAGACCCCAACGGTCGACCCCACCGCCACAACGTCGTAAGGCACGGGGGGGACGGCCAGGGCGCCCGCCGCGTCAGCGAAGATCTCGTGGTAGGTGGTCGCGTCGAATCCGCCGGCGGCCACCTTCGGCACGGCGGAGAGGAGCTCGTAGATGCGTGCGAGCACCCACACCACCGCCGCCGCGGGCGCCAACGAGGCGGCCGATGTGCAGTAGCACATGGTAGCCCCCCCGCCCCCCAAACACAAGCACGTCACCGTCGGCCAGCCGCACGTGGCGGCGGAGCGTAAACGCCTTCCCAATGCGGATGCTCCACTTGACGCTGCCATCGTCGAGGACTTTCGGCCAGCCACCGTCATCCTCGGAGGGGGCGTCGGCCCCGCCACTGCACAGTACTCCACTCGCGGCAGTGGCGGTGGCGGCGGCGGTGGTGGCGGCGGCAGCGGAGGCAGTGGCAGCGGCGGCGGTGCCCCCCGGCGCCCCCCGAACGTCTGAGCGCCGGCGGTGCACAATGACCGCTTACACATTGGACGCGCCCGCCTAGCCGGGCGTCCCGTGCGCGTCTGGCGACCACCCTAGTATCGTCACAGTGCGGGCGAAGGAATAAGCGCAACCGCCGCCGCTGCCGCCGACGCCACCACCGTCGCCCCCCCCGTCGTCACCGAGCGCGCAAGGCCGCCAATGGTGTCCAGGCCGCGCCTTGTCGGTCGGCGCCGGAAATCGGTGATGGACGGGGCAGGCGGCGCGGCGTCGGTCACCGACTGGCTATCGGGCGGGCTCCGCGGCCGCACCGCGGCGGCGGCGGCGGAGCCGTCGCCACAAACAGGACGCCCCTGCGACGCTGGAGGCAACAGCCTCACCCCCACGTCTGAGGCCCGTTCGCAGTTGCAAACCGCGTGACGGTACACCGACGTAACGTTGATTTGATTGGCCGAGCCCGTTATGTCACGGCATAACGGTACAGACATACGAGGGATCCCCGCGTATGTTTATACAGCGGTACACCGTCTAAGAACGGGAAATTCCAAGTCTTGTGTGTTTAAAATTCCTCTCTTGCAAGAACTGTCAAACGAATTGTCGACAATCCGGAAGCTCCTTGCCGGTGTGGCGACACACGCCGCTGCGAACGGGCCTGAGAAGTCGACCCGCGCACCGCAGCCCACTCGAGACGCACCGCGCTCCATGGCACTGTTCTCTGCAACCCTTCCCACCCGCCGCCCTTTCAAACTGCACACCGTTCCCCCCCACCCCCACTCCGTTGGGAGCACCCATCGCGGCGCGAGACTCGGTAGCTGACCGCAATGGCATCTAGGGTGACCGTGAAGCAGATGCGGTTGGAGCTGAAGCGCCGCGGGTTACCAATTCACGGGACAAAGGACATTTTGGTCGAGCGGTGCCGCGTGAACGGGGTCTCGTGTGAGAGTCCTGCAGGCGCCGCCGCGGTGATTGCCCCACTCCGCTCCACCCCGGCCCCTACCACTCCTGCCACACATCCCACTCCCGCACCCACCACACCTGCCACGTCGGCACCCACCGCACCTGCCATCCCTACCCCCCCCGAGATTGACCACACACAATCCTCCCCACCATGCGACGGCGACGCGATTGTGAGATCGCTCGCGCTGCCGCCCATTTGTGCGGAGCTACCAACTGCAGCGGAGGCGACAGATGGTGCCCGCGCGCCGTTTTCCAAGCACGAGAGGGCACAGCTTACTCACGTGCTGTGTGAGGGTGAGGTGGCTGCTGGTGTAGTGGTCTCTCGGGGCCCTATGTCTCGACAGCAACAAGACTCACGAGCGCGCCGATCGGACGTTTGGGTGGTGGTTATCGCCGAGCTTTTCAACAGCTCGCAACTATTTGCTGTGCCTGGCGAGTGTGCAGAAGGGGGCATCGACCCGAACAACCACCCGTTCACGCGTACTGGGTTGCTTTTACAGGCGATGTGGACGGAGGTAGGTCCCTATTTTGCTCAATTTCTCTTGGAATGAGCGAGATGACGTGTTTATGCTTCTATTGCGCTTCCGACCACACGTTGAATCTGCTCTGCTCTTCACCTGGTTTATCTATTGTCTTACTTAAGTGAGCTTGATGCTCTGCCATTGGAACCGCACTCTGACACTCATACTGTTTCATCCTTGCCGTGTGTGTTGTGGTGGGTAGATTGGGTCTGGTTTTTGGCGCGTGTACAAGTCTTACTCCAGTTCGGGCCAGAACGACCCCAGCCGGTGGGCTGTCTTCTCCAAGGGGGAGACGATGCTAGATCACCATTTTGCTCTTTTAAAAAGCAAGGAAACGGTATTGGAGCTCATCAACCCAGACGTGGGTCTTGCTGGCGTAGAAGGGGACTAGCTGGGACTGGCAACCTCCTCGGCGGCTACTTCTCGTGGCAAGCGTAAGCGAGTTCCGAACCCGGAATTGCAGGTGCTAATGGACTGTTCCGCGAGCATGGCTGCGTCGGCCGCCAAGCATGCGCGAATGGCGGAGTTGGTGGCTCTCTCCACGACGCTGAAAAATGCCCAAGATGCTCATCTCCCTGCCGAGATCATCGCAACCATAAGGGCGCAATTTGAGGAGGCGGTCCGGGCGTCGACCGCCTTGGAGCCCGGCCAGGATCGCGACCGACAGTCGCCAAACGCTAGTGGCGGTGACCGGGCTCTGGATGATTTGGAGGGGCCGGAAAGTTGTCAGGTGGGTGATGGCCGCACCGCTGGGCGCGGAATGCCGCGCGGTACTCACGAGGCGTCACCGGACGTGGAGAGAACTGCTTTGGATGACCAGGCCACGGATGGGGAGGAGCCCTGTTAGTGTACGCTGTTTGTACATCGTCGCGTTCGTTGCGCTTTGTTCGTTGCTGTGCTTGGGAGTTTAGTTCTTGATGTTGACTGAACCGACTTGTCGTTCTATATGTGTTCGGGTGACTCACTGTGCCTACTATATCATGTGTGTCGTACACAATAGGCGAGGAATCCTACAAACAAACGGTACTCAGTACGTTGGCGCCACGCCGGGCCGCACAAGCCCAAGCTCCTCAACTCGTTCCGTCATGCGCACCCTCAGCAATGAACGCTCCCGATCACGACGCCGCCCTCGCTGGTCAGAGCTCACGGCGTCGTTGCTAAAAAAGAACACGCTCCTTCCTCTACGGTCATCCCCAAATGGAGCTACACCCTCCGTCGAGTGGTCACGACAAAAATTGTGCAGACGAAAACACGCCCGCACAAGACCAGGCCGCTTCACAAAATGCACACGCAACGGCCTGCAAAACACACTCCACCGCCACACGAGCCTTCCAAACGCCTGCTCAATATGAATGCGTAAAGATGATAGGTAAAAATTGTACGAGTCACGCCAACGGTCACCCTTGCCGCCGCCAGGCCACGGGAAGGCCAGAACCTCGCTAGCCGCGTACGCTTCGTCAGCCGAAATGCAGTGACCAACTTGAATCAACCTTGCAGCGACGGGGTTTTCAGGATGAAAAAGCGCTTGACCGAAGTTCGTGCCCGTGAAGGCCGAAGAATCATGGGCCGACCCTGGGCTCTTTCACGACATCCACCTAAACTTGTAGTCCGCATCGAAATTCGCCTGCACGTTCAGGGCGTAGAACCCCTTGCGGGAGTAATAATCAGCGACACACGTCACGTCTGTCGCCAGAGGTTGTTCCTGTTGAACGGCACTACCTTCGAGAGCCCCAATGACCTTCCCAAATAGGGAGTTGCGTTGGGCCTTGAATCTTGCTGCGTACGCCGCCCTCCGCGTGCAGTCCTCCACCTGGAAGTCCAGCGCCAGCGCCGCGGCGGAGTTGACGGCGTCTACAACGTCCCACACGGCGCGGTAGACACTTGCCGAGTGCACGCCGAAGGCGGCGCACATGTCAACGTAGCTGCCGCCGCCCATGCAGCGCAGGGCCAAAGCTGTGCGGACCTCGGCGGCGAGACCGCGGCGAGGTAAGCGAGGGCGCATAATGACCACCAAGGCATGAAACGCGCCGTCAGACATGCGCAGTGCGCGCTCAAAGTGGGGACCGTAACGAGTTCGCACATGGGAAAAAGAAATGCGAGTGGTTGTGTATTGAGTGGGTGATAAAGTGATACTCGGGCTAGAATGCACTACCCCCGCCAGCGACGTCACGAAGGCGCCCGCTCGTAGGATGGGGAAAGGGTCCATGTTGACGGTAGCCGTGCGTTGACAAGCTGCATGGCGGTCGGTGGCGCGCTGCATGGTTCGACGGTCGGTCTTGTCCGCGCCTGATGGCGATAGAAATCCTGCGTCTCTGACGAAAACAATTGCGTACTTGATTTCATGCGCGAAACGGTACGCCAAAGGTCTTTCGCAGATATATACCGCCGTCACGCCGGTATGCCGTCACCGGCTGTCTGGTTCGAACTCTCACAGCGAGCTCGGCGACTGCAGCAGTACACCGTTAAGTACTGTGAAACGTGGCATATTGAGGACCACGTGTACCAAGTACGCTCTTCGCATTGTTACGTTCAACCTGAACGCTCCACCGTTCAAGTGAATTTGGTTGAATTCCGTTCATGTTATGTAGACCCAACCAAACGCTGACAACTCTGACTTTCTGTTACACCGAAACCCACGCGAAGCCGCGCTTCATCAGTTGCACCAAGGCCCGTGCATGAGCTCGGAATAGGCGCGCTTCACTAACTTCCACCAATGCATCCCGGCTCATTGTCCGACCCAGCGTGTTCCAGGGGAGCCACAAGCGCTTGTAATATTGGTGGTGCCGCTCTGGGACTAATACCAAAATAGTGAGACACACCACATCACGAGCGACCGCAATCGTGTGGCAGTCTCGTCCAATAAATACCCCTCCGTGGAAAGGGGCAAGGCTATCAGAACCTGTGCAGCGTACAATCTCTGCAAGGGAGTAGGAAAAGACCTTTCCGTCCTTGCAGCTGCGACATGAGATGATCAACTCCACGTCCAGCCGCAAGAGTCGAAGCGTAGTTCGCAGCAACAAGTGTAACGATGTCGGAACATTCTGGCGCGGTCAATCGTGAAGAGGAGGGTGCGAACGATTCACAGTGTGTTCTCGTTAGAAGAGAATCGTCTACAACAGAATTCCCCCCAGAAGTGCGATTTATTGGCCAATCAAGTATGCAACGGTGCTTACAGACCTGATGCGACGCAAAATCGTTTTAAGCGTAGCGTTGTGACGCTCCACCACCCCATTGGAGAAGTGGTCCTGAGCAACTCAGGCCCAGGGTCAGCCACCACCCGCCTAGGGGGACCGTGGTGAACGAGCCACCCCGCCACAAAAGCGCGGCTCACCGTGCGGGTCTTCTTGTCGGGAAGATGAACCGCCTTGGCGAAGCGCGTTCCCAGGTCCACCATGTGCCGGAAGCGATGCTGGGGGTCCACTTCCGCCACATGCACTGCTTTCGTTAAATCGAAGCCACCTGGGGATCGAGACCAGGGGACGCGGTGGGCGCGGACAGGTAAGAGTGCACGCATCGCAGGCCGCGACCACCGCCGTGAACTTGGCAAACACGGCGGGGTCGGTGACTCCCTGATCCTTCAACAGCGCGTTGAGGCGAGCCGCAGGAGCAAGCCCGTAGTGCTTCCGCAACTTGACAGAATCGACATGAAGCGGCGGAGAGGAGGCCGTGAGCACCGCGACGAGCGCGCGCGGGCACTCGGATCGCACAGACGGAGGGGGGGAGCGGGAAGGCCCGCTGCCGGAAGAGTTGAGGCCGTTGATGGTCAGGAGACCGGAAGGGGAAAGAGATAGGTCCACTACAGCATCCAGACTGGACACTTGCATGCGAGGAGCCGCTACGTCCAGCACAACACCAATGGAGGCCATAGACTGGCGGCTGAGGACCATGGGTAGGGAGCCGTCAACAACCCACGTGCGCACCGCCGTGGCCCGATCCCCGACGCGCAGGGGGAGGCTAACGTGCTCGCGCTCACGCTGATTCGCGCCGCCTCCGTACTTAAAGACCGCGTCGGCGGCCTCCGAGACGATTCCATGGCGCTGCGCCGAAGGCAGACGTGCCACAAAAGCCGAGACCCAAGCCGTGCCTGCGATGGCGGCCGTGGCCCCAATGTCTAGCACGACATCGCCGGGCGAGACAGGGAGACAGCTTCCGAGAGAGTCATCCGCGGACAGAATCAGGTTCACCCGCTCATGGGCGACATCTTCGGAGGCCGTAGCGTGAGATACGTGGGACGTCATAGTGACGAGGTGCACCCGCTCGCGGGAAACCACCGCGCTCTCGGCGGCGCTATCCTGGCCTGGAGGCGGGACCACCCCGCGAGGCTTGGGCGTGGCGGCCTCGTCCCGCATCCGCTTGCGGCCGACACTCGCAACGTGGCCCTTCTTGCTGCAGTACCAGCATACCGCCGGATTTTCCGTGCCCAGGCGGGGCAGCACGGCCGCCTGGAGGCGGGGACGGAGCGGCGTAGTCTGCCGCGCCACGTAGGCCTCGTGTTGGGCGTACGTGACGACCATCATGACGGCGTCGGCGGAGGCCTTGAGCGGCGCAACGCCGCCACAAAGGTCGCGGAGCGCGACCGAAATGGCCGCCTCGGGGTTGCGGTTGCAACGGAGGGACACGGCAGTAGCCAGAGTCGTGGCCTGCCGCGTCTGATCCAGGCCAGACTGGTCGAGGATGAGGGCACCGGTGACGTTATGGGACATCTCATAGCCATTGAGCCGATACTCGGCCAAGGTCTGACCGACCTCGGCGAGGTAGACTTCCATGCCGCGGCTGCCGCGGTACAGCGTCCGCAGACGGCGGTAGGCTGTGTGGCCGCGCTTGAAATCATTGCCGCAGAACGCGGCGCGCAGAGTGCTCAGCAGTTAGATGTGACCGTCATCTCGAATGAGAGCAGGCACCGAAACCTTGCGCGCCGCATCGTAGGCGACGCCGGAGAGAGACATACGCAGCGCGCCGCCCTTCTTGTTGTCCGTGAGCTCCGCCAAGTGGTGCCAGACGGCCACATCCTCCTCTTATTGCGCGAATCCATCGGGCCCGTCCCAGAGAGGAGCCACAACGTGCGAATTCCGGCGCTCCGTCAGAGGTGCCACGGCGGGGATCGAAGAAGGCATGGCCGCCGCCGGGGAGAGCACAGGTGGAGACAAAGCCAGGGAGGGGGGAAGTGGAGGGAAAACGAACTCGGTGGAGACGGTGGCGGGCGTGGCCGCGGCGACCTGCGAAGAGGCGGAGGAAGAAGGCGAGGGGACAGCGCGGGCGGCCGTCACGAGGCTAACGGGTGTCTCGTACCAGCACCTCCACCAACACCTACGCCATGACGCCCTCGGGGAGCCGACCACCCCGCGCCCGCCCAGCGTCGAGCACGTCCCTCAAGGACCCCCCCCCACAGTACTCCATGGCCACCCATCAGGACACCTCCCACAGGTACATCTCGTACGCATCGACGAGGTGCCGGTTCCGCAAGCGTCGACGCGACGCGCACCTCCCACGCAAGGGAGGTCAGATCCGCCGCGTCGTGCGGGCGCATGCGCTTGGACGACAAGACGGTGCCGGCGCCATGGACGCCCGCCTAGACGGTGCCCGAGGCGCCTTTGGCCAACCGTGGTTCGCCGCGCAAAGCGCGTCCGCGGGTCCGTGGGGTGGACAGTGATGGCGTCAGCGGGCCCGCTGGAGGGCGTCGGCGGGCGCCGTGAGCGGCACGGAGGTGCGCATTCCGAGGCGAGGGTGGGGGTGCCGCCTCCGCTTGCAGTGGTGGCGACGCGGGGTGGGTTGGTGCCGGACCCGACGCGAGGGGGCGGGTGGGGGGGGAGCCGCCACCGCCTCCGCCGGGGGGGGAGGACGCCCGCCGCTCGCGCAGACGAGCGCCTCGTCGTCTGTGAGGGAACCGTCGACGCGGCCACCTCCGCCGCTGTCGCCGCCGTCGGCGGCCGCGGGGAAGCCGGTGGCGGTCGTCGGGGGCGTCGACGGCGACCGCGGGCGACGCCGCCGCCCGTCGGCGGCCGCGTCAGCGGCGGGCGGCGGGCGAGGTGGCCCCCGGATTTTCTTGATCCGCCGCGTCCGCCGCCACCGCCGCCGCCGCCGCCTTGGCGGTCGCCGCCGCCTTGGCGGTCGCGGTGCCCGACGCTCCCCCGGAAATGAGCGGAGCCACCGCTGGCGAGGAGGCGAGCATGTCCATCGTCAGCGCTTTGGCGCCCCCTCCCCCGCGCCCCGCAGCGCAAGCGGCGGCACGCGTGGCCTCCACATCTCCAGGTCGATTCCACGCACAAAGGCCTATGGGCGCGATCAATGTTGGCACCCCCAGAACTTAGCGATGGTACGGGTCTTTGCGCCCACCATGGGTGCATCCTGGAGCCTACCCCATCAGCGTTTGTATGACACACGTTGAGGCGGCTACGACGATAGACTGGTGAGAAAGAGGGGTTTTAGTTCATCGCACCGTTGACAGAACCCCATTTTGTGCAATAAAGTGTCCGCTGGTGACGCTGCAGGGAGTAACTCGACATGACCGGGCAACAACATGAGTGTCACCTGTAGTGCGGGGATGCCGGGACGACATTTGTTGCCGTTGGTGCACATGGGCATTGGGGGTGGGCGGCAGTAGCCGACCGAGGAAAAGTGCATTTCGTTGAATTGCCAGATCAGATCAACGGGGGGGTCCGTCTGACAGAGCTCAGGGGCCGTTCCCCATCCGCAAAAATGGAAAAAACGGGGAGATTCTCGACGGACCGAAAAACATAGAGGAATATCTCAGTTCTACTGTACACGACCCTTTGTGCGCATTCTTCTCTTTTCCTGAGTACAGTACCCATGACACAGAGAGGAGTTCTGTAGCTTCTCGTGCTCAAACAACCTCTTTCACATACAGGAAAGCTATTTATCCATACGCCTAAATTAAATGGATGGAAAAAACATTTCGGTCAGAGCGGACCGGGTGACGCAGAGGTAGCTCCGGCATCAATTACAAGTAATCAAACAATCAAAATGCCTTCATCTTATCATTTGCCATCCATGCCCCTGACGGCCCTGGTCCCCTTTTTGAAGCGGCCGCGTCTGGTTGGTTGGCTGGTTCTGTCAGACGGACGCCGAATCAGTGAGTCCATCCTGACTTCCCAAAACGATACTTCCTCACTTGCAGCTTCACCAGGGTGGTCAGGGGACCTCTGTAGACAGCGTCAGGCCTGGCACCTCTGCCAAGAGCCTCCAACGTAGCGGCCCCTGCAGGGGGCCGGTGCGCTCCTGTCCCCCTCGGTGGCACACAACAGCTGTTGTGTGCCACCGAGGGGGACAGGAGCGCACCGCGGCGAAGTGATTGTGTCAAGCGTGATGAGGGAAACCCTTGTCACTCACACGCCTGCTGGGTCCACCAGAGACCCGTACGCCTGATTCATCCTTCCCCCCCTGTCCTGCCTGCCCACTACCGTGGGCTGACCGCCCGGCCCCCGCGCGCCGTGCTGTGGTCTCCCCTCCCCCCCCTTGCCCCTGGTTCCTTTCCCCATTGTCCTCCTGCAGTTCCCCGCCCTCCCTCACCCGCCCCCTCCCCCTGCCACCATGGTCCCCCCAGTGTTGGCATGGACCGCCCGCGTCGCCCTGTCCATTGTCCTCTACTCCGGCAGCGGGGCTGTGTGGTACTCCCCCAGCGTCGCCGGCACCGTCTTCCTGGCCGCCGCCCACCCCGACCTGGCCAAGGCGGGCACACCCCTGCCGCCCCCAGACCCCCGTGCGTACCCCGCGGCTTTGATGGGCGCGTCGATCGCCATGCCCCTCTACGTCTTCCTCTTGCACGTCGTCGGGGCGCTACACTCGGCCGGCGCCGCGCTCGGCTGGGCGGTCGGTGTGGCGCTCTTTTCGGCGGGCCTCGCGGCGCCCCACGGGTGGTTTGAGGGGCGCGACCCGCGGCTGTTTTGGGTGCACGCGGGCTACCACGCGGTGGGGTTGGTGGCGGTGGCGGTCGTCTTGGCGCTGCTTCCGTGAGGCGGGTACCTGTGGGATTTCAGGGGGGGGTTTGGGGCATAGGGGTCTGCGGGCTGCCGCTGAGCTGTCGCTGTGTCTGTACTGCGTGTGGGGCTGTGGGGGACGATGGATGACGGCGGGAAACGGTGAGGGGCGTGGCGAGCGTCTTGGTCAGGGCCCCCCAGCACAGGGCAGGCAGGCCCACCGCCGTGGCTGCTGCCGACACCATCCTGTAGCTTTGTTGTCCATCTTTGTGCTTGGCTCCTCTCCATGGACGGACAGAGGGGGCCGTATACCTCTGATGTGCCTCTCTACGGCGTGGCCGGCTGCTAGCCGCACCACTCTCGCGCCGCCCACACGCGCCGTCGTCGGCGAGAGACTGACAGCTCGGCGGGTGCCCACCGCGCGGCAACAGGATTTCCAAAGCCGCAGACCGCCACAAGTGGCCTCGGCACCTGTATCCCCAAGGAGGTCGTCCAGTCACAGAGGAGCGCCACTACCAACCAACAGACCAAACGAGCGCCAACGGGCACCACGTCGAGCAGGTACCCCTGGGAATCCATTCTCCCCGCGCAGAGCGTGCCCCCCGCCAATCTCGCCAGCCCACCGCCCACCCCCGCCCTGCCGCCGCCGCCGCCGCCGAACCCGCCGCGCCCGCGTGCGCACGCACCGCCGCCGTCGCACGCACACGCGCCGCCCACCACGGAGAGCGGCGGCTCCCCCGCCCGCTCCGTCGCCGCAGCGCGCCTCCCCCCCCCGCCCGCGCAGCCTGTCGCCCGCGCGCCGCGGCCGCTGCACCTGCGTGGCACCCGCTGCCCGCCGCCGCCGCCGCCCCGGAACGCAGCCGCGTTCACGCGCGATGCGTCCACGCCGGCGGTCGCCCGCATGCCGGCTCCCGCCGGCAGGCCGTCGGACGTCGTGGCGGCCCGGACGGCGGCGGGGAAAGCCGCCACCCGCCGCCCGGCGCCGAACCCGACCGTCGCCGGGCTTGGCCGGGGCGGCGGGGGCCGCCGGCGACGACGGCGCGGCAACCTCCCCCGGCGCTCGCAGACGCCACCGTCGCCAACGCCGACGGCGGCAGCGTCTAGGGGGTTGGGGGGGGGGGCGAGCCCCGACGTGACGCCCTTCCGTTCGGTGAGGGTGGCAGCCGCGGCGTGGGAGGCGGCGCAGGGGCGGGAGGGTGGGGGGCGGGGGCCCCACCCCACCCGCCGCCCCCAACGCCCCCCCACCGCGGGGCCCCCCGCCCCGACCCCCCCGCCC
>Ga0115030_1000924_pt1 | contig 12869 bp, 7 predicted proteins | sample SidtaG_4_FD_87174 | JGI IMG/M metagenome (GOLD analysis project Ga0115030, IMG submission 87174) | Marine algal microbial communities from Sidmouth, United Kingdom - Sidmouth_Male1 metaG | ecosystem: Host-associated > Algae > Red algae > Unclassified | place: Sidmouth, United Kingdom | collected... | reverse complement strand
GGGGGGGGGGGGGGGGGGGGGGGGGGGGGGGGGGGGGGGGGGGGGGGGGACGCGCGGGAGCGCGCCGCCGTCGGCGCCCCCGCCCCCGCCGGCCGGGAGGCGGCGGTGGGCCGGGAGCCGGCGACGCTGCGGTCCCCGTGCGGCGCCGCGTGCCGCGCCGCGTGCGGCGGGGGGGCGGGGGGGGGGCGCGCGCTCCCCCGCCGCCGCGCAGGGCCGGGGGGTGTGGGGCGAGCCGAGGCGGCGGCGGTCACGCGCGCGGGCGCCCGCGGGGCGGGCGCCGGCGGCGGCCCCGCCCCCGGCGCTGCGGGCGTGGCGCGAGGGGGCGCCCCCGCGGCGGCGGCGGCGGCGGCGGGCGCGGCCGGCCCGGCCGCCCGGCGGGCGTGTGGGGCCGGCGCCGGCGGCGGGCCGGTCGGGGCGGCTGCCGCCCCGGCGGCGCACCCGCGGCGGCGCAACGGGCGGCCGCGGCCGCGGGCGCGTGCCGCGCGTGCGTCTGGCCCGCCCGCCGGCCGCTCACGCAGCGTCGCGCGTGAGCCGGCGCGTGGAAGGCCGTTGGGTCCCGCGTTGCTCTGAACGTCAGGGTAGCGAGCGAGATACAACCGGGTCCAGTGCGCTGAAAGTCAGGGTCACGAGAATCATCCAGGTATTGGAGAAATTCGTTCACCCTAGTTGTCCTCAATTATTGAGGGATAGCGAGGAATGGTGTGCCAGAAAGACCGTCGGGGTGCCCCAGGACCAATGCTTGGGACGAGCAGCATGGACACGGAGAGCAGACCAGCGCCTGTTGGAACTGGTTCAAGTGTGTTCCCGGCATCTGTGCTGAGACACGTGCTGCCTGGCGTTTGCAACCTCCCGCCTAGCCCTGAAAGCTCGCCCATGCAGCTCATTTTTGATGGCAATGAGAGCTGCCATCCTGGGAAGCGGTCCATCGGTATGTGTGTGGTACATCCACCGCCACAGCAGCTGATGATCGCCGACGCCACGCCAAGCACGCGGTCCCACCCTCGCTTCCAAATTCGACCTCCCCATCAGCCTCTTCACACACGCCCACATGTTTTACTCCAAGTGACCCCGTGTGTGCCTGATGAGGTCGAGGACACTGGGGAAGCGGAGCAGCAAATGAAATGTGTGCCAGCTGCGGTACAGCTGCAGGTAAAGCACCATCAGAGAATGTGACCTACAAGTGAGCGGATGCGAGGGCACGCCAGACTGCAGGGACCATGAGGCGATGTAGTAGAGAGGGTCGTGGGCGCCCGGCACGTCGTCGGTGCGTGGCGACCTGCGCCAGCTGGTAAGTTTGTCAGGTCAGGTATGAATATCGTTTGGTTGAACGGTCATTCTACGACTTCTTTCGGCTTGAGTTCGACTATGTTGTAGTTGGTGGCTACCTTAAACGTAAACATGGCGTTGAATCTGGATGAGTTGAAGGCAAGCATCGACACCCTGGCAGCAAGTCGCTGCGAGTCGGTGTACAGCTGCACCGGCCGGTGCCCCCGCGGGGGCAACGCGAACCCAACACAAGTGTACAGTGGGGCGCGATTGGTACGCGGCCTCGTCAGCCGTGTGAGATCTCATCCGTGATCCCGTTCTGGCTGCCGCGCCCGGTCCTTGCTGTGCCACCAGCGTCGCTGCGGGCGCCGCCGCCCCAGCGCCGGCGCATGCCAAATGCGTGCCCCCAGTTCGGGACGCTGCAGTCCCTCCCTGCCTGCATTGGCATGGTGTCAAGCCGGCGCGCGAGTGGCGCGGGCGGGCGCGCTCGCCGAGGCGCTCCGGATGTGTTGGCCGAGGCCACGGCAAAAGCGCCGCCGGCGGGCGGCCGCCGAGACCCGACGTTGACGCGCGCGGGTGGGGAGCGGAACACGCCGACGCCTCGACATCCCGTCGCGCAGGGGTCGCGCGCGGCGCCAGCAGCTGACGCGGCGCCCGTCAAGCGCGGCGGCGCTGGCCCACCGCCGGCGGCGGCGCGGGGGTGGGTGGGCAGAGACCCGCCCACGAGCGCGCCCAGACGGGGCGCCGCTCGTGCGGCCCCGTCCGATGCCACAGGCTCAAAAGGGGGTCGGCCGCGCGCGCCGCCGGCATTCCGTCCAAACCGCGGGGGCAACCCCAGCACCGGCCTCGCCGTCACCGCTGCTACGACCGACTCGCTCGCGATCACTCCCACCGCACCCCACACCCCCACCTCTCCTGCCGTCGCCCGACATGGAGCCCCGTCGCCTGCAATCGGCGGCCTTTAGCGGCGTCCACCGCGACGCAGTGTGGTACCCCATCCTCGTCGACGCCCATGGCGCGGAGGTAGCCCGCCCCGATGGCGTCTGCACGTCGGCGGTCGTGGCGGAGCTGCTCGTCAATGTCAAGCACCCCGTCACCGACGTGTTCATCTTTGCGCACGGCCTCGGGTGCACGACCGACGCGGCGGTGGCGTTCCACGAGGGCTGGATAAAGTCCCTGTTTTACCGCCGTGCAAAGGCGGCGGCGGCTGCCACCGACGCTGCGCGGCGGGTGGCGGCGGCGAAAAAGTGTCCGCCGCCACCCCACTTCCACCCACTCTTCATCGGCTTGTGCTGGCGGTCGGACCAGTGGGCGCCGACCACGTGGACCGAAGCGATGGACGTGCGGCGGATGGTGCCGCCCGTCACCAAAGCGGTGGCGGCGATGGCCTCCGCCCCCGCAGGCGTCGTCTTGCCCAGCGTGGTGGCCGCAGCGTCGGCGGCCATCTCGGCCGGCGTGTCGGTCTCGTATTTGAAGTTTGGGCGCTTTGAGGAGCGCGCCGTGCGCGTTGGCGGCACCACCGGCAGGGCACTGCTCGCCGCCCTCCACGATGCCGAGGCGCTGCGGGTGCCGCCGCCCGGTGCTGACCTCCCGCCGGCGGTGCGGTACCACGGGATCGGCCACAGCCTCGGCTGCCACGTCCTGTCAGCGGCGGTGCAGGCGGCGGCGGCCGGCCGCACGGGCGACCGTCGACTGCTGTCGACGCTCGTGCTCGTGCAGGGCGCCGTACCCAGCACCGCCTTCTCCCCTGCGGGGGCGTACCACCGGGTGCAAGACTGGGTGGCGGGCTCCGTCCTCGTGACGCACACCGACACGGACGCGGCGTTGTGGTTGTACGAGCGGTACCACCGGGACGGGCGGCGGGCGCTGGGCAGCGAGGGCGCCCGCGTCGAACTGTCGGCACGCATGCACCCGCCGCCACGCATGGGGGATTTGTCCACCCTCTACGACGGGCGGCTGCTGGCGGGTCGGGTGGCCAACGTGGACGCCAGCACCTACCTCCGCCCGTCCTCGGCCGAAGTCCTCGACTGGTACGGCGGTCACTGCAGGTACCTCGAGGAGGAGCTGCAGCACCTAATCTGGGCCGCCCTGGCTGTGACAATCCCTTCGCCATCGCTGCCACCAAAGTCACCGCAGCCGACGCCGCCACCGTCCGCAAGGACGCCGTATGCCTCAGAGGCCGCCGCCGAGGCACCATCGCGATGGCCACAACGGCCGTCGCTCCCTGGATGGGCAAAGGCCCTCGTCATTGGCGTGTTGCTCGGGTGCGTCAGTTGGGCCGAGATTGGCACCCCGTCCGCGGTGGTTGGCCGCGCGCTCCTCGCCGCTGGCACGGCTGTGGTGCGTTGGGCGGCGACGGGTGAGTGCGGTGGCGGCGGCGGGGGGGGTGCGACAGCAGCGGTGGGGTACTGTGCGTAGACCGTTGTGCGCGGTAGCGGCCAGAGGCTGCAGCTACCAAGTGTGTTCAATATGTCCCCAATGCCATTCAAAGGCACGTTGTTTGCTGGGGGAACCGTACTCGAGAGAGAGAGAGTCCTGTGCGACAAATCATGAGGAGTCCTTACAGAATCACTTGGACATGCTTTTTGCAAGAAAAGAGAGAGAAGTCACAATGGTGCAGTATTGCTCATGGGGAGATGTGAGAGGCTCGTGAGGTAAGTAGCTACAGTACAGCCAAGGGGAAGGAAAAAGGCAGGTGCAGACTGTCGGGAAGGAGAAGGGCAGGTAAAGTGTGAGACTCGGTGTATTTTGTTGAGAGCTCACTTCTGGTCGTCCGCAGACGAGCTTCTGCAGACAGAGTAAGGCACATGAACGACAGCAGGACGAGTTTGGAAAGCCTACAGCGACCACGGGAGCACTCGTTGTCCCGTGGTCGCCCTAGGCTTTCCACACGCCCTTGTGTCCAAGGCCACACGCCCTTGTGCACAAGGCGCTCCAAGCGCACATGCGTCCCGCTTATGTTGCGGCACGATCTTTCTGTCTCGTTCTGGACGCGACAGTACCTGGCCTCTCCCCCTACTCAAGAGAAAAACAACATTTATTCAAATGCACGCCGCATATCGCGGACGACCCCGGGCCCCATAACATGAAGAAAGAACTAAAGCCATCCCCGAAGCGGGGGTGACTGCGGCCTCGCCCACACCCTGTGGGAGGCCGCATGATGAACGTAGAAGTAGTGGATGCCTCAGCCGCCCCCGTCGCGGGTACCTCGACAACTACGACGGCACGAAACAAGCAGAAGAGCGGATGCAGCTCGGACTCGGCCGGCTGGTTCTCACCAGCCACCCCAACTGGGCAAGCAGGTGATACAGTTTCTTGGTGAAGCGGCGTGGTATGTGGGCGCGCGGTGACGCCTTGCTGAATAGCCAGGATTCCAGTGACAAAAGCAGGTCTGGGTGTCCGACCCAAAGACAACGGCATGGAGAGCCCCTAGTTGAGCGGCAGCCCGGCGCCAATGACAGCACCCACGTGGCTGAGCGCCAGGCACGCGCCGACAAACGCCATGGTCAGCGCCGGGGTCACTAGCGCCCGCATCGCGGCAGGGATCTCGTCGTCCTCCTCGACGGGCGCGGCCTCTGCCACCGACGCAGGTGCGGTGACACCGGTCACGGCTGCCGACACAAAGGTTGGAACCACCGGCGCTGCCGTGGGGGTCACCGGCGCAGTGCGGGTAGGCGTGCTGGACGGCACGGGAGCCTTGACGGGGACAGAAGACACACGCAGCGCCGTAGGGCCCTCGTCGGTGGTCTTGACAGAAGTGGCTTGGCCAGGGGTGGCCTTGACAGAGGTGGCCTTGACAGGGGTGGTCTTACCCCACGACGAGTGCACGTGGATGACCTTGCGCGTCGGCTTGACGGCCGGCGCCACCGAGCCCGTCTTGCCCCACGCGGAGCGCACGTGGATGATGCGGGGGGTGACGGGCTCGGTGACCTTGGCGGGCGCGGGTGCGGACACAGCGACGGCCGGTGCGACCGCCTTTACGATTGCCGGTGCGGCGCGTGGAGCATACGACGGCACCCCCGCGGCGGCTGCGTCCGCAGTAGAAGCGCCAGCCGCCGTGGCCAGCGCGGACGCCGCCGTCTCAAGCGGCGACGGCGCCGGCGCAGGCGACAAGACTGCGGCCAGCGACATAGACGCGGCCACGGGAGCTGGGGCGGCGCGAGGCGCGTACACCGGCACGTCAGTCGCGGCCTTGACAGGCGACGACGACGCCAGTGACGAGGCCGCCGCCTCAAGCGGTGACGCAGCAGGCGTCGGGGACAGGGCCTTGGCAAGCTTGGACGGCTCGGTCAGAATGCTGGGAACGGGCACCTCGGCGAGCTTGGGAGTCATCGCCTTGACGGGCGTTGACGCCACCCCTACAGGCGTTGGCGCCGTCGCGACCGGCGTTGGCGCCACCTTGACGGGCGTCTGCTTGATGATGACCGACGCGGCGTGCTCACGCAGGCGCGCCTGACGGGCGGCCCAGGAGAGCGGGCGCGACTCGACCTTTGCTGGCACCGGCGCATCAACGGGCGCCGGCGCCGCCACAGGATCCCCGCGGAGGGCGGCCATCTCGGCCGCCCAGGCGGCGCGCTTGGCGGCAGCGTCCGCGGTCACGGCTGCGGCGCCGCCGACCCAGCCCCCCCCCGACGACGTGCCGCACTTGACGTTGGGCACCGGGGACCACTCGGCCACGCCCGGGCGCCGCGACCGCTTCTCATCCGACGCGGCCGCGTCGGCACGCGCGCTCGTGTGGCGACGGAGCGTCGCGGCCACGTGGTGGGTGTGTGGATCAACACCGCCAGCTGCGTGAAGGGCCTCCGCCGCCGTTCGCGGGGCGGCAGCGGCGGGTGCCACAGTCGCCGCACCCATGCGTGGGCGGTTGGTTGCCGGGGGGGTGGGGCACGTGCCAGCGACAACCGACGCGGCGCCAGGGGTAAACGCCGACGTGCCAGCAGATGGGGGACGGGTGGGAGCGACCGGCGGCGGCACGAAGGTACACGTCGACGTCATGGTACAGAGCCTTGAGGGGAGAAGGGGCGTCTGCCAAGAGAAAATACAAGGAAACAACTGTGTCGCGCTCAAGGACAGACGGCCAAGGAGGTGAGGAGCAACGGAAGCCGGATTGGGAGGTATGTAGCTGAGAGAAGGATTGTGAAGGGTGGAGGAGAAGGAGGGCGGCGGCGGGCGAACACGACAAGTTGGGCGTCTGGCAGTGTGGGAGAGGGTGAGAACACCGCGCTTTATGCGCCACTGCCGCCCAGCCCAGTGTCGGGCGAGGGCCCAAACGACGCCAATTCCGCCAGTCCCCTCGTCCCGCTCACCCCCCCCCTGCAGTGCAGCTGTTGAACGGCATCCCGGCAAAATGGGCCCTGGGTGGACCTCCGTTCAATGCATGCGTGTCGTCTCGGCAGACTTGCCGTGGGGGGGGCTTCTCTCGGTGCACGGACAAGGCACCCCTCGGGAAGCCGCTCAGAGCCACCCCCATCTCCCACTCTCGCAGACCAGCCCCTCCCAGCGCATGCTCTTCCTTGCCCTCTCTCTCTCCGAGTGCTCTCCTCTGGCGCCAACCCCTCGGACGGGGAGCGTGTGCGAGACAGGGTTCCGCGAGGCGTCGTTTGGGCCCGCGACGGCTCGCGAAGAGCGTCACGCTCCTCAGCCATTGGCTCCCTGCAGGCAGCGGTTGATCCGACGGAGCTCCGGAGCGGCTCCTCGGGGCTTTCCAGGTGGCGGCGGCCTGAGCTGATGATTTGGTCTTACTGTCGTGCCAGTGGAGATTGCTATTGACCTGGTCCGTGTGGACGGGTGTTGTGTGGCTGAGCGGCGGCCCTGGCCGAACGAGTGGTGCGGCGCAGCGACTTCATCTCCACAGGCAACTGGATTGGCTAATCGTTAGATATTCAGCTGATCTCGAGCCATCCCCGCGACAAGTACTATTACTCAATGATGGAAATCTGCATCTACCGCGTCACGAGACAGTTGCTTTGTGTGTTCTCATTCGAAGAACGTACCTTTTATGCATCGAAAATTCGATTCCGGTGTTTTCTCTTTTTTTTAAAAACCTCACGGTCCAAGTGTTGAGCCACTGTTCCAAATTGGCCTCTGTGCCCACCACGCCCTCTACGGCCGCATTCAGGAACATTGGGGACAGCTGCGAACTTGGATTGTTGGGAGAAAAAACTGACTGTGAATAACAATCGCATCCGCATGTTTTTGACGTCAAAGACATCGACGGTGGGACGTTGGCTCTTGCACTGCCTCGTTGCTGTCTGGCTGGTACAACTGCCTGTCACTGCGATACGTAGCTCTAGTTCGCCGCGGCAAACCGGGTGCTGGGGAACAGCTTGCATGTTCTTCACGCCACATGGTAGACAGGTGCGTGGCTAGTTCTTCATAGACGGTCGCGTTGGGGTGAACTGTCTTGTGTGCGAGAACAAGTGTTCGAATCTTAGGAGTGCCCTCCGATACGGAACTGCCAGTATCCTCATGATAGCGCAGAGAACAAAAACAAGACCCCTACTATGATACACCTCCCACGGCCGCTAGTCTGCTGTTGGGGCCAGTTCCTTCTTGGACTTGCCGCCAAAGAGCCTTGACCTCCTGCCTTGCGTTGACTGCGGCTGCCCCTCTGGGACGCCCGCCGACAACGACAGTGGGGACAGGTACTCAAATTCCCCGTTCGTTGGCGACGTTGGCATGAAGACCGTCGACTTTGAGCGGCTCCACCGCGACTTTTCGGGGCCCTTGGATTTGCGTGGCGCAGGCGTTGGGGGGACGTCGCCCTTGCTCTTGCGGCCGCCCGACAACACCCGCACGAGCGCCGAGCCGACGGGGGCGGTCGGCGAGTCGACCTCTGACACGGGAGACATGAGCTCCTCCACCGCCGCGCCGTCCACGGGCGACGCCGGCGTGCTGCCAACCCCATCTGCCGCCGAGCGCGGGGACTTGAGCGCACGCAGCGGCCCGAGTTTCCTCCTCGCCGCCTTGGCTGCAGCCGCCTCCGAGTCCTCCTTGATCTTGGCCAGCTGCAGCTCAATCACCGACGCCAAGTTCTCACGGTCCGCCACCGCCCCGTTGGCCGACTTCGAAGCTTCGATGAGTTTGGCGCGCTCCGCCTTGGACGTCTCGACCAGCTCCTCCGACTCGGTGACAAAGGCCAGGTGGCACCGCTCAAAGCGCGCGTACAGCTCCGCGCCGCTGGTGCGGAGGCCGAGGATGGCCGCGCGGCTCGGCGCAGCACGCGCCTTCCACCGCGCCCGCTCGTCCGGGGTCATGGACCGGGTGGCCAACGACAGGATGACGTCCGAGTGTTCCATGACCTTGGTTTCAGCCCAGTACTTCTTCTCCTGGGCGCGAATCTCCTTTTCCGAGAAGCGGGTTTGCAGCGCTGGCGGCAGCTCCTGGTCCTTGAGCGCCACAAACGAGAGGATGGCAGACGCCAGCTCCTCCGTCGCGGGCGCGAGAGCCGGAAAGACCTGCGCGGCGGGGCGGCCACAAAACTCGTCCTCGAGGTCGTTAAACCGGGCGAAGGCGGAGGTGATGGTGCCCTTGGCGAGGGTTCGCTTGGCCTCACAGAGGGCGCCCTTGAGCTTGTCCCCCTCCCCCGACCACACCCGGTCGTAGCGGGACAGGTGGTCGTTGCGCTCGATGAACGCAAACAGCAAGTCCTCCTCCATCTCAAAGAGGTCCACGCACAGGATCTCAAACTCCTCAAACCAGGCAAAGAGTAGCTCCATGTCGGTCGGCCCCAGCTGCAGCTTGCGCGCCTCGCACGACTGGAGGATCCGGTACAAGTCGCGCACCTCGAGCCGCACCGAGTTGTTGACCATGCACACGAAATCGCCAATGACGCCCTTGGTCGGGTTGAGCTGGATGTCGGGCATGACAAAGAGGCCGCCGCCGGTCGATGACTTGGACGTGTCCGTCGCGTTGGGCGTCGAGGGCGGGCGGCCCCGGTTCGGGCCGCCGGCGGCACCGCCTGCCTCGTCGGCCTGCTGGAAGAAGGAAAATGCGCCCTTGGTGGTCGGCGCCTGACCATCGTCATCCATGGTGAACACCCAACGCGGGCGCCGCCGGCAAGGGGGAAGATTGAAGGGGAGCAGGCAGAGGAGCCAGAGGGAGGAGGAGGAAAGGCACGTACCAGCCTATTGGAGGTGCGGGAGCAGGGGGGGAAGGGCAGGGTAGAAACACCGAGTAACCACGCACGGCAGGACAGTTCAAAGCTGGGGGGGTGGCAGAGTAGGCGGCCAGGTGACGTCACGGCCGGCCGTCGAGCTCGGACAACCGACGAGACCACCACCGCTGTGCGCGCGCTCCTACGACACCCGACGAGTCATCACCCCCCTCCAAATCCTCTCCCACTTCCCGGCCCTGTGGGCGCCTCCCCCACACGCACGCAGCTCGCGCAGCGCCCGGTGCCAACAGAGTCCAGGGAAACGCGACGACAGCGCGCATCGCAGGCCCAAACAAGAAAACGGGCACCAAGCGATGAAAAAGGCAGGGGGCTGGGCAGCGGGCCGAGCCCCTGCCGGCGCCTCCCCCCCAAAGTGCTCTCCTCGCCTGCATGTCGCCGTCAGCGGTCGCAGGCGGCCCCAACGCCGGCCACGCAAGGGCCGGGCACGTCCGCCGTCACGACCAGACGAGAGCACGGGCACACTGCCGTGGAGCACCCGCCACCACACGGCCGACCTCCTCCACCGCGGCGACGTACCTCTCCCGGCGGCGGAAGCTGCGGGGGGCGCTCACCCGCACCGCCGGGACGGGAGATGTTGATTTTTTGCTGGGCGGGCGCGGAGAAGGAGGGCGACGAACACGGCGCGCGGGTCGTTGAGGGCCCAATCCGTCGACATGCAATCCCTTGGACAAGTACGATTCTGTCATCCGCTTGTTGAGGGTGGTGTGCAATTGCCCGCGCCCGGATTGCATCTGAGATCCCCACGGATCTATTGGCGCTCCTGATCTCTCTCGATGCCCCGATTGGCTGGCGGGCAGCCCCCCAACTGACCCCGACTGCTCACACGCTCCTGGAGCGGGTGGGGGCCCTCGCGGGGTCACCCGGCGGGCCATCTCGGATTGGGACGCTCCTCCCGCTTCGCCCACGGTTGCATCCGCGCTGCGACCGCCACGCTCGCACGGCCCGCCGCCCTCTTCCTTGCCCAACCGGCGGCGCGGCACGGAAGGCCGTCCCGCCGCCGTCCCGCTCGGTGGCCTCCCGGCCTCTGGCCCGCCCCCCGCTCGTTCGACTTTAGAGCCTGCCGCGTCCCGGTTCCGTCCGCCGCTGGTCCCATCGGCGACGCCGTCAGTCGGATTTCGGCTGCGACCGGCGCGGGTGCCCCTCCCCCACCTCCCCCACGCACCAGTACGTCACGCGTGGCTCGTATGCCGTGACCGGAACTGTGTATTGGGTGTCTCCTCCTCCACTGGGAGCGATTTCCTCCGCTCTCCCTCTACCGTCACCTCCCCAGGCCCTCCTGACCTGCTTTTGTTTCGTTACCGTTTCCGCCCTCCACCCATCACCCCCGTTGCTGTGGCGCTCCCGGTAGTGCCATCATGGCCGTCCGCCCGTGGGCCGGCGCCTTTGTGGCGCCAGCCGCCAGCCGTGGCCTACGGCTGAGCGCCTTTGCGGGTGGCCGGCGCGCGGCGTGCGGCCGGTGGCCTCGGCCGGCGGCGGCAGCGGCAGCCGCCCGCCGTCACCCCCGTGTCGGCCGCCCACCCGGTGGCGCCCCGACGGTCGCCACCCCCCGCGCCAGCGCGGGCGCCGCCGCCGGCCCCAGCGGGAGCAACGCCGGCGGGCCCGCCGACGAGGAGAATGTCGAGACGCTCCTCGCCAAGATCCCCCTCAAACGCGTCGCCATCTGGGCGGCCTTTTTCGGCGCCCTCGTCGCCCTGCGATCCTTCCTTTCGGTCATCCTCATGGCCTTTATCCTCGGCTACATTGGCCAAACGGTCGTCCGGTGGGCGGGTCGGGTGTCGTCGGGGCGCCTCCCCCGCCGCTCCGTCGTGGCCGCCTACTATGCGCTCATCGTGTCGCTCATTGGCGCGTTTAGCATCATGACCGTGCCGACGGTCATCCGCGAATCCCAATACTTTATCCGCACGATGCAGTCGGAGAACCCCTACGTGTTTGTCGCCGACGGGATCCGGCGGTCGCTCGGCGATGAGCTGGCGGGAAAACTCGAGTCGGCCGTCATCATTGCGCTCAACCCGCCGCAGTTGGACGAGACGGCGGCGGCGGCGGGCGGGCGGTTGCCGGCGGGGGGGGGGCTCGGCCCCGCCGCCGCCGCCAGTGGGAGCAGCAGCGCGGCCGCGTCGGCGGCGGCCGCCGCGGCGGCCGGGGAAGCCCCCTCGTCCACCTTTTATTCCACGTCGGCCAAGGAGCGGGAGGCGCGGCGCCTCCTCCGCACCGTCCCCGACGCGCCCGCCGTCGACGCGAGCGCGTGGACCCCCGAGCGGTCTCGGCGGCTCGGCATCCTCCTCCAACTCTCCATCCGCGGGTATGTGACCAAGGCGGCGTCGGTGTTGACGCGCCTCGTCGGGCAGTCGACCAAGACTGCCTTTAAGGGGCTGGTCGCGATCCTCTTCTCGGCCATCTTTTTGTGGGACCTCCCCCGCATCGCGCAGGGCGTCAAGTCCCTCCGCAAATCGCGCGCGCGGACGGCCTATCTGGAGCTGGCGCCGCGCCTCGGTGACTTTGCCGACGTCCTCGGCAAATCGTTTGAGGCGCAAACGATGATTGCGCTCGTCAACACCTCCCTGACCACCCTCGGGTTGATGCTGCTCGGCATTCCGGGCATTGGCTTCCTCTCCCTCGTCACCCTCCTCTGCTCCTTTATCCCCGTGGCGGGCGTGTTTGTGTCGACCTTCCCGATGCTCGTGCTCGCGCTCTCGGATTGCGGGTTGGCCAAGAGCGGCGGCGTGCTGCTCATGGTGGCGGGCGTCCACGTTGTCGAGGCGTACGTGCTCAACCCGCAAATCTACTCGGCGCACCTGCACCTCCACCCCATTCTGGTGCTCGTCGTGCTGTACGTGGCGGAGCACATGTATGGGGTGCCGGGGCTGCTCCTCGCCGTGCCCGTCACTGTGTTTTTGTTGCGGCAGCTGGACATGCCGGGTGCCAAGCCGGTGAAGCAGCTGCCCGCGGGGGAGGCTGCCGACGCGCAGGATGTGGAGGGCGAGCAGGTCCCCTAGGCCGCGTGCGCGTGGCATCCCTTCATTGTTTTCTGCCGTGTCCCTTTGTGTCCCCTTGCCGCCGCTCCACCCGCGCGCGCTTGTTTCCCTGGCGCCCCTGCCCCTCGACGGCCGACGGCGCATGCGCCCTCCTCCCCTCCCCGGTGCTCCCCGTCGCCGTCGCAGCACGTGGCGGTGCGCGCACCGTGGGCGGCGGCGGCGTCAGCGCCGCGGCCGCCTCCATCCACGCAAGGCTGGAAAACCCGTCTTCACCGCCATTGGCCGGCGGGGCGCGCGCCCCCGGCGCGCCCACACTCGAAAAAGTCACCCGACGGGCGGTGGTGGTCGTCACCCCCCCCCCCCCCCCCCCCCCCCACCACACCGCACCCCCCCCCGCCCCCCCCCCCCCCCCCCCCCCACCGCCCCCCCCCCCCCCGCCCCCCCCCACCCCCCGC
>Ga0115030_1000923_pt1 | contig 12874 bp, 20 predicted proteins | sample SidtaG_4_FD_87174 | JGI IMG/M metagenome (GOLD analysis project Ga0115030, IMG submission 87174) | Marine algal microbial communities from Sidmouth, United Kingdom - Sidmouth_Male1 metaG | ecosystem: Host-associated > Algae > Red algae > Unclassified | place: Sidmouth, United Kingdom | collected... | reverse complement strand
GGGTGCCGACGACGGCGAACCCCGGTCCCATGGTGCTTTTATTATCAGACGGTAAAGGGGCGGGGTCGATCGACCGAGCGATCATAAAGATCGAATAACCACCAAAATAGAGACGATAAAAAGGAAGGACAGATATACATGACGGAATTAATCTCCCAAAGGGCGAGCCACAAGTCAGTTCAATCCTCCACATGAATACTGACCAGTCAGGGGGGCTACTGGGCCCAGTATCCGAATATTAAGGAGATATGCTACAACCGCAGGATTGCGGTGACGGAGCCGTCCGTGCAGTGGATGGACCTGTCCTGGGGCATGATGGCGCGGGCATTGTCGTCGATGAATGTGCAGCCCAGGATGACCGGGACCAACAGGTCGTCGACGACGAGGAAGTTCACAGGGACGATCCATGCACCCGTCTGGACAACAGCGTGACGGTACCGCTGGTGCGTAGCCGCGCGTTGTTGGCGTCCCGGAGGCGTACCTGCTCCTCTTCCTTAGAGGTGACCACCCGGCGGGGCCACTCAGGGGCGAGAGCGCTCCGGCGGACTAGGTTGGGCCCCGCCCCGGTCTCCACGAGCACCCCGAATGCGACAAGGGACAGCTGGTCCAGGCCTAGCGAGGCCACGATGCGGTAGTTGTGCAGGCTATACAGTAGGACCTCCCCCCCGCCCAAAGGGGTGCCCGGTTGTCCCGCGCATTCCTCGACGGCGGCCGCATGGCAGCGGAAACGGGTACGCTCGCGTCGGGTGCGGCCACGGAGGCGGCGCCGCCCCCCTTCCCCGGTGCTTTCCCCGTTGGCGGGCCGCTTCGCCGGGATGCTATCCCCACCACACCACGCCTTGGGGGCGGAATGGATCAGGGACAGAACTGAAGCGGCGACCGGCAGCACCAGAGGGGGAGACGGGGCGACTGAGGGCGTCGCCTGGGCTGGGGCCGGGTCCGGGCCCCCGGACGATGCGCGGCAAACCCCCCCCGGTCGCGCGAGGACGCGGGGGCAGAAGACGAGCGCCGGCCAGCAACCCGCCGCGGCGCGCCGCTTGCAGACCTGACGCAGGCGGCTCGCCGTGATGTAACAATGCCGGTGCGCCTTGAGGCGGACAACTTCCGTCGGCAGCCCACTCAGGGGGCTGCCCCTTACACGTTTCCCTGGGCGTGGCAGAAGCGGCTGGTGTCATCGTCCCCCGCAGTCCACTCCTCGGAGGAGCTCCCGCCCTCGTCGGCCGCGGCGTCCGCGTACGCCCGGTCGTCCGTTTCCACGGCGTGGACGCAAGCGGCGGCACCCGTCGGAGCGGACCCGGCGGCGGCCACGGCCGGCGGCGGAGGCGCGACCGGCGGTCCCGAGCCCAGAGGCAGGGGCGGTGGCGCCGCGGGTCCCCGCCCGCTTCGGTGTGCCGCGACGGCCTCGCGCAGCGCGCGTCCGTGCGCCCGGACTTCGGGGGACTGGGCAGGGCACTCCCACACCCAGTGCCCCAAGTGGCCACAAAAGCAGCAGGCTCCCCGCCGCCGCGCAGCGGGTGTCGACTCGGACGAGCCGGCCCCTCCCGCGCCGCGTGGCGCGGGTGCCCCGCCGCGCGGGAGCCGAGGAGGGCGGTCGGAATACGGGAACCCGGTGCCTGCGCGCGGCGGGACCGGGGTACCCGGCGCCAGGGTGCCGCGCCCGCGGCCCACCCCGGTACGGACGGGGTACAGCTTCAGGCGTTCTCCCCACGCGCGTTGTTGTTTCCACCCCGACGCGGGCGGAGGACTGTCAACCGGTAGTACCGGGGCGTCCTTTAGCGACCCGTGTTCGGGGGGGCGCCACCGACGCTGCCAGGACGGCGGCCGACTTGGCCCGCTCCGCCTCCGTACCGTAATCCGTTATGGCCAGGGCCGCGGCGGCGGAGGCGGCTCCCACCGGGAGGGCCACCGACGCCGCTGTCCGGGCTCGCCGGGGATCCCGCTCTTCGCCCTCAGCGGACCGGAAGGTACTCCCCTTGGGCTTTGCCTGGAGCTTGACCACCCGGGCCTCACGGGTGGCGGCGCCTGTCTTGGCAAGGAACTTGCGCAGCTTGGGCAATGTCCAGCCCTGGGTGTTGAAGTTCCGTCCCAGCACCCGGACCTCCCGCCCGACTCCCTTGAGTAGGACACTCTTGAGTTCGGCTTCTTGCAGAACCGAGCCCAAGGCGCGATTAGCATCGAGGATGCGGTTCGCAAACTCGTGCTTGTCCTCTCACTTCCATTGGGACGCTTGCATGAGCGACTGCAGGTGGTCCACAAAGTCGTCCCCATCCAGGTACTCGTTGAGTAGGGCGCGGACCGCGCGCTTGTACGTGAGCTGCCGCGAGCCGTGCGCTTCCTTAGCGCGCTGAAGCACCTCAAGAACTTCGCTCGTGACGAAGTACTGAAGTAGTGTCACTGCCGTCCCTTGGTTCAAGCCGCTGCCGTCACAGGCCATCTGGAAGTTCCCGAGGAACGCCACCAACCCCAGCGGGGTATCGCCCGCGAACTTCCGCGAGGTGTGCATTAAGATCTTGACGCCCGTGCGGATGCCGCGGATGGAGCTGCCTCAGAGGAGGTGGAAGCGTCCCGCTCTCTGTGCGAGACGGTACCAATCCGGTGACAGGAGCCCCTTGAAGCGGGGGTCCAACACGGTGTCCTCCCGCTGCTCCCGTCGGAAGGCGCGCGGCGCCTTCAGCACCAGGGCGCGCTGCGGGCGCTTGTCGGCCCCGCGAGCCCGTCGTCGACGGCTAAGCGCCTCGTGGTCGCTACCTCTGTTGGCGGGAGAGGTCGAGCTGCGGCTGCCCTTCGTCGAGTCCGTCCCAATGGGGTCGGAGGTCGAGCCCGACGGGCTATGCTCGCTCTCGGTCGACGAGGAGGGCCCCGAAAACGGGGGCGCCTTGTCCCGTCGTGAGTGGCGCCGCCGATGCTGCTCCCGACGGGCCCCTTCTCTCGGGGGCCGCCGCGCGGCGGCCTTCCGCGATCGCGACCGTGTAGGCCGTCCGGCACGGGTGGCGGCCACCGTCGGGGCGGACCCCGTTGCGGCACGGCCCTCACCCAGGGCTGTCCCCCCGGGCGTGTCCGAGCCGTGCCCCGGTGCTTCCGTTTCGCCCGCGCTCGCCCACATCGGGGAAGGCCCCTGGGCCGCCGCGAGCGCCGAGGCAACGGCCGCACTACGCCTCGGGATCTGCGCTCCATCCGAAGTCGCGGTGGACGCCTCGTCCGCAGCGTCTCGGAACACCTGGGCGAGGTGTCGTAGGCGTGCGGTGTCGGCCGCTGACCTCTACAACCCGTGAGTGGCCGCGCCGCCGACCCCGTTTAGGCTGGGCCCCGCGCCGCCCGCCGCCGACTGCGGGTCCAGGGACCAGTGATCCCGGGTGGACCTCTGCCACTGGGCCCGGGCCACCTCCTCCGTGGTGGCCCCGAACTCTCTCTGTAAATCCCGGCGCTGTCGCTCCTCCTCCTCTAGCGACAGCGCATCCACTGGTCGGCTCGATCCCAGGCCGGCGGAGATCCCGCAAAGCATGGTACCCGACGAGGAGCCCACCTCTTCCACGTGGGGCGGACCAAAGGGCGGCGCCCCGTCAGGGCGCTGCCCGTCCAGGGGCGAGGGGTGAGCCCCCACGCCCCCACGCTGGGACTCCGCCAGCGTAGGCGTCCGTACCGCGCCGGGAGGAGGACGAGCCCTGGTGGTCGGCGAGCGGCCCGGGTCCTCGGGCGGGGAGTTCGACTCGCCCGCCAACGTACCGCCGCCGCCAACCAGGACCGCCCTTCCACCCCCAACGAGGGCCACGGCGCCCAACGCCCGCGTCGTCCCGGGGTCTCCCGCCGGTGGCGCGTCCGTCACCCGGATAGTGCCGGGCATCTCAAACGGAGGAGTGCCCCCGTCGAGCGGGTAGGATGAGGAAGATCCGCGAGCAATGGAAGCGGGGCCAGCGTATCAATCGGTTGCCATCGGTCACCGCACCGCAATAAAACCAACGAGGGTCCCCCGACCTTGATACCGAGAGAGGTGTCACTCCGCACCACGCACCGCGTGCGTGCACCGGCTCTCACACGGAGCGCCAAATGTAGTACCACGATCAGGGGGGTTCCCTCAGGAGGAGGAAAGTAACGGCCATCTGGGCCGCTCGCGCGACACCCGCTATGGGACTCGAGGTCCAGGAAGTCGGGCCGATCGAAACGCCGAGACATGAAGACACGGTTTTCTAGCCGGCGACAACGGTGCGTCCCACCGTCGTCGAACAGGGCGGAAACCGTCGCCCGGGCTCAATTCCCCGATTGGGAATTGACCAGTGCAGTCACAAACCAATGCAGATAATTTCCTCCATGCCTGTCAAGTCCCCCGAAGCGATCATTGCATACGAGGGGGAGTGACGTCTCCACGCGCAACGCGCTGCAACCGCCGCGTGGCGCCCGGTCGGCTGTCGCTTGCCGCGCCCTCTGGCCGCGGCAACCCGGTCCCTCGTAGGGCCCTCCCGACGGGCGTGGCGCCCGGGTGCGTCCCTTCGGTGGCTCGCACCCACGCGCGGGCGGGCCCGCCGACCCCTCGCCCACGCCACAGTCCCGTCCGCGCCTGCCGTCGTCGGCGTCGCCAATCCCCGCCGGCCGCTGCGCCTCCGGAGCCCCACCAGCGGCGCCCCCGTCCCGGATGGGGTCCCCGTAGTATGGTCGTTGCGCCAAAAAGTGGAGAGTCCAGGACTGTCTAAGAGGCGCTTTTGTGCGTTTGATTGGCCCAAACGTCGATTTGCCTCCCTGGGACAGTCCAGCTTTTGGCGCAACGACCATACTACAACACGGCTGCAATCGGGGGATTTTTTGAAGGCATCCAAGTGATGTGTTTTGTGTGCCTGGCCTCGGACGCGATGTGGGTTGGAAAATTGTTCTTAGTCGACTCGCTCATCGCGTCAGGTGCTGATTCAGAGAAGGAGATGGGCAAACACTCGTCTGTCTTGTCCGCGAGATTCGCAGAAGGTTGTCCCCCCTCCCGGGCGCGGGACGCAGAAAGCATTCGGGCGCGGTTCGTCCAGTTTGAGTCCCAGTCAGACCATGATGAAAGGCTTATCTCAAGCCTCACTGCACATATCTCGCGACAACGACCGCAGTCACGGTTGCACCTTCTTTGGCGAGCGCTGCGGACAGCCACAGAAATCGGCCCCAGTTCGCGGACTGTCCAAGAGCAGCACGAAGAAGCGGCTGTCGGGTTCCTGTCGTGCTTGGTCTCCAGTCGCAGGCTGTTGAGAGGGGCGGCGTGGGTTCCTCTTCGTGCTTGACATCAGAAGTCTGAAGAAAGAGTTGTGAGCGACGCAGCCTATTTGGAGCCCGATTCATTTGAACCAATCACATCGCACCAGGATGCATTCTTGTGGACTTAGATGTCGCTAACACAGGACAACTCGTTGCTGGCAAGACCGAATCGACCTCAACTGGGACCGATGCGCCCCTCTTGTACTCTTCCTCACGCCTAGTTGAGGGCGGAGGAAACCACCGCGACAGGTCGAAATGACGGGGTGCCCGGATAACCCCGGAGCACCAAGCGGTGGGAAGCTACCCGCGGCTCGTGATGCGAGCCGCGTCTTGAGCGCGCCGATGGGTGGGAGCATAACTCGGTGCCCGAAAGACGGAAGTCAACGCCAACGTGTGAGCGTCGAGCTTCTCCTCCACGGCGTGTTCCGCCTGGCGAGCTGCCTCGATGAGCTCCTCGAGGTAGTCCTCCATGCCCGCCTCCTGGGCAAAAGGCACCGACAACTCTGTGGCCGTATTGCGCGACAGGAAGACGGCCTCCGGCCAAGCCCGACGCAGCCGCCCGAAGTTGTTGGCGGCGACCTCAAAGGTCCCCATCTGATGGAAAAGGAATAAAAGGGCCCAAGCGTAAAGACGCGTGTGGAAGTCGTGGAACGGGCGTCCGTAACGGACCAACTCGTTGGCATAGGCCAGAACCTCATAGGCCTGCCGCGCCTCGCCTTGGTTGCCATAGATGGCGTTGCCGTGCACCTCAGCCACGACGGCGTCGACATGGTCGTCGGGAACCCCGTCGAGGATGTCGACAAACCCCGGCGGGACGCCCCAATGGCCTTGTTCAATACGAACCAAAGCCACGCGGCGGTTGTTCGACGCCGCGTCCATGAGGACGTCGTCACTCATGACCGGGACGCCGTCACGGGTCCCAAGAGACGGAGGGCTAAAGTACGTCCGCTTGAAAGGCGATGGCCCCGCCCCCTCGATGAGCGGCGGCTCGGCCTCTTCGTCGTCCGCCCCATCGGGGTAGTCGCCGCCGCGCATGTCGCTCCCATGGTCGGCGGACGACCCGTCCCGCCGCGACCCCGAGCGGACGCTCGCCTCCGACCCGGCCCGCCCCGCTGGGCTGCCCGCACCATTGGCACTGCTGCCAGCCGCGCCGGCCGCGTCGGCCATCTGGACGTCGCTGCCGCCACCCGCCATCTTGGCTTTGACCTTGCCGCCGGCACGCCGCGGCGGGCGGAAGACCTTGGCTAGCGCCGCGCCCCCTCGCAACCCTCCCCCCCACGACCTAAGGTTAACCGGCTGTGCACAAGCCGCGCAACCGACTCCTCCGTGGCAATGAGCCCGACCCCGTCCCCCCGCCCACCGCGTGCGCCAAAGCGCAACGACCCCCACCCGCCGAGAGCAGGGCCGTGACAGCCTGGCCTCGCAACGGACGGGGCACGGCGGACGAAGGACCCAGAGGCCAACAAGTGCGCAAGCGCAGGCCACCGCAACTTGCCCAACTGGGGTACTCAACCCGGACGCCTAGTGGCATGGGGAACAGGACGGGCCCTTGCCGTGCCCACTGCCCCCGGTATATATACCGTGGGGCGAGCCCAGAGGCCCGCCCAAGTGCCCCCGGCAGTGCCCCCTGCGGCACGCAAGCACTAGGCCCCGCCACCCCTGTAGGGGCCGATCTGATGCCTGCGCGGCCAGTGCCGCCCCGTGGGTGCCCAGAGGCTGTCCGTTCACGCCCTGTTGCCCCCCGGCACGCATCGGCCATTTTGGGCCGCTCGCGACCATTCGGGCCGCGGGCTCCCGCACCCCGTCTCGCGCGAGGGTGTCAGGGGTCTCCCCGATCCCCTTTGCAGGCGCCGGCCACGGCGTAACGCCCACACACCCCTTCGCGCGTCGTTACGCGACACCCTGATTGGTTGCCACTTCTGGCGTTCGTGGTGTCGGATCAGTCGATCTGCGCCCATTCGCCGGGACGGCTCGAATCTCATTACAGGGGTATGTAGCATATCTCCATAATATTTGGATATTGGGCCCAGTAGCCCCCCTGATTGGTCAGTATTCACGTGGAGGATTGAACTGACTTGTGGCTCGCCCTTTGGGAGGTTACTTGCGTCTTGTATATCTGTCCTTTCTTTTTATCGTCTCTATTTTGGTGGTTATTCGATCTTTGTGATCGCTCGGTCGATCGACCGCGCCCCTTTACCGTCTGATAATAAAAGCACCATGGGCCCGGGGTTCGCCGTCGTCGGCACCCCCGGCTCCCCATCGGATGTTGCACGAACGAAAGTTCTTCTTCCTCGCCTCTAAGGCGATAGTGTTCTCTTTATCGTGCGTCTACGGTCGGTCGCTATTTACCGGTTATTTAACCAACGTCACTAATCCCACACTTTAACCACTTCCTACCCATATGCCGACGCTGTATAGACAGAAAAGCTCGTCGGAAGTGCCCGTGGCCTATCTTCTTTCTCGCCCGCGTTTTTGCTACTCCGCTTGTAGAGTACGCAAGAGGTACACAGGGCGCGGGGGGACGCATGGGGGGACCATTGGAGTGGACACCTGCCGCCATGATGGAGGGGGGAGAGGTGAGTACGCTTCTCGCATGATATCATGTTCCGAGAATATCTTCTCACCCTCCCCGTCCCCACCTGTATGGCGCCTTCTTGCACTCGAAACACGCCGAGACTCAACATACGTCTGTCCTTCTTCAGCTACGACCATATTGTGTCCCCCCACAGAAAGACAGGAACCGCACGGTGATGACAAATGCGTCACGGAATGGCCTGCAGTCAACAGAATCGAAGACGCTCGAGCAAGACGTGATCTGTCCCAGATCACGACTTCGACAGCTGCTGATCCGTTCGGGTCAGAAGGGCCCCTCTCACCGAGCCTGCAGAGGCATCTAAAAATTGGGTCGCGACCTGATGCTGGCACGAACCAGGTCTGTTGACAGCTGCTGATCCACTGGCGTCAGCAGCCCCTCTCTCACAGTGCTGCAGAGGCCTTAGAAAAATGAGTCGCGACCCAATTTTCTGTTGACCATTGGATTTCTAACACGTCGCTCTGGAGCTTTCGAGGCCATCATGTAATGCTCAGACCCAGAAGAGCAGGCTTAGCTATGGTTGTTGCGCCAAAAGCTGGACAGTCCCAGACAGGCGGATCGACGTTTGGGCCAATCAAACGCACAGAAGCGCCTCTTTGACAGGCCTGGACGCTCCACTTTTCGGCGGAACGACAATATGGTGCGTGTCCCAAAACTGAGACGTGCGCGTTCTCTGGATGACTGACACTTCACTGCACTGTGGCAGGCGAGGTGGGGTACGAGAAAATTCTCCACTGGCCTCCATGGAAAGAGCCTCTCCCGAGACGTTCTTGGCTGACAACTCCTTAGTACAGTCTTTCTCCATTGCTATGCACCCCTTTTGGCGATCGTCCTGCCACTGCCCAGACCCTGATCCTGCTCAAATGTGGAGCTCTCTGTTGCCGATTAGAAGTTGATCGGAGGAGGCAGCGGCTCTCGACCGACTTCGATCGGCCATCCAGAGGGCAGTTTGCTAGTTAATTCTGTACGCCGTTGGACTGTGTTGTGTTCCGACACACCACCACGACTATTTCAATTGCACAGCATGGGCGCGTCTTGCCGGCGACCAGTCTTCGCCGGGTCTTGGTTCGGTCTGCCACCGAGGCCAGACAGCTACTTGACTCTCCATCCTCCCCACCCACGCGCTTACTCCCGACCCTGTTCCCTCCCCCCCCCGTGGGTGTCGTACGCACGTGGCGCGCTCGGCGGCGGGCCCCCGGTCCGCGCCGCGGGGCCTCTCCGCGCCCCCCAGGGCGGGGACAGGCTTTGCCCCCCCCCCCCCCCCCCGCTATGACCGACTCTTGGAGCACACCACTCCCGCCCCCTGCCCACGCATGAGGATTGCGTGCCTCCCAACCCCGTGAGATCTGCTGCGTGTATCGGTTGTTGACCAGGTGCAGCGGCCAGCTGTGCGTACCCCCGACCGCCGCCCCGTGCTCTCCACCGCCAACTCCACCACCCCACCGCCACCCCCCCCCCTCGCCCGCCTCCATACGATGGAACTGTAGGTTGCTCTGAGTCTGTGTGTACTTTTTTCTGCCCCGTTGCACCCGCCGGTTGCCGCGTCAGACCATCCCCGACCCCATTCTCCATGGACCCTCCAGGATCTCTTGCACAATACATGTATCTCTCCTTGCAGGCCTTGAGAGTGCCCAGCTGGTCGTACTGGGTAAGGCATGCGGTGGTGACTTACCAGGTGACTGGCAGGGGACCCTGCTTGAATGGAAAAGAAAACTAACTGACTTCCACTTCTGTATCTGTTGGTGCCTTGCTGCTGTTGTGTTCTGTTTGTGGAGCGCTTTTTCTTGACCGTTTATGTCTGCATGGGAACATAAAGAGGAGCGAACGCCCAGCCTGCACCTCGATGAGAACCACGACGGGGCGGGGCGGTTTAGCAGGCCAAAGAGTGGAGCGGGGGGGGAGGAGAAACGCTGCGTGGAGGGGTGGGGGGAGTGGTGCTTGGGGCACCCATGTTCACGTGGGGAATGTGGGGGGGTTGGTCATGCACCGAGTGGATACAATGAAGAACAACAGGCGTGGACCTAGAGGATATTGCGTGTGCAAGGGGGCGGCCAGAAGGCTGGTGACTGGGACTGCGGCGGGGATGCTTTCAGTGTTCTGATGAGTTAGTGGGAACATGCGGATGGATGTGCGGGTGAGGAAGGACAAGTGTACGCGTGGACCCGCAGTCGGTGGGGTACGTGCAGTCGGGGAGGTGGCTGACTACTCCATAGAGCCCCACGCCGCCAACCTACTCTCCGTCCGACAAGGACAGGGGCTCCAAGATCGATGAGACCCTGTCAGGCTACAAGCTAGAAATGGTGTCGGCCGTCTATTTAGGGAGATACTTCACGGGATGCAGCGCAGCGCCAGCGAGAAAACCCGACCGAGAACCATGCAGACCAGCTCATTTCCGAAGTGCTCAAGCCGTGAGACCCACGAGCCGAGTCACCTGGCATGCGACAGGCCAAGCGGGACGAAGCACATGTATCTGCCAGCGACAGGTGTTTACTAAGATGCACCGAGCCTCCTTTCCGACCAGCGCCGTTGTGCTGGGTGGGCGCTTCGTGCTTGCAATGAAGAATATCGGCAACAAGGATATCAAGGACAAGGACCGCTCTTTCTTCCAGGGCGACAGCGACAAAGAAAATCCTGGTGTCATGCATCACAGCTCTACGATGCAGATGAGCTCCACCAAGGTGCTGATCTCTACATGTGCGGTGATGGGCTTCCGAATCTTCTCCCCTGACGTCAATCAGGCGTACCTACAGAGTAAGGACAATATTTGTAGGCCCCTGTAGGTGAAGCCATGCGCCGCCGATGCCTATTACTTCGGGATTGCACGGAATGAGCTACTACACTGGAAAAAGCCACTGTCCGGGGCCTGCGACTCCGGCGACTACTGGGAATGTACGATAGAATATCACGTCGTCGCTGACTTGGAAATGGTGCCTACGATCGGGGACCATTTTCTGTACATCAAGAAAGGAAGGGGAGGCATTGAAGGGCCTCTTGGCAAAATTGTGAACGAAAAATGCCACGGAGGCAACAAGACCTTCCAGGCGTTGACGGAGAAGACGTTCGGGAGATTCGACTGCAGGTCCCGGGTGTGGGACGCCGTGGATTTCATTTGTGTCTCTATCCACACCATGGCCGGGTACCAGACGTCTTTCACCATCGGGCGGCCGCTAGGCCCTGTGCCGGCGGCCTCTAGATGCCGATTTCGATACTTTTGCGTCGGCCCGCGCCCGTTTGGCTTAGCTGGCGCACAGTCGCCCGGACCTGCGTTTTTCGATCAGTAGAGCGTCACAGGTGACGCCGTTGACCTACTGTGTGCGACATGTGAGAGAGCTCAACATGGCGATCAAGAGTGCAGCAGACACGTCGCTGGACCTCGAGACCCTGTACTTTCGAGTTTATGCGGACGCGTTCTTTTCATCCAACGACGACTACTCTTCCCAACTGGGGTACATCGTAGTGCTGTGCGACGGTAAACACCGTTAACATGTATTAGCCTTCGCGAGCAAGAAAGCGCGTCGCGTAGTGGGTCGCATCATGGCCGGGGGAGGTGTACGCTTTCGCAGACTCTATTGATGTCGCGTTCATGCTGCGACACGACCTCGAACGCATGTACGACCAGCACCTGCCTCTCGTGATGCAAAGTGGCTCCAAGCAGACATTTGACTTTATCACGCGGGCGTCACACACGACGGAGAAGCGCCTCATGATCAACCTTGCGGCGGCGCGAGAGGCCTACAACTGACACGAAAGATCGGAAAAAAAGTCGGAATACAACGTAGCGGACTGTCTCACCAATTCGAGTTCAAGCGCCTCCCTGGACGCCGTCCTGAGAACGGTGCGCGACACAAACACTGTTGAGCTGAGGATCACCCGCTCCCCGGTGACGACTGAGCTCTCGGAAGGGGACACCAGAGAGTGTGACTGATTGGCTGCCGGTGAGCGTCGGGCACACGTCTCCGGATGTGTGCTGTCCCAGAAGTGCGGCTTCCTCTCGCGGCTGGTGTCGCCGACTCCTGGGCCCGACCAATCCTGGCCAAGAACTTTCATGTGCGGGTTTGATTTGTGACGGCGTGTCTGCACTGTTGTCGCAGCTTGTGAGGCCCGCGTTGATTGTGGAGGGTGTCTACGGTGTTGTCGCTATGTTGTGGCCCGCATTTATTGTGGCCCGCTTCGTTTTGAGCCGCCGGTCTTAAGGTTGTGGTGTGGTGCCCTGAGGCCGCTGACGGGGGGTCGTGGTCGCCTCATTTGCTAGGCGGGAGAGGGCACCTGCTGCGGACGGCGTTTGGGGAGCCGTTACTGCCACGTTTGGGCGGGTGCTACAGGCACACTTGCGATCGTGCCGGTAGATATGGTCTGGCCCGCATCGAGTTGCGAGGGGCCGACCGACTCGCCAGACATCACACCGATTGTGCCGTCGCTCCTCCGTCGAGGGGGATGCCGGCCGTCGGTGCGGTGCCTATGGGCTTACTGTCGCATTTCGCGGCTCCGGTCCGCGCCCCTTTGCTGTCCCGGACGTCTGTGGGGCGCCGGGCAACGCGGATGACGTGTAATGCCCCGGTTCGGACAGGTGGCGCTGTCCTTGCTGGTTCGGATCTTGATTGATTGTGGGTCGTTTGCATTGGCATGTCGATTGCTTGAACTATTTGCTTTACAGTAGGGGGGTCCATGGGTATGGATCCCCATATCTCTTCTTGGGGAGGCTACTTTATGATATTCGGGGCCACTTGGGCCCGCTTGCTCGGATAGCTGAAGGGGACAGCGGGGCGCCCGTGGCCCGGCTTCCCCCAAAAAAATTAACTGCGGTCTCACCTCCTTCCTCCCTCTTTGCGCCTTCGGGTGGTTTTCTAGGTGACCGTGCCACCGGGCGAGAGTAGAGCAAGGGTGTGCGGGCGGGTACCCTCAGCTCACGCCGAGTTAATACACTGTGAATCGGCTCTTAGAGCACACCCAACAACGTCTCCCCCAAGTTCTGAAACCCGAAACGGAATATGCCACGTTTGCTTACGTGGAGCACGCTGAGCGGCCCCCCATTTTTCTCATCCAAAAGAGCCCTCCGCG
>Ga0115030_1000922_pt1 | contig 12878 bp, 10 predicted proteins | sample SidtaG_4_FD_87174 | JGI IMG/M metagenome (GOLD analysis project Ga0115030, IMG submission 87174) | Marine algal microbial communities from Sidmouth, United Kingdom - Sidmouth_Male1 metaG | ecosystem: Host-associated > Algae > Red algae > Unclassified | place: Sidmouth, United Kingdom | collected... | reverse complement strand
GGCAGTACCACTGGCGGTGCCATGGTGGGCTCACGAAACAGGAGGCGTCGGCGTCGGGGCCTGTGTGAGAGACGAAGACACGAGCCGTCGGTTCAGGTCGTGCTCAGGTCATCAAGTTGGCACGTTTCACGCACTTAACGTCGATAAGCCCATCTTGATGGCACATGTCGCACACTTAACGCCGATAAACCCGGACAATTTATGTGATATGACCGCAACTACTGCGTATTTAAAATAACCAGTTTGACCAATATTTTACGTCCAGAACTGGTTCGCAAGCGATGTTCGATTTCTTGCCAAGGTAAACCAGTTTTAGCCAACTACGATAAACCAGTTGGGCAACCCTAGGTGGGACCTGCCACCATCTTTGAATACTGACGAGTCCTTCAGATGGTAGGGCGGCCGCAGCCACGAGGGATCGGCACGTGCGAAGCACGCGCTTGCGCCGGGTGCATCACTCAGATGATGCGCTGCGCACCGTGGATGCAACAGCCGCGCAACAAACACTACTGTTGGTTCTCGCGGCGGCGCTCGCCTCCAATGTCCACCGCGGATGGATTCGGTCGAGGGCTGACCTGAGCCTATCCAGCGCTACTCATGACGGCTACGATATTCACCGCAAGCCTCGCTTGACGGATCCAGGCAGTACGAGGGGAACCCTGTTGTGCCGCAGGGAGGCAAGACAGAAACGGAGGAGGGGTGGGGACAATCAGAGCATGACTGACCGTTTCTGTGAGTGGCCGTCGGATCGTCGCGGCGAGCGCCCATACAGAGGGAAAGGACGATGGTGCCATAGTGGAGCCAGTAATCAAAGCGCAAGGGGGTGGGAGCCGGGCAGCGAGGGATGACCCGCCCCTGTGGTTAGCGTGCCCCTCCCGCCTGACCTCACACCCGTGTCTGTTGGCCAACGCACGAACCGCCGCCGTTCCCAGACCGATTCACTGCTGCCCCTGGCCTTCTTTGCCAACAGTGAGAGCGTACCGCCTCTAATACAGGCCTTGTGCGGGCGCTGCTGGGGGGTCGCCAGCCCGTTCTCTGCTGCCTCACCGGCGCTAGTTCCAAGGCCCAGAGGCACTTGACAGCATGACGGGTGCATGGGTGTATCCCCCAAACAGGGAGCAGGCACCCTGAAGGATTCTGGCCAGGAAGTGTCCGTCAAAGTGGACGAACGCGGGCCACACGTTAAGGGCTCCGGGGGTGCTGGCATCGGGGTTTGCCAGCCCCGATTTTATCTCGACTGAGCCTGGTTTCTGTGCGACCGTGGTCAAACGCCACACCTCTTCGGGCAGCTCTTGCAACGGCCGCAGCTGGAAGAAACACTGAAAGGAGGACGCCAAAGAGCCCCCCCCCGTGCTGCATGAATGCACAGCGCAGAGTGTAGGTACGCACTCCCCTCAACAGAGTCCACTGCACAGCGCGCGACTCGACGTGGCCCGTCACGGGTTGCGCGCCAAACACCTCCCCCCTGACCCGCCGCCCGGGCGGCACACATGCCAATCAACCACGGTCCTGCTTGGGAAATGGGCAAGCAAGAAGTGGAGGGCGTCGTCTCCCGATTGCCCGTTCGGGCGAGGCAGCGCTCGCACTAAGGGGCGCTCGGCCGCCAATGGGCATTGTGAATGTGGCGTCGCACGCGCTTTTCTGCGGCTCGAATCATTCGCAATATAAATGCGTGGCGGCCAGGCGACCGAACAGCCGTCGGGTGACTCGCCACGGGCGAGGCGCGGCCGCGGCTCTCCGGGGCTCGTCGCAAATCCCCCCCCGACTAGCAGACACGGCCGGGGCAGCTGTTGCTGCCAACACCATGTCGTTTTTCCTCCGCAGCCCCTCTGGTAGGGATGTCAAATGGGTTGACCGGCCGAATCGTTTTACTTGATTTCAGTCACCGTAGATTATTGGATTTCAACCGGCTGTTGAGCGGCTGAGTGGCGAGTGCGCTGCACTGCCAGCCGTTGCGAGCCGGCTGGTTGCGAGACTGGCCTCCATCCTCTCACGAGACACAGCGTCGAAATGATCATGTCGAGTTGTTGGGCGTTAAATGCTTGCTGCTGCTGATGAGTAGACGAAAAAAGGCACTATGCAGGACTTGAAGAATTTTGTAAGTCGCCTCTGCTCCATCGTCCGCTCGCACTTGCGGAAAGTTCTTCCGATCCCTTCAACTGCTGGCCTCGCCAACCACGGCAGCGACCGCGTTCTCCGAGCCAGAACTCGAGTTCAGCTTCACGCCGTGCTTGTCCATGAGGAGACGGACGAGGTTGCTTATGGTATTGCAGTGCACCACGCGTTCGGGGAAGCCCTTGTGGTCCTCGTGAACGTATAAAATATACGTATTTGGTGGGGCCGACGGCTGCGCCCCCTTTTTTTGAAACTCGGCGACAATGTACTAGTACTCGGGGTTGCGCTTCTTTCCTGGCGGCATCGGTCCGTCTGCATTCCGGCGAAGGGCGCCAGGTAGAACGAGGTACCAGAGGGAGTCCGTTGGTCAAGTCTGCGGGCCGGTTTTGGGAAGTGGGCGCCACAGGCGCAGAAAATAAAGCCGGTGGGACGCGTGTGATGGATGGGTCGAGGGTAGTCTGGGTGGCGGACGTATTTGGAGGCGCCATCTTGCCTACCCTGCCTCCAGAAGCGCCGACGACGAAGTGTCCACGCGCGGCGCGTCTGACAAAGGGCCATCAAGTCTGTCACATGATTCGGCAATCAGTACATAACTGAGTACCGTACTTGTAGAGAATTAATATCTAACCGGCATATAGAGTTCTTGTGCCTCAAAAACGGTTTATGGTCGATTTGTTATTTAGACACAATTTAATTGATTTCAACCATGTGCGATTATTCGATTGTGCAACCCTACCCTCGGGGGCAGCTGGGGTCGAGATCCCTGGTGGTGGAGGGAGGGGCGGGAGGACGCGAGCCAGCCGTGAGGCTGACCCCCTCCCGCGCAGGACGACTCGGTATGCACGGCACGGCGCGTCTCCTACGTTGGCAGCCTCACGGGCGGCTGCCCTACTTTCACCCTACGCCTCGCACTTTCTGACATTGTTGCTCTGTTTTCACAGGTGACGAGGCTGTGCCTCGTCTCGGGCATCCACCAACTCCCGGCCCCTCCGACGGCCGTGTGCATCTGGGTGGGGAAGGGGCAACGCTCCCGGCGCGGGGAATCGGTGGTCCACCGGTGGTCCACAAGTGCAGAGTACAGCACACACACGCATGCGTGGCGCTTTTATGTTTTTCTTGTTTTTTTGCGGTGCTGGCCTTTTGTACCTCGGTGACGGGCCACGGGGCGGTGAGCCCATCAGGCCAACGAGACGAGCACCTATTCGATCCACGTGTGCCGGGCCCCCCGCCCTTCGCCGCTGTGGGCGCATCTGCGGCGCGTTGCTCGTCGGAACGTAGGCGCGCGGCACGCCCAGGCGGCCACGGCGGCGGTGGTGCCCCCCCGGGACTTGCCCCACCTTTTGGCCAGTCCTTGCTGTGCGGGGGGGCCGCGGCGGCCGTGGCCGCACGGGTCTCGTGAGTGCACACCGGCACAGCTGGCTCTGTTGGCCGCGAGAGCGGGCCCCCCCCCCAGCTCCCCCGCGCGCGGCGCATCCCACTCACGCTGGTGGCGCGTGTGCAACAGGGGACCGTGTTTAGCCCTATATTATACACGCCACAAAGCTGCCGCTGCTCCCTGCACGGCGACGCACGGCTCCCACCCGCCACGGCACGACGTCAACGGCGCGGCTGCGCGGGCAGTCACGGTCGCGACCGCGGGGCGCCCATGGACCTGTCCCGGCTGCTATCCGACGACAAACAAGACGGCAGCCGTGGAGACGATGCGGGCGCGCCGCCGCGCCTGTCAGACGTGTCTGCGCCGCTCTTCGTCCCGCCCTCGATCGTGTCCCCTCCCGTCGCGTCGCCGCTCCGCGCGTCGCCGGTGCCCCTGTCGTTGCCGCAGGTGGCCGGTTCGCCATCGTGGGCGTCTGTGCCTCGGCCACTCCGCGTCGCGTCTGGCCTCGGGGCCGTGGCGGGCGGTTGGGGGTCGTCCTTGGGGGGCGACCGTGCGTTCGGGACCCGGCGCCCGCTGGGCACGGCCGTGACGCCGACCGTTACGGTAGGGGTGCTCGTCGAGCGCAAGCCGTCGCTGCCGTCGCTCCACCAGCTGGGGATTGGGAGCGAATCGCCCTTTTCCTCGTCTCGTCCTGGGTCCGTGTGGTCGCCCCCGCGGGCTCGGGCGGCCGCCGCGGCCGCCGCCACGGATCCCGCTCACGTCGCCGTCCCCAACACATCACCCGACGCCGTCCATGCGGAGGCGGCCGGCCGCCGCATGGCGGCGACAGCGGGGACGGCAGCACGTGGGGCGCCATCGCCGCCATGGCCGTCGCCCATACCACATGGCGGTGGCGCGTCTACCCCACCGCTCGATGGCGTGGGGCGGGTGGGGCTCCCGCCGACCGGGTTGGCGGTGTTGCCACACGCCCGGCACCCGCCGATGCCGTTGCGGGCCACGGCGGCGGCGGGGGGCGACGGTCGGCAGGGCGCCTCCTTGCCGGGCTATGTGGCGCTCTCGTCGACCCTCGGCTTCGCGAGGGCTGGCGCGAACGCCACGGGCGCGCCGGCGGGCTTTGCCGCCACAGGCGGTGGGGGCGCCCGCGGGGCCGCCGCCGCCGACTCTGCCACCTTGTGGCCCCGCCGCGCACCCTGCGACCATGGGAGCGTGGTTGGCGGCAGCGGTCTGATGCGTGCAGCGCCGCCTCTGGCCGCCGCCAGCTTCCCCGGGTGGGGCTGGGGCGCCCCCCACGGCGCCGTCCCCGCCGTCGATTGGCGCAGCGGCGGCGGCGCCTCCAGCGCCGCCCACGGCCACCGCTCCTCGCGGTCGGACGAGGCCCCCGCCAGCAGCCATGGAGGTTGGGTGGCGCCGCCCCTGCGCGGCAGCCGCAGCGCCCACACCCTCACCGACCGCCTGCGGGTTGGCGCCACCATTGACAAGCGGCGCGGGGAGGGCGGCCACGTGCCCCGCCACCGGGGTGGCGGTAGCGGCGGCGGCGGCGTGCTGGCGGGGGGTGCCTCCGCCAAACCCTTTGAGTGCACCAAGTGTGGGCACCAGTTTGGCCAAAAGGGCTCCCTCCACCGCCACATCAGAGCGGTTCACTTGGGCCTGCGGCCGCACGAGTGCCAGAAGTGTGACAAGGGTGCGTTTGGGGGTGCTCTATTTTTCGGGGAGGTGGCGGGGGGGCGACGGCGGCCAATGGTGGGTGGCTTGATGCGCTCGCTTAAGTGCTGCGAGCGCGCGCGCGTCTGTTGAACCCGTTGCGCGGGTGCGAAGGCCTGGAACTGACTTGCCTGTCAATGTGTTTTGGTAGTGCCTGCTGTGTTTCGTTTGTGCCGTCATGCGCCCATCCGGGTCGCTCTGACGGACGTCGGAACGCCGTAGCTTTTGCCACGAAGTGGACACTCTTGGTGCACGATGGCAACGTGCATCAAAAGTGCAAGCCCCATGCCTGCCGGGTGTGCAACAAGATGTTTGGGGAGAGGTTTAATCGAAAGAAGGTACGATCGACTTTGCTCAAGGGTGCCCGCGCGCGTACTTCTCGCGTGGACCCGCGGTGCTGTGGTCCCTCTCCGCGTTGCTGCGAGCGGGCAAGGCAGCGGGAGAGGTCAAAACAGCGCCCATCTCTAACGTCTTTTCAATGGCTCCCACTTGGTTGGCGTACGCGTGCTGGGGTGCGTCTTGCTTGCTTTTTTTCTCGCACAGCACGAGAGCAACCTCCACCCAGAATTCGATCCCGACGCGCACGAACGTGGGTTGTATGGCCCCAGCGGCGGTGGGGGGGCCTATGGCGGCGGCGGCAACAACGGAGGGCCGTCTGGCGGCGTAGCAACTGATGTCGGCACTGTGGGCGGCGCTACTGGTGGGGTGCCCTTTTTATGGGCCGGCCCTCCCTGAGGGCGGCGGTACACGGTGGGCGTAAGCGCAGGTGCAAGTGGGGGCGGGGGGTCGGAGGAGCCCATCAAAACTTGTGAGGTATCGACTGTTGGCTGGGATCTTGCATGCTGTGCAGATGTTAATTAGTTTTTATGATATAACAATCAGGATTATTTTAATGTTTTAATCAATATAAAACGACGCATGTTTGATTTAAATATCATGAGCCATTCGAGGTAACCCCCCTCATTTACAGATGTGACCCCATTTTTTAGATTCTCAAGTGCTGATGTGGGTGGGATCCCACCCACATCTGATGCCCCAGGACATCAGCAGATATGACAGAAAAGCGCTTCGTGGTGATGGCCTTGTCGTCCACCCCGCCTTTCAAAAACTGTCCAGATTCGGGAACAATCCCCATTGTCAGAAAGTGGCACTGTTCTACCACTGCGACTTCGATAGTACAGTGGCATGCCGGGCCTATCCTGTTTCGACCTCCCGTTCAGGACACAACATGATGGCTCATGCCATCTTTCTTTTCTGCTTAGACAAGCTAGTCGAGACACTACGCTGCCGGCTATCTATGTATGAGAATCCTTGCCGGTGTATTTGCCCCCCCTCCGCCATGAACTGTATTGACCGCTTAACTTGCGCATGGCACAGCATCTCATTTTTCCTGCCTCCCCAATCCGTACTCTGAACAGAAACGGCAAGATGCCTGCAGGCTACATCTTGTTCTTCTTCAAGGCTGCAGCTAGCACAGCTGAAGCTGATGCGTCGTCGATTCTGTTGGGACTCTCGTCCTTGTTGCTCGATCGACGCCACCAGAGCCGCCGATCGGTCTTCTCTGAACAGTCATGGTTGCCAAGCATCGCACTTCCGACCTCAACAGGTGCCCAGAACCGGCACCGACGCGACCTCGATTCGCACATATGGCCACCACATGCTTTTGTCCCTTCCGTCCATGGATCGCGGTATAGCCCGCTGCCCATTGTGGGTGGCGTGCTCTGCTAACAGGTGTGACTGCGGGTGCACCGCCCCGACCCGCCGTGCCGCACCGCGCCGCCCCGCGGCACACTCAGACCATCAAGCGCAGCTTGGGAGGTGCGTCGCGCAAGCTCTTCTTGCATTCATGCCACCACCATGGACCCACCCGACGGCCAATAAATACAAATGCGCACGAAGCGGAGGGCATGACCAGCGGCGGGGGGTGGTTTGGGAGTTGGCGGCGGCGGGGAGCCCCTCACATAGGACTTCTCCGGAGCGGAAACGGGGTCAGCACAACCAGCCTGGTCTACTCTCGCCTGTGCGGGAAGGCGCGCCCCTTTGCGCGGGGGTCTCTTTCGTCAGACAACTTGCAAGGGGGGGTGAGCACAGGCCCCGAACTGTCGCTGCGTGGCCGCCGTGAGCGTGCGCGTCTCTGCTCGCGGCGGCTGCTTCGAAGCCTCAATCCGCGGGAGCTGTTGTCGTGCATGAGACAAATGGGCGGCCAGAGCCCCCGTCTCCCCGCAAGACGGGCCCGCCGGCAACACCAGTAGCACCAGGAATAGTTGAGTCGCCAGTCGGCCTTTCCTTGGCTGGAGAGTCCGCCAGAGGTCCTCAGCACCGACTGCCGCGTAGACAAGATAGGCTTCTCAGGAGGCAGACCACAGCGGCCGTGGTGGCCGCAGCGTCACATCGTCGCGGCGCATCTGACCGTTGTCCAGCGCTTCGAAAGCAGCCGCGATTGAATGCAAACAGAGTTGGTTTCAGCTGCAGACTGCATCGCTTCTTCGCGCGCAATACACATCAATTCCGGGCAGGCTTCATATTCAGAAATTCTGGGGCGTGGAATGAAAGAATCTCCTCGTGAGAAGCCCCAAGTGGCCCCAAACCCTGCCGATCGTGGCTGTCGTTTCGGCTGCAAACCGTCCCAAGCCGATGGAGGGGGCCCATACGGCTCCTCTGGCTCGATGGGTTTGGTTTGGTCTGTCTGCGTCTTGCAATCGCATGCCCGCGCGCGGGCTGCCAGCGCTGTGGCCGACGGGCTCCCAGACCGAAATTGGGTTGCCTTCCAGCGCCATTGGGATTGGATCGTCTGCGAGAACCTTTGCCTGTCCGCCGCGCTGCCACAACCGACGATCTCACTGCGTCCGCCGCGCCACGCTCCGTCTGCCCCCATCCGCCATCCCCCTGACTTATCCCGCTTCCCCCGATCAAACGATTGGCGTGCAGACTTCTCTAGTCTCACAACCCATTCACCTCTACCTGTCCCGCAACCTCTGTTATTGTTGTTTCCTCCCTTCCCCCTACACTTCCCGCGACCATGAGCGCCTTCGTGGTCGGCACGGGCGCCGTTGCCCTGCGCGGCGCGCCCGCCCGGTCCTCCCTCGGGTCGCGGCCCCGCCTGGTGCGGTCGGCGGCGCCATCGCGCGCGGCGCGGACGAGCATGGCTGTCCAGCCGACGGGTACTGCCGGCGGCGATGAGTACCTCAACAAGCTGGAAGGCGAGTCCGCCACGTCCGCCGCCAAGTCGTCGTGGGGCCCCGTCAACCCCGTCTTGAACCCCGGTCCATCGGGCACTGCTGGCGGCGATGCGTACCTGAACAAGCTGGAGAGCGACGACCCGAACACCGCCACTGACACGAGCGCCCTGTATGGCGCGCCCGAGCCGCCGACGGTCGCGGCCTCGGTCGGCACAGGCGTGGGCGGCGGTGGTATGCCGCCACCGCCGACCAGCGGTGGCGGTGACTCGAGCAAACCTGAGGACCAGCCGCCCTCGTTTGACGCGGATGCGTCGCGGACAGAGATGAAGGGGAAGCTGCTGGAGATTGCGGCGGCGACCGACCGCGGGCAGCTGGCTACCTCGGCGCAGAAGGAGGCGGTGGAGGACCTTGTGTCGATGCTTGAGGCGGCCAACCCTACTGACTCGCCGGTAGATACGGCGCTCATTGACGGCACGTGGCTGCTTGTGTATGCGTCCAAGCCGCTGTTCAAGACAACTCCGCTGCTGCTGGCCGCGGCGACGCCGCTACTGGTCGTGGGTCAGGTCAAACAGATGCTGCGGGTCGACTCGGGGGAGCTCGTCAATGATGTGGAGGTGACCGCCTTCCCGATGATCACGGGCACGGTCAGCACGACGGCGCGGGTGACTCCTGTCACGGGCGAGCGCCTGGAGCTGGTTGTGGAGAAGACGGGCGTCAAGGGGAAGAGCTTGGCGGGGAAGCTGGACCTCGGCGCCTTTGGTGGGTCTCTCCCTGTCGAGCAGCTCTACGGGAAGCTGAAGAACGGAGCGGTACCGGAGACATTCCTTGACACCTTTTACCTAGACGAGAAGATGAGGATCAGCCGTGGCAAGGGTGGCTCCATCTACGTGTACACCAAGATGGTGTAGCAGCGGCGGGCTGGTAGATGCTGGCGACCGCACGTGTGTGCGTGCGTGCACGTAGCGTGTCTGAGTGGGGTCCTGTGTACGTGTTTTTTTGGTGTGTATTTTTCTTTTTCTTCCTTACCGACCGCGACAGGCTGTGGCTGTTGTTGCGGTGCTGCGGTCACTGCACACAGCTCCTATTTTTATATCTTGACGTCGCTCTCTGAGTCGGCCACCGCGTTTCCTCTTCATCGTGTGTTCGGTGGCTTGGCCGCGGCTGGAGGATTGGCTGCTTCCCCGCCACTTCTGCCTGCTCCTGTGCGTGCGTAGAGCGGCGACGGCGGCGGTGGCGGTCACTGTGAGTGACCAGACGCCGTGAAGTGATGGCCCGCATTCGGACAAGAAAGATAATGCCAGTGCTATGGAGGCTCGCTTGCGACCGGGACGGCCGGGACGCGACCGAGTGCGCGGCGGCCAAGCACAATGCAACGGCTCCAAGACTAGTGTACACAGTTATTTACTCCCACTGTTACAAGCCAGGGGCCCCAGTTGCCCCCGAGGCACCCTCGACCCGCCGGACCGCCCTACCACTCGACGGCCGGCGATGGCGACGGCACCTCATCAGCCGCCGCCGCGTCGCATGCCACCGGCGCATGACGGAACTCCATCCCCCCGCGCACGCTGCGCACGATCACCGTGCCGCGGATGTGCCCCGACGGGCCGACCAAGTCCGTGTGCGGCGCAGAGACCGCCGACGACAGGCCAACGTCCTTGATGACCACCATGTGCACGCGGTCGCACGCGCTGAGCACCGTGCGCTCCGACACAAAGCCATGAAAGGCCACGTTAGTCAGCGTGAGCGTCTTGGTCGACCAGTGGTGGCCGCCAAAGACCTTCAAAACCACTTCCTGCTCGGCCGAGCGGCCAGTGATGGCCACCCGGCTCGCGCTGTTGAGGTCCCCCACAGCGACCGCGCACGTGGCGATGTCACCCTCTCCCGTCACAGCAAACGTGACGCCCCCGTCGGCGCCAATGGCGGTCTTGCAGTTCGCCACTGGCGTCGCGCACAGGGCCGCGTGGTTGGCCACCGCCTCCGCCGCCAGACCCTGAAAGTCAAACGCCCCCGACACGTGACGCGCGCAGCGAAGGCCGACCGAGGGGCTCCCATAGTAGTGCCCACTGACAGCGACGGCGCCCGCATTGATCTGCCCGCGGTCGGCATGCAGCACGCCGCCGACGGCGAGGGCCAAGTCGGGCACTGTGTCGCCGGCGGCCGTGCAGGGCGTGGCGGCATTGACAGAGAAGCTGCGGAGGATGGCGTTGCCGCCGACCGCGAGGGGGCCCGTCACTTCGGAGCGCGCCAGGTGAACGTTGCGCAGCGCAAAGACATTGAAGTGGGTGAGGGCGCGGCACGGGTCGGTGGCGACCGACGCCGATGCGGCGGCGGGCGTGGTGACGGCCAGAGCGACCGCCGCAGCGGCAGCGGCGGAGCGGGCGACGTTGGAGAGGCGCGCCATTCTTGGTGAAGCGCGAGGTCGGGGAGCTAATCAGGACGTGGGAAGATCGGGGGGTCGGGGTGGAGGTTGGTAGACTCTTGTTTGAGAGTGGGTTGCTGGTGATGCGTGTGCCTTGAGGTGTGGGTTGCTTTGGACGTTTCTTTCTCGGACCTGCTAGCTGTCTCTTATAGGAGGTGGCGCACTCCTGTGGCTGCAACGGAGCGAGTTTCCACGACTGGGCGCTGTGGCGCTCGCAGAGAGTCAGAGCTGCAGCACTGTCCTGGCATCCGTGGGCGCGACCGGGTAGTCGCACAATGGTGGCGCTGACGTGGCCGTGGCACCGGCACTACCATTCACTGGAGTGGCATGGCGCGTCCGGACTGCGGGCCGGAGTCCCATGTACGTAAGGCGTTCTACCGTGTTTGCGTGACTCTGCGCATGTGCCATTAGCACCGACGCCTGTGGGGAAAGGGACAACAGGGGCCAACCGTTTCGCGAAACCCCCGATCGGGGAGCACTGGCGGGCATGGCCGTCGGCTGTCGCTTGACGCTCTGACCCCGTATGAACGTGCAAGACGTGCAGCTTTCGCGACGGCCCACCGTCGCGGAAGGTGGCACACCCATCGGGCGCACGGCTCCGAGTCTGGATGATGGATGCCAGCACGTGGTGCCCTACAGCGGTTTTCTCAATAATCCCACACTGCCAAGTGTGGCGGCAGTGTCCCCAATCGGCCTCTGCGCGGTCGTAGCGGCCGATTTGAACTTCAATTGCAAAAGTAGGAGTGGTCTTGAGAGAGCAGCTGTCCGTTCTCAGGTCTTGAGTACAGATTTGTTGCCTGACTCTGCATGGAAAAATCAGCAATAGATTTTCAACGGGGTTCAACACCCAGTTTTGTACCCATATTGGTGTTTCATGCGAATGACCTTATTGCGATGACCTGTTGGAACGCGGATGTCCGCCTTACTCGCGGCCGCTGCGCGACACCGCCCGTCGCGCTCCCACACTTGCGGACGGCGGCGGCGTCGACGACGGCCCCACCCTCCGCGTCGCTGCCTTCACCCGCCCATTCTCACTGTGGCAGCGGGAGCGAGGCCCGTCGCGGCGATGGCCAATCCTGGTCTGGCTCGACGGGGGACGTCACGGGCACCGCGCGGGGCCGCCCCCGCAGCGCTCCGGGCCGTGGGCGCCGAGCCAGCACGGCCTGTGCCGCGGTCGGAAGCGGCTTTGCCGCTGCGGACCATGCCGCTGCGACCGCCGCCCGGTGCGGTCCGGGTGGCTCCGACGGCTCTGGCGTGGTCGCTACCGTCGGCGGCTCTTCCCGCCGCAGGGCGCGCCACGCGACGACGCGGCGGTCGCCACCGTCGAGACAAAAAAACGCGCGCCCTGCAGCTGCGTCACTGGCGACCATGCACAGCGACAGGGGCCGCATCCCGTCGGGTGGCCCCGCCGGGCGCCTCGGTCGTCCCGGGTCGGCGCGCCCCCAGACCGGCGGGGGCGGCCACGCCGGGGGGCCACGCCAGTCGCAACCGCGGTGCGACCGGGCGACGGCAACGCCAAGGCCGCCACGCCAAGCACGGCAGTGACAGCGGCGGCGGCCGGTCGGCCCCGTCGCCCGCCACGGGCGGGCGCCCCTGTGCCCGCCGCCGCGCCCCCGAGCGACCGCCAGCGGCACCGCGGGGGGTGGGGTCCCCCCACCCGTGGCGCCCGCGCGCGAGGGGCACGACCACCCCCCCCCCGGCGGCCACGACGGTTGGCGCCGGCAAACGCGGCGCGGCGGGCACGGGCGCGGCGGCGGCCGCCCGCGCGCGGCCCGCCGCCGCCGTGCGGCAGCCGGGCGGCGGCGGGACCGCCGCGCGGCGGCCGCCGGCGGCGCGCAAACCGCCGACGCGCGCGCCGCGGCCGGGTGGCCGCGTGCCGCGGGGGCGCCCCCTCCCCCCCAAAAAGTAGCCCCGGCCGCGGCCAGACGGCCGCCCCGCCCGCGACCCGGCGGCGACGCAGCCCCGGGACGACCCCCCCCGCGGCCGACGCGGCGCGGCCGCGTCACACGCCCGCGCCACGGTCGCGCACGCCCGCCGCCCGCCGCCCCGCCGCGGCCCGCCGCCCGCCGCCGCCGGCGTGCGCCGCGGC
>Ga0115030_1000921_pt1 | contig 12886 bp, 14 predicted proteins | sample SidtaG_4_FD_87174 | JGI IMG/M metagenome (GOLD analysis project Ga0115030, IMG submission 87174) | Marine algal microbial communities from Sidmouth, United Kingdom - Sidmouth_Male1 metaG | ecosystem: Host-associated > Algae > Red algae > Unclassified | place: Sidmouth, United Kingdom | collected... | reverse complement strand
GTGGGGGGGGGGGGGGGGGGGGGGGGGGGGGGGGGGGGGGGGGGGGGGGGGGGGGGGGGGGGGGGGGGGGGGGGGGGGGGGGAGGGGGGGGGGGGGGGGGGGGGCCGGGCCGGGGTCGGATCGCAGACAGTGTCAGTGCCGGCGACGGTGGTGACGTAGTAGGTCAGAGCGGAGGTCCTCGGGCGAAGGGCGAAGGAATCTTCAGCGTCGGGGTTGAAGCGATGCTACCATGTGAAATGCGTGAGAAGATTACCTTTGACCCCGAGCGCTGTGAGGTGGCGGGGTGGCGGTTTAATAGCGGACGGGCGGGTGAATCTAGAGCAATGGAGTGGCGAGAGCAATGTCTGGGTGCCAAGCGGCAATGAACTCAATGCGGAGATGCGATCACACATGCGAAAGGCGACAGTCTCCGTCCCCCAGGACAAGATTCGGGGATCAGAGCAAACCCTGCATCGTCGGCCCCAAGTCTTATTTCCAAAACGTGGCGCAACGTGGCACGACCGTGTCTCATTAATCAGGAAATGGGACCGGAAAGCTCCCGCATCAACGTCGCCGACCCCATTTACGTTTCATTTCAATCAAATCAAACGTCTTGAGTACAACGCAGATGTTGCTCTCAGAAATGGGGCCTGAGTCGGACCGACCCCATTCCCGACCGGAAATGGGGTCGGTCCAGAGCCGACCCCATTCTTCTAAGCTCTCTCATTGGTCGAACGAATCGAAATAGTATGGAAGATTGCACGCTTAAGCGAGCAACGTGTGGCCCTACGATCAGCCTCGATTTTCACAATCAATCAGAAACGAGAAATTGCCGATCTGGACCACTTCTCTTGAAAGCGGACCCACGGCGCGGGCAAGCTATTCTGGCTGAGGCGTGCACAGAGAGAAACGCATTGGAAACTTTTTTCGTCTGCATGGCTCCCACGCATCGCTCACATGGAAATCTGAGAGGGGGAGGGCTGTCGAGGTAGGTCTGCCGCGCTTGTGGTGGGCCACCCTCGGCCCACGTGGAGGCAGTTTGTGGCTCGAGGGCGGCACGGGCGGTTGACAGCCTTCTTTGGATGGGCGAGATCGGGCCGTTCGCTGCGCCACAGCGATTGGAGCTCCCTGACAGCTGCCTGAAGGGGTGCGGGAGCCTAGACGGTCGCACTTGGATGGCGGGGCCTGCGATCGGTGCCGTTTGGCGGGGGGTGGCCACCGAGCCACCGTGCGTCAGTGGCAGGGGTCCGCTCGAGCGCTGCCAGGGGGGGGGTGGTGGGGGGGCATGCTGGAGCGCATCAGCCGTGGGGGGGTGTCTTCGGATGGCTGTCGGCAGTGGTCGGCCGGACACTCCATTTAGAGGACCGCACTGGCCGCCTACTATTCCCCACCGCCGTCGTCACCCACATCCCGCCGCCGCCGACTTCTTTCCATCCGCTACGACCGTGAGCACGGCCAACGCGACCCCTCCTCCGTCCCGCCGCCACTAACTTTTGTGCACCCGCCACACCCGTGAGCACGGCCAACGCGACCCCTTCTCCATCCCGCCGGCCACTTTCTCCACTAGCATCGCTCACCCCTTCCCTCCTACTCGCCCCCCCTCCTCATCCGGACGCTATTTTCACGCGGCTGCCGCTATCTGGACGTGCCTGTCTTTCATCTCCATCTTTACCCCCCACCCCTCGTCGCACACTTGCCTCCCTCCTCCTCCACGATCTCGCTGGGCACGCGCGTCGCTCGCCCCTCTCAGCCTCCCTCCCCCCTCCTCCTCCCTTCCCACGACGCACTGGGCGCCGCTTCTGTTTTTCACCATCCGCATGCCGCGCCCCAAGGGGTCCGGTTGTCGGCGTCCATGAATCCGTATGGACGGCGAGGAGGAGGAGTTCTCGGCCACCGCCGCCGTGTTGGCCGAGGACGACTGCGCGGATGTTGTTGCTGTTGTTCAAGCTCACGTAAATGTGGTTATGGCCGTGCGCCAACGCGCGCGCGCCAAACGCATCGCCCGACGATGGCGGTATCGTGGCTCCACTACCAGTCGCCGCGGCAACAATCGCCGTGACTTTTCGGCTGGTCTGCAAGCCATTCTACTGGACTACTTCGATGTCGGTGGTCTTCGTCCCATCTACGACGAGCGGGACTTTGAGACGCGGTTCCGTGCCCCTCGCGCTGTCCTCCGGCGTGTCTACATGGCCGTTAAGGACGAGCCATTCTTTCAACCACGCATCAGTGCGACGGGAAAGTTGCAATCCCATCCATGTCAGAAGGTGGTGGTCGTCTTTTGCGTTATTGCATACGGCGAGGCCGCCGACCGAGCCGACTAGTACGTGCGCCTCCACCGGACGGTGATTGCCACGTCTACCAAGTAGCTTGTAGAGTTTATTGTCAAACGATGGGGACCTAGCTAACTGCGACGACCGAACTAGGAAGAGCTGAGCAAGATCATGGAGCGGAACAAGGAGCGGGGCATGCCCGGCTGCATCGGCTCCCTCGACTGTTGTCACTGGGAGTGGCACAAGTGCCCGACGGGGATGGCGGGGGCGTACCAAAGTCGCAGGGACAAACGCGGCATCGTCGTGAAAGCTGTTTGTAACAAGGACCTGTGGGTATGGCACCTATTTGTCGGGGCCCCTGGGAGTCTCAACGACATCAATGTTATGCACCAGTCGCCGCTGTACCTGAACTTTACTGGCGGTCGCTGGCCGCCGCGCAAAAAGACGTACACGATTAATGGCCGCACGCGCTCGCTGCCGTCCTACCTGGTCGACGGGATATACCCGCGCTTTTCCTTTTTCGATCTCTCCACACCTCAAGCCGTCCACCGAGGAGCAGAAGAGCTTCAATCGCCTCCATTTTTTTTCAGGAGGCCATCCGAAAGGACGTCGAGAGACTCTTTGGCGTCCTGATGAAGCGGTTTCTCGTCGCATTGCATCCTGGGCGCGACTGGTCTGTGTGGCAGCTGATGACAGCCTACAAGGCCAGATGTATCATGAAAAACATGTGTGTGGAGAGCCGTCGTAGCACCTTTTTGAGCCGGCGTCAACATGCGGCGGGCGGTGATGATGGGACTAGCTGTGGGGTAGGCGGCGAAGCCGGTGGTGCGTCGGATTTTGGGGATGGACAGAACGGTGGGGAGCATGCTGGCGGTGCTGCTTCCGCCGGGGGACCTGAACCTGGCGGCGCAGCCGCCGATGGCGCCGGCGGCGTGGCAGCCGCAATGGGAAAAATTGACGCCGCCGGCAACGCACCTCCTGCTCTGCATCCTGCCCCGCACCCGGTCGCCGCCGTCATGGCTGCCAACTTCGACGCGTGGGCTGAGACACAGAACCCAGTGGAGTGCGAGCGCCGGCACGATGAGCTGACTGCGGACATGTTCCACGACCGAGGCGAACTGCTTGCCCTGTACATTGGTTAACATGAAATAGTACACGATAGAGTGGGCATGCAATGGTTTCTTATTCCCGCTGGGCAGGGTTTCTTCTTTCCAACACATTTGTCACGCCACGACAGAGTCAAAGGAGGGCGGCGGGACACCACTGGCGCAGTCCTCAGCAACGTTTGCGCGTGCCGACGGGTGCGGCGGTGGGTATCGTGGCAGGGGGGGGGGGTCCGCCGCGTAGGGGGGTGCGGCGCGTCTATCGGCGGGCGGCCTGCCGCAGCCAGCCAATTTATGGCCAGCGCCGAATCTTCGGCGGCGCGCGAACAGTGGCGGCGGCATCTCGAGGGGGCGGCCGCCCCGAGCAGCTAGTCTTCCTCCTCGGCGGGGCCCTTCCGGGGCGGCAGCCGCGGCCGCCGTCGCGAAGACCCGCTCCGAGAACACAGGCGCAGCGGGGCGGTCGTCTGGCGGCGACGGCCACGTTGTCGCTACCGCCGCGTCGGCGGCGGCGCACGACGTCGAGAACGCGCCGCGCTCGGGTTCCGGAGGTCGGAGGGGTTGCGGGTGTTGTCGAGGCGGGGGGGCCCGTACAGGAGGCAGAGGGGTGTGCCGCGCGCGCCGGCGGCCGGGACGACGAGCCGTCCGCGGTCAGCCGGCTGTGCGCCGCAGTCACACTGCGGTGTCTGCTGCTGGCGCGGTGGGGGTCGCGTCGGCGGGTTGGGACTGTGCAGGGGGAGGTGGGTGGCACAGCATGCGGAGGGCGGCCGAGACGGCCAGACGTCCGCCGTCGGCCGGCCCTGTGCCGCCGTTGCACTTCTTGGGGTGCTGCTGTCTCTGTGGGGGTCGCGTCGGGGGGTTCGGACCGTGCGGGTGAGGGAGGGGGTGCCGTGGGGCACGGCCAGCGGCCGCAATGGCCAGCCCGCCACGGTTTTCCGGCCTTGTGCCGCTGTCGCGCTGCGGTGGCTGTTGCTGGAGCCGTTGGGGTCGCGTCGGGGGGTTGGGACTGTTCGGGGGGACGTGGGTGGCACGGCGCGTGGTGGGCGACCGTGACGGCCAGCCGTCCGCGATCGGCCGGTTGTGGGCCGCCGTTGCACTGCGTGGGGTGCTGCTGGTTTTGTGGGGGCCGCTTCGCGGGGTTTGGAACATGCTGGTGGGCGGGGGAGTGGCGTGGGGCGCGGCCGGCAGCCGCAATGGCCAGCCCACCGCAGCAAGACTCTGACGGCTGGCTCCTTGTCGGCGGCGGCGCGCGTTGTGCGGCAGGAGGTGACTGCGGGTGCTCGGCGGTGCGGTGGATGGCGTCGTGGGTGCGGTGGACCGCCTGCCAGGCGAGGCGGTGCGGTGCGGCACGCGGCGCTCGGCGGCAACGGCGGGTCAGCCATTTGCGGCAGACTGTGTGCCGCCACCGCACCGCGCTGGTGGCGGCGGGCGCGCAATGGTGGGGTTGGCGCCCGAAGTAGTGCTACGGCGGTAGATGCCCGCCACTGGAGCCGCTTGGCGCCGCAGCCGCCGTCCATAGCCTTCAGCTGCGGAGCACCGCGGAGGCGGAGACGCCGCTGGCGACCGCGCCTGCGACCTGCTGCAAAGCTGGGCGGGCGGCGGAGCGCCAGCGTCGTAGGCCACCGCACGTTCGCGTTGGGCAATGCCTGCCGCCCAAAATTGCGTTAACAAACATTGCTTGAGCATAATGATCAAAGAAAGTCCAGCAATACAAAAAAGTCTGGTGAAGAATCTTAGTGTTCGTCGTCCACCGTTTCCCGACACAGACACGGTCCAATCAAAAGCATACTTCTGTGAACAGACACATATTTGACAAGTGCATAACCCCATGCGCGATCCCTGGAGTCATCCCAAGAACCATTCAGAACGCTTCTTTTGGCAGGGCATTGCAAGTCTTTGATCAGCATAGTTCATTACTTATGATTCTACGTCACCCCATTGGTCGATGTGATGCTGTTCCAGTTGTCATCGTCCAATGGAGGGTCGTGTGCAGGAGCCGCTGCCCAATTGAGGCGGGATGTGCACTGCAGTGCTTGCTCTGGGGCCAGGAGGTTGGGATCTGCGAGCCCTTGTTGTGAGGCCGTGAGCCTCAATTCTGATGGTGCGGGCGCTGGTGCGGAGGTGAAGAAGAAAAGACATTGGAACCGCACAGATGGGGGCTTCATCGTCGACAGGAGGTGATTGGCGCGGCCCGTTGGATATGTATTTCTTTTTCTGCCAGTGAAATGCGCACTTCGTAGGGAATTCAGTTCGGCTGAGGGCGGGAGCTGGGCCTTTCCACACAGTTACGGGGAGCTCTAGAAGTCTGATTTGCATGACTCTGCCAGCCCAATACACGGACGAAACAGGTTTTTCTCGATGCATCCAGGTCGCGGGGCGATGGACTCCGGGACCTGCGCAGGAGGACTATTCGAGACGATGGGCTTGCAAGGGATCTACGGAGGGAACTGCAGGCCTATCACAGCTATAAGGAGGCGGCCATTCTAGTCTTCTTCGCGGTTCATGGTCCCGCAATTTCCCCCCTCATCGGTCCCCCCCCCCCCCTGCCCTTTCCCCCACCAACCTTGGTCGCTGTCACGGCCTGTCCCTGCCGCGACCAGTGTGACATGGCTTGCACCAACCCCCTCGCCTGTGCGCACGCCCCTGCACACCGCACCGCACTCCCCACTCAACACCTCATGTGCCCCCCACTCCCCCCCCTTCCGAATCCCGCCACTGCTCCCCCCTCCCGCCGCAATGGCGCGGGAGAAGCAGACGGCACGGCGGTCTACCGGCGGAAAGGTTCCGGCTGGTCTGGCGCTGGCTGCCGCGCAACGGGCGACCAAGGACAATGCCGGTAGCAAGGCCGCGATCAAGCGCCGCTACCGGCCTGGTACGGTCTCCCTGCGCGACATTCGAAATTTTCAGCGCTCGGGGGAGCTGCTGAGTAGCAAGCTCCCCTTCCAGAGACTCGTTCGAGAAGTCGCACAAGGATGTACGAGCGCACCACGCATTCAGGCTTCTGCTGTCGTTTCGCTGCAGGAGGCGGCCGAGGCGTATCTCGTCGGGCTGTTTCAAGACGCACAACTGCGTGCTATCCATGCCAAGCGTGTCACCGTCATGGTGAAGGAAATACAGCTTCCTCTCCCCATCCGCTGTGAGCGGGCGTAGATTTTTCTTTTTCAGGAGGGGCATGCCTATAATTTATGACCGTTTTTGACTGCCGCGAGAGGCCTCGCTTGCGTGCGGGATGGAGACGGGGAAGAAAGTGGCAAAATGTGCGCAAGGGAAAGAAGGAACACAAAGATAGCGCGACACCCTCAAGCACCCCTGTCACCGCCACTGTACGGGGGCACAAACGCAGAGTGTACTAGCGAACAGCAAGGTGCCGTGCAGCCGCCTCCAAGTCCACGGGTGCGGCGGCCAAAATGAGTGCGGCCTCCCGACAGGCCGCCACACCCGCCGCGGGCTTGCGGCCGTGCCTCTGCCCCTGCCGCGCGGGCTGGACGGCGCGCTCCCGAGCGGAGGCCAGCCTGGCTGGGCGGCGCGCCCCTGCGCCGCGGGCAGCCTCTTTGGGAGGCGCGCCCCCGCACGGCGGCCAGCCTCGTTGGGCAGGGCTCTCCCGTCGCCACGGCTGCGGGGGTTTGGCTAGTGCCCTGAGCCAGCGCACCAATGCGGGCGCCACAGGGGGGCGATGCGGCCACTGTGCCGCCGCGCGGAGAGGCTGTGGCCTCCGGCAGCCGCTCGTCGGGCGTACAGGCGGGCGAGGTGGTGGTCCTGTGTCTGCTGTTCTGTGTGGCAGCTGTTTTTCTCTCGCTGCCGTGCATTTCTGCAGTGGCGCTGCCGGCGTCAGGGTGGATGGCGTGCGACGTGCGGAGGGGGGAGAGAAGGAAAATGGTGGGGTAGGGTAAAGCTGAGGGCGCAACTATGCGACGCGCCCGGAGCTAGTGGAGGAGGCGGCAACGGACGGTTCTACGCCGAGCGGCCGGCTGCGTGCGCTGGGTCTCTGGAAACTGTATGCACCGGTGTGGACATGGACACAGGTGTAGGAAAACGGAAAACCCGAAGAGGGATGTTGAAAGAATCTTTTGTTGTCATCGGCTTGCTGTCACATGTAGCAACGGCACAAAAGCAAAGCAACAAACTCGCTATTCTACACAGTATCCGTGGTGGTGGTCGTCGCCCTGTCTGATTCGCTGATGTGCCCGAGACCGCGGGTGGTCCCGAGCGGTTTGTTGAGGGCCGCTGAGGCGGCCAGCTGCTTTGCGGCTTGAGACTTGCGGCCGCGCTGGTTGTCGCCCCACCTGCTGCACTGGGTCGCTGGCACCGCCGGCGTCGCCGCCTTATCCGCCAGAGCCGTTACAGCTGCAGTAGTATATGCTGCAACAGACGCCGCCGGCGGGTCCTCCCCCGGCGGCGAGTTGGATCTGGCGGCTGAGGCGGCCAGCGGCGGCGCCGACGACGTCGCATCGGAACGGATTGAGAAGACGTCCAAGGCGGCCACGCCGTCTTCGACCTCGATAAAGAGGATATCCTCGACAGGCTTTGTCTTTTCCGGCTCTGGAAAGGCAGCCAACCCAGAGGCCGCCGCCAGGCCAGCAAATGCCATCATCCTGCATTACAGCTTGGCGATACTTGGCCGCCTAGGAGGTGTGGCGCATTGCGGGAGAGTCGAAAAAGCACAGCGCGGTGCGCTCTTGCTGCGCCACCATCAGCCTGTCCACAGCCGCCGTGCTCGCCTGGACCTGCTTCTCCATGCCGGCGTCATCGGACCACATCAGCTTGGCGGCCTTGATGCCACACGGTCGGGGCTGGTAGCCCTTGTTGCGCGTACGTGGGCTTCTCGTACTGCCGCTGTTGCAATCGGCCGTGGATAAATCCAGTAATTATGCCCCGACCGGGACTTGCACCCGTCTCTCCGTACTTCGGATTGCGGGCTCTGGGACGGCCGTCCTTTCCTGAGTACCCCACCTATTCGGGCCCGGGGTTACTATTTCGTCTCTCCTTTTCGTCTATTTTCGTCTTGTTATTCTTGCGCTGGCCACGGCCCGCGCCGCCTCGTCTTGCTTGCAATCTAAATCTTGGCGTCTCTCTCGCGTTCTAGCCTTTGCGCGCTTTTGCGCCGTCTAGGTCCTCTCGGGAGCTCGACCCTTTGGGTCCTTCTCTTTTGTATTGTCAGTGTTGCTACAGGGTATGTGCTCGCGCCGTCTTTGTTGCCACACTTGGTGGAGCAGCAGGGGAGAGGGCGTTGTCCCTGGTGAGGGACGCGCCTCCTCTCGCGTGCCCCGGCGACAACGGTTCGGACACCACTGACGGTACTCGTGACGCGACCACTCTCTGGTCCCGGTCACCCGGCGGCTGTTGTTGCAGGCCGGGGGAGTCGCTCGACTGTGCCCGATGGGCCGTGGCGCCGTCGTGTCCGGGTTCGTGCTATCTAGAGACAAGAAGCCAACCCAGCGCCGATGGCGAGCGGGGGTGCCGAACCCCCGCGCTTTGCCCCTCCTCATAATACGGGTACTGACGCTCGGCGTACTGCCGATGGGTCAGTCCCTGCTGATACGACTCCCCCTCCTCCCCAAGGTGCTTCGAACCTACCCGATCCCGCCGCAGCGGCTACGGCCACGGGCGATTTGGGTGCATCCCCCAGCAACGCCAGTCGTCGCGCGGAGCAATCGGCGGTGGTCGGGCACACGACGCTTGCGCGTACGTTGGCAGCGTCCGTCCGAGAGCTACGCGCCGACGTGACGACGTTGCGCGACCCAACTGGGAAATTGCCGATGTCGACTGCCAGTGGGCCCCGGCCCACTGACCCAACACCGGCAAACACCCCGGCCCCGCGTGACCGGCACCGGTCGCGCAGATCCGCCGCCTCAACGACGCCGTTGGCATCTCGGAGTGCGGGGGCGCGATCGGATCCCGATGCCCGCTCCTCGCGGTCCGCCACTGACTAAGAGCCACCAAGGGACCCCAGCAGCAGCAGCAGCAGCAGCGACAGCACCGGACCCCCGCGTCGCCGCTCCCACGCGCGCCGACGCGCCCGCACGTGGACCACCGGCCCTACAGCTTTGACGCCAAGCGCGGTCATCTCCTGGCCGCTCACCTTGACGTACAAGCACGGCCCGTTCTCTTTACTACTCGACTACCGCCGCTACCTCGTCCGCAATGAGGATCCGACGTACGGCCGGTCGAAAGCAAGCCAGTTCCGTAGGCACCATGGCCTGCTGGACGGTCCGTTCCACAAGGTCTCGCCCTTCGATGGATCGGACCCGATGGCCGTCCTGGCTCTCCTCACTCGCTTCCCCACCGCCGCGGACGAATTGGATGTCACCCTGGGCGAGGCCCCGTACCTGCTAGCCTACCGCATTGGCGGTGAGACCAAGGACGACTTCGTCTAGGAAACGAATGGACCACACGGCAGCGCCGTCGGTACTAGCTTCCCACACACGATCAACTATCTGTTGACTCGCTATGCGCCCGAGGACGCCCTGGACACCGCCGAAATGGCCCTCCGTACCGCGGAGCACCTCCAAGACGAAGGTGAACGCGCTTTCTACCTGCGGTTGATGCGGCTAGGCCGCCGGCTCATGGGGATGTACGACCCCGGGCAGCTCCGGTACCTGTTCCTGAAAGGGCTCCACCCCTCGGTACAGGCCCAAGCCGAGCTGGCCGACCGCAAGTGCACCACCTTCGACGAACTCGTGGCGCTCTCGCAAAAGATCGGCGACGGCCTCCGAGCGGTCAAGGTCACCATTGGCAAAGCCGACCGGTACACCAAGGCCAAGAGAGTTCTGCAGCTCGGCTCCGGGAGCGGAGCGAAGGTTGAAACGGTCCTCTGGGCGGCGCCGCCAGCGACGATGCCGGAAGCCACGCCGTCACAGAGCCGGCCCCCCATGGGTCGGCCGCCACAGCATCAGCCGTTCCAGGCGTTTTCCCCTACGCTGCCAGCGGCCCGAATACCGTCCAACAGGACGGAAACCCCGTGGGCTCCCCGGTCGGGTGGCCCGATGGGACGGCCGGCCATGGTCCCCCTGAGCCAGGTGCAGTGCCACCGCTGCCGCGGTTTTGGTCACTACGCCCGTGCATGTCCCTCGCCCGACAGGGCTATGGGGCCCCGTGCGCCACCTGCGACCGTTCCGGGACCCACTGGCGCGGGTCGCCCTGCATTACGCCCTAGGCGAATGCAATACGCAATGGCTGCCATTGCCGGAGACCCTTCGGGTGACCCGCTGGTGCCGGGCGACACCGGCTCCCTCAGCGGAGACCAGCCCGTCGGCGATGCGCCCGGGGACCCGCAAGCGGACCCGGTCCCGACGGTGGACCCACCTGCCTCTCCCGGGCCGGGAAACGTGCACGGGGCGTGCCACTAGTAGCTCGGTCGCCTCGAGCCGGCCCCAGTCCGCAGGGTCCGAAGATGCGGGTACACCGTGTCTTGGCCCCGGTATACCGGCAGTATATTATCCCCGCAGCCCTCGGCTTTGACGAGGCGCGGATGCGGCTGATGACACCGACACTGGACACAGGCGCCGGACCGTCGATCATCCGGTCGGATGCTCTGCCCAAGGGTTGGGAGAAGCGGCTGCATCCGCGCCCGCATTTGTCCCACATTGTGGACGCAAATAGAAACCGTATCTCCGCCCGGGGGATGATCACGTTGCGCCTACGCTCCGGCGGCTTCGCCGTGGACGTCGACTTTGTCGTCGTCCAGCGCCTCGCCTTACTCGTGCTGCTGGGCACCAATTTCATCAACCGACACGTCGAGGCGCTCTACCCTCGCCGTTAACGCTTCAGATGGTCCAGCGACGCTTCGGTACCCATCTTGTCGTGCACAGCATGCGGGAAGAGAGAACGCCGCCGATCCCCAAGGGATGCGACTGTGCGCCTCGCGCAGCGGCGGGTGCAGCCCCCACGGTCCCGTACGGCCATGCTGGTTACGGCCGACCTCGCTGGACAGGTCCTGGGCACGCCGTACAACCGCCTTAAAAAGCGCCACCGCTGTCAAACAGCACGCGGCCTGGCCGTCGTCGTCCCGGGGCAACGCTTCAGCGTTGAAGTCGCGAACCTCAGCGACGAACCGGTCTGCCTCCGCAAGGGAACTGTTATCGCCACCGTCAGCCCAGTCGACGATGTCGATTGCCTGCTCGTCACCAGGGGCTTACATGAATAAATGGCGCTCTGTTAGAATGGATAGATATACTCGCATATACTCAGATTCCAGAAACACAAGCCCGATTATGCGTACTCTTATCTGTATGGCGCCGCCATTTTAGTGACTCTGAAGGGGATAAACGAAAGTACAACGACTTACCAGTCGTCAAACGAAGGCATCCCACTATCTCAGGTAACTTGACTCGCCAGGCGGCTCCAAACGTGCGAAGCCGGCACGATACACGCAGTAGGATGTTAGACACATACTGGATAGCAGTGAGACAACTCAGGGCGCATCGTCGACGGCGAAGGTCATTCGCAAACTGGGCGAGTTTCTCGTCTCTTGTCGCGCGCGGCAGCTGACGCGCGGTCTGTACCACTCAGAACACTTCTCAGCCATAAAGATTAACCAAAATAGCGAGATGGGCAGCGATGCTTGCACATTTTGCGCGGCATTCGCTTTCGCGAGCGTGACATGGTCTCGCATAGGTCACGTGCACAGGTTCCACCAGAACCCGCTCTTCGTTATTTCTTGGCGATCAGCATCGCAAGTACTTTCTCTCTGAGGTAGTTGTTGCAGAATCTGATTTATTCTGAATAGAATCCCTATTCTTATTCGTATCCTACATTTCTTGGTTTCGGATAAATATCCTATCCGTACTCAAGAAATGGCGTCAAAACTCTTATCTGATTCAACTAATGCCAATGTTGAGTATATCGGAGTGGAACGAAAATCGGCAGATTCGTATGCCCCTGCTCGTCACTGACGACGCGGCATCGCCGGCCGCAGCCGCAGAGGCGGTGCTCGATCAAGTCGATCTCTCCGGCGTACCCGATCGGCTGCTCTCGGATGTCCAGGCACTCATCCGCCGGCATGCATATGTATGCTGGACGGGACGCTCGGGTCCATCGACGCCACCGTCCACCGTGTGGAGATTCAACCCGGGACCAAACCGGTACGGCAGCAACCGTACCGCATGGGTCACCATGCCCGGGACATGATCCGTGACGAGGTCAACCGGATGCCGGAAGCCAAGGTCGTCCGACCAAGTACCAGTGAATGGGCCAGCCCTGTCGTTGTAGTCCCCGAGAAAGACGGGTCGCCACGCTTTTTTGTCGACTACAGTCGTTATGCGTCCACATAGGAGGGGTTCGCCGTGAAGTAGCCCTCTATTTCGTGTGTGCGTCCTGCGGCTGACGAGTGTACATTTCTCAAACATATCATCCCGATCGTCAATCGAGGACCCATTTCTCGCTGAAAGTGGGGATTCGATTGCCACACCACCGCCGATCGCTCTCAACCGAGGCCAACCGCGCACCCCACCCCCCCACGTCAGTGGCTCATCTGGCAGCCCGCCACCTCTGGCCCCCCGCCGAGTGCACATAATCGAGGCCAACCGCGCCCCCCCCCCC
>Ga0115030_1000918_pt1 | contig 12905 bp, 18 predicted proteins | sample SidtaG_4_FD_87174 | JGI IMG/M metagenome (GOLD analysis project Ga0115030, IMG submission 87174) | Marine algal microbial communities from Sidmouth, United Kingdom - Sidmouth_Male1 metaG | ecosystem: Host-associated > Algae > Red algae > Unclassified | place: Sidmouth, United Kingdom | collected... | reverse complement strand
GGGGGGGTGGTGGCGGGTCCGGGGGGCGGGGGGGGGGGCAGGTCGGTGGGGGGGGGGGACTTTCGTGTCGTCACGGGGGGGGGCCCCCCCCCCCCCCCCCCCAAGCGTCACCAACGCATTGCATCAGAGGCAGGCGCCGGATGCGGATTCGTGGGTCAGGTGGTGCCAGTCGCAGCGAAATACAGGAGGGGGAGGGAGGCACGCCGGGAGTCAATCTGTGGCCCGCAGCCACGAAGAGAACGGACTGATTTCCATCGAGAGACTGACGAGTTCAAGGCACAAGATCTGGACAGCGAAAGAAGAAGCACCGAGAATGCAAGTGCAGTAATTCGGTGTCAGCATTCCAAATTGGTCAGACTCCGTTCCGGATCGGCAGAGACGGAGAAAACGGGGAGATTCTCGCGGCACAGAGAAACACCGAGGCGTATCTCAGCTCTACAATACACATTGAGCAATTTCTTTTTTTCTCTGAGTACCCATGCCGCAAAGACCAATTCTGTAGCTTTTCATGGCCAAAACATGTCTCGAACAGCAGGGAAAACTCTCTCTTCATACGCCTGAATGCATGGAATTGACCTTTAGTACGGCGTAACCTAGAACAGTAGACGAAATTACGTTGTAACATAGAACAGTAGACGACAATAGGGACTCTTCTCAAATCATGCTTCAATTTGGCTGTTTTTCGCACTGCTCCTCGGTGTTGATTATTAATGACCCTTTTTCAAACCTGGGAAGTGTCGGCCCTCGGCACTTAATCGTTTTGAGGCGACACGTGACAGCGCTGCTGGAAAGCTGGAATTATCGCGTACCCCCCGACTCGCGAGACTAGTAGCTCTCCGCCAGCTGCTTTCGTGGTCACCACCGAACGGCCGCCCCCCTCTACCGCAACAGTATCCCTCTCTGCCGACGCGACGTTCGTCGGTTAGGACCATCTCTCTCCTTCGGTACCATCCCCTTCCGCCGGCACGACCCCCCTCCATCGGCACCACTGCTATCCGCCGGCGCCATGGTCCTCCGCTGGCACCACCCCCTTCCGTTGGTTCCACCGTCCTCCGTTGGTCTCACCGTTCTCCGTTGGCACCATGGTCGTCCGCGGGTGCCGTCGCCATTTTCCGACACTGCCGCCCTCTGCCGGCACGGCCGCCCTCCGTCGGCACTGCCGCCCTCTGCCGACACAAAGGCCCTCAGCGCGCAGTGCCGGAAATACATTTTTAGTAGGACGTGCATACCCTGGCAGGGTATTGCTGATCCCCAAATTTTGTCCTCATCGGCAGAGAACGGGAGTGCAACAGTGATGCAGGGACGTTTCTGATTGGCCAAGAGGATCGACAGCAGTGCATGTCGGGTCCCATCTTTACAGAATGTGCCCGTACGGCCCGCAAACGCACAATTGGCGCACTCGTTTTTCTGAGATTATCTGAGAATCTCGCAGAAAATCTCGATAACAAACTGCTCTGGGCTACTTTACCCCATGAGACGACCGAGAAAGGAAGAATATCTCAAGAAAACGGACAATCTCGATTCTTCGCGGACCTGTCCGTTGAAGAGCCAATGGCGCGTCGTAGATTCGCACTCAGCAGCTGTTTGCAGCTGTATCAGACCAATGGTTGGCCTGTGTTACAAAGCAGTCCCAGTCTTGGCCGATGAGGACAAAATTGGGGCATCAGCAATACATGTCCTTGTAAAGAGCCCGTCTGTTACCCATGTTGTTTCCACAGTCAACTGAAATGCTCCGAAATGTCCTCACGCTGCTCATGTTTCCAACTATTCTCAGTTGTACGACTCTTTTGGTCGTGGTTCTTCCTTCAACCCACTGCTGAGCAGGCCCTCTCCGCCTGCCACAATGCGTACACGCGCAGCGCATTATTCAGATGTCCACATGTCAGGCTGCGGGGGCAGGGCAGAAAGAGAATCCACTGCATACTGTAACAAGCGAAATAGACACTGAAGGTCGCGACGCAAGACGCTGACGCTGTTTCCTGCAGGAAGCATGCTCCCATTGCCTGATGCATGCGCGCACGGGCACTTTTTCACGAGGCACCAGCCCATTTTATACATGGAGGCAAGCGCGAGAAGAACAGGCTTAGATTGGCGGTGGGGTGCGCAGAGGCATCGAAACTGTATCTATCGGCTTGACGAGCGTATCATCAGCCCCAAAATGCGTTACCCGCCATGCCGGTTGACGGACAATATCTATGTCCCTCAGCGACAGCACCACGTTGGCAAGAACGATCGGTTGCCCATCACGCGAGTACAAAACCTTAAGACAATAAGGAGGAGGGAGAGAGAACGCAGGGCACTACCAATACCCATGCAACACCTCCACCACGGCTGCACTCGGCCCCTGCAAGAACAGTGTCTACCACTTGCGCCGTCACAATGATGCAAATAGAATACTTCCATCGCTGGGGGCCGCGCCTGCAGTGAGGACAATCGACGGAGCATCCCATGGAGCTCAAGCTGAGCCGCGTTGTCGGAAATCGACCGATGATTCCCCGGCCCCTGCCGCCGTGGCGGCCACACGACCGACAATCGCGCCGGGCCCCCCGTGTCCGATGATCTGCTGCCGTGTCGTATGCCATGGCCTAATCAGTGTCGCTCCGGAGAAACATGTAGGCCATGGTTGAACTCGACTTGTTCTCCCTGCGAGCGGCGTCGGCTACTACAGGGTGGGCCGGGGGCGGGCCGGGTGAGGACAGGGAGCAAGAAGTGGCGACGCCGACAGCGGTGACGACGACGGCCGCCCGCTCTCTACTGCTGCCTGTCACCCGCATCTAGTGGCGACACCCGCTGGTATCTGATTCTGGCGTAAAACATCAGTCGAGCCTCTTCACAATCGCCCTTCAGTGCTGCCAGTGCAGTATTTTTCTCTTCAATGAGTGCCACGACGAGCACGGCTCATCAATATGAGAAGTCGGTCATACTTTCTAGAAAGTTACTCACAGGACTGAAACTGTTGAAGGCTGGAGCGACCGCATGCTATAACTCTTGCTGGCCACCCAATCGAGCCGTGAAGTAGCTTGACAGGCTCAATCTGTTGTGAATGATATAAAAACGCTGCTGTCCTGCAGCAATACTGCTTTAACATAGCCCTACTTGCCGAAGATTGTTTGCAGACCTTCAACTCAAGATTCTCCTTCTCTTCCCTCTTGAGGTGCTTTTCTCAGTGCGTTCTGGCATTGTCACGATTGGTAGCTTCTGTTTTATCCTTGACAAGCACTGCAACAAAACGGACGACGTACTGGCCAGTAACATGGTGATATCCGTGTCTGTCTCTGATTGTGCATGGAGAGTACAACTGGAGTGACAAGCGATGCACCGAGATGTACAGCGAGCTGGTGATGTCGGTAGGGTATCCGAGATCGCTCATAGAGAGACTTCAACAGAGGCTATAAGCGAGGCACTAGGCAGACATCACACTGGTGAGACAAGAGTTGGTTTCCTGTGCTCGTGCACGAAGAGAGTGCGCCAGAGGCGACAGTGGCGCAAGACGACGGCACTTTTGCAACTACAAGGAGGACACTGTTTCTGAGAAAGATAAGGGAGTGAAGTCGCATGCCCCGTCGCTGTTTTCACGTACGACGGCGCCGCTTCTGCACTGCACGAGGTGGCTTTCCAGACCTGCATGGTCCTAAAATGGGATGAATATATTGTCTTTTCGTGCTGCGGCACAAAATCAATGCGAAGCTCCGGCATAATGAAGACAAACGGGGTGCCGATCGTCTCGACAGCCAAGAACACGCCGTCACATAGTTGTCAGTTCTTCATCTTGACAACCTTTGACCATGTAATGGCATGGTCAGCGTCCCTGTGTGCCCACAGCTGAGGAACATCTACACCGACAGTGCCTGCCGGCGGCGCGTTCGCGACGCCCTCACGCCCCATCTCGACAAGGTCCCCCATGGGGATAGAGCGCGCGTTGTCATTGACACCGGAAATTCTCTTTCGTCCTTGTGGTCTTGAAACTCTCTGCCAGCTGGCCCTGGGGAAGATGGGAACGGGTTGATGGCAGCTGCAGCAGGAGCAACTCACGAAAGAACGCCTCAGGGCTGGAGGATTGTCGCTCGCGAGGGGAAGCGGGCGCGTGCTCGGAATTTATTGTGGGTAACTGGCTGTGTCCAAGTCAGAGGCAGTGCCGGATGAGGCCGCTGGTCACCAGACGGGGGTCATATTCTGCTTCACAGCAGCCCGTGCGACCTGTTTCGCCGCGCAAAGACTTGCACTCTTCTTCCCTCTGAATTCTCTTCGACGTGGCGCGCCGTCACGCGCCGCGGGACGGCCGCGTCCCCCCCCCTGCCGACGGCATAGGATCTGTAGTGCTCGCAGCAGAGGCTTCCGGAGAAGTTATTTCAGAGAATGCAGCCACGTAGGGCGAACCCTCTGTTTCCTGCGGTGCTACTGGCAGCCCTGGACTCGTCCACGCAAGCCTCCATGAAAAGACATCAAGCATCAAAGAGCGCAGCACTGCAGCCCACTTAAAGAGTATTGACCACACGGCCTCGACAAAGGACAGACCCCAACTGCTTTCATGGAGAGAAAAACAGTCCGCTCTTCGGTTTTCATTCCACTCACGTCCACTGAGTCTCCGACAAAGAAGATTAATCCGTGATGACAGCTGTCATTCGACCGTCATCTTGACCAGAGCATTACTTTGGGCATTGACGCGTACGATACTCGCTCATCGACACCTGTCTGACGCTTCTCTAAGAGTGGCACAGCAGCTGCAGCTTCGACTACGGCTGGCCCCCAGTAGTGCCATTGTGCCCTCCATCGGCGCGGCGTTCCTGGCCTCTAGAACGTTTGGTGCAGCTGCGGCTTCATCTTCCTGCACCTGCTGACCTACGGGAAGACATTTGCTCTCCCCGTGAACTATGTTGACTGCCGGTCAATCTTCTCGCCGCCTAGCAGTTTTGAAACTGAGCCGCCATATGATTGGCCACCAGTTCTGGTCCCGCTGGAGAGTGTAGTGGACCGTTCTCTCAAAGCCGACGGGGTATAGCCACGTCGAAAAGCCCAGCACAAGATGCGCAGCGAAACACAGGCGAAACATCACCAACGCCGGGATCACGGGGCGCCAAGCGCACCAGAACGACGGCAGTAACGCAAACGCAACGCTGATTTATTCGAATACGCACGATGACCCCAAAGCATACACTCATATACCCTCAGAAACAAGACACAGGACGTGCACAATCCTGAACCCCGGGCGTCACCTCGGGCGGACCGGTGCCCAACGGGCCACGGTCTCAGGCCCGGGCCTCTAATGGCCCCTGCCCAGCATCCTCGATGACCCTTCGACTAGAAGAGGACCCCCGCCCGTCTCAGGTGGAAGCAGGAAAGTCACCAAGACTTCCTAGATCTCAGGATTTACCCAAAATCAGTACCTCGGGACTTATCCCAAGATTTTTCAATTTTCCCGGATAGAATTCCGGTGAGATTTTATCCCTGGTCGAGATCAGATCTCGGTCCGGCATACGCTCGGATAGCGGAACCTTCTGCAAGCTTCCCGGTACCTCCAAAGGGCCCGGATTCGGGAAGACACGTTTCTCCCTCGGCTGTGTCAGACCCCTCCAGATCGGGTGCTCATCACCTCGCGCCCCTCCAGAGGGGTCGTTTTGTGTGTGTCCCTCGGGCTCCCTGGACACCCGCCCAAGTGGGGGTGTCCACGCTACCCCCCTACGGGGGTGTTACGTGAGTGGTCACGACCCGTCCCCGGATCACGCCGGGGCCGCGTCACCCCTGACAGGGGGTTTCCCCCACAGAGAGGCAGCGTGTGATCCTCGGCAGGCGCGGCCGTTTCATCTTCCAAAAACCGATTGTGAAGAAACTGTTACGCTTCTTCTCGACAATCTCTTTACGGTCGCCGACCTTCGGCCAGTGACATTGGAGCGCTGTGCAGAAAGTGCAATCGAGTGTGCGAGGTTTGGGAACATGAGACAAATGCCAGAAACGGTGGTGTGATCTCGTGCGGCTCGCCCAGTCTGCCGGAAGGCCTCAAAACGAAGCTCTGCACCGTATCTTTTCGATATCGGTGTGCCAATGAAGGGCTTCCGACTGAAGAATGCGTACCATTTCTTACAGCAAAAAGGTTTGGGGGGTCTCTATCCTTCGTGTGAAAACTGCTTGTCCTTTGCGGTCGTAGCGGCGGAGTTCTGGTCTCTCCAAGAAAAGTGCGGTTCTCAGAGGACTAATAGAGTGAAACAGACTTGAGCTGAGGGAGCCGGTTGACGTTCAAGTGCTTCGCCAACGTGTGAGTGAGCGGCAGAACTGCGAACGGCATCTGTAGCGGGCACGATCAAAAAAACCGTACGTCACTTGTGGATAGGTTGCAGAGAGTTTCGAGGGGCAGAAAACAGCTTTAGAGCGGCCCACTACCCCCTTTGCCGTCGACAGTAGAGGGTTAGAAACCCATCCCGATACAATGCCGTCTACTTCCTGAATAAGGCACGTATCCCCCTACAACCTCCCACATGCACCATCCCTGCCGCGGGAGTTTCTAGATATTCATTTACATTTGCTTCTAACACACCCAGCTCAGCCAGTTGATCACAGAACTGCTGTCGCCTGTGTGCAAACGCTTGTTAGAGCGCGTCCCAGAAGATTAATTGGGTCCGAGGAAACCTCGCAGCAAATCACAGCAGTTCACAGCAGCTCACAACATCGATTTATATTATATGTGACCGCCCTTGTCTCCCACAGAACCATCCAGAAGCCCAGAGAATGAAACGTACATTGAATAATGGTCACAGCACAGTCACAGCACATTATGACATTCTGCGAAGCTTTTTGGATCCGAATTTTCTTCTGGGATGCGCTATCGAGTCTGTTGCGGCCGAGTAGTGGCGCGTCCGTGGAAGTAGGCCGGGCTCAGGCTTCAGCGTGGTGCGCAGCCAGCTGCAGCTGCGGCATCTACAATACATGTGCTGCAATACAGCGATGCACAGGTCGCGCGTCACAAGTCCAGCGGCAGCCTCAGGAGCTCCAGCCGGTGTCCACACCACTTGGACATTTCAGCAGCTTGCAATGTGGCGGGCCCCCGCGCGGACCTGTGAACGCACGAGAGATTCAGGCGCCTGCTGTGCCTGCCACTTGGCTGTACCATCGGTCATCTGTCCTATTGCGCAGTCGGTCGCTTCGGAGCAGCTGCAGGACACGAGCGTTTCGATGGAGGCTGCCTCGTCATCAGCGGCTGCCCACACCTCCACCATGTCTATGAATGTCGCCCTCGAACCGCAGCTGCACCAGCTGATAGTAAAGGACGGACGCTCAGCCGCAGAGCTTCGGCTGAGTCGCATCACGGCTACTGATGTGTCGCAGCCGCTGCAGCCGCTGCAGCGCTGTAGCCCTCTCCACGGCCGCGCCACGGCGCGTGTCACGCAAGATTACCAATTGCCTTCCGCCTCTGTCACTTTCTTGTTCGCGGACGGCGCCTCTGACGAAGCTGTCTCCCTCTGCAGGACTGCTGAAAACTACGGCCACGCTCTTAGCAGGTCGCGCCCAACGCTGAGCGCAAACTTCTGCTGTTTTTGTACATCTCGCCCCTTGTTCCTTCTCCTACCGCGTCAATAACGGTATGTGATGTCGCTGTAGTCTTTCTTTCGTCTGTGATACCGTTTGGGTGGTGAAAAAGAGGGACACTGGCCGGACATGACGACGATGAAACCGAGAACAGAACTCGCGTGCTGTCCACATTCACATGCATATCTTCTAACGCTATGGTGTTTTCTGCGCTCTCTCGGGGGTTTCGTCTGCCTGCCTGTGTTCTCTCTAGCTAGGCCAAAGAAGATGAGCTCTGAAGACAGCAGCCACAGCGGTTACAGCGACAGCAGCGGGAGTGACGCAAGTAGCGACTACAGAAGCGACGACGGCAGCGACTTTGTCATTGATGACGAGAACGACGAGGATGGGCCCGTGTCGACCGGCCGTGGACCTGATGCTGCAGCGGTAACACCTACTGCCGTCGCTGCGCGTCTACGCGCTGCGGGGCTGAAGCGGGATGCCGGCGGCCGTTTTTTTCGCAGCTACCACCGCTCTGGTGCACCGCGGAGAGCCCCGTTCCCCATCATTCAGGAGTGGCCGGATGTTAAGGCCACTGGAGTCGGGCGTTGTTGGCTAGTGCGCACTCCCTTGGGGTGCGGGGAGCGCAATGAGCCTACCTTCTCTCAGTCCCTCGTCTTCCGGGCCGCGCACCATCTTCCCCGCTGGGAGGTTTACGCTCGCATCGTGGCACGGTGGCATGTAAAGCTCCTTTACCCGACGCGTAAGGACGCTTAAAACTCAATCAAGGTCGTTTACAAGGCCACATGTGCTGGTGAAGGGGAGCCTTTTGACGCCTCGGCTCCATGGTCGTCTTGGAGTGGGCCGGGCAGATGCAGCCGTGTTTCTGACATCTTTTTGGCGTCGATGCTCCACAAAGCCGGTGTGGCTGTCAAGGCCTCAAGCAGGGATGAAGATGGACACGTATCCTTTTTGTCAAAGGTACCACTGTCCGCTGATCCATGGCACCAGAGATTGCGGCGGGCGGCCGTCCGACGCCACCGCCGAGGCGAAGCCCGCAGCGACGCGCGCACAACGAGCAAGCAGGCAGCTCTCAAGCTCCACGACGTCCTGCTCAGTATAGCCATGAGTCAAGTTGCTACAGCTCGCCGCTTGGCAGAGCTCACTCCGGGGGTAGACGGCCGTCGCGCAACATGGACGCGCATCAGATACGGCGTCGGTGCCTCGCGGTCCTGGCCGAAAAAGCACGAGGTGTCGGCCGCGCGCAAGGCGTTGCTGGACGACCCTGAGCACGCTCCGCACTCTCTTCTAACCGAGTCTGCCGGAAAAATCAACGTTTGGAAGTACGTGTCGGGGTCGGCCGTAGTTGGTGCCAGGCAGTACCAGAACGTTTCGAGCTCTGTGAGGCGGCTGCGGACGCCGTGGAGTAGCACGGTGGTACGTGACGCCGGTGGGCACGAAGCGCCGTCGGATATCCCCGATTTATCCCTGGACCAATTTATGGACGACGTTGCTCCGAGTGCAGCTGATGCGGGACGGGCGGCACGTTCTACGTCCGGTGGTCCCTCGTCGGACTCCGTGCACCTCTCTTACCTGCAGGCGCACAGCATCTCCATGCTGAAGACTCTCGAAGGGGGTGATCCCGTTGAGGTAGCCGCGCTACTGCTGGACGCGGCCTACTCCCTGCAACTTGCTTTGGAGCGAGGGCGCAAGAAGGACCTGACTACGCATGACGTGCTCTCAGCCCCTGATTCCAAGCTCACCCTCGGTGCAGACTGCGGGCCAATGCGTGGCCGGTCGGTATTGGCGGTCACGGTGGCGCTGTCGTCGTCCGTGTTTCGTGCCGAAAGGACCAACCTTGTTGGGCTCGCTTACGTGTTCGGATCGGAGAACTCCGTGTCAGCTGCCGTGTATCTCTATATTGCTGGGCTTTTTCGTCAAGCCATGAACGCGTCCCTGAATGTGGAGGCACGGCCTTTGACGGAAGCCGGGTCCAACGACGGGACGTCATCCAAACTAGTCAAGGATGCCCTTCCCATCCACGAGGTGCTCCAAGTTTTCTGTACGTTCTCTGAGTCTGCTTGGTGTGCTAGACGGACTACCGAAGTTTTGTGGTGTTGGTGACCTAGCGTTGGAACGCTGCTGTACTCTTTGACCATGTGTGCTGCATGGGATTCCATTCTGATGTGCCACTCATACCCCCTCTGCCGCATGTCCCCGACTCAGACACTCCCGCTGTCTACTTGTTCGCGTTGTTACCCCTCTTTTATCATCCCACGATACTTGTCCATGTCGCACGTCCTGACTCGCTGCGTCGGAAACAGTGAGATCACGCGATGTCTTTGGCGACGGGAGAGCTTGCCAAAGAGGTACATGTCACCCTCCTGTCACCGCGGCATGGTCGATGACCGCACCAGTGTCGTCATGAGTCGACAGTGGGAGACCTCTGTGTGGACTCTCGCAACATCCTGCATCCTGGACGCGGATGGCTACAGCTTGGTGGATGCGACGGTACGTGCGGTCTGCCAGCATTAACATCGTACCGTGGTTATCTCTCCCGACAACGTGTACATGCTGCTGCGTGTAAGGTGCTCTTCTCAAGCTTGAGCTTCCTCCGAGGGACATGTCAGTGCGGCGCCTCCGTTCTCCTTTTCCAAGCTAAAAGACGCCTTCTCCGTCTCGCGTCGCCTTTCGGGCGGTATTCGTGGCTACCCCTTCCTCCGCAGCTTTAAGGTCGAAATGCAAGTCCCTGTAATGTACTGCATTGGCAGCATTGCCAAGAAGGTCTTGAGCCTCCTCCTCGACGGCATTAGCACCAAGAGAAACGTCATCGGCCGCAACGATGTGTACGCGCTCACTCTGCGGAACACGACGGCGGATCTGTACTTTCGTCACTGGCGAGAGCTCGTGCCTGCCTCAATAGTCTGCGATGACGTGGTCGGCGGGCCGGTACACAAGTGCTGACGACTGCTTCTGCAGATGACGCAGCTTCTGAACGCCGCATGGCACACGGCGGAGACGGACAAGGACGGGGATGTCCGGGAGGGCGCCGCTGCCATTTTGGAGCTCACGGATAACATTATGGAGCCGTTGTACGAGGTATGCAAGCCCCTGGACGTGAGAACGGCCGACGTTGGCGTCCACACCGTTTACCTGAATGTGGCTGTTGCGCACTTGCGCGGCCACCTTGGACGTAACAGGACAGCGGTCGCGCATCTGCCAGACGAAAACGTTGAGGCGCACCTACGGGCTTCGTCTCGCTATCCCCACGCGCGGGCCAACAATGCTTCCAGCGTGCAGCTCTTTACTGACATGGCAGCCTTGCGCTTCGTGATTTTGAAATGTGGCGGTAGGGGCCGCAGCCACCCGTCGGGTCTCTTGTGTAAGGCGGAGATCATCTACTGCCCGTGCAAGGCCGATATTGCGGATAACTGTGACGTCGAGTACAAAGCAGCGCTCGGAATTGCTCTCAACGTCCCCCTCTTTCGCATGGTCGAGGACGAGAGAGGGCGCTGCACCGTAAATATTCCGCTGCCCACATTGGTGCACAAGAACGGACGCCTCGCCAGGACAAAGTCTAGGAACGTCGCCAAGCAAGCGAGCCCAAGTAGCACAAAGGAGGTGCTGCGGCGGGCGCTCAAGAAGGAGAAAGACACCATCATCATGTGCGTTTGCGGCGAGATGACGGGCGAGCTCCCTAACGAGGTCGCACAGGAGGCTACGAACGCCTTCCACAAGCGCAAGGAGTCGGCCACAATAAACGAGGCCAAGAACGTCGCGTCCATCTTTCGGGCCGAGGTGCACCATACGCAGCAAGATTTGAGCGCTGCGTCCAGGGCGGCAGGTGCCGGACAGACAGCGCGTGCGGTAACACCCATGCGCGCGGCGCGGGGCACGGCTGCATCCAAAAACGGATCCGTGTCCGCGCCGGATCCTGTTGGTATTGTGGCTGCCTTGTCGGGACTTGGTGCGACGGCGAGCTTGGCTGCTGCTCGTGGAGCGGACATGATGGACACGGACGTCGATTCGGAGATTTAACGGGGCGCCACGGTTGATGTCGATGACGGCTACGGGGACGACGACGACGGCGATGGGGGTTGCAGCGTCCGTGAGGAAGACTCGACGGAGGCGACGCGCCAGAACTTGCATGCGCTGTGGCTGTCAAAGCTGGACAGCTACATGCCACCTGCCGCCCTGACTGCCCTTTCTGACGCCGACGAAGACAGTGACACTGCACCTGCCGCGCGTAGCGGCTCCACCATTCCGGAGGAAGTGCAGGTGCTCGTCCGTGGCCACCTTTCGATGCTGCGGTTGTTCAGGCTGCGACAGTGCACGGAGCCGTTTGCTCAATGGATGGTCAAGTCCAAGACGGATGCTGAAGATGTACGGGAAGCCACCGACCGCATTACCCGTCGCCTGAAACGTTTATTGGAGGTGGAGTAGACTCCCTTGGGCGTTCATGCGGCGGGTGCCGTTGTTACACTTGTGTCCGTGTGTGAGTCTTCAGTGGTGCGTCACAAGGTTGCAGTTGAAGCGTACAAAAACGCCTCTGTGGCCCGATCAATAGCTCCAAGCCTGTCGTTGCCTCCCTTCTCGGCACCTCGTGCAGCAACTCCACCGCCATCGTGTGCCTCTACCCGGCCACGCGCGTGTGCCTTGTTCCACAGCGTGTTGATATGTTAGTCTTCGGCGTCTGCCTGCATGTATCTGTGCGTCGTTCCCGCCCAGGACCGTGACTGTGTTTGTTTTCTGTGGCCAAAGCGCCATCGTGCTGCCTACCTCATGCTGCTTCACCAATCTCGCGCCCTGCCACCGTGGTAGGTGCTCTTGTGCTGAGGCGGCATCACCAAAGTTCCTGAAGGCCTCCTAAACAAAACAACCAAGAACAAGGTATCGGCACTCCAGACGTAGAGTCTACGGAAGACGTACAATTGTGCTCCGTACGTGCAACCCACTTTTTTCGCCAAAATGCGCAGCTGAGCATGGATACTGCACACGATACGGGGCCACCTGCACCTTTGTTCGCATTCAAGTGAGACAGTTCGCATTGTCAATGCGCAACCAATTCAATAGGAGAATGCCAACGCTGCTGCGTTGAGCGCAGTTGTCAGCGTTTGGTTTGATCTACAAAACATGAACGGATCTCAACCTGATTCACTTGAACAGTGGAGCGTTCAGGTTGAGTCTAACAATGAGAAGAGCGTACTTGGTACACGTGGTACTCAATATGCCACGTTTCACAGTACTTAACGAGGTACTATGCACAAAAAGCAGAGTGCTGCACCTGATATTGCTGACCTCCAAAAAATGGCGGTTGCAGAGTGGTTGCAATCATTCAACAGCGTACGTGGACCAATGGAAAGGCTAGGAATCATCTGAGTTCCTTACAGCGTCTCCCCATGCAGCTC
>Ga0115030_1000917_pt1 | contig 12909 bp, 22 predicted proteins | sample SidtaG_4_FD_87174 | JGI IMG/M metagenome (GOLD analysis project Ga0115030, IMG submission 87174) | Marine algal microbial communities from Sidmouth, United Kingdom - Sidmouth_Male1 metaG | ecosystem: Host-associated > Algae > Red algae > Unclassified | place: Sidmouth, United Kingdom | collected... | reverse complement strand
GGGGGGGGGGGGTGCGGGGGGGGGGGGGGGGGGGGGGGGGGGGGGGGGGGGGGGGGGGGGGGGGGGGGGGGGGGGGGGGGGGGGGGGGGCGCCAGCATGGGCAGCGGCGGCGGCCTCGGCGGGGGTGGGGGGGAGAGATGCGCGAAATCGGGAAAAGGGAGAACCACGTCGAAGCAGGAAGACGGGCGTCGCGGCAGCCGCCAGCGCCAGAGGGCCCGGCGCAACGTTATTGGCCAACGTATCACACTGCAACAACATCCCTGCAGGCTGCGCACCCTCCGCGGCCGGCGAAACCGCCGCAGCTGACCGCAGAAATGCAACAAGTCCTAGTAAATCCGCTCGAGCCGATGTGGTTGCGTCGCCGGCGACGGCGACGACGACGGCGAGGACTGCCGTCGCCGGCCGCGCAGCAACCGCCCACGAAAAGACCACCCTGGTGCCCCCGACCCCCTCCCCCGCCAAGGGGAAGGGGGCGTCCCCGGCATTCGACGGTGGGAAAGACGATGCCGTCTCCTCCCTGCGTGTTGCAACAGGCGGGGGCTGCTGGAGCAGCCCTGTGCCACAGAAAACAGATTTCCTGTGGGACCCGATCCTCTCAGAGTATCCCGGGTGAATAATTGGAGCACGCCCTTCCCCCGGCATCGTTGCTATTTCTTTCGCCCCACCCCGCATTTGTCGAAGTCCGTCGTATGAAATATCCGCAGGACAAGACAGTACTGAGGGTTACCTGACTGGTACAAAATCTGAGAACATCACGGCACAAACGACCCTGAACATATCTGCAATCGACCTCTGAAGGCCATTCCTCGCCGGTTGACCGTCCCTGCAGATATTCAAGGCACCACCGCATGAGAAAGATGAAGAGAAGAGGTTGGAGCTCCAGACACATAAAGGAGCATGGGCAGGACACCCAGCTGTCAAAGATATTGCTTTCTCTTGAACACCCTGCTCACGTGCATCCGACTTCTTCTGAATAAAACGGGTGAAAAATGCCGGGCAAATACAGCACATGCAGCACATATGGCAGATCTGGAGGACAGTCTCCGACATTGCGAGCGGGATCACAGGCAGATATCTCCCAGAAACATCTGCCAAGCCTGCAAGACGTGCCGCGTGTGCTGCAGGATCGGCAGAGTTCGGGGCAATTCCAGCATGATTGGAAGGGAATCCCGGCACATTCTGCTTATTCTTTTGCACGATGCCTGCGACTCAGCACCTTTCAGCCGGTGGCGCCCGTCGACACGGTAGTGTAGTAGAGACACTGGAATTGTCCTTTTATGAACAACTGCATCGTATGAGTGCAGTGGTCATCCATCGAAATCGCCGTCTGAGCCAATCAATCAGCAATTGCACGTACGAAAAGAATGCTTGCACATGTACTTTCTACTAGAAATACCGCGGACCTGTGACGATCGTGAATCTCATTGCATTTTCAGCTGCAACAGTGGCGTCTCTGACGTGCTGCAACGATCTGTAACAGAAAAGTTGTTGACATGATTGGCACGTTTGCTAGAATCTCTGAGCGGAATGGGCATGACACACACATGAAGAACGTGCCTCGTCTGTGGTGTGTCCCCTCTGCACGGCACGTGGGACAGATCCGCGTCGAATGGAAGCAAGAAACGACAAGCATTGCCGAGGATGCCTGAGAATTCCCTGCAGCGTCGGCACCAAGTCATACTTGCGAAACGTATCTTGAAAGCGGACCCACGGCGCAGACGAGATATGCTGGCTCAGGCGTGCGCAGAGGAAAACGCTGGGATCTTCTCTTTGTCTGTATGGCTCGCACGCATCGCTCACAGGGCCATGTTAGAGGGGTGGGGCTGTCGGGGCAGGGCCGCCGCGCCTGTGGTAGGCCACCCGAGGCCCACGTGGAGGCAGGCCGTGGCGCGAAGGCGGCACGGGCCATTGACAGCGTTGTTTGAAGGGCGGATATCGGGCCAGTCGCTCCGCCACACCGATTGGAGCTCCCTGAAGTGTGTCTCAGTGGGTGATGGAGCTCGGACGGTCGCGCCGGGACGGCGGGGGTCGGGATCGGTGCCGTTTGGCGAGGGGTGGCCACCGAGCCACCGTGCGTCAGTGGCGGGGGCTCGCTCGAGCGCTGCCTCGGGGGGGTTGGTGGGGCGGCGTTTCGGAGCGCATCAGCGGTGGGGGTGTGTGTATGGATGGCTGTTGGGAGTGGTCTGCCAGACACGCCTCTTCGAGGACGGCACGGGCCGCCCACTATTCCCCACCGCCGTCATCACCCCCATCCCGCCACCGCCGACTGTTGTCCACCCGACACATCCGTGAGCACGACCGACACAATCACTCCTCCATCTCACTGACCGCGTGGGCTGCGCTCCGCTAGCATCCCGCTTGCTCGCCCCCCCCCTCTCCCCAATCCGACGCCGTCAACACACGCCCGTCTTTTTGTCCCCACATCCACCTCGTGCCCCACGGCGCATGGTTCGCCGTCCCCTTCTCCTTCACGGTCTCGCTGCGCACGCGCGCCGCTCGGCCCCCTCCCCACTTTCGCCCTTTCTCGCAAGACGCGTACTGCACTCCCCTGCCGGGCTCATGAACTGATACTCCCAGCCGCAAGGAGAAAGATCGCTGGTATGCACGGCCACGAGAAAGGGCTCTCTACAACTGCTGCTCTGTTGGCCGAGGACTACGGCGCGGACGTTTCTGCTGTTGTGCACTCGCATGTCAACGTGCTCATGGCTGTGCGCCTACAAGCTCCCACGTGGCGCATTTACCGACGACGTACGCTTCCTGGCTCCACTACCGGGCGCCGTGCCAGCAAGTGGCGCGCCTTTGCGGCCCGTGTGCGCAAGATTCTGCGGGACTACTTTGGTGTCGGCGGGCTGCCTCCCATGTACGATTATCGAGACTCTGAGAATCGGTTCCGTTCCCCCCGCGGCTGCTTTCGGCGTGTATATTTGGCTGTCAACGACGAGCTGTTCTTTCAACAACGCATTAATGCTACGGGAAAGCTCTAGGCCCGTCCATTTCAAAAGGCGGTGACAGCTTTTCGCGTCATTGCCGACAGAGAGGCGGCCCACGGAGCTGACGAGTACATGTGCCTGTCCCGGACGGTGATCGCCAAGTTGAACAACTTGCTGCTGGGTTTCATCGTCAAGCGATGGCGATCGACCTACCTACGACAACCTTACCAAGACAAGCTCAACACCATTATTGAGCGCATCAAAGATCACAGGATGCCTGGATGCATGGGCTCCCTCGACTGTTGCCACTAGGACTGGCAGCAGTGACCGACGGGGATGGCGGCGGCGTATCAAAGTTGCAAGGGCAAGACGTGCAGTGTCGTGGAAGCTGTCTGTGACAAGGACCTGTGGATGTGGCACCTATTTGTGGGGGCCCCTGGCAGTCTCAGCGACATGAACGTCATGCAGAACTCGCAACTGTACCTGGACGTCACTGGCGGCCATTTGCCGCCACGCGGCATGCCTGTCACTATCATTGAGCGCAAGCGCACGCTACCCTGCTACCTTTTCGACGGCATTTACCCGCGCTACGCTTTTCTGCTGTCGCCGCACTCAAATACTTCCACCGAGGAGCATACGACGTTCAAACGCCTCCAAGAGGCCATCCAGAATGACGTGGAGCGGGTGCTTGGCGCTTTTAGGAAGCGATTTCATGTTGCGCTGCACCCTGGGGGCTACCACTCTGTGTCGCAGCTTGTCACAACGTAAAAGGCCATTTGCATTCTGCACAACATGTGTCTGGATAGACGACGTATAAACCTTCTGAGTCGCCGTCGACGCGCGGCGGGGAGTGATGGTGTGATTAACTGTGGCATATGTGTTCATGCTGGCGGCGGTTCAAGTGGTGGTGAAGAACAGAGCGGTGGGACACCAGCTGGCGGCACTGTTTCCTTTGCGCCACCTGCACCTGGCGGCGGCGGTGCCGGTGGCGGCGGTTTTGCTTCCGCCGGTGCTCCTGCACCTGGCGGCGGCTTCGGCGGCGTTGCTTCGGCAACGGACAACATTGGTCCTCTGGGCAACGCTCCCCCTGCTCTGAATCCCGCCGCTCACCCGCCTGCCGCCGGCATGGCTGCCATTTTTGATGCCTGGGCTGAGATCACGAACGTACAGGCGAGCGAGCACCTGCGAGCCGACCTGACTGCGGGAATTGATCTTGACGGAGGCGAACTTCTGGCCTGGTATATTGGGTGACGTGATGTAGCGACCAATAGAGTAGACACCCAAAGACGTTTTCCCTTTGGGAAGGGTTTCCTGTTCCTACCCACCATTCGCACGACTGTGTACGCTACCAGAGGCCCCCGGCGCCGGCCCCGCTGCTGCGCAGCGCCGGCTGTGGCATGTCGTCGCGTCGGCGGCGGCGGCAACTCTCCGCGGGCGCAGTTGGTCGCTGTCGATGAGTGCGGCGCTTCTCTTTAGGGATGGAAGGGGATCCTGCATAGTGAAGGGGGGGCTCTGAGGCGCTTTGTGAGCGCCCGTGTGCGCCACTCTTCTACCGGCAGCAGATTGCGTCGGCGGCGGCGGGAGTCCGCAGCGCCCCGATGGGCACCACGGCCGGACGTTGCCCCGAGCAGCTGGCCGACGGGGGCGGAGGGGGCTCCCTGGGGTTTTGGCCGGTGTCGCGCCTGCCGCACCGCCGCGCCCGCCGCATGGCGGAGACGTTTCGTGGCCACGGCGGTCGCGGGCCCCGCGACGGCGTCCGCGCAGCGCTCACTGTCGAATCCCGACTGCAGGTCGCCCACTCAACCGCCACTACCGCCGTCGCCTCCGCCTCCGCATCCGCCGACGACGACGCCACCGCCGCTCACGCTGCCGCCGGCTCGGCCCCCGATGCCGCCGCCGAGGCTGCCGCTGCCGACGCCACCGCCGCAGCCGGTGCCGTGGCCGCCGCCACCGCGGCCGACGCCGCCGACGCCGCTACCGCCACCGCTGCGGCCGCCGCGTCCATCGCTGCTGCCGCAATAGCCAGCGCCGCTACGACCACCACAGCCGCTGCCGCAGGCGTAGCCGCCACCGCCGCTTTCACCGCCGACGAAGCTACGGGAGCCGCTGCAGCAGCCGCCGTGGCCACCTCTGCAGCCTTCACGGCCATGGCCGCTACAAACACGACAGCCGCCGCCAGAACTCAGCCGCCGCCACCGCCACCGCAGCCGACGACGACGCTGCGGCTACCGTCGCAGCCGCTGCCGCTGCCGCCGCCACCACCACCGCCACCGCTGCCGCCGCCGCCGCCACCAGTGCCGCCGCCGCGGCCGCCGCTGCCGCCGCCATGCACAGTTTCGCTACCGCCGCCACAGCCGCCGCCTCAGGTGCAGCCGCCGCCGTCTGTACCGCCGCCGACGACGCCACTGCGGCTACCGCCGCAGCCGCCACCACTGCCGCTGACACAGCCACCGCTGCCGCCGCCGCCGGCACCAGTGCCGCCGCCGCCGCCACAGCTGCCGATGCTGCGGCCGCCGCCGCTGCTGCCGCCTGAGCGGCCGCCGCAGGTGCCTCCTGACGGCCAACTGAGAGTCGTCTGTGGCGGAAGGAGGCTATGTGATTGCCGGAGCAGCCGACGGGGGGCCAACCGAGAGTCGGTGGCGGCGGCGCGGGCCCGTCCGATATTCGGCGGCGACGGCGGGGAGCGCACAGGAGGCGACGACGGTGCAGTCAGGCAACTGCAACGGGCCTGCAGCCGCCGAGGGCCCCGCCGTCGACGCCACCGCGGCTGCCGCCGTCACCGCAACCGCGGCCGCCGCCGCGGCCACCGCTGCCGACGCCGCCTCCGCCGCCGGCGCCGCCGTCTTGGCCACCGCTGCCGACGCCGACGATGCCGCCGCCACCTCCTCTGCCGCGGCCGCCACCACCGCTGCCGCCGCCCCCGCCACAGCTGCCGATGCTGCGGCCGCCGCCGCTGCTGACGCCTGAGCGGCCGCCGCCGGTGCCTGCTGACGGCCAACTGAGAGTCGATTGCGGCGGCGGGGGGCGCACCAAGATTCCGAGGCGGCGGGGTGGGGCCAAACGAGAGTCGACGGCGGCGGCGCCGGCCCAACCGAGAGTCGGAATTGGCGGCAGGGAGCGCGACGGAGGCGATGACGCTGGAGGCAGGCCGCTGCAGCCGGCCGGCAGACGCCGCCGGTGCCGCCGACGACGCCGCCACGGATGCCGCCGCCGCCGCCACTGCTGCCGCTGCTGCCGCCGCTGCTGCCGCCGCCGCCGCCACTGCTGCCGCCGCCGCCGTCACCGCTGTCACCGCCGCCGGCACTGTTGCCGCCGCCGCGGCCACCACTGCCGCCGCCGCAGCCACAGCCGCTACTGCCGCCACAGCTGCGGCCGCAGGTGCAGCCGCCGTCGTCGCCCCTCATGGCGACGTTGATCTCCACTGACGCCTCCCACTGCGCTTTGGCGGTGTCGAGGCTGGCGGCGAGCGCACGTGCGGAGGTGCGCGGGTAGGCGGCGGCTGCGCCGCGGCGGCCACCTGGGGGGAACTTACGGGCGCGGCCGAGGAGCGACACCCGGCGACCGTTGCACGGGGGCTGCCAGCGGGCGCCTCACGAGGGGGTGGGGGGGGAGGCTTGCGGGCAGCATAGCGGGGAACAGGGCGGCCTGCTGTGAAAGCCGCACGATGGTGGCGCGGACGAGCTTCGCAAGATCTTGCTCGACACAACGATGATTGCAATCTTTCGTAGACACTGTTCTGCTGTCATCGCTCGCCTTGAAAGTCAGGCGCAAAGTGTTGCTTGCCAAACGGGCCCTGACGACGATGCAGTCCAATCACGTGGGTTCATTCAGAGCAGGTTCGCATGTCACGAAGCAAAAATATCATGTGATCCCTCACGTGACCACAAGAACCAATGAAAATGCTGGCTCCTAACATACTATGCAAGACTTTGTGCTGCGTCCTTGATGAATGAAGAATGTAAGTGATCCCATTGGTTCTCATAGCGCCCGATCAATGATGTCCCACAGTTTTGGGACACCAGCATACCACGTAATCCCGTGCATAACATGAAGAACGAATCAGAACACTTTTATCGACAATAAAACGCAAGACTTTCCCCCTCGTCATTCTGCGATGAACATGTCGGACCATCTGACTGGTTTTCGTGGCGCTGTGTCATTGCTCACAGTAGGCGATGGACAGATTATTACGCGATTCCGATCGCATGCATATCAAGAACCAATCAGAGCACTTGCATCTATCTTGCACTGTACTCCTGTGTACCGCGTCGTTAGCGACTAGCATTTCCATGGACCCCATTGGCTGTCGTGACGCAGTCCAGAAGACGCGTTCGATTAGATGGATGCGACTGAGATCCACGGCGGCGACCGCGGGACGTGGCGGGAACTCGGTGGAGGCCGTTTTCCACTCGAAGATCGCCCGGGGGTGAGGGCGTCAGCTGGGCGATCTGGGGTCAGCGATCCCGCAATGACTGGTGCGGCAGCGACCACGGGAGACGGGTGGAGCGGACTTTGGATAAGCACTCTTTTCTCTGGCAATAACTTCCGCACTATGATGGACTCTAACTCACTAGGATGGGGTCAAGTATACATTTCCACGCTTCAACGGAGTCATAGAGACGGCGGATTCGGATGCCTCTGCGAATCTAGTACACAGGAGACGGACTTTCCCGGCATATTCATGCACTATTAGACGCGGAGGGTTTTCTCGTCCTGCTTGGATGGTCTCTGTCAGGCTGTGGCCGTGCATGCCACCCACGGTGCACAGTGCACGCCAACTCCCAGAATATAGAGGAGTCCATCCCAGCTGTCCCTTGTTGGCGACGTTCCGCAGTAAAGTCCCTTGTGCCCGCCCCCCTCAACCCCGCCCAGCCAAACTCTAAAAGCGGTACGGCCTGTACCCTCCGCGCCGACAGTGCTCTGGGATCGAGCTGCCCCTACCGCTCACCCCTGTGCAGCCCTCCCCCCCCCTTCCGCCTCTGTCCTCATCACCTCTGGCGGCCACTTCACCTCCCCCCCGACAGATCAGTCGCCGATCAAGCAGACGGCGCGGCGCTCCACTGGCGTAAAGGCCCCGCCTTCTCTGGCCAAGGCTGCCGCCAGGCGAGTGCCCAAGGCCAAGGGCGCTGGAAGGGCTGCAGTCAAGCGCCGCTACCGGCCTGGAACGGTCGCCCTGCGGGACATCCGCAAGTTCCAGCGCTCGGGAGAGCTGCTCATCAGCAACTTCCCCTGTCAGCGTTTTGTGCGAGAAACCGCAAAAGCGTACACCAACGTACCGCGCATTCAAGCGTCGGCTGTGCTGGCCCTACAGGAGGCGGTGGAGGCCTACCTTGTGGGCCTCCTCCAGGCCGCACAACTGTGTTCGATTCACGACAAGTGCGTCACTGTGATGGAAAAGGACATCCAGCTTGCTGCCCGCATCCGTGGAGAGCGCGCGCAGCTCTGTTACATGGGGATGTGCTTGCGTTGGGTTCATCATATTCGTTAACTTCCTTGGGGGACGGTGCGCTAAAGTGGGATGAAGAAGACGTAGGAGGTGGGTCATAGGCGCAAAAGAAAAAGAAAAACAAACGTCAAGCGACGCCGCGGCTCCAGCACCCGCGTCGCCGCGACCGCGTGGCGGCGCCAACCCAGAGCGCGCCAGTAGAGCAGCCATGCCGCCGCAGCCGTGAAGCACGACCACGCTTAGGGAGGGCAGCGACGGCGGCCGCGGCGCCGCCGCCGCCAACAAACAGTTGGCCGCCGACGCCTCCGCCGAAGTTTCCGCCACCGACGTCGCCATTACTAGGGCCACCGCCGCCGCTGACACCGCCGCTACCGCTCTGGCCACCGCCGCACGCTGCGAGAAGCACCACCAGCAGAGAAGGAAACGGTGGCGGCCGCGGCGGCCGCGCAGCCGATAAACCGATGGCCACCGCCGCCACCGCCGCCAACGCCGCCGTCGCCGCCGCTGCCAGCACCGCCTCCACCGCCGCCACCGCCACTGCCGCCGTAGCCGCTGCCACCGCCGCGCGCTCCGAACAGAACCGCCCGCAGAGACCGCCGCGGCGGCGTCCGCGGCGAACGAGCGGCCGAAAATCCGTTGGCCGCGCACTCCTCAGCCGCATTTACGGCCGCTAACGCCGCCAGCACTGCCACGGCGCCGAAGCGTCCGCCCCCTTCAGCACCTCCCGAAGGGACGGAAGCACTGGCGCCCGCGGCGGCGCCGAGGCCGACGAACCGTTGGCCATTGCCGCCTACGCCGCCGCCGCCGCCATCGCCGCGCCCTTCCGTCCCAGTTGAACGGAGTCGCGGCGCTGCCCTGAGGCAGCCGGCAGCTATCGACTTTCATATCTCAAGACATACTGAAAAAGTATTTCTTCGAAAGGACTGATATTGAACATCGTCATTCTGTGCCACGTCGCCACGCTTGAAATGCGTTGAGCTACGAAACACGGAGAGCAGGACATGAACATATGCTTGCGCCACAAACATTGCACCCGCGAGACGGTCGTCTTAGGGTCGCTATACGGTCAACCATGAGAGCGGTCATTTGAAAATATCCACAGGCACTGAATTCCACAAAGCTATCACAAGACAATTGTTTTTTTTATGGTCACACATTAATGCTGCTGGCAATTAACATTTGATGAGTTGTATTCGGCGCTCGCCAGTTGCATTGCGCTCGGCTCGGGCGCGAGGTTCGGGGCAGTGCGCAAGTGCGGATGGGCGGCCGGCGCGGCGGGGACAGAGCCGTGTCCAGGCCGGCCCGCGACGCACCGGTGGCAGCGGTGGCGTCGGTCGCCGTCCGCAGCGTCGCCCGTCAACATTCCGGGCAGCTCCGCTCGCCCGCGGCTGCCACTGCGCGCCCGCTGCACTCCGCAGTCGCCCCCGCGCTGGCGGCGCACTCTTGCCGATTTGTGCCTGGTGTGCCCGGCCGCCCCCGAGCTGGCGCCGCGTTCCCCTGGCCCTCGCCTGCCGCTTTTCGCCTAGTGTGCTTTGCCGCCCCCGCGCTGGCGCCGCGCGCTTTTTTCCCGCTCCTTCCGTTTTACGCCTGGTGTGCTCCGCGGTCGCCTCCACGCTGACGCCGCGCTCCCTCCGCGTGCGGCTGCTGACTTGCGCATGGTGCGTTGCCACCGCGCTGGCGCCGTGCCGCCCTTACCCGCGAGATTGGCGGTGCCAACTGCCAGGATTTGGCGACGCTGCCGACAAGGCGGGGCGTATGGGGCAGGCGGGGGCGAGCGAGGGCAGGGGGGGCTGGCGTTGGACTCTGTGACACGCAAGGCTTTGGGCTGCTGGGTACGCGCCAGTAAAAGCCGCGACGCCGCAAGACTGCGTGTGGTCCGTCGCTGGTTTCTTCCCACAGGCAGAGGTAGACTGTGTGCATCTACAAAGACATCCGTGTAGGTAATGAAAAAAAACCGAAGACGGAAAAAAACTTTACTTTTCGTTGTCATCGAGCCGCTCCTACATGTCACAAAGCACAAAGCAGTACACAGTCACTACGCTACTCAGTATCCTGTGAGGTGGTCGTTTTCGTATCGGAGTCGGTGCTGTGGTCGAGGCCGCGGGTTGTATCCAGCTGCTCGTTCAGAGCCGCAAAAGCAGCCGGCTGCTTTGCGGCTTGCGACTTGCGGCCATGCTGGTTGTATCCCCCCACGTTGCCGCGCGCCGCCAGCGCCGTCGGCGACGCCGTCTCCGTCTCCAGAGCCGCTGTAGCAGCAGTGTCGGCTGCCACAGGCTCCGCCGGCGGGTCCTCCCCCGGCGGCGTGTTAGCTCCGGCGGCAGAGCGGGCCGCCGGCGGCGCCGACGACGACGCATCAGCCGCCAGAGGAGTGACGTCCATATCGGCCACGCCGTCGTCCCTTTCCACAACATTTATATCCTAAACAGCACTGCTTGTCGGAGGCACCGTCGTGAGAGCCGGTGCAGGGGCCGCCGCCAGTCCGGCGCTTTGCAACATCTTTCGCAACACAGCTTGCCGGTACTTTTCCGCCTCGGGCATGTGACGCCTTGCGGTAGAGTCGAAGAAACAAAGCGCAATGCGCTCTTTCTGAGAAACAATCAGCTTGTCCACCGCCGCCGCGCTCTCCTTGACTTGCTTTTCCATACTGGCGTCTTCCGACCGCATCAGCTTGGCGGTCTTGATGCCGCCCGGTCTGAGCTGGTACCCCTTGTTGCGCGTGGTTCGGCTGCTCGTGCTGACTCTCTCGCCTTCCCCGTCGAAAGAGTCTTCCAGGTCCACGATCGCGTCTTCCGCCGTGTTGGTTGCGCCATTGACCTTGTCGGATGTGCGCAAGACCGGCCCGCACCCCACCCACTTGCAGCGCGCCATGTGTTCTTTGCGTTTGGCAGCCTTGCCCTTGCGCTTGTCCTTCTCCTGGTCGTTGCGGATGGACTTTTAGATGTCCAGCGAGCAGTACCGCGCCACAGCACCGCTCATGATGTCCTCCTCGGTCAGGTTCCCGGTAGTTTGCATCTTTTTGACCGCCAAGTAGTGAGAGGTAAAGACGCTCACCCCCATGGGGATCTTCTTGAACTGCTTCTCCAACGCGCTCACGCTGCGATTGACACGCAGATTCCCCTTCTTGGTCATCACGTCCGTCCCCTTCTGGTGCACAGCCGCCCACAGCTGGTTCTTGGAGCGGCTTGTGAAAGTCACAGGGTCTTCGCTCATCTCCAGGTAGGCCCTACAAAGCGGCACGCGGTCGTCGTCCGTCCATTTCAGGCTGGAGCCCATGTACTTGGGCAGGTTGTAGGTCACTGCTGGAGCGGCGGCAATAGGTGAATAGGGGCTTGGTGGGGAGGCTGTAACGGAGCGGGCACCAGCACAAACGTCGAGGAGGGCGGGGCTTGGTCCCAGCCTACCACGTACAGAGGCTGGCAAGCTGCCTCCTGCGGCGACGGCTGCGCCTTCGGCTGCGGGGCTGGGTGGCTGCCGATCCGGTACAGGGTTTGGCGCCCTGGCTCGCGCGGCGTCGGCTGCGGCGAGGGCTGCGGCGGGGCGGACAATAACATCAACGGCGACGACGTGCTCTGAGGCTGCGCGGTCGTCAGCGCCCACTGGTACGCTTTCCGGCCGTTTGTATTGCCGGGTGAGTCGCCTCTCCAGAGCACCGAAGGGTGAAACTGCGGGTGGGACGGTGGCCCCCACGAGGAGGACCAGTTGCGGGAGGGGTCGTACCCGCTAGCTGGCCACGGAGCACGCGCGCTTGCGCACCCGTGCGTCCACGAGGACAGGGGTGGCGGCGGCTACGGGCCGTACCAGTGCCGTTGGTCGTCGACCGGTGGCCCCTGCGGCCAGCACCTTGAGTCGTCAGACGGGCCGGCCGGTCGTCGCGGGGGACTTCAGCGAGAAGATCTGCGTGGGGGGGGCGCCGGTCGTCGTGGGGGGCCCCTCCGCGGCGGGCCACCTGAGGGGCTCACTGGTCGTCGCTGCGGGCTCCACCACGGGGAAGGGGGGGCTTTTAGAGGGCCCGCCGGGCGTCGAAGGAGGCTACGTCAAGCGGTCCCGCGTGGCGGGCCCGTTGGTCGACGAGGTGGGCACCACCGACGGGGGTAGTCGTCGCCGGCTCGAGGGTGATGACCGCCGTCGTCGTCGACACGTCGGCGCACACGTCGGTCGCCAGGATCGGCGTGGTCGGCGTCAGATCCGATGTGGCGGGGGTGAGGATGGCAGGGAAGCCGATGTGGTGCCGGAGGGCTGCCGCCGTCCATGAACGGCTGGCCGAAATCACGGCCCACAGGAGGGGGGCCGGAGAGATGACGGGGTGGGGTGGGCCCAAAAGCGCGGGGCGATGGGGGGGGGCGCCCGTCCATAGCGCCAACCTCCCTGGGTTCAGCACAGCTCGGGGACCGGGGGCGGGAAGGGCTGCAGAATGGAGCGCACCGTTGAGGAGTTGGGGGGGGGGGGGGGCCCGCGCGGCGGGCCGGGGGGTCACGCGCCCCCCGGGGGGGGCAGGGGGGGAAGGGGGGGGGGGAAGAGGCCCGTTCGGCGCGC
>Ga0115030_1000914_pt1 | contig 12935 bp, 10 predicted proteins | sample SidtaG_4_FD_87174 | JGI IMG/M metagenome (GOLD analysis project Ga0115030, IMG submission 87174) | Marine algal microbial communities from Sidmouth, United Kingdom - Sidmouth_Male1 metaG | ecosystem: Host-associated > Algae > Red algae > Unclassified | place: Sidmouth, United Kingdom | collected... | reverse complement strand
GCGGCGGGCGGCCGACCGCCGCCGCGGCGGCGCGGGCGCACCCGCGCGCGCACAGAGTGGGGCGGGGGGGCGGCGCGGGGGGGGGTGCCGCCGCCGCCCCCCCCGTCGGGGGCGGGCGCCCGCGTGGCAGCGACCGGGCGGGGCGGTCAAGGGCGGCACCGCCGCCGCCCGCCGTCGGTGCTGGCCGACGGTCCCGCCCGTGGCGGCGGGGGGCCGGTGCCACCAGTTGGGCGGCGGGGCGGTGCCGTTGCGCTTTGCGCCGCGCCCGCGTCGCCCGCCGCCGGTGCGGGGGACGGCGGTGCGCGGCGCCGCCGCTGCGGTCGGTGGCGCCCCCGGCGGCGCGTGCGGGCACCGAGGAGGCGTCGTCCCGCCACCGCAGCCGCCGCCACCGTGCGGCGGCACCGGTGGCGGCGCCGGCGCCGGCGCCGCCGCCGGCGCCGCCGCCCCGCCGCCGCCGACTGCCCCGCCGTGCCCGGCGGCGGCGGGACTCGGGCGGGGGGGGCCAATGGCGGCGGCGGCGGCGGCAGACGCAGGGCTGTCGGGGCGGCCGCACGCGCCCGCGGGGGGCCCGTCACCCCCCCGCGCCGGCCGGGGTGCGGGGCCGCCCCCGCGGGCGCCCCGCCGTTGCCGCGCGCGCGCGCGGCGGGGCCGGCGGCGCGCCGCGGCCGCCGGCGGCCGCGCCGCCGCCACGCGCGTCGGGGCGCAGCGGCCGCGCGGCGGCCAAAGCGCACCGCGGCCCGTGCGGCCGCCGCGGCACGCGGGGAGGGGGCGGCCGCGACGCGGTGGTTGGGGGCGGCCAGTGGGGGGGGCGGGCGGCGCGGCGGCGCGACCGCTCGCCCCGCCGCGCCGTGGGCGCGCGGCGGCGCGGCCGCGCGCGCGGTGGCGGCGGCGGCGGCGGGCGCTCGGGGGGTCCGCGGCGGCGCGGCGGCGGCGGCGGCGGCGTGCGCGCGGGCGGGGACGGGGGGGGGCGCGCCATGGTCCGCTTGGTGGCGCCGCCGGGGAGGCGGGCACGCCCGTGGCGGGTGCCCCCCGTGGGGGCAGCGGGGCGCCCGCGGCCGCCCCCCGTCGCGCGTGTGGCCCCCCCCCGTGGCGGTGGCGTGGCGTGCGCGGCCGCCACCCCCCCCACCGCGCGGGGATCCACCCCGCCCGTCGGTCGGTTGGCCAAAAGTTTTTCCAGGCAGGCCCACCCCGCCCGGCCGCGCAGTGGTGCTTTTCGTGTGTTCACGCGCAAACGCGTTTTTCTTGTAAATAGCGCTGCAAAAAACTTGCGGACCCCTCTGGATGACCCCGGACAGGGCGATTCCGCCTGCAAAAACTTGCGCAGCGGAGAAGCGCAAGGTCCGGAATGTCGATTTCACACCACCCCAAGCGTCTCGCGGCGCTGAGCACAGCCATGCCAGTTCCCCAGTCCGGACGTTGCGCTTCTCCGCGGCGCAAGTTTTTGTCGGCGGAATCGCCCTGTCCGGGGTCATCCAGAGGGGTCCGCAAGTTTCTTACGGAGCTATTTACAAGAAAAATGCGTTTGCGCGTGAACACACGAAAAGCACCGCTGCGCCGTGGTCGGGTGCGCACGCAATCAAAAATAAGAAGAGAATACGGGGCCCCCCCCGGCGAGCACGGGGCAACGCGACGAGAAGAAGCAAACCTACCGAGGGCGAGGGAACCACGGTGGCCTCCCCCCCCCGCCCCCCCCCCTGCTTTCTACCGCCCTGCCGTCACGGGGTGACCGGCCTCCCCCGTGCGCGTCGCTTACGTTGAGTCCCACGACGGGAACATGTCGCGCAGCAGCGTCGGCACGGGCGGCGGCACCGCGCCCGCGTGGGTCGGCCGACGCCACGGCCCGCCGCCGCTGTTGCTGTCGTCGGTGCTCGACGGGGTCGTGGCGGGCACGGACGACGCGGCGGCCCGGCCAGTGGGCACCACGGGGGGGGAGGGCACCGGCGGCCCCCAATGCACGGCCGCCTCGTGGACGCCGCCGCCACGGTTGCGCCAGCCGCCGTCCAAGCCGCCGCCGCCGCCGCCGCCGCTCATGATGGCGCCGCCGACGCCGCCACCGCCGGGTGCCGCTGGGAGATCCACCGATCGCCGCTCGTGGCCGCCGCCGTCGCCGCCCGGGGGCGGCGCCAACGCCGGCGTGAACCAGGGCGGAGGCGGGTGCCCTTCCGGCGGGGCGCCGCCGCCCCCCACCACTTCCACGTCGACGCCCGCGTCGGCGCCCGTGTCGGCGCCCGCGTCGGCGCCCGCGCGGAAGCGGTGCCCCGCCCAAAAGGCCACCAGCCCCGACGCGACCACGGCCGCCACCCCACCGACCGCAATCGCCGCAATGGCGGCCGTCGAGAGGCTGCCGCCGCCACCCGACGGGCTTGCGGTGCCCCTCGCAGTCGCCCCCTCCGCAGTCCCGGGGCGGTCGGTCGGTGCCGGCGTGGGGCTCGCGGTCAGGTCCGCGCGGGGGGGTTTCTCCCCCCCGCCGCCCGTGGTCCCATTGGGCGCCGGCGTGGCCACCGCGAGTGTCTGCATCGTGTAGGCGCACATCAGCTGGCCGGGTGCGAGAACGATCATGTGCCTCAACCCCTGGTGGAGGTCAATGTCGAGTGCGCCCCAAGAGATCGCCTCGTCGCCCCACAGCACAAAGGTGTCCTCGGGCCACGCGGGGGATCCGTCGCACGCCCACGCGCCACGAATAAAGCCGGCGGAACTCGCCCAAGCGACCGCCCTCTGATGGGACGTGCGGAGGAGGCGGATGCCCCTGAGCAGCCCGAGCCCCTCCATGTAGCTCTCGGATTGACCCAAAATCGTCGTGACCGCCGTGATGGACCCCGACGGCTCGCAGGTGGCGTTCCCTTGACGGACGACCGACCCATGGAAGTGGTAGGCGCGCCGGCTTACGGGCGCGCCGTAGCCAAAGGTGAAGCTGGGCGGACAATAGTGAGATTCAAACGTGGCGAAAAAGCGGTAAGTGCCGGACAACTCGCCGGGGAGCACCCTCCGTGACGTCACGGGCGGGGACGTGCGCGGGGTCACGGGGAGGCGAGCATCGCCACCAGGGGTGTGCCGCTGCGTAGGGGAGGAAGGTGGGGTGGCGCTCGACAACGAGGCACCATCGAGACGATCCACAAAGGTTGCCAAGACGATGGATAGCAGCAGGGCTGGTACGCCCGCCAGGAAAGGCAACCACCGCAAGGAGGGCATGGCGGGATCGGCTCGGTGCGGGAACGTCGGAGCAAGAAAAGCGACGATGCCGCAAGGCTGTCGGGCGCGGCGCCAGCTTCACGCATGCAAGCGTGTGCGAGCTTGGAGAGAGCTTGTGCTCGCACTGTCCTGTCATGGAGGCGCAACCGCGCTGAAGCGCGGTCCGGTGCAGGTGTGGCCCGCAGCATGGGGCGGTCTAATTGTTACACGTCCGCGGTCGGAGCCCGACCTCGCCAAGGGAGAGCTTGGAACAGAAACATCGTCAGCTTTAACTCAGATTCCCCACGATTCCCCAATGAGGCAACCATTGCGCCAACGAGCCAACGATTTGCGTCTTCGTTGGGCTTCGTTGGGCCCCCAGCGAAGCCCAAAGGAGCCCCTAACGGAGGCCGGTTTCGCTGGGCTCTGGTACACCAGTCTCTCGTGAGTAGACAGTGATGAGCCGCGGCAGGACTCTGGTAAGTATAAAAGAATTTTCTCAAAGTCGATAACAGCGACGTTAAGTACCAAAGACGAGGTAGTGGTCGATCAAACTGCGTGTAGTGCCCTAGACCATTTCGCGAGGGATACACAACGTGAAGCGCAGCAACAGACGCCGTCGCTGTGTGAACGGATTTTCGATTGCTCCATCTTCGCACGAGTCACCATATGCGGAGGCCCTTTGTATACGGCGCACGTGTCGGCGGGGTGCCGACCACGCATGGGTTGACGGCGGGCCGCATGGCGCGCCGCCGCGCGCGCCGCGCCCAACATCGTTGGGCAAGTTGCTCTACGTGGCGGTGCGGTGCCGAGAGCCGAATTGAATGTGGGAGCGCTTACGGTTAACATCCTTGCGCACGTCGTGGCCCGATGCGGCGCGGTGGCGACAGCGGACGTGGCTGCCGGCGCCGACCGTGCAAGGGTTGGCGGCGGGCTTGTCGGTGCAGCACGCAGCGGCCGTAAGCGCATCTGTGTATCCTGAGCTGATAATCTTCTAGTGTGTCACGGTGCATGGCGACGTGGTGGCCACGGCGGCGGTGTGCGCGGGGGCGATGGGGGACGGCGGTGCAGCGCTGCGCGCCGCCGTGCCCGCGACGCTCGACTTTCTCGCGCGCGTCGCTCTGCGCGGCGGCGCGTTGGCAACGGCAGCGGTTCGTTCTTGGACTTCGGTGCTGGCCGTGGCCGCTATGCACGCCGCCGCGCATACATCGTCGCGCGCGTCAAGGTGCCAGGTTCGGAAGTCGCGCGCGGGCCGGCCGGCATCTGCACAAACATAAGCGATCATCTCTAGTGCTGGTGCATAGGGTGCATCATGGAATGCGTGGAAGTGGCCATACTGGGGCGTAGATGTCATACACAGAGCGGTACACCCGCCAGCCCAGTTCTACAACTATTTTAACCACAGTGATATTGTTGACCACTGCCTCTTTTCTTTGGCATTCACACCAAGGACTTTTTTAGTTGCTCACAGAACGTGGAAGGCCGACTAAGGACGTGCCCGCCAATGAGACACCTTCTAGGCAAACTGAAGAAGCATTTTCCAAGGCGTGTCGCTCTGGCAACGATGTCCCGTGTTGTCAGTCGATGGCAAACCTCAGTCCGCTATGTGAGAGTTGGGGGGTGCGCTGTACCGGTCGACAGTGTCCGCCGTCAGGCGGGCGCGAGGCCGGGCGCAAGGACCGACGCGAGGAGCGGTGCGCGAGGACCTCCGCGGGGCGCTGTCCGGGACTGCGCGGGCCGCGCGAGTTCGCGATGGACCGCACTGGTGGGCCCTAAGAGGAGTGCGGCTTGGCTGGGAATAGCCCGGCCAAGCCCAGCATCAAGACAATGATTGCTTCTCACACCTCACAACCCGTCCAGGTGTCATCCCTGCCGGCCTGATCCAACTCCCCGGAAAGTGCAAATTTGATGCAACATCTGCTCCTCTCAAGTGCAGTGCGAGTTGAGACACAGCATAATCAAATGCTAGTTGGTCAGTGGTCTGCGGCCCGTGTGGCCCAGAACGAATGTCCTTGCACAACAGTCACGAGAGAGCTCCCGTAGAGCCCAACGAAAGCCCAACACACCCCATCCTTTCTGGGATTCGTTGGGCCCCCCCCCCAAACGAGATGCCAAAGAGAATGGCGTTCGTTAGGAATTTATAAAACAGCTCACGATACTTCCTGCTGGGGCCTGGCACATCTTGCGCCGGCCCCTGTTGTGAGGAGTCAGTCGCAGCCACACCGCCTACGTCAGCGCGGGATCGTTGGTTATCTAAAAGCTGACGTAGCGAGTGGATAGCCGGCTGCGATGAGCGTCACCTCGCCTGGAATACAGCGGGGAGACTTGCGATGCCTGACGGCACCGCCGTTCGTGGCATCTGCAGCACCTCCTCAACTGAAGCCAACGGACTCATTTGTTTGTCAGCTGACTCCAATGATCGAGGCTAAGTAGTGCCGGACCGACTCCCGAACACTGGATAGAGGACCATGCCAGCCTTGCAACAGCCAAGGGCCAGTCCGGATTTCGAACAAGGAGGACATCTGTCTGTTGAGTTGACGGGGCAGTTTGCATCCGGCCCGGCACACAGAATCGCCTTGCGTGGGTATACATGTGATTGGTTAGGTATCGTTGAGAATCGACCAATGAAACTGTGACGCTCTGCTGTCAGAAACCATATCAAGATGATTTAAAGTCGCCGGTCCCCCCGGCGGTCCCCCGACCTAGAGCAGGCCCCCGACCTCGAATGAGAGTAGGTTATTGGCTCGCACCCCAAGCTCAATTTTTTTGCGCTCGTTGGTCTGACACTGGGGTGCGTCCACTCCAGCAGGGCCCTCAGGCCATGTTTTCACGGCGAGGGACGTGAACGTGATTCAGCACCAATAACGTCGTAAGTCCGCGGCGAAACACGTGATTCGGCACCGTCTGTCTTGACGCGCACATAAAAACACAGAGCCCGCAGTTTGGGATCAGAACAGGCATTTCGTGGGCGACACGTCACGCCTAGTTAAGGCTGCTCTTCTGGGTCCGAGCATTACATCGCCAGGATGAAAAGGCAAGCTGCAACGTGCTAAAATATGAGTGGTCAATACGAAATACCCATCTCAGAGAGGCCGTAAACGAAGAAACAGGGGACGTCCCCTGTTTCGGCCTCTACGACCCCTGTGAGGGGGGTGAGAACCCTACCAATTTCGGCCTGTGAGGGATCTTTGAGAGGGGTGCCTGACGATCCAGGATGAGCCGTGGGCGGTGACCTGATCCGACGGATCACGTCTTGCCCGCGCGTCATTGCGCCCGTCGTCCGCAGGCGATTCTAAATGCGCCCAGGCGGCCGTTGCCGTATTCCAGTGGTAGGACTATTCAGGCGAAGGAAGACGAAGACCGGACGTACTTTTTGTCGTGGGGCAGTTGCACGGGTCAGTGCACACGCCCAGTTAAGGTGTCTCCTCTGGGTTTGGCCATTATAGCAGTAGTAGAAAAACGTGGCGAATTCTGTACGGATCACGGGGTCGCGGCCGCGACCCCGTAATTTCGGGGTCTGTGCCACTGAGAGGGGTGCGACCCCGCGCGATTGGGAGTATCTGAGAGGGGTTCCTGCGCAAATGATTTCCCCGCGTGTCGTGCAGAGGTCGACGGCGTCGACACAGTGCAATGACCGCTGCTGCGAAGCGCCTGTCGATCATCTTCACGACTCATCGATTGCATCTGACCTGTACCGATTCTTCCACAGGTATGTCGCTTATTTGGGCGTCGGAGGCTTAACGCGTATCTCGTGCTCCATCCGAGCCTTGCATCCACTTTTGTCGCTTTAGTCGCATCCTCTTAAGGAAAGTGTCACATTCCCTGTACTTCGTCTGACTAGTCCAATCCACGCATCACTCTGTGTCGTGTATGAATCGTATCATATATGGTACGCACAGTCAATCCGTCGATCTGGTCCAACCACCTTGCAGGGGTTCACAAGGGGCACGAAAAGGTCGCTGCAATGGTACGTCAGACGAAGACTCACCTACAGCGTCTCGATGGAACCAGGTTGAAAGGCCCAGTACTTGGCATGTCCCAACATGACGCTGACAGCAATGCTCCTCTGAACGGCCGATGTGTCGTGTTTCCACGTTACGTGTCCCTGGTGCTTTGCAGTGTTTCTTCCCCTGACCTCACACGAGCCTTTCCCCAGGATATCTGTGCCTTTCGTTGCACCAACTGCACAGACGTATTTCTCAAACCTTGCGCAGGTTTGAGAATCTGGCGCGAGTCCGCCGCTAGCCTGGTCGGCCATGCCCTCTACACGGCGGTCAGCAGTCTTCCAGAAGTGCGATGGGAGGAGTCCGCGGGGAGGGACAGCCTTGGTGTGCCGCTGGGCAGGTTTGATCGCTGCTACTGTCGAGCATCGCGCGCTAAGCGTGCTAGCTCAGACGCCACTTCGCATCTGGGCTGCGGCGCACCCCCTGCGTCCGCTGCTCAGCGCTCGGACTCACAGAAGTCCCCTGAGCCCGACGACCAGTGGACTGCGGCGAATGCGCGGCCGAGTGCTGTGGCAAACTTCAATACCTCCGATCTGGGCTGCGGCGCGTGCCTGTCGGCGCAAGCACGTATCGAGCAGCTCAGAAGTGCTTTGGGCGGAGCGACAAGGTGGGCCCTTCGCGCGCAACGTGCGGCTGGTGATTTGCGCATTCGCCTCCTGACAGCATTGACGACCACTCCGTCGAGGTCGATTCCTCCACCTCCTTCGTGCCCCGAATTTCTAGAAGCGTTGCGCCGTTGTGCATTACGGAATGACCAGAATGGTCCTGCTTTGCAGGCCATTGCTGCAACAATTTTGCTGCCCGGTAGCCCTCCAGAACCTCGCTTGAAGTGGGCTAATGGAGTTGAGTGCGTGTACGTGCGTCAACGTGCTACAACTAAGCCGGTGGTTGGACGAAGCCAGCGCTATAAGCGCTTGGCTTCTGGGCTGAAATCGCTCATTAGAGCTGTTGGGGCAGACTCGCGCGACGCTGTGAGGGCCGGAGCGGTGACCGTTTCGACAGCAGATGTTCGCAGATTGCGGATTCGGCAGCTTTCTGAGCCATCCGCTACTTCTCTGTCCCCGGAGCAGCAGTTGGGACTGATCGCAGCTTACGGCATCAGCTTTACGGGGTTCAAAGGTATCCGCCGGGGGATTGGCGGCTTTCGACTCGGTCTCGCGAGTTTGCCCGTCCTGCGGGCCGCTCGGCAGCGCTTGGCTGGTCTTCCGGCCAAGAAAGTTGCTGTAATGGGGTCTGGGGCCCACCTGGTGAGCCTGACGGGCGCTGTCCAGGAGAAGCTGGACGCCCTGTGGGCCTCCGGTAGCTTCGTTGAGAAGCTTCTGCGGGATTCCCACCTAGTTCCAATCGCGCAGACGCACTCGTACGAGGTGCCCTCCATCGACGCTGGCAGCATCGCGGCGGCGTCCCCCCCCCAGACCGTCAAGGACATTCATGTGACGCTCGGGGTGGATAAGGGGGGCACGCCCGCCTCTGTCAAAATCGTGGCGGGGTTGGTCAACCAGCGCCGTCCGCATAGACTGCGCAACACCATTTTGGTGGGCGTCTGTCCCTCACATAGGGACGATTATGACGCTTTGTCGTCTATGCTGGGGGAGCATCTTGACCAGGTTGCTCAACTGGTGCGCGAAGGCGTCGTGGTGGGGGGCGAGTGGCGCGCCGTGCGTTTGCTCATGCCTGGGGACTACGAGGCGTTGTGCACCGTTCACGGGCATAAGGGCCAGAACGCGACCATGGCGTGCTTGAAGTGCTATTGCACAAGATCTCCAAGCAGGACGCAGGCGGCGCTCGACGGGATTTATGGGACAATGCAAGATGTTGACGCACCCGCCCCCGCGCACGCGCGCACATCCGCTCATCTCGTAAGCATGGCAGCTCGAGCGGGTGGGCCGGCGAATGACCAGTTGCAGGCCGCACTGCGGTCGATCGCGCGACCACCCCTGTTCTCGGTGGATCCTCGCCAGATCGTGCCCATTCCGTGGCACATCCTGCTCGGCATCACGCTCCGGTTATTGAGATTAGCCATCGAGCTGGTCATCTCCTGCCGTGGGCGCCCCGTTGGGTCCGCCTTTGCTTTTGAGGTTGCTGAGACGCTGAGGCGTGTGGTTCGCGGGCGGCCTGCTCCTTATCACGGGGGGGTATTCATTGGGCGGGACTGTCACGCGAATTGCTCAACGAAGCGACGTGATTTGCCGCGCCCTTCTCAGCCTCGTGGCTGAGTCCGACCACGTGGCCTACAAGCGGCGTGGGTCCTCTGGAGGGGAATCTCGAGGACCATGAACCGAGCTGCTGAAGTTCATGCATCTGGAGCACGTGAGTTTCGTGCCAACGCACAGCTCTTCGCTCGTCATCTGAAGCGCAGCTTTCCATGGGTCAACATTTCGCCGAAGCTGCACATCTTGATGTACCACGCGCCCGACTTTTTGGACTTGTTCGGTAGCATCGGCCTCTACGGGGAGCAGTCAATTGAGGCGTGGCACGGCTTTTTCACGCAGAACGCCGCGAAGTACGCGGCTGAGACGGAGGTGGGGGCGTGCGCAAACTTCGTACGCGCACTGGCGGTGGCGCGGGAGGCAAGCGACGCCAATTTTTCGACTGACGCTAGAACGCCTGCGGCAGAGGGAGAGAGGACGGCGAAGAAGGCCGGAGATCGGCGAAGAAGGGAGAACAAGGGCGGACCTGTGGAGTGTGAGTCGACGAGGGAGAAGGCGATTCAAGATGGGCGAAAGTGGGCTCAGAACGTGTTTGAGGAGGGTGGCCGTACGGTCGAAGTGTTTTTGGCTCGTCTGGCTGCTAGAGTTGATAGATGAGAATGTTTGCCTGCCACAAGATTGTCTTACTTTCTCATGGTACCCGCTGACCACCGTTTTCGGAGTCGGACGGTTCGACGAGCAACAGTTTTGACGCGATACCAATGCATTCTCAGCCCTCAGCCCAGTCGTTGGCGCGTCTTCCCGTGCAGCAGCGCACGTCCGCCCACGCCACCTGTTCCCTGACACCCGTGGGGACCATTCAGGAGCGCTCGGCGAGGCGACCATCTGAATGAGCAAAATGGAATGCCACACCGACAGGGCGTTTGATGGTCGATGACGTCTCGAGACCCGTGTCGCACGGCCAGCCGCCGCAATGGGCGCCGAACGGCACCCTCTTATGAACGCGATCTGTGCGAGTGGAGCCGCACTGGCCATTCGCGCCCCCAATGCGAGCGATGCATCGAGGGCATTTTAGCTGTGTGATGACTTAATTCGAGTCATCTTCGGGCCACGTTTGGAGACAACCCCCCACCATGGGCTCTGTGAGTGGCCTCTTCTTAGTATTTGAAAAGCTCCCTCTGAGAAATCTGCCAAGTGTTGACACAGATGCTTGCAGCCAATGGGAGCGACAACTTCGTAGGAGGAGCCAACGAGACGCTAGAATTGGTGCCGAAACCCAGATGAGACGAAACACCCCCAATTAACCGGGCGTGTGCATGGTCAGGGCAGAGGGGGGGGCGGGAGTGGGGGGGAGGGGGGGGGCGTGTTCGTCCCGATCACACGAAGGGAACGACGATCATCCTCCCCCCCTGTCCATCGATGTGCTCTGTTGGTCACCCCTGTGTCATCCCCGCTTTTATTCTTTCGTTCTTATTTTTTTGCGAAAACAGGGCAGCCATAGCAGACAATGTCGACGCGTTCCGCGGTACAGTGTGTCAATGGTATGCAGAGCCCGAACATCCGGTCGAAATGCAGATCCGACCACATCTCGGGCTCGGGAAGTACCGTGTACTCAGAAGCAGGTTTCATCCAGCTACCTTTGGTGTGGGAAGAATGGATGCTTGTGCGGGAACTATGCCTGCAAGCTAATACATAGAGCAAGAAAAAAAGCCAAAGAACACGTCAAGCAGACAAGCAGAGCCAGAGTAATGCTCGATTGTCTCCAGACTGCCCGACACCCGCATGAGCAATCAGGGTTGGGGGGGTCTTCCAGCGTTATGGAACGCTTCGAGCAGGTCCCTCTACATTTTTCCGCCCAAGTGAGACGCGAAGAGACACATTCTGAAGTCCGTTCATGAATCGGACCACTTCCTGCGAGATGTCGACCTCATGTATGCGGATGACACTCCCTCAACCTATCTTTTTTCTGGTCAACAGGCGTGCTCTCCGAGGAGGCGAAGATTACTATACGACGGCACACCGCGCAAGAAAATGAGCCACAGAGTGCTTCAAGAGCATGACTACTGTCGGAGGTGTGGCTGTTGTTGACCTTCTGCAGTGTGCATCGCTTCCGCGTCTGTCGGAGCAGGTTTGACGCCACCTCGTTGCATGTCAATTTTCTCGAAAGGAGCTTGAAATTAGAGCATCCGCACGGTCCCCTCAAGGCCAATGAGAGAGGATGACATTTTCCTCGTTGTAATCCGCTTGAAGATTTTGGTGCGGGATCTGACATCTCCCCTTGTGACCAATGAGCAGTCGTATTTGACGGAGGAGCCAATCCAGGGCCGCCGTTCGATTGAAAAGCCAGAAGAGCAGGAAAACCGGGTCTTAACTAGGTGTGACGTCTGCACCGCACAGGCCCCACGCCCCTTGAGTACCAGCACAGTGGGTCCAAACCCGTGTTCTTTCTGGCACCGAGTGCATGGGCCAAAAAGGGTGGACTCGACCCGTGAAGCCACATTTTTTGTGCGCTAAGTCCTTCCACATGCTCATTTGTTGGTGCTCGTGAAGCAGTGTGAGGTCAGAAAAAAGCATGACTGCCTCTTAAGTGTACATATGCACACGCATTCGAGGCGCAGGCCATGGCGGCGGCCGCCCCCCGCCCCTCTGCGACGGCGTAGGCTGCCAGACGACACGCGACAAGATTTTCTGCAACCAAACTGACAGCCTATCACCCAAATCGGATACTGTCTGACACGGATGATGCGCACCGGAATGAAAATTGTGCGCACCTGGTGTGCACAGCATTGCTGCGGCTGTGCACGTGCTCCTATCGTGTTGGTGCACATTGGCGCGTACGAAGGCTTGGCACCATCGGATCAGCGTGGAGTTCACATTGGTGCAGAGGACGATGCTTTCGGCCCTAGTGTCCATTCTACTGACCGCCTCATTTGAGCCGATCCGCCTCATTTGAGCCTATTTTTGATGCCTCTCTGTGACCATGTTCCCAGCATCGGCTGCTCTGTCTGATAATAGATCCGGACTCAGCGCTGTCCACTTACCCATGGGCCAACTCGGCGGCTGTGTACGATGAAAACTCGGAGGGGGTGCCCCAGACACCCCTAAAAGGCCGCGTTTCCAGGCCATATGAGAGGGAGCCTCATTTGAGCCTCATCTGAGGTCGTCCGTCAGTCTCCGCTGCGAACGATGACAGCGTATCGTTAGCGAAGTCACGTGCACACCGGACTGCTCTCAGCCGCACAAATTATCCGCTACCGGTGCAGCCTGAAAGATTTCAGGGCCCATCCGATTTCAAACCGTCTTCAGCGCATTTTCTGGCCCATCTACAACTTTCTGGTCGTTTTTTCGTATAGGATTCCATCACGGCATCTTCTCGTTTCCTAAAGGCATCTGGGGCACCCAATTCAAATTTTCTCCACAGCACGTAACAGTCTTTGACCGCTCAGCCCCCTCAGCATTGCGCCTGAGCCCATTTCGGTGCCCCCTTCCTGTAGTCTTGCCGCCGGACGGCACCCTCCCAGACCATCGACAAAAAGTGTATCCTGTTCGTTTCCCAGCTACGTGGACAAGCAGGAACCCTTTCGTATGATTCATTTCAGTGCAATGCAGAGCT
>Ga0115030_1000912_pt1 | contig 12938 bp, 10 predicted proteins | sample SidtaG_4_FD_87174 | JGI IMG/M metagenome (GOLD analysis project Ga0115030, IMG submission 87174) | Marine algal microbial communities from Sidmouth, United Kingdom - Sidmouth_Male1 metaG | ecosystem: Host-associated > Algae > Red algae > Unclassified | place: Sidmouth, United Kingdom | collected... | reverse complement strand
GGGGAGCGGGGGGGCGGGGGGGGGGGGGGGGGGGGGGGCGCGGGGGGGGGGGGGGGGGGGGGGGGGGGCCCCGGAGGGGGGGGGGGGGGGGGGGGCAGGTGGTGCCGCCGCTGACGGAGCCGCAGGGGAGAGCGTTGGCTCCAGAACTCGTCGGCAGTCGCGCCGTCAACCTCGGGCGCGGGCAGGGGGGCGGCCGGCCGCGCGCTGGTCGGCGCCCGCGCTGGTGGCCCTCGCACCAGCGACGGCGGCGCTTCCGCCCGCGCCGCTACCGCCGCATGCGCGCCCGCCCGCCCGGCGGCGAACCGGCACGCCGAGCCGCGAAGGTCTGTCGGCGGGGCCCGCCGTCGCTGCTGCTGCCCCTGTCGCCGGCGACAATGCTGCCGCCTGTGGTGGCGTCGCCCCACCGACCACCGCCGCTGCGGCGTCCACCGTCGCCGCCACAGCTGGCGTTGCCGCCAGTATGCCTGGCGCGGCCGCCGCCCCACCCCCCCTCCAAAGGGCGCCGTCGCCCATGGCGCGCACGGGCCCGCGGCAACGCAACCTCCCCCGCCGCCGGGGCATTGACTTGGCGGAATTGGCAGACGAGCGGACGCGCGCGCGCATCCTCCGCAACCGCGAGGCGGCACGGGCGTCGAACTTGCGCAAGCAAGCGGCCGCGCGGGCGGCAGCGTCGGCGGCAGCGGCGGCAGCGGCGGCGGCCACAAAAGAAGCTACCGACGCTGCGACCGCCACGGACATGGACGCGGGAGTGGCGTCGCCCAGCAGGCGGGACGACAGCGGCTCGTCGGCGGAAATGCCCGCCGCGCCGCATTGCGGAAAGGGCGTGGAGCCCTGACCGCCGGCGGCGCGCCAGGGTCTTGGCTGGGGGGCAGCGGTGGGGGCGGCTGGGATGCGACCAGTCTGCGGCTACAGCCGGAGACTGGCAGCATCCCCCACGCGTCGCTGAGGAGCTATCCCGCAAGCGGCGACAGGACAAAAAGCGGGGACGACGCAACCAGCGGTTGCGCTGAAAAGCGATGGATGGCGAGGGGCGTGGCACGCCTGTGCACCAAGAGGGACCCACGTTTTTCTCGTTTCTCTTACTCATCCTCGATGGGTGCGCTGCTGTTTGAGGCGGCACGTATTGCTCTGTACCGCCTCGTGCGGATGACATTGGTCGCTCCGTTTTTGTGTGGGCCATCTGTCGTCGCCCATTGGGGGCGCATCGTGCAGAGGACGGAGTGCGTCCAGTGCTCAATCAGATATGAATTTTAGCCATGATAGCATACACTGAGGAGGAGCTGACTGTCACTGTTTTGAAGAACTACCGTGCGTTCTCGTTGCAAGAGACGACTCTCTGATTCCGCTCAATGTGAAAAAAGTGGCCTATGCGTCCTGGAATGGAGGACTCTGGACCCAAAATCTTCTGTAAACGAGCCTCTTTCATCGAGAACGCCCTGTTCTCGTTCCTGTTCTTTCGTGAAAGGTCGCTAGTGAATACTGTAGTGTCGGCTCTACATTCTGTACAGTGTGCGCTGGATCTGCGGTGCGTGCGTGCACACCGCAACTGCCACCTGCAGATCTGTCGGTTGTCACGAACAGGATGAGCACACGCGCCGCGACGAGCTGCCAGCGATACCCGTCGCCGCTCCCCCAATGGAGTCCAACCACGTTGAAGCACATGTCACGCCGGCGGCGCCATCATGGCTCCGCGCCGGCCCCCACCAACACGATGGCCGCGCCTTGGCCCCACTCACAGAGGCACTGGCCCAGACCGGCAGTCCTTCTCGGGCGGGGGCGTGTCGGGCGAGGTTACGTCGCTGGCTGCTCTGTTGCTTTTGAGGGGGCCGTGGCGTTTCGTTCAGGGTGTGTCTCAGGAATCTTGTTCACCATGGGTGCGATTGAGGAGCGTGGGGGGAGGCGGCGTGCTCGCTGTCTGCGACGACCCGCCGCCTGACATTCTGGCGGCCCTGCCTTTTGGGTGGTGCTGCGTTGCCGTTGGCAGTTGGGCGGGGCACGCTCTCCCGGTTTGCACGTCCCCCCCTCGTGCACGAACGTTGCTATGATCGCCTTTGGGCGGCGGATGGTGGACAACTTTGGTTGGCGCTTCCTCCTCCTCCTGGCGTGTGTCTACTGCGGTGTCAAGGGCCTGGTGTATCGCATTGCCCATGCGGCATTCCTACCCTACTTCCGCTTCAAACTTGGGGTCGACAATGCGACGCGCTTCCAATCGCTCTTCACCGTCTTCCTGCTCCCATGGTCCCTCAAGCCCTTCCTGGGGATGTTATCAGATGTGCTGCCCATTGGGGGCTACCACAAGAGGTGGTACATCCTGGCGTCGGTGGCCGTGGGGGTCCTCGCGTGTGCGCTGCTGGCCGCCGCGCCGGTAGGCAAGGTGGCGGGGGGGGTGCTCGCGGCGGTGCTTTTCTTCTTTATTACCGTGGAGACAGCTGCCTGTACGTTGGACGAGGGTAGTGGGGAGTGTTGAGAAGTGCCAGGAGCCTGCACCGGTTGGAGGTGTGGCGTGGGTGGCGTAGAAGAGCGGCCTCATTGGAGAGCGTTGGAGCTAACCCGCAGTCTTGTTTTTTCCTCGCGTTGTGACGGTATGTTTCTTTCCTCCGACAGCGGACCTGCTTCTCGAAGGCATGTACTCGGAGAAGATGGTGGCAGTGCCAGAGTCGGGCTCTGACATGGTCACTACCGTCTGGTCCCTGTACCAGGCCGGCACTTTTTTCTCTGCTCTCGTCGTTGCTGGCGTAGCCGACCGGGACCCCTCCAATTTCTTCTGGGTGTGCCTTCCCATCGCCGCGCAGCTTGCCCTCCCCGTCGGCGCGGGCTGGCTCGGCGAGAAGCGTGTGGTCGGTGGTTTTCGGCGTGAGAAGATTAGCGCGAACGGTCGCTACTTTTTTCTCGGCTCCATGATGGGGATGGCCGCCATCGGCCTCGGTGCCGCGTCGTTGTGGGCGTCAGTCCTGATGCAAGCGGTGTACAGCATCATCGTGGGTGTGGTGTTGTGTGGCATGTCTTTGTGGTGGTTGCCGCCCATGCACGGTATGTTTGGGGGTCGTACATGGGCGGAGAGTTGCGCGCCAGCGGGGCGCGCGCGCTTCCTTTCTTGAGCGTCACTTCGAATCGAGTCCTTACGCCCGCCATGCGTTTTTGTTTTCTATGCTATCTTGCTCTTTGCGCACTTCTTACCACATGCTGTGTTTTTTTCCCCTCGTAACCTTCTTCCCCACCCACAGGGCGGGCACACGTCTATATGTTTTTAACATCCGCATTAAACGCCAACATCCGCGGCGCTCTCGACCCGTTTTACACTGGCGACGCCAAGTGCAACCCGATGGGCCCTCAGTTTGGCCTCCGGTTTTACCTCTCCTGGTCGGCGGCGGTCGGCAGCGTGGCTGGCTTGGCGGGCATCGCCATCTTTCAGGTTTTCCTTGCCCGCACCTGGTACCGTCGCGCCTTTTGGACGACGACGCTGTTGCAGGTGGCGGCGGGGGCAATGGACATCCTCATTGTGGAGCGAGTGAACCGTCGTTTTGGCATCAGCGACAAGGCGGCGTACCTTCTCGGCGATAGTATCGTGCAGGACGTTGTACGTCGAGGGGGCGGGGGAACCTGGGCTACGTGAACGGTGTCGGCGGCGTAGAGCGCATCAGTGGGTATCCTTTTTCTATGGGCGCCTCTCTCACACCACGTCGCGTGTTGCCTGGTTTATCTTCTTCGCTGTCGCGGCACGTTGACCTCCTCCTCGCTGCTGGCCCAACCCCTGCGCTCTATTTCTCGCCTGCCCGCCCTACCGCCGCGTGACAGGTCCACATGATGGACGCCATGCCGCAGATTGTGCTGCTGAGTAAGCTGTGCCCCCCCGGCATGGAGGCCGTCGTCTACTCCCTCCTCGCGGGCTTTGCCAATTTTGGCGAAGCCGTCGCTTCGTCGATTGGCTCCCTGGCCATTGACCGCTTTGGCATCCGCACGCCAGACGACGGCACGCTGTGTGACTTTGACAATCTCTCTTGGCTCATCTTTTTCTGTCACGTCTTTTTGCCCGTACTGACCGTGCCCCTCACGTTTGTGCTCGTGCCGGCCGCCAAAATGACAGACGACTTGTTTGCGGTTGCGGGGGACGGAAGCGGGTACGAGCTGGGGGATGTGACTGACGGCGGGGAGGGGGGTGTCTCGTGGGGGGGGGACCCGGCCGAGCCCGACACCTGGGTCGCCCCAGATGAGACGGGCGATACTCCGTCCTCACTGCCTGCAATCGACGACGTCGCGTAGGGCGTGGTGCGCCCGCGGGCGGTCAGCGCCGTGGACGCGAGCTTCGGACGCGGATAGAGCCAGGTGCACCGCAGCCGCGACGGCGGTGGCGCCGACATCGCCGCCGCCGCTGTCTCGTCTTGCGTCACCACCACTTGGTTTTTTTCGCACATGGTCGGGTATCTCTGGGCGCGGCACGGTCTTGCAGAGCCCGCGTATTGACTGGGGAACAGCCAGTGTTCTGTTTCCGCATTGCCAGTCTTCCGGCACAAAGTCGCGCCGTGCAGCGACGCCTCCCCCACCGACCTTCCCACCGCTGGCCGCCGAGCTCGGCGAGGAGGACAATGCCGCCGCTCGTCCCGCCCGACTCCCTACGACACAGTGTCGCGTCCGTTCCCCCGTCAGCCGAGCGACGGCTGCCGCTGCCGCAGGGGCGGCACCCACAGTTCGTGGTCTAACGAGCCGCCCCGCCCCTCCCACCCCGCCCACTCGACCAGTGACCGGGCCGCCGACAGAGCTACAGCGCCCCGGGGATGGCCGGGTGCTGCCGCTCCTAACGCACGCCGTGGTGGAGGACGGGGTCGTCCGCCACCGGGTGGTGGCAATGAGGGGTACCCTGCCCGCCCCCCCGATGCCGGCAAGCGCGCCGACCACCGCCGACGGCCGGGCGCTGTCGTGCAACACGACGTGCCGTCGCCGCCTGCGCTGTGCTGCTGAAGGGGGGTGGTCGGAGCACATTGGCCTTTTTCCTGATGCAGAACACGCATGGTCGTGTTTGCAGCCGCGGCAGTTTGACCCGGCATTGGGCATTCGACCGGAGTGATGCCCGGCACATTCTGCGAGGGTCGACGGATATCGCGCAAATGAGTATTATCTCCCGTCATCGTGGTGGTGGCGCGTCCGTGAGGGCCAATCGGCTAGCGTCGTTCCCTTTGCAATGGTCCAATGGGAGCCATGCCGCTTCTTGAACAGGCGAGGAGAGATAAGCATCAAGCACGATGTCTGGCCCGTCTCTGGGAGATACTACGGACAGCACTCATGAGAAGCACCTCATACTGAAGAGTTTACCGTGATGGAGCTCTGCATCTCGCGGCTACATACGCCCGATTTTGAGTTTTGGGCAAGAAGAGATGGGGTCCTGCTGCGGGTCATTGCACTGGTGGCCAAGCGCCTTCGTCACACTATTCTACTCAAGATGGTTGCCCTCGATGTGGATGCGATGAAGACGATGGTTGCGTCATATCGTGACAGTGTTCTCCGAGTGGACGTGCATGTGTACGTGCGATGGTCCAGCTTGAGGGGATGTCCGTTGAGCTCAGTGGGTCTTACTTGCTTGTTTGTGCGGCTTCTGTGCGTCCTGTTGATTCGTTGCCGTGGAACTGTTCCTCTGGATGATTTTCAATGATTGCAACGGAGATGCTCCTGTGCCTTCCACGCGGTTGTCATGTACAGCAGCTGGGTCACTCTTCCCCTGCTACTGCGGAGCTTACTGTGGGGAGTATTTTCCGTAGGATGCGCAGTACGCCACGTAGTTTGTCACATCAGGCCGCAGAAGGTACCACATCTGGACCATCGCGTTATGGCGGCATTCTCCTTTCTTACTCATTCCGCTGTGAAGTGCTGATGGGCTCATCGTTGGCATGCGGACACCGTATAGCTGTGCTCGTCACGATGCCACGCAACTGTTGTTGTACAGCGATCTAATGAACCGTGACCACAAGATTGGTCACCAACCAAATGTGTTGAATACCTGCACCCATGACCGCGTGTAGGGGGGTCCACACACCAGAATGTGTGTTCCGCATTGAGAAAAACGGCAATGTGCTCCGACCCCCCATGAGCAGCACAGCGCTGCAACGCCGCCATCGTCTGCCGCTCTTGGTGCCGTCGCGACGTTGCCGCCGCTGGAGCCACCCACACAGCGTCAGGTTCCGGGTCGGGCAACGAGCCGACCAGCGTGGCTGCGTTGAGGAGCTGAACCCCGCGCCGCCGATCCACCGAGCCCCTTCACCCCCCCGACACCGAGCCTCATCGACCGGGTGCCACCCAACGTAGACACACAAACATACCTCGTATTCGACCGACAATGGCAATGGAGTAGAAAAAAGGGTATGACCTATACACTATGCACGAGTCACATTCAAACACCTCGTACGAAACAAAGAAGGGAAGACACAAGCGGGAATGCCACCTCTACCACCACTCAGACTCTCCACTGCATGATAGGCGGCTGGCATCTCAAGCGAGCCCCTGCGCCAGCATGGCCTCAGCGACCTTGAGGAAGCCCGTGATGTTGGCGCCCAGCGGGTAATCAACGTAATTGTCGGTGCTGTACTGCTTGGACGTCGACACACAGTCGGCGTGGATGCGCGTCATGATACCGTCGAGCTCCTCCTCGACCTTCTCCGCAGTCCACGCCATGCGCTGCGAGTTCTGCGCCATTTCGAGCCCCGATGTCGCCACACCGCCCGCGTTAGAAGCCTTGCCTGGCCCAAAGGCCACCTTGGCCTTGCGCAGGACCTCAATTGCCCCGGGTGTCGACGGCATGTTGGCACCTTCCGCCACAATGGTCACCCCATTGTCAACAAGCGCTTGCGCGCCGGCGGCGTTGAGCTCGTTCTGCGTCGCACACGGCAGCGCCACATCGCACTTGAGCTGCCAAATGGGGTTGCACTTGTCGTCCTCGTCCGTGTAATGCTCAGAGAAGTCGGTCCACTTGGCGTCGGGGAACTTCTCCATGTACTCGCGGAGGCAAGTGCGGCGTGAGTTCTTGATGTCCATGACCTCGGCGAGCTTCTTGTCGGTGATGCCCGCCTCGTCGACGAGGACGCCCTTCGAGTCGGAGAGCGCGACGACCTTGCCTCCCTGTTTGTTGACCTGCTCCGCTGCGTACTGCGCGACGTTGCCCGAGCCCGAGATGATGACGGTCTTGCCCGCCAAGGTGTCGCCCTTTGCCTTGAACATCTCCCGCACAAAGAACACCAGGCCGTACCCGGTCGACTCCGGACGGATGAGGGAGCCGCCAAAGGTCGGACCCTGCGCGCATCACAACATCCGAGCACCAGTCGCAAAGCAGCATAAACACCACAACGATACGTAGAGGTTGTAACAATGAGCAGGCCATCCCTGAGTGTTGGCTACCGTACCACAACAGTAACGCACCCGCCACGAGCGTACACAGCCTGCCACTGCCCCCCTTGCCCGCTCGCACATTCGGTAGCACCTCCACGCCCACCAATGCGACAACAGCCGTGCCGCCCAAATACAGAAAACGTACCTTCCCAGTGAGAATGCCTTGGAACCGATTCGTGATCTTCTTGTAGGCGCCAAACATGTAGCCAACTTCCCGACCAGACACGCCGATGTCGCCAGCCGGTACGTCCGTGTCGGGGCCAATGTGGCGGTACAGCTCACCCATAAAGGCCTGACAGAAGCGCCGGATCTCCGCCTCAGAGCGGCCCTTGGGGTTAAAGTCAGACCCACCCTTGCCACCACCCAAGGGCAGCGTCGTCACGGCGTTCTTCAGGACCTGCTCGGTGGCGAGGAACTTAAGGATACTCAGGTTGACGGTCGGGTGCAGGCGCAGACTGTGATGTACAGAAAAAAAAGGAGAAGACAATATCATACAGGGACAGCCACGCATGAAGAAAAACGTGCGGAGAAGGAGATGCCCACATCGGTACGTGCAAGTCAGTAGAGCCGAATCAGGCTTTGCCGCAGAGCCCCAGCACAACTGTCCCATTCACATGGCCGTCTGTCCAGACAATCTCACCGTCAAGTTGGCTCCGCCAACAGCTGCATCACAACGTACCCGCCCTTGTACGGCCCAATCGCTGAGTTCATCTGCACGCGGAAGCCGCGGTTGACGTGCAGCTTGCCGTCATCGTCATACCAGGAGACGCGAAATTGGACGACACGCTCCGGCTCAAAAATGGCTTTGGCAACTGGGCCACACGAACAAGAGACATAGCACACCAGCGCACAGCAGCAGCAGCAACACAACAAACAAAACAATCAGCTGGTCAGCACATTGCAGGAGCACACACGCGCCGGAGCTGATGGGCCGACCCGCCCGCACAAGCCCAGCCAGCAAACAGCTCTCCATAACATAATCGTGTATCAAACACGTGTAACCCACAGGGGAACAGGACGTACCGTCAATGTACTTCTCGCCTCCCTCGGCCTCAACGACCGGGCCGAGGGAGTGAAGGATCTCCTCAGTAGCCTGAATGAACTCGGGCTCGTTCGGGTTCCGAGCTTTGACGGCGTCAAACACCGGCTCCAACAGTTTGGACATGCCCGTCATGCTTGCGACGGTTAAGGGCGAGCAGGTGGTCGGCAGAAGGGGCGGGGGAGGGGAGAGGGCGGTTGTGCGGAATGGAGACGAATACAGAGGTGCGCAGCGGCAGTAGGAAGCAAGGCGTGAGAGAGTGAGAGACGCGCTGGTCACAAGCGTGCTGGTTGGCGGCTGCAGTATAAATAGGCCACAGCCGGTGCAAAGAGAACCTGAGCCAGCAGAGAGCTTGCGCGCCGTGCCGACAGGCTACGGCCCGGTCGCGAAAGGTGCGGTACGCGCCCGACGACTTGCTCGCGTCATCGCCCCCCCCCGCCAGAGGGGGTTGATCGGGCGAGAAACGGGTTGCAGATGCATGCTCTGTCCAGAGAGAAATCGCTGGAAGTAGAATCGTGGGCACGTTCATTGCATGGGCACGGTGATTGGTCAACACGACCAAGAGTCGTTCACTCTCATCGCTGATTGGTGTGCTCCGCTATCTCCGGCAATCTAATGTTCCATTCTCCTGCTGTGAAGCCAACGCGCACCACACGAGCCCCGACGTTCCACACCTCTGGCGAACGGCTGGACCGGATCACGGTCGCGGATTGGACGGTCCGGCGAATGCAGCTGACATCTGTGCGTCCCGCCGGCGCCTGCAGGCGGGCGCGCGACGACGGGGCCGTGCACGGGGAGAAGGTGGCGGAGCAGAGCGCAGGCGCGGGCCGCCTGCGGCGCCACGTCGCTATTGCCAGAGTCCGACAGCCGAGCTTGGCTCGCCTTCCCCAATCGCGAAGCCGTGTCGCGCCGTGCCACCTCTGTGGGATGACAGAAACGGACACAGTAGACGACAGCGGATGGCTACAGCAAAAAAAGTACAGAACACACCGGCAAACGCAAGAGACGGGGACAAGAACAAAAACAAGCCGCCCACGAGCGGCTCCGTTGATCCGTCACGACGACAGGCTTCCTACGTAGCCCCACGCTCGAACGGCCCATCGACGGGGAGCCCCCATCAACCGACGCGCTCATACACGGGCATGTCGTCCAGCGCCGCCGGCACCTGCCGCAGCCACATCCCCCCCAGAAGCTCTTCCCCCACCCACGGGGTGACGGGGAGCCCGTCCGCGAGCCGCCGCACGTCGACTCGCCGCCACAAGCCCGGCGGCAGCCACACGTCCCGGGCGCGGGCGCCCTGCTTGACCACCGGCGCGACGAGCACGTTTGGGCCGAGGAGGAAGGCGTCGGCAATGCACAGCACGTCGTCCTCCAGCGGTGGTGTCAGCTCCCCCCCGTCAACGTCGGCCTCGGCCTCGGCCTCGGCCTCCCACCACACTGGCCGCATGATGGGCACCGCCGCCTCGGCGGCCGCCGGCGTGGCGGCCGCCACCACCGCCCCAAAGTAGTGGGTGCGCCAGCCGAGGGCGGCGGCCACCGCATCGCCGACCGCCTCCCCGTACGACCAAGGCGCGATGGACAGTTGCACGGCTGGCATCGCCACCGACGCTTGCGCCCAGCGCGTCAGCAGCTCTGCCGACGGGGGGCCCTCCCCGTAATCATTGCCGCCGACCATGTCTGGAAGAACAAACGGGTAGCCGAGGAGCCCGGCCGTCAACGCCGCGGGGATGACAGACGCGAGGCCATTGGCGGGCCCCCACGAGGAGAAGCGGTCAAAGAGCCGCGTCAGTGGTGGGGCGGATTGGCAGCCGGGCACACCCGCGCGGACTTCCGACAGGGGGAAGGCCGAGGCCACCTGCTGCACGTACGCGCGGGTGTAGTCGGTGGCCGTCGCGGCCGGGTTGTGGAAGACCGGGTGGGGGGGCAGGAAGCACGCTTCGCCACCGTCAAACTTGAAGCCGTCGACGCCGGTCGTCGCCGCCAGCAACTTGAGGCGGGCGAGGAGGTCCGCCGACGCGGCGGGGTTGGTCAAGTCGAGCGCCGCAGCGGGCGTCGGCTGCCACCAGTCAAAAGAAGCCACGCGCCTGCCGACGCTGCCGCCGTCGTGGCCGTCCTCGCCCCCGTTGCGGGCGCGGAAAAAGTAGGCGTCGGCGGGCGCCCGTGTGGCCACATCCGCCTCCACCGCCGCCGCCGTCGCGGACGCAAAGGGCAGCACCCACAGGGTGACGCGGAAGCCGAGCATGTGGAGCTTGTCGACCATCCCCGCCGGGTCGGGGAACTTGACGGGGTCAAACGCCATGTCCCCATACGCCACCGACCAGCGGTCGTCAATCTCCATGACCGACCGGGGGAGGCCGCGGCTCACAATCTCAGCCGCAAAGGCCAGCACATCCGCCTGCGTGACGCCGTCCTTGTAGCGCGCCCAGGTTGTCCAGATGGGGTCCGCGAGCAGCTCTGGGGGGGGCGCCGCCGCCGCGCCCCGTACGGGGAAGGCGCGCAGCAACGAGCGGGCGGCGCCGGGCAGGCCGTCGGCGGCCGACACGCGGAACACCACCCGCGGGCGCAGCCGGGGCGCCTCCACCGACGTGGCGGCGGCGTCGGCCACCGCGGGCGCCCCGTCACCGCCGACCCCGCCGCCGTTGGCGCTGCCGACGGGCGCCCCCACAGCGGCGGCAGCGGCGGTGGGAGCAGCCGGCCGCCACCCCCGCAGTGGGTGCGCCACGTGCGGGTAGTCGTAGCCGCCCCCTCGGGATTGGAGCGTCAGGCGACCGTCGCCCTCCCCAGCGTCCACAGCCGGGAGGAGTTTGCGGTCAAAGTTGGCAACGCCGACGCCCCAGGCCAGGGGCGGACGGTCGGCGACCGCCGCCGCCGCCGACGCGTTGAGGCCGACGTGCAGGCAGGGGGTGGCGACCTCGTCGACGGTCAGGGCTAGGCCAGAGGAGGAGACGAACGACGGGTCGGCGAGCGTGCACAGGCCAGCGGGGCCATTGTCAAACGGGTAAAACGGGCCGAGCTCCCAGTTGGCCTTGTCCAACGGCCAGTGCTGGTACATGAGATGGCTGCAGGGAGGCCAACCGAGAGGGAAGCAAAGGAGGGAACATGGAAAGAGCCAATGAAAGCAGGTCGCGCAGATACAGACACGAAAAGGACAAACGGAAGGTCACATCAGTAGGTGCCGTGTGCACGCTCCTCATGACATCCCCAGAGTCCGGCTTGACGCGTCGACACGTCGCTCCCTCCCGCTTGAGAGCAGGCTCCCTAAATCCCACTTGCGCCCCCCCCTACCACCCAGGGTGCCCAACATGCCCCCCGCCAAACCACCGCCACGGTCGCAGCGCCACCTGCACCTCTGCAACGGCCCCCTCCTTGGCCACGGCGGCAGCGCCCACACCCTCCGCCGGCACAAAAGTCACTTCCAGCCACTCGCCCTTCCTCCCCCCCACGGGGACGGCGATCACGACGGCCCCCCCCCCCCCCGTCCAGGTCACCCCCCCGCCGGGGGCGGGCGCCGCGGTTACGCCCCCCGCCACGCCCGCGCCGACGAGCGCAGCAGCGCCAACGGCGGCGCCGCCGCGGACAAACGTCGCCACGCCGCCGCCATCAATGTGCAGTCCGACACCGCCGGCGGTCAACGCGGGGGCGGGCGCCGGCGTCGGGGGGGTCGGCGGGGGGGGCGCCGCCGCCGCGTGCGCGTCGGGCGCCATGGCGGCCGCCGCGCACCGCCGCGGGCGCAGGGGCTGGCACGCTGGCCGCGCCGACGTGGGACGATCGGCGCGGCGACGGGGACAGTGGAGCGTGCGGCCGTCGCAAAGGACGCAGTGGGCGGGGAAGGGAGGGAGGAAGCCCGCCTGCATGGGCGTCGGCGCCGGGGGGGGCGGGCGACACGCTGCGCCCGTCGACAGTGGCAGCAGCGGCAGCGAGGATCCTCGGGACCGCCCAGCCAGGCGGTCCCACGCGCGAGACCGCAGGGCGCCCCGCGTGCTCGGGCATCCCCGTTGCCGGCGTTTTCAGCTGCCTGCAGTAGGTCGCGCCGACGGCGCCATCGCAGGACGAAGCGTGGCAGGAGCGAGACACATCTCAGCAGCGGTGTATCTGACGCAACTGGTCCTGCTTGCCTTGTTCTGATTGGGTGGACAAAATGGTTGTAATCTGGTTTTGGCCAATGTGAACAGACACAGCAAGGCCCGAAGAAGAGGTCTCCGCCAATGAGCTAGGCAGGTATCACACCATCGCCAATGAAATCACGTCCCGCTGTTGACTGGCTCAAGTCGGCTGAAATTCGGAAAGCGGCCACATGTTGCGCAGTTGAATTGTGGATCAACAGCGCTAGTGTTGATGCTGACATTAAGAATTCCCTGGACTTTAGTCTAGGGTGCTTTCCCACACCCACACGTCGAAAAAAAATTCCTTTTTTCTAGTGCACGTTGCGGGAGTACTTATAAAAACGTTTTTGGCGGTCCGTTTGGCTTCCTACGTCGTTGGAGGACGTCCCCCGGCGCTTTCTTGACTATGGGAACATGCGTCGAGG
>Ga0115030_1000908_pt1 | contig 12955 bp, 6 predicted proteins | sample SidtaG_4_FD_87174 | JGI IMG/M metagenome (GOLD analysis project Ga0115030, IMG submission 87174) | Marine algal microbial communities from Sidmouth, United Kingdom - Sidmouth_Male1 metaG | ecosystem: Host-associated > Algae > Red algae > Unclassified | place: Sidmouth, United Kingdom | collected... | reverse complement strand
CCGCGGGGGCCGCGTGGAGCGGCCCTGCGGGGGGGGTGGGGCGGGCGCTTTTGGCGCCCCCGCCGCACCGCGCCGCCGCTGGCGGGCCGCGGGGGCGCCGTGGGGGGGCACTGCAGGGGGGTGGGGTGGGCGTTTTTGGCGCCGCCGCCGCACCGCGCCGCCGCCAGCCGGCCGCGGGGACCGCGCGGAGCGGCCGTGCGGGGTGGGTGGAGCGGGCGTTTTTTCCGCCGCCGCCGCACCGCGGCGCCGCTGGCGGGCCGCGCGGGCGCCGTGGGGGGGCCCCGCGGGGGGCTCGGGCGGGCGCGTTTTCCGCCGCCGCCCCACCGCGCCGCCGTTTTCCGGCTGCTGGTGCCCCCGTTGGGGGCCGCTACGGGGGCGGTCGGGCGGCCGATTTTGGCGCCCCCGCCGCACCGTTCCGCCGCTGGCGGCTCGCGGGGCCGCCGTGGTGGGTCCCTGCGGGGGGCGTGGGGCGGGCGTTTTTTCCGCCGCCGCCGCACCGCGGCGCCGCTGGCGGGCAGCGGGGGCGCCGTGGGGGGGCACGGCGGGGGGGTGGGGCGGGCGCGTTTTCCGCCGCCGGCGCACCGCGGCGCCGTTTGCCGGCTGCTGGGGCCCCCGTTGGGGGCCGCTGCGGGGGGGCGGGGCGGGATTTGCTTCCGCCGCCACCGCACAGCGGCACATCTGGCGGGCCGCGCGGTCGCCGTGGGGGGGCCGTGCGGGCGGGTGGGGCGGGCGCGCTTTCCGCCGCCGCCGCACCGCTCCACCGTTTGCCGGCTGCTCGGCCACCCGTTGGGGGCCGCTGCAGGGGGCCGGGGCGGCCGATTTTGGCGCCCCCGCTGCACCGCGCCGCCGCTGGCGGCTCGCGGGGGCGCCGTGGGGGGGCCCTGCGGGGGGGTGCGGCGGGCGTTTTGTCCGCCGCCACCGCACGGCGGCGCCGCTGGCGGGCCGCGCGGGCGCCGTGGGGGGGCTCTGCGGGCGGGTGGGGCGGACGCGCTTTCCGCCGCCGCCGCACCGCGCCACCGTCTGCAGGCTGCTGGGCCCCCCGTTGGGGGCCGCTGCGGGGGGGTGCGGCGGCCGATTTTGGCACCCCCGCCGCACCGCGCCACCGCCGCACCGCGCGGCCGCTGGGCGGCCGCTGGGGCCCCCAATGGGGGCCGCTTCGGGGGGGTGGGGCGGGCGTGTTCGCCTCTTCCTCCGCACAGTGCTGCCTCTGGCCGGCTGCTGGGGATGACGTGGGTTGTGCTATGACACCGGGTTGCTGCGCGGGACATCTGTGAGCTAGCCGTTTTGCATTTTCTCTGTCGTTGCAGGCGGGAAACGCACCGCGCGCACGTCCGTTGGTGGGTCTCGGCGCTCGCCGTGCGCTTGCTGCGGCGCTTCACTGGCCGCCACTCTGATGTGCACGGCGCTTCACGGGTAGTGGTGGTGCTGCCGATGTGGTATATGATGAATGAGTGGCGGCACTCCGCTGTACCTTTACTCACCGCTGTCCACTTGCTCTCAACGCATTCGCTGTCCACATCTACCCCTCGTTTACAAGCTGCCTCTCCCCTCGGTACTGTGCATTCCCCACCCATCACTCCACCCGCCGCCATCTCTCTGTCGCCGCCATGTCCCCTATGGTCAACGTGGTGCGGGCCCCTTCTGCACTCAAGACCACTGTCGAAGCCCCGGTCGTGCTTCCTACCGTGGCAGCCTACAAGACGGGGGTGGTGCCTCTCCGTGTCACCCCGTCGACGTCGTCGCCCTCTCCCGCCGTCGCGTCATCGCCATCACCGACCCCTGTGCACATCACCCCGACGGTCGCCTCGCCCGTCGTCACGTCAGCGGACGGTTCGTCGACCCCGTCCGTGCCGCCCGCGTCGGCTGCGGTGGCGGCCGTGCCGACGGCGGCGCCCGTGCGCACCACCTCGACGGTCGCCGCGGCGGCTGGCACGTCGGCGGACGCGGCGTCGACAACTACCGTGCCGCACGCGTCGGCGGCGGCGGCGGTGGCGGCCGCGCCGACGGCGGCGCCCGTGCTCACCACCCCGACGGTCGCCACGCCGGCTGGCACTTTGGCGGACGCGGCGTCGACAACGTCCGGGCCGCACAAGCCGGCGGCGGCGGCAGTGGCGGCCGCGCCGACAGCGGCGCCCGTGCGCACCACCTCGACGGTCGCCACGCCGGCTGGCACTTTGGCGGACGCGGCGTCGACCCCGTCCGTGCCGCACGCGTCGGCGGCGGCGGCAGTGGCGGCCGCGCCGACGGCGGCGCCCGTGCGCACCACCGCGACTGTCGCCACGCCGGCTGTCACGTCGGCGGACGCGGCGTCGACCCCGTCCGTGCCGCACGCGTCGGCGGCGGCGGAGGTGGCGCCCGCGACAACGGCGGCGCCCCTGCGCACCACTCCGACGGTCACCACGCCGGTGGGCAGCTCGGTGGACGCGGCGTCGATCCCGTCCGTGCCGCATGCATCGGCGGCGGCGGCGGCCGCGCCGACGGCGGCGCCCGTGAGCACCACCCCGACGGACCCCACCCCTGTTGGCACGTCGGCGGATACGGCGTCGACCCCGTCCGTGCCGCCCGAGTCGGCGGCTCCTGTCGCACCGTCGCCGGCCTCTATGGTGCAGGCTTCCCTTGCGGCGGGGGCCCGGCAGCGTGGCGCCAACGGCGCCTCAGTCGCGACTCTGCTGCACAAGCGCCTGAGTCTCTATGCCTCGGCGGTCAAAGGCGGCAGAGTGCTGGACAGCGCGGTGGAGGACCTGGCGTCGGTCATCTCGGCGGCCTCTCGGGTTGAGGATACGCACCCTGAGCTCCGGTTGGTGGTGCACCTGTCGGGCGTCTCGGCGGGCGGGGAGTTGGGCTGGGCCAGCCTCTTCGGCGACCATGCTTACGTCGACCCCGACGTGCTCCGCGTCTTCGGCCAGGCACACCATTTTTGCCGGGCTCGCGATGTGCTGCAGCGCACCAGCCTGTTTGCGTCTTGCTCATCGGCAACACTGGTGGGGACTAGTCACCGCGGCGGTGTGCAGCCATCGGCGGCTGCACCACTCCCCCCCTCGCCCACCGCCGCAGACCTCGAGATGCTACACGCGATGGTGGCACCGCAGCTGGACGACGTCAACCCGCCACCGCTGGACATCCAGCGCCTCGCTCGGCTGGCCGCTCGCGCGGAGGAGGCGTCGCGCTCGCCGAGCCCGCTGTCCGACCAGCTGCCGCTGACTGACGCCGGGGACACGCCTGCGTCCGGAGCTTCAAGTGGCGGTGGACCCGCGGACGACGGAGGCGGTGGCCACAGCAACGGGGAGGGGCAAGGCGGCGGTCGCACGGACCAGAGGCGCGCGACGCGCTTGCTGGAGGGGTTGAATGTCCCCGGCGTCGTTCCATTTGTGCTCGAGACCTTGAGCCCACCCAAGCCGCACAAGCCGTCCATCTCTGCCTTTCGCTTCATGGCGACGATTATGCTCAACCGCCGTGCGCCCATCACGCTGCTTCGTGCTGTCCTTCGGGCCGCCATGCTCTTCTTTGCCATGCGTTTTGGCCAGGGCATGCGCAGCATCCATGAGGGCTTCGCTCGCTGGTGGGCGCGCCAGCTGCTCTTGGAGCAGACGGAGTCGGGGGAGCTGCAGGAGAAGACGGGTTGGCCGCTCGGCGTCGCCGTGCCCGTTGAGTTCCTTCCGGTCAAGACTAGCAAGGAGCTGCCGCGCTTTTGCGACCAGGTCCAGGAGTCGGACAACAACGGCACGCAACGGACGGACGGAGGCACGGACGACCTCAACAACGGTGAGCAGCTGGAGGAGGGCGGCGCGGACAAGGCGAGGGCTGCTTTTAATCCCGCAGTTGTCGTCACCATCAAGGTGATTCCGACGGACACGTCGCACTCCAAGCAGCAGGACGTAGTGGCCGCCATTCTTCTCTTGTGGGACAAGGAGAAGTCGTCGCGCACGATCATGCAGGCGGAGGTATTCAAGGCTGACAAGGCGAGGTCTTCCAATGCGGCGTCAAAGCGCACCCAGCAGGCACGGCGCAAGCCAACCAGTAGCGACGGCGCTTCCTCTACGGCTGGAGCGCCGGCCTTGGCACCTCGCGGTGGAGTGCCCTCGGGTGTCGGCGCTGCGCAAGTGGACGGTCGCGGTGGCGGCTCGAGCAGCGCGCTGCCCGCTGTCGTGTCGGACGCGGCGGCAGCGCGGTCAGCCGCGCGTGCGGCAGCTGCGGGGGGAGCAGCTGCTACCAAGCGCGCGCTCGACTCGACCGCGGCCGCCGGACCCACCAAGCGCGCACGTCGTGCGCGTGCTCGTGGCGGTCCAGTTGTTGGCAGCGGCCAGGGTCAAGGCGCTGGCGACAAACCACCGTCGGCCGGGTACGGGCCAGTCGACTTGGCTGGCGCCAACGGCCTGACCGTCGCCACCGGCATCGCCGAGTTCGGTCGCCGGGTGTTGCACACCCGGGCGGTGCCGGCCAACTTGGTCGTCGTGCAGGTTACTGCGGTGCAGCCGTCTGGAGCGGACAATCTGTATCCCTTTGAGCAGGACTTCCCAGTGGAACCTCCCGCTGTGTCTCGTCGGTCAATGGGAGAGACAGTCGGGGCCTACATCGTTTGGAGCAGTGATTTGGTGCTTCCTTGTTAGGCTTTTCTGTTCATAGTGGATACCTCGTCCCAACGCGGCCAGTGGTTATAAATACAAGGCCTTGAGTACCTTTTCTGTATGCCCTTCCCGAGTTTGGATCCCCGTTGCGCCCTCGCTTTTGGTCTATCCTTGGCGCGCTTCTCTGAGTCGTGAAGCCACACAAGGCCGTTTCTCGTACTACAGCAAATTCGACTTGGTGCTATCTGCTATGCAACCGAGCGCTTGCAGGCTATCGCGCATGCCCACGTTGGCCCGTCAGGAGGTTGTGGACAAAACTGGTTCCAAGACGAGAGCCACCACATAGGGAGGCTGGCAATGCAGAAAAAAAGAGTGAGCACCAGAGTTGGGACTACTGGACGAGAGCGGGGAAGGGATGTTGATGAACACCGACACATTACCGTGCGGAGCACGACATCCACCCGCTGTAGGGACCCGCCCGTACAGCCTCGGCTGTCTGCGGCTACGCTGTCGCGGCCACACAGACAAACACGTGCCGTCGGAGCCATTGGATGGACTCCCAACGTTGTAACGGGGGAGGGACCCCGCTCACGCACACACGTGCTCGCCCCCCGCCCCAAAACCTGAAACACAGAAGAGCATGCGCAGAAAACGGTGCCAGAGGGCAGGATACGGTGCTTCCTTGTACTGTTGAGCCCGCGCGCGCTAAATCAACATGCCCCTCACAGATCGGGAACGGCGCGCGGATATGACGCTTGGCGGCCACGCCCAGAGACTGCCTTGCACGCATCTCGCGATAGGGACGGCACGCCACGTGCCCGCTGTCGAGATCTCGCCATGCTGCGTCTGTTAATTTGAGCAGGTGTATCTCGACGACGTCTCTTGTCATCTGATTGGATGAGCAGCTCGACCGTCGCGACGCTCCCTGAGTGGCACGTGCCACATGCATTGTCACTGTCCAAGGTATCGCGAGGCCGCTCTGAATGCATCGCCAGGCTGCCCCGCTCGGTTGGCCGGAGCTATGGATTGCCGTCGGTATGTCTCCACCCATGGATGTCTCTGTCTAGGCTGTCTAGACATCCATATGTCCTTCGCGCGCGCTTCATCGAACACTCCTAGTCCGTCAGTGACGTCCAACTAAAAAACATTTTAGGCAGCATGGCAGCAGTCCGCGCCCCGGCCGAGGCTGTCGTAGCATCCTTCAGCCGTTGGCGACACCACCGTAGAGTGTGATACCACAGGTAGGGCGACACTGCCGACCCAACCGATCCGGCCCGAAGTCCAATCGACTTCACTCGCTTCTCGTTCGTTGGAAACCGCACCCCTGCCCTAACCGCCAAACAGACTGAGATGATATCCATGCTGGCACGCCAGAAGAGCCCTGTTTCCCTGGCAGCTACTGGCATTGACCCGGTACTTCGTGCGCACGCGCCGGCGCCGCCGACCCTGTCGGCGCCACCACGCGCAGCCTTCCGCGCGGGGTACCACACGTATGTCATACAGTTTCACACCAATGGGTGTCGTTGGTGACGGCTTGGAAACGGCTGGGACAGCACGACGTGGCTAGCGAAGCGTGTACAGCCTGGGGCTCCTACTTTGTGATCAGCACTTATGGTTATGTCTGACCCTGACAAGAAGCCTGGCCTCTCTTCAGACTTACTTGACTCCTTGGCCGGAGCATATTGTCTGCCATGCTACTACACATGCGACCTGTAATCTGCTATGTACGTGGTGGTCACTCCCGGCAATCCGAGTCGTCAACTCAGCAAAGCAGGACGCCCCAGCAATCTCCAGTGTGGACAAGTCACACGGTCCAGCGCTGTGAATGAGCCAACACCGCGCTGCTTCTCCCAGCGCCCACGGCGGTCCAGAGTCTGGGCCAGTCCCTTTCGCTTCCCCCGGTTACTGCTTGTGCTCTGTGCTGCTGACGTGCCCTGGCGCATCGGTGGGGGCTCGTTCCCGCATTGTTATCCACACATACCGATTGGGACCGCCCGTACCCTCGCCCCGCCGGCGACGCTGGCCGCCCCCGCCCACCGCTGCCACCCCCGCACTCGCTCCCTCCCGCTGCGCCGGCGGCTGTCGCCCCCGCACCTGCGCCCGCCAGGCGCTCCCGCGGCTGCCGCCCCCGCCGCCGCCCCCGCCCGCTGCGCCCGCGGCTCCCGCCCCCCCCCCCGCCGGCCGCGCCGGTCGCGGCCGGCCGATGGTCCTGCCGCCCCGCCGGCTTTGCCTCGCAGCCGCCACAGCAGCCGCCGCCTTTGCGGACCCCGCCCCGCCCTGTCACTGCTGCTTCTTCACTCGCCAGTCCCGCTCCGCTCGGCTTCTGTTCTGCCGCCGCCGCCGGCCCCACCCCGCCGTGGCTGTGGCCGCCCCCACCGGCCCCTCCCCTGGGCCGCCGCTGCGGCCGCCACTGCGGCTGCTGCGGCCGCCACCGCCCCCCCCCCCCCTGTCTCTGTCGTCACCGCAGCTTCTGTTGCGCATGACCATTTCTGTTTCTCTATGAATGCATTACTCTGGCGTTGTTTTTGCGGCGAGAGCATGCATAGCGGACCTCGTGGTCTTTCGCGCTGGTGGAAGATGGGTCAGCTTACTCCTCATGCTTTGGACCGTGCTGCGGGCTGTTTCGCGGGATGAGACAGAGTGGGAGGCTGTCAAGCCGCTCGCAAATAAAGTAATGGCTTCATCTTTACGGCCGGGGTGATGAAAACAAGAGAACAACGCACGAGCAACAAAGACAATGCAATGGAAGAAGCACACACCCTCAATCGCCATCACTCTCCGAGTCGCTATCAGAGACAGAAGAGCACGAGGAGTCAGCGTCGGAGGATGAGTCGTTGACGACAACGCCTGGGGGTAGGGCCTCCGCCTCTGCATGACCACCACCACCATTCGCATGGTCGCCAACACCACCTCTAGAGCCATCAATCCCCCCCGCGCCACCCCCCATCTCAGCCTGGAGCGCCGCATCGGACGGACCCTCCTGCTTGACGACAACACCAGCAGCGAGCAGCGCCCCGCGCAGCGCGGCACGTACGGCTGCTTGACCAATAGCTACACCGTCCCCGGGTCGGCGACCGCCACCAAACTGGCCGACGGCGTCTGCCGGTTGCACGAGGCCAGCGGCTCGAACAGCAGCAGCTGCGGCGGCATGGCCGGCCGCCTCACCGGCTGCGCTGCTGGAAAGCAGTGCTGGTGCGGCGCTGCTGGCGCGGCTGGCGTCTTTCACCGCGTCTCCGACGGCCTTCGCCACGGCGCCGGAGATGGAGGCCTGCACAGGGGCAAGCGCCGCGGACTGCCCGGCCGCTTGAGCGGCAGCCAGACCAACATTCTCCCCACCATGTCGACGACCGGCGACAAGAGCGCCTCGGTATGCGGCGTATACAGCAGCTTGCCCACCAGCGGCGCCAACTCGAGCACCGACACCAGCAGCAGCTGGAGCACTTGCGTCAGCCACGGCTTCTACAACAGCCGCGTCAACGGCCGGGGCAACGGCGCCGACCACAGCATCTCTGACGGCGTGGTAGAGCTCAACTGCAGGATCGGAAATGACGGCTCCGGCCACAGACTCAGCGTCGGAGTGCGGGGCGTCGGTAGGTGCCTCGACGGCGGGTGCGCCGTTGGCCGCAGCGTCGGCGCCAGGAGCAGGATGTGCAAGCATCGGGCCGGCGGGTGCAACGTCGGCCGCAGCCGCGTCCACGTCTGCTACGTTTCCAGGAACGTCGGCGGCGGCAGCGGCGGCAGCAGCGGCCTCGGATTGTTGACGGCGCCCGTGGTGGCATGTGCAGCTGCGCCGGTCGCAGTAGCTCTGCACGTGCGTGTGAAAAAAAGCACACATAGGCCGGTGGTTCGTCTCCCTCCCGAGCTCTTGCCGCATCTTGACCCGCAGGTTGACAAGCGCACCGAGCAGCCGCATCTGAACAATAAAATGGTCCTGACGTAGGTGCACAAGGTGCGTCTTGAACGCCTTGTTGATGGAATGGCGGCTTTCCGCGCACGCCGTGCGGTGCCGCACGGAGCGCGACGGGTACGCGTCGGCGTCGTACACCGGCGAGCAGCCATGCTGCTTCTGCAGCCGGTGCGCACGGTCGATGCTCGCCGCCGTCTGGGAAGCGTTGATCAGCCACGGCACCCGCCTAGAGGCATTTCGAGCCATCTGGCAAGCCGTGTCGAAATACACGACAGACGGTAGCACCGGAAACCGCTGCATCAGCGACGCGAGCACGTGAGCTGGGCTCTCCGCCCGGTCCAGGAAGTCGTAGCCGATCAGTAGTCCGCAGGGGCAAAGGAAGTTCTCCACGCCCGGCATAAAAGTCTGCGACGAAGTGAAGGCGTGTCGACAATCGTCGGACCCAAGCTCCGTGTTGAGCAACTCCACCAGCGCCTCCCGCCCCGCCTTGACCTTCACGGCGCGTGCCGCGTTGACCTCCTCGGCCTTGCTGTCCGTTATAAACGGGCGTACCGGGACCAAGTCCGGCCAGACGTGGCCGGTCGACACCTCCAACAGCTGCGCCTTGCCGCGCGACTTGGCGGGCTCGCTGCAGAGAAGCGGGGAGGTCGAGAAGGGGGCGGGCGTGCGCGTAGCCGCCCACTCGGCGTACTTGCCTGCCGATGTGGTCCGCCACTGCTCCTCGAAGGCTAGCGCGCCCGCCGACGCGTGCCCACGCCACAGCGTCTCCCAGTAGGCGTCGACGCCACAGGTGAACAACAACAGCTCCCCAATGGCCTGCGTCATCTGACGGTCCTCGTTGGTCATGCCGACGAGCCGCAGGAAAGGCCAAACAATGCCGACCGACTCGACCGCGGAAGCGTACGGTTTCCACTCCTCAACGGTCGCGCCCAAGACCAGCTTCTTGGCCAGGCGCCTGATCCTCCGACGCGGCAGGCCCGCAAGGGCCCCGACAACCGGGTGCCCAAGGAAGGTGAGGAGGAAGCGCCGCACGATGCGCCACCTCTCCCGCTCCGCGGTCGCACTCAAACCGGTGCCCACAGCTCCGTCCACCTGCTTGCTCACGTAGAACAATCCCCCCGCCTGGGGCGCCGCGCCACCCTCGGTGTCGCCCCCGCCAGGGGCTTGTCCGGCGTCATCACCGGTGCCCCCACCTGGAGCATCGGCAGGAGCACCAAGTCCAGCAGCAGCCTCGTCCTCACCGGTGGGGTCCACATCCGACACCTCATTCGTATAAAACGAAAAGTAGAGGTAGGCCGACGCCCAAGACACGTTGTCGGGCTGCGACACGACCCAGCTGGGCTCGTGCGCCACCAGCTCGACCGCCAACTCCTCCGCAAGACGGTCAAGCGCCTTCTTGTCGTCTTTGTTGAGCCGGACGACCAGCTGGTTGTCCGCCGTCATGCGCTTGCGAACCGCCGCCCGCGTCGCAGCGGACGCCAAGCACGCGCCGTGCCCAGCGTCCAGCGGGACGCCCACCACGTCCTCCGTCAATCGCACCAGCGGCTGCGATTGGTTGCGAAGGATGGAGAGTACCTGGCCGTCGGCAATGATGGCCAGGTAGGGCCGGTCGCCAGCCCGTTTGCACTTGGAGCACCGGAAGAGCGTGGCGGGCACGATGAGCGTGCGGGCATACCGGTGAACCGCCGAGATCAGCGTCTGTCGGGCGAGGCTGCCCGAAGCACCGGAAAAGGAATCGGTCGCCTCCAACAGGAAGCAGAGCATGGAGGCCGCCGACGACAGCGTGCCGTGGCCGGTGAAGACCATCTGGATCAATACGTCCATGAACGTGCGGGTAAAAACCGTCCCCTTGCTCGACGCGAAAAGCCCCTCGTGGGCACCGTCGTACGGCACCACCTCCACGCAGATGCACGTCCACTGCTGCAGCGTAACAGCCACACGCCCACGCAGAGTGTGTAACATGGCGCCGGCGTTCTTGATCCCGAGGCCGCTGTACGCCGCCCCGCACGCAAAGCACTTGGCCTCGACCAACACCTCCGGCAGGAATGCGGGTGCGCCGCCTTCCCGTCCCGAGTCGGCGAGCTTGTCGAAGAGCAAGCAGTCGGAAATTTCCCCGCTGCACGGCAGCAGATTGCGGGAGCACCTCCCCCGCGACTCGTCGGAAAACGCCGCCCACTCCGCCGCTTGAGCTGCAGCAGTCTGCTGCGTCTTAGGTACCGGCGCGACGGTCGGTAGGAGCACGTCCTTAAACGGGTCCACGACGGCGCCGCCCAAGGCGGTGGTGGCGGACATGGCCTCCTGCAGCTCCGCGCACCACGACGCGACAGAGGTGGCGTGTGGGCAGGTCCAGTGGTCCTTTGCACAGCTGATGAGGGAGCACGCAGGGCGACGCTGCACCCGCCGGCGCGTCCGCTGCTTGTTCAGCTTGTTCCGAATCACCACGGCGGCCCACGTCGACCGGAAGTAGACCGCAAAGACGCCTTTCTTTCTGGCCGTCTTTGTCGCGTAGAAGACCTGGCACTCGGGTGCGGGCGGCGAGGCCGCATTGTCCAACGTCGGGTAGACCCCCAACAGGGCGACGTCGTCGGCCAGCCCGTCCGCGGCCGCCAAATCCTCAAACGAGGCCTTGAGACCACGGGCGTGGCCGCACGTCGAAGACTCCCCCAGCCACGACCGCAGCTGCACGGCCTCGGCGCCGTCCTTGCCGCCGCATGTGCACAAGTAGGAGGCAACGCCATTCTCAAGGCGCGCCCAAGCCACGTAGGCCCGCTCCCCCTCCGAGAACACCACCGCCGCTCCGCCGCCGACGCAGACAACACGGAAGAGTGTTCCGGCGCTCTCGTCCATGGGCGTGGCGTCGCCAAGCATCAGCGCCAGCACGCGCGTGATACGCCGCTTGTAATACTCGACGAGCTGCAGCGCGCGAGGCCCGTTGTCCAGCTCCTCGGCGTCGGACGCGGACGCGCTGTCCGCGTCGACCGCATGGATGTCGACGGGGGGGACGGGCGGCGCCCAGCCGTCGGAGTCTCCCTCTGCCGCGTCGCGGACGCCGGGAACTCGGCGCCGCTTCGCCCGCCGGCCTCCAGCCCTTGACACAGGCTCCGTGCCGCCTCCGAGTACACGTCGGCGAGCGCGCACACGGCGCCTCGGGCCAATGGGGGGTGGCGACGGCTGCACTGCCTCGGTGGCGACGGCGGCAATCGCCGACTGTAGCTCCGAGGGGACGACGACAGGGGGGGTCACCTGGCAGGTGCTCACGCGCAGCTGCAACAAGCGCCGCCCGAGCGAGCACTCAAGCTCTTTAGAGCCGTCTCCCTCGCTGTCGCCGTCCTCATCCATAGGTGGATGTGGCCGACCACGAGGACAGGGATGAGGGGGTAGGCGCGGCGGCAGCCACGGGCGCGGCAGGCGGAGGCGGAGGCGGAGGTGGCGGCCGCGGGAGCGGCGGGCAGAAGCGGGGGCGGGGGCGGCAGCCGCGGGCGCAGCGGGCGGGGCCGAGGGCAGGGTGGCGGCCGCGGGCGTGGCGAGCGGGGGCGCGGGCGGCCGCGGCAGCGGCGAGCGCGGTGGCCGGGGGCGGGGGCAGCGGTGGCGGTCGCGGGCGCGGCGGGCAGGGGCGGGGGCGGGGGCGGCAGCCGCGGGCGCAGCGGGCCGGCGCGGGGGCAGGGGTGGCGGTCGCGGATGCGGCGGGCGGGGGCGGGGACGGCCGCGGCAGCGGGGAGCGCGGTGGGAGGGGGCGGAGGCGGCCGCGGCAGGCGCCGGCGCGGCGGGCGGGGGCGGGGGCGGGGGCGGGGGCGGCAGCCGCAGCGGGCGGGGGCGGGGGCGGCCGCGGCCGCGGCGGCGGCGAGCGCGGTGGGCGGGGGCGGGGGCGGGGGCGGCAGGCGCCGGCGCGGCGGGCGGGGGCGGCGGCGGGGGCCGGGGCGGCAGCCGCGGCCGCGGCGGGGCCGGCGGGGGCGGCAGCAGCAGCAGCGGCCGGGCGCGGCCGGCGCGGCCGGCGGGGGCGGGTGCGTGGTCACCATGGTGGCGGTTGCAACGGGCCTGCAGCGCGCGCAAAAGGGTGCCGTTTTCGTCGACCAGGGGACCGCGAGCGAATCGGCGGTGCGTAGATAGTAACTAGAGGGCCCCTCGAACCTGATCTGGAGGTGATGAGACAAAGAATGCGATTGGTGCATGCTTCGGGTCATACCCGCCTGCAGCTCGGGATAAGCCGAACATAAGCGTGTCGCTGGAGCCTGTCGCAGAGGAGTACGAGCCGATCATTCTCAGGGAAGGGATCTGGCTGAGGATTGCGGTGCCCGTCAATGCCGGATGGCGGACCATCCGGGCCGATCATAGTTATCACTTCCGGCCGCCGTAACACACAGCCTGTCCCAACTGAGCCATTTAAATCGGATGAGAAGGCTGCCTGGTCGTCATGGAATCGTGCCTTTCTATTGGTTGGCGAAGCATCTGAGTGAATCAGATGGGAGCACTCAGTTACTCCATG
>Ga0115030_1000907_pt1 | contig 12962 bp, 8 predicted proteins | sample SidtaG_4_FD_87174 | JGI IMG/M metagenome (GOLD analysis project Ga0115030, IMG submission 87174) | Marine algal microbial communities from Sidmouth, United Kingdom - Sidmouth_Male1 metaG | ecosystem: Host-associated > Algae > Red algae > Unclassified | place: Sidmouth, United Kingdom | collected... | reverse complement strand
CCCCGCGCCCTCCCCCACCGCCGTGCTGCCCCCCACATCGCCGCGGCGGTTCTGTCGGTCCCCCCCGGCGCTGCCCCCATTGGGGGCCCCGGCGGGGGCCAAACCCCCCCCGCCGGTGGTCCGCAGCCCCCCCCCCAACCCCCCCCCCCAGGCGCGCAGGAGCTCCCCCCATCCTGGCAGCGCTCCCGCCCCTCATCGGCGTGATGCTCGCGTCGGTGGTGCCAATCTACCAAAGTTTCAAGTTTGAGGCTCCGTACGAGTTCCGCTTCAACGCCGCCCTCACCGCTGCCGAGTACGATTGTCTCCCCGTCTATGCGGAGCGCCATGGGTATGTGCCGGCCCGTGGGGGGTCCCCCCCCGGCCGTGCTACGCCCGCTGATCGCTCCGAGGAGGCGGTCCTCCTGTGCAACGCGGGCGTCAAGGTGGCCATCACCGCGCACTTTTTTGGCGAGGCAGGCGTAGCACCCATGTACGCCGCCGCCGCTGGGATGAACGTGTCCCTCCCGCGTGGCTGCCCGCCGGGGGAGGCGTGCGATGATGGGTGCACGGTGCCGCCGATGATGACTGAGGCCGCCTGCTTTGGCTACCATGCGGTCGCCAAGGTCACCCTCGACGCTATTGCTGATGATGGCTTCAACGCGGATGGGCGCCTCGGTGGGGCACCCTACTCTGACGCCCTCACCGGCTACTCGCCGGTCAACACGCCGGATGCGCTCACCTCCTTGCTCCGGTGGGTGCCTCTCGTGGAGAATCTGTGGGGCTTTGGCACGTTTGTGACGCAGCGGTTTACGCTGCCTCAGGCGGGGCGCGTGCAACCGGCCCTGGTATCGGCCGAGGCGCTCGACGCGCTCAAGGCGCCGCCACCGTACAAGTACCCCGACGCCTACACGCCCGCCTTTCAGTGTCGCACCAACGACTCGCGCGCGGACTGCGGCGACGAGCATGACCCCGACCACATTTGCGAGCAGGCGACCGGGGTGCTGGACGCGGTTGCCGCCGCCAACGAGACGGACCTGGTGCTCTCCCACTTTTTTGACCGCAAGAGCACGTCGCTGGCCCTGTTTGCCCTCCAGCTACCGGCCCTGCCCGGCTTCACTTACGCCGACTACCTCGTCGCCGAGGCGGTGCTCAACGCGGCCAACCACGACGCGACGCGCGTGGTGTGGCGCGAAAAGGCGCGCCACGACGCCGTGCGGCCCGCGTCGCTCGTGCGCGCCATCCTGGGCGCCACCGACGCCCGCGCGACCACCTTTACGTCGGCCCTCCGCACCATGCCCCACCCCGAGTACCCGTCGGGCAGCGCGTGTGTGTGCCGCGCGTTTGCGGAAACGTATCGCGCCTTTGGCGGCGACGCCCTGCCGCTCACGTGGCGGTGGGAGCCGCACACGTACGGCCCGGGCGTGCCGTCGGCGCCGCTGTCCATCTCGTGGCCGTCGCTTGACGCGCTCGCCGCGGCGTGCAGCCGCTCCCGCCTGACCGCGGGGCTGCACTTTGAGGCGGCGGTGGTGGAGGGGGAGCGCCTGTGCGCGCCGGTGGCCGCGGCTGCGCTCAAGGCCTTTGCGTGCCGCGCGCCGGGCACGCCCGGACTCCCGCCATGCGAGGCATGAGGGGGAGGTGGGTGGTCCCCCCCCGTCGTGAGGGACAGTAGGAGCTGGCCAGCTGGGGTGCTACCTCCCGGCAGTGTCGGCGAGGGGGGGGGGCGACCGGTGCCGCCGCGGAGACGCGACGCTGGACGTGGCGACGCTGCCTCCGCGGCGGCACCGGATGCGGGGGCGGCGCGGCAGCCGGCGTGGCGCACGGTGGGTTTTGATCGGGCGGTCCGTGGCTGAAATGGGCAGAGCCGCTCGGCCGTGGGTCGGCGGCGGCACACGCGAGCGGGGCCCGTAGCTGGTGGGCGCGCCTGTGATCGCGTGGGGATGGGTGTGCATGCGGGTGCACGGGCGTGAGCGAGACGGGAGGGACGCCCTTGAGGGCGGTTGCATGATTACACCGAGAGAGAGAGCCGCGTGTACCAAAAAAAAAAAAACTGAGATAGGAATGAGTCGGGTCAGGATAATGCCCTTGGCCCAGAAACAAAATGGGCGTGCGCAACCAGGCGCACGACCGGGAAGGAAAAACAGTAGACGTACCGACAGAGGCAGCAAACGGGGGCAGGGGCGGCAGCGTCAACCCATATCGTCCGCCTTTGGGCCGACCCCATCGGTTTTCCATCGAATCTGGCTGACGCGCATCAGGCCCATCAAAGACAACTTTCGATGGGCCCAGCGATGCGCATCCTGGCCCGCATCCCGCCCATCGAACTGATGGGACTCTAAATTGAACCCCTCGATGGGGCTATTCGAGGAAAGGGGGCTACTGCCGAAGGCCAACCGATGGGGACGCTCCAAGAGAGGGCTGAGGTGCCTTGCGCCTCGCGTGACTCGCGCACGTGCCGCCGACGACTCCAAGACGCGAATCACGTATGCCACGTCAGCCAATCAGCGGCTGGGATTCTCGTAGGAGTGCAAGAAGTCGGAAGGCCAGGCGGGCGGCCCCCTCGCTGTGCAAACCACCTCTGCGCGAGCGCGGGTGCCTCTGCCCCCGCGAGCAGCTGCCGCCACTACCGCCCTCCGGGGCTGCCAGGCCCACCCACGGCGATGATGCTTCCCTCCTGTGAGACACCGTCTACTCCTGCCCTCTAACGCGGCATCTGCCACCGGCTGCCGCCGCAGCGGCCTCCCCTGGCACCGCCGCCGACGATCACCGCTGCTGGCGGTCACCACCGTGACCCCTCCCAGCGGCCACTACCGCCATGGACGCCGACGACCACCACCGGCGCCACCGTCGGCGGCAACCACCGCCACCCCCGACGTTGGCGTCCGCCACCGCCGCCCTAATCTTCGGCGGGCGCCATCGCGGCCCCTGAAGACGGCTATCACTACCACGCGGCCGTGACCACCTCAACCGCTCTCTGTGCACGTGCTGTGGCGGGTAGCCTCGAAGCAACCACGCCTGACTTTTGCGAGCGACCGCTGTGGCCCCCCATCCCGGCTATTCTGCCCCCCACCTTTGGCACCTCCGGGGATTGTACCCGAGGCCGCCGTCTCCCGCATCTGCACGCACTGCTTTCTCTCATGCAGCTGCAGCTGCCACGGGACCTCGAGTCACGACCTGTCCGTGCCGCCGCAGAAAGTAGACTATAAAGTAGAGTAAGAATAAAAAGAACCGTTTATGACCAAGGATAAAAAGCATTGACAAAGAAGCGCTGGGCACGCCTATTTTCGGGAGTGTTGGGCACGCTCACGGGCGTCGCGGTTATTCCGTGGTCCCGTGTAATCTGGTCCTGGTCGGGCACCGCATGCTCTAGGCGCAAGACCGAGGACAAAGGGACAGCGAGCAGGGCTGGCCACTCGTCGCCCAACTCCATCGACCAGCATAGCCGCGTGCAACCGCCCTCAACAAGCGGGCACCCCGGCATGGACTCGCAAACGTCCATGGCCGCCACAATGACGACGTTAACATCGTTGTCTCCGGCCTTGCTGACGATGGCGCGGGCCTCGCCGTACCGCACCACGCCTTGGGCATCGCCGGGGAGAGCGTACGCCAGGCAGTCAAACCAAGGTAGGCCGCGATACATAGGAGTGGCGCGCAAGTGCTGCAGCGGGTGCCCACCGGAACAGCAGGGGAAGCGTGGAGAGAAGGTGTATGAACTTGGAAGCCGGAGGATGGTGGTCACCAGGGGAAGCCCCAGGGCAGTGCGGACAGCACAGAGCCCCGGCCGCATCGACAGCTCCGCCACGGTCACAGCAGGCGCCCGACGCCCAGGGCGTCGCCTGACCGGCCCTACGTCAGGCACGCCCGCCGTGGCCGCGAGTGCCGCCGGCGCCACCCCGTGCCGCGCAAGACGCGGCGGTGGCGCCGGCGGCGCTTGCGGTGCCCCCGCCGCTTCCGCCTCGTCGCCGTCGTCAAACCAGGCGTCATAGTCGGCGGCCTCGCGCTCGAACCGCGCACGGATTTCGAGCGACCCCTGCCCGATGCGCAGCAGCTGCCCTCGGAAGGTGTCCTCATCACGGTTGGTGCGAACGTACCGCCGCTTCTCATGCCCGTGAAGAGACTCGTTGCCCCCCGTGTCTCCGTTCTTGACGGCGCCGTGAAGCCTGATCGCCGCAAGCACGTGGGCGAGCAACTTGTGCACTTTCGTGCTGAAGAACTGGCCAAGGAGGGGTGTCAGGAAATCCAGCACAAACGACCGTGCCAAGGCCGCCACCTCTTCCGCCTCCGCCACTGACATTGGCGGACGGCAGTGGTAGCTACCGGTGAGGCGGTCGACCAGCTGTGCGTAACGTACGAACATCTGCGTGACGGCCACATCATAGGGGGTGTCACCGAACTTGGTCCGATACGCATCCCAGTCGAACGTCAAGTTCTTGGTCACGCACTTGACGTCGTCGCTGGTCGACGCCGCGCCCGCCGGCGCATCGTCCTCCACGGCACCCAAGCCGTCGGCCCTGGTGGATTGGTAGAGCTCCTCATCGGTGCCAGCGTCACTCCCACTGTCGCCATCTGTGCTCGCCTCGCTACCCGAGCCGCCCAAAGAGCCGTCCACGTCGCCGCCGCCCATACCCAGCAAGGTGGCGATGATGTTTTCCGCCTCGTCCAAGGGGTCCTTGGCGGGCAGCTCGCCAGCCGTCGGAGCGTCCGCCGCAGGAAGAGGCGCGGGGCAGGTCGTCGATGAGGGCGGGGCGGCGGTGGAGGGTGTGGGGTGCGGGGCGGTGGGTGGTGGGGGGGTGGGGGAGGGTGGGGGGGGGCGGGCGGCGGGTGGGAGGGAGGGAGCGGTTGAGCGCCGGGCGGGTCGTTTTGCAGTCGCCCGTTTGAGCTTCCCACGAGGAGATTCCTGCTTGGTCCTTTTCTTGGGTGGCGGCCGTCGCCTTGTGCTCGGCCGAAACAGTCCGGCCACAAGGAACATGAGTATCCAAACGCCTGCCCGCTGCTGCTCACCAGTGAAGGTGGCCTGCTTCTCCTTCGGGCCAACGAGGTACCTGCAGGAGGAGAGAGCAACGGTGGTGCACGATGAGCATTGAGAGCAGAGATGAGCCACCGTCAGAGAACTATGCTGCCAATACGATGGAGGGCAGTCCGCGCGTGAGGGAAGAGGCGACACCCCAGGATTGCACACCCAAAACCCACTGCAAAGGCCGATGGTCAGACGCACCCGGGAGAGATAAATGGAGCCAGGCTGCGGCGGCCCAGAAAGTCGGTGCGCACATTGCCCGCCCGTGCCGTGGCACTCTCGTCCTTATACTCGGGATAGACCTCTTCGCACACATGGGGAAAAAGGAGGATCAGACGGTGGCAGAGCATGCGGGTAATGCCCAGGTCCAGCACCTGTGGCATACAAATAGAGACGTGGAAAAGAGAAAGAACGCGTCAGTACCAGCCAGTAAGAAAAGAATGGGAGTAGCAGTGGACAGGTGCAATGTCACAGCCCACGCCACTCCACACACACAACGATATTCATAGAAAGAGATATAGCGCACATGCAGTGGGTCGATGGCAATCATCTTGTACAAGTGGTGAGGGACAGTGCCCAACCCGCCAAGCGACGCCAGCGCCGGAACGAAGGCGTTAATGCTGCTCTCGGTCTCCAGCATGACGCGGCGCTTGCGCGTCCTCGTCGTGCGGCTGAGCTTTGCCGCCACCAGGTGCCGCGTCAGTGTCTCGACGACGTCGCGCGGCGCCGCTGTGACGCCCTTCTCCGAGCAAGCGTCCTCGGCCTGCACCTCGCACGTCGAGCAGCACTTGCCTGTGTTTCCCGCCTTCATGCACAACACCGCCCGCTCCTCGGGCCTGTCACATGCGTACAGGAGCACCCGCAAGAAGGCGAGAGAGTAGCCGCCGATTCTTGCGTCAAGGCGGTGGCCATTATGGCTCGCGGCGATGGCGTCGCGGAAGGCGAGGTAGAGGGTTCTCTGCAAGACGCCCCAGCGGCGCCCCGTCGCTTTTGCTTTGCCTCCGGGCTCCTTGAGCGCGCGCACAATGGGCACGTAACCAATGGTGAACCAGCGGACGTCCCCCGAGACGTCGTTCACCACGCGGATGCGGATGGGATACAAATAGTGGGCTGGGGGGGGGGGTGAGGGATACAAAAGGAAAGCGCGAAGTAGAGGGTTCACGTCGTTAGAAGGATCCCGAGCACGTGGCGGCAGACCGGCGCGGGTGCAGGTGGCGAAAACAGTCGAGAAATATGAGAACAGTGCACGTACCGCCTGACCAAGAGAGCAAACTTGCATCACTGTAGACGTAAAGGCCTAGCACAAAAGCCTTCTCAATCGTCGTGGCGTCAACAGCGTCCTGGTGGGCGCGGAACGCCTCGCCGTCCATGGGCGCCTGGCGGCGGTCGCCGACCTCGCTGTCGTTACGGCGCAGCTGCACCTCTTTAGCGTTGCGCAAGGCATCCAGCGCGGTCTGGAGGGCAGAGCGGAAGTAGGTGACGTACGAGACCCCCCCCTGCAACAAAGTGCACTTCTTCCAGCCCGCCGACAGGATGGCATCGTCTAGGTCGTCGCGAACGGCATTCCGGAAGGCCGTCGCCGAGGGGAAAACGTCCCTGATACCGTTGGCACCGCTGGCGCCTGGCTTGTCGCCGCTGGCGTCCGGCTTTCTGCTCCCGTCCGAACCGTCCCACGCGGCTAGCAGGTCGTACAGGCGCGTCTGAAACGCCGTTGTCAGGCCGCTGCCATTGCACTCGTGCACAAACGTCTGCAACATCTTCAAGGCCGGGGTCTTGAACTGTCCGGGGTTGCAATTGGGCCGTGCGTCTACAGCTGGCTCCGCCCGCTTGTCGTCGCCGATGCGCTCGTACTCAGCCTGCGCCTCGGTCGCCACCGAAGAGAAGTTGTGCGCGTGGACGCCGACTCCAGCAATCTGGAGCCCACTGAGGGGCGGCTTGTCGGCAGCGCCGGCCTCCTGAACCGCTTGCGCTTCAGCAGCCCTGGACAGCTGCAGCAGCAACAGCGCATCGTCCGCGTCGCAGCCCTCGGGGCCGCCAATGGTCCTGTCCTCGGTGACGGGCTCGTCGGCAGCTGCAGCCGTGGTGGCCGGCGTCGCTCGTCCCGCCGTCCCTGCAAGCGGCACCCCGCCGAGGACCGGCGGGGCACGTGGCGACCAGCCTGTGGGAGGGGGCGGCACGGCCGAGAGTGTGGGCAGCCGACCGGGTGGCGCAGGCGTGGTCCCACCGGGTGACGCGGCGACAGCAGCAACGACACCATCAAGGGAGGGGTCGCGTCCTTGCTGCCGAGGTACTCGACGGTTGGCATTTCGACCGAGGTTTGGATGAGCAGCGAGCGTGTGTTTTCGCATCGCCGCGGTGTTTGCCTTCGTCACCCCGCACACGGTGCACTTGGACGGCCCGTAGGTTGGCGGCATCGTCGGGAAGGTGGGGAAGAGGAGCAGGCCGAGGGGCGGCAGGCAGGCACAAACGACTCAGACGCCTGCGGTGCCGCACTGTACCCTGCAGGTGTCTTGGCAGTAGATGGCGAGTGGTACGGTGGGGGCACGTGAAGCAGGAGCTCGAGACGCCGGCCTGAGAGAAGAGCGAAATGACCAAGCCACCCCAGCCAGACAGCCGCCCAGGGAAAAGCGAGGATATGAGAGAGAGGAGCACGCAAGCAGCACGTAGGGTCAGGGACTACTCGTCACGCCGATGGGAGGTCGGTGAGCGGTACCGGTCCCTCAGCGGCCACAGAATGGCAACCGCCGATGCGTGACCGCTCTTACATGCGTTGGTGACAGGAGCGCACACGCGGCACAGCGGAAGCGCATCACAGGCAGGGACAGAAGAGAAAGGTTACCTCTATGGGCGACGGGGCACAGCGCCTCGTGGCTGTCCTCACGGCTGCGGTCGGAAAACGGCGTCCACACGTTGGAGTGGCGAAAGCCACACAGGTGGTGGGGGCCCGGCGACGGGTCCATGCGACCAAGTAGGTTGGCCGAGCGTTGCCGGTCCACCAGCCCGACCAGGTTTGGCGGGGGTGCTGGCGGCACGGACCCACCCAGCAGATGCCGGGAGGGGAGAGGCGCCACAGAGCGGCAGCAACACGAGCGCCGACGCGGAAACGGGCCCCCGAAGCGCCCGCGTTGGCGGGCGGGTGGCGGAAGGACGGCAGTCAGCCAGCCTCGAAACGCACCTGAGGCGCACAAGAAACGGCGACCCGCGGAGGCACGCTGTCCGGACCACCCCGCTGGTTGCTGCAGAACGGCACAGAGAACGAAGCCGGTCGGCAACGCAGTGGCTGTGAGGCTGAGCAACGCTGGTCCCGTAACAGTTCGGGTTATGAGGGCAGCTTTACGGAGCAACTCCTGCCGCACATTCGGACGGCACACCGAGATTTCGATCTCCGGGTAAGTACTACAGAGCCACGTAGAAGCAACTTGACAGCGCTTCTATGAAGCCAATGAGAATGTCACGCCACTTCATCAGAGCTCCGATTCACTGGCAAGCGCATGTAAACAATCGTGTAAGTCCACATCTGCGACGCCATCAATGCATTTTCGGATCCGTGGCGCGAACTTGATCTAGGCGTCAAGCAACACATACCTGGGAGGTCTGTCATTCCGCAGGCTTGTCCGTTGCCGTCGTCGTCAGCAGTGAGCTGCCCAGTCTCTTGGCCGTTTCCTGCCGTTGGTGCGCTCGCTGCGGGCCGATTCGGCTCCTTCCGCTCCTCCGCCTCCCTGTGTGAGGTGCTCTCGAGCGGCCCATTCTTTTCCGCAAGCCCCGGTCACCGACTCTATGAGGTGGTTGACGACTGGGGGCGGCTCCCCGGCCGTGAGCGGGACATCCAGGTCCACCAGCTGCCCCCCCCACTCGCCCCCGTGGCCATAATATCTGTACGTCTGGCCGCCGTTCTCTCTCCTGCCTTCACGGCTATGCTCCGCACCAGCCGATTTTGTTTTCTACTACCGACACGCCAATGCCCTTGGTTTGGCCTCCTCTGGCTGGCTTTGCTTTGTCGTCCGCTTCTGACCCCACCTACAATCCGCTTTCGTTGCTCTCTGCGCTAGGATCCCTCCCCCTACCACTCCTCCGGCAGACGAGGACGGCTGTGAATTGGTCCGCATTTGGGGGCATCGCTACCGGGCAGTGACGGCGGGGGTTGCGGCCGCCGCCTCCATACGCCAATGGTGGCCCCGCGGGTGGCCGGCAACGCGAGTAGCGACCGTTGGAGATCGTTCTTATGGGTATGCTTCTCTCTTGCTTGACTCTGTGGTGGAGGTGTGACAACGTGGACGTCTCGGTTGCCTTTCGCTTCTGCACCATGTGGGCGTGGGGTGGGCGAAGGCTGCCAGCGTGGATGGTCGATCCTTTCTTTCTTGCGTACGGCTCGGCCCGCACGTCTGCTGCCGCCCACTGCACGGCCACCGGCTGCATATAAGGTAGCGCGATCAGCGCTGCCCACAACCCGACGCTTTTTCTCACCACCATATGCCTTTCGTCTTCGCTCCTGGCTTTCTTTCACCCCCCACATCCTGGTACCGCCTCCTATCCCCCCTGCTCACGCTTCCCCCATCGCCGCAATGGCACCTTCCGCGGCGGACCGCGCCCGCAAGATGGAGATGCGGCAGGAGGCAGCTGCTGTGGCGGCCGCCACCTCCGCCGCCGTTGCTGCGGCCACCGCCCTCGTCGCCGCGTCGAAGGCTAGCAACCAAGGCGCAGACAGCAGGTCGGAGCAAGACGCGGCGAGCACCATGATGGAGCTGGCAACACGCGACGGACCTGCGCCGCGCGAGATGGACGTTGCCGGCGCAACGACTGCTGTGGCACCTTCCGCCTCCCCGGAGACCCCAAGGACGCGAGGCAAGGGCAAGGGCAAGGGGCGGGAAAGTCACTTGGGCCCGTCGTTTGGTATTGCAAAGACGAGCCGGTCGGCGGCGCCGTCGCCAGTCGGGGTCATGTCGGCCAGGTCAGCCGCCACGCCGAGTTCCAGTGCAACACAAGCGGCCTCGAGGCCGCCCGCCTACCCCCTGGCTTCGGTGGCACAGCCAGTGGGCCTCTCCGTCAACCCGCACGCGCTCCTGCAGGGGGTGACGCCCCTGTACTCGGGCACGGCGGCGGCGCAAGCACCGCGCAACTCGACCGCGCCGCGAGCCTGCGTGGCGGAGGCAGCCCCTTCGACGGCGGCTGACGGCCCACTGCGCATGCGGACGGCCACCGCGGCCGGCTTTGTCGTCCGGACGTCGCCAAACGCAGGCGAGGCGGCGGCTCGCCACACTGCTCGCACCAAGGGCGCGATTTCGGGGGCCTCCCCCGTGGTCTCGGGCGTCCGCCGCCGAACGCACCGGATCCCTGCGGCGCGCTTGGCGCGCCAGCTTAAGGCGGCCGGCGCGACGGCCGCTGCGCACCGTCTTACTTTGGCGGGCGATGCCGCCAATGGTAGCAGCAGCCGCGTAATGGACGGCGCGGGCTCGCCGGCCACCGACGCAGGCCGCCTTGCGACGCTACCGGCGGCGGCGGGACCTGCCGCCGAGACGTCGAGCGCCCCAGTCTTGGGCGTGGCCACGGGCGACCGCATGCATGCAGACAACGCCGCCTCCGTCGTTGGTGGTACCGGCTTCAATGACGCCAACGGCTCTTTTTTGGGCGTCGCCATGGGGGGCGGGGCGGACGGTAGCGGTGCCTCCACCGCGGCCGAGCCGTCGACCCCCACTGCTCGCTGGGTGGAGGTCATCTCGGCAGCGGATGTGAGCAACGCTGGGTCGGCCCCCCCTTCGACTCCGGGGGCACCCTCAGTCGGAGGCTCTGTCGGCGGGGTCTCCACGCCCGGTCCGAGCGACATTGAGTCGGGACCCCCGTCTCCGATGCGCCCGCTGACATGGCGGTCAACGCGAAACATCCCCTCCCCCGTTGTTCAGATCCCGCTCTCTACGACGCCGCCTTTGCCCGCTGCCGCGACGGCGGACTTGGGCCAGTCTACGACGCGGGCGACACAGGTAGTCGAGACCGCTGTTCGTGCGTCCACTGCCAACTTGCGCGTCGACATGGCCGCGCTGAGTGCGCGCACTAAGGACACGGCGGCACGCCTCCAGCAGCTCGTCACCAAGGTTGACTCGTCCGTCAACCTCTCGCAGCAGACTCTGGTTGCCGTGCGTAAGGTTGAGGCCGCCGTTAAGGCGGCCATATCAGATGTCATGAAGAAAGGCGCCATTCCTGACAAGGAGGATGCCGAAGCTACGGAGCAGCAGGCGGAGAAGCTTCTAGATGACGTCAAGGTGCGTTTTACGCCACGTCCGCTCTGCACTGGTTACCCTACTTGGCCGATACGTCCTTTCCTAATGCTGACGGTCCCGTCTTTCTTTGACTTTGTGCTGTGCTGTTCCCTGTTTTGGTTCGGCTGGAGCATCTCTCAGAAAGCCTACCGTGGCATCCTTATCAACGAGTTTGCGGCGGCCGTCGAGACGGTGGCAGTCTTCTCGAATTGTGACGACAACTGGGACACGGTCATTGACGCTGCCGAGGCGTGCATGAAGTCGGGCAAGGCCAAAGCGGAGGCGTGGCTAAACCAATTAATCCGCCGTACCAGCCGCCGCAACGCCTCCATCTTCGTCAACGTCCGCGTCTCGATGCTCGTCCTGCGTGTGAAGCCGCATCTGCACCAGGCGTGGACGGACCTCATCGTGAACACGTACTTTGAGGCGTTGGGGCTGCAGGCCAAGAACCTGGACGCGGAGACAGCCAAGCAGCTGATGGAGGGTTCCGCCTACTACATGTCCGTCCGTGGGCGTGAGGCCTGCCTCGATGCGCTCGCTGCTCTCTTTCGAGCCGTGGGCGCCGCCAGCCGCATCACCGAACCGACGAGCCCCACCGATGGGCGCGTCATTCGCGCCACCCTTGGGCATTTTGCGTTCGTCACCACCAAGATCCGCAACGTGGTGGAGCTCGCCGCCGGTACGCGCGTGTCGTCCCGGGACGGGGCGGTGGGCGACGGCCACTTTCCCATGTGGGTTGCCGAGGTGCGCCGCATGGACGCGAGCTTCCCCAAGAGCGAGGATGTGCTCGACGGCCTGGAGCTGGTTGACGGTGCTGCCCTGGAGCGCAGCCTGCCGCAGTACTAGCGGGCGTGCAGTGACTTTGTGTGTGTGTTAGTGTCAGGACCACCATTGTGTTAGAGCCCTTATGTGTCCCCGTCCCATACAGGGGCCGCCGCGCAGCGCCGCCCCTGCCCAGCCCCCGTAGCGAAGCGAGGCCGCCCAGCCGCGCAGTGCCGCCCCTGCCCAGCCCCCCCCAGCCCCCCGTAGGGAAGCGAGGCCGCCCGGCCAGACGGCCAGAAGAACTGCCGGCCAGCCGATAATCGACCGCCGGCCGGCGCCCGCTCCCGTGATCCGGGTCTCGTGATAGGCCCTGGTCAGATTTGATCTTCCTGAAGTTTCAAGTTGGGGCCCCATCAGAGCCCCATCGAACCGATGCGCATCACCCCACCGCATCGCAACCGCAACGGTGTTGGCTCTCGATGGGACCTGAAACCGGATCAAGATCCGCATCGGAATTTGCGATTTGATGGGGGTGGCCCAGAAGCGGACGATCGCGCAAGGGGCGGGCGCGGCGATCGGCGGCGGCGGCGGCCGCCGCGGCGCGGTGCTCACTGCCGCCGTCGAACGGGCGGGCGGCGGCCATGCCGACCGTGGTGGCCACGGCGGCGGCCGATCGCCCACCGCCGTGGCCCGCTTCGTCGCCCTCGTGACGACCGTCGAGGGGGCGGTGGCGGGCGCGGGCACCGGTGTGCCGGTGGGGGTCGTTGGGGTGGTCGACGCGGCGCCGCCGCTGGCGAGCGTGGTACGCGCCGACGTGGCGGTGGTGGCGGCGGGGGGGGGGGGGGGGGGGGGGGGCCACCCCCCCCCCCGCCGCCCCCGCCCACCCCCACCCGGCGCGGGGGCCGGCCCCCGCCCCCCGGGGGGGGGGGGGGTCCGCGCCCTCGGGGGGGGGGGGTGGG
>Ga0115030_1000906_pt1 | contig 12979 bp, 12 predicted proteins | sample SidtaG_4_FD_87174 | JGI IMG/M metagenome (GOLD analysis project Ga0115030, IMG submission 87174) | Marine algal microbial communities from Sidmouth, United Kingdom - Sidmouth_Male1 metaG | ecosystem: Host-associated > Algae > Red algae > Unclassified | place: Sidmouth, United Kingdom | collected... | reverse complement strand
CCCGTGGTTACTGCGCCACCCTCCCTCCCCCCCCGCTGTGCCCCCCCCCCCCCCCGCCCCCCCCCCCCCCACGCGTCGGCGTCGGCGCCCGCCAACCCCCCCCCCGCCCCCCCGTCTGGCTCCTTTTACGGCCGCGAGCCGTTTGACCCGCTCCTCATCCTTGCGCAAATTACGCTCCTGCAGTTTGCCTTTTACGCGGCGCTCGCGGCGACGACGCTCACCCTCAACGGCCTCACCGGGGTGTCGACGCCCCTGCACTACCAGCTCTTCTCTGCCAACGCGTATGACACGTCGGCGGTGCCCGGGTACGTGTCCATCGCCGCGTTTTTGTTGACCGCCGCCGCCCCCGTGCCCGCCGCGTACGTGGCGGTGGTCGGCCGCGCACGGCGGGCGGCGGACTTTGCGGCGACCGTCTACCTCGGCCACGCCGTCGCCGTTGCCGTATACGGGGGAGGGGTGCCCCGCCGCCTCGGCTGGTGGGCGGTCGTGTTTGGGGGGGGGGTCATTGCCGCGGTCGTGGCGGGCATCGCGGCGATGCGGTTGGAGATGCGGGAGATTGGGCTGGTCGCCCCGGGCTTGACCGCCCGCGACGAGGAGACGGGCGGGGCGGGGGGGGGGCGGCCAGCCTGCGATGAGGGCAGCGTGGCTCTGCTGGCCAATGGAAGCAGCGCCAATGGAAACGGAGGAGGGGGCGGGCGGTCGAGAGCATAGCGGGGGCAGGCTTGTGATGGTGCAGCGGAGGGGTGAGGGAACACGCGCGCGCAGGGGGTTGTCGATGTTTGGAGCCTACTGCTGTGTATCGGTCCTGCTGCATTCGGGAGCTGTCATGTGTACTGATGCCTGCGGGGACCAGTCAACAAAAACATAAAAAACAAGCACATGAACGCTTCACATGACGCTCGCTCCCTTTGGTCTGCGCAAGAAGACTCGGCATCAGCGGCAGCTCCATACCCAGAGAGTTGTCCGGCTTACAGTCACACACTGCCATCGGACGCGTTTCAGACTCTATCGACCGCGGGGCGGTCGGTGCTCGCACGGTCTTGCCGCCGCCGCCAGGCTGCGTCGAAGACGACTCGGCCGCTCCCCCCCGCTTGTCCGGTCCGTTGGCGGCACCGTGAAGACCACCCACCCCGCCTTGGCTGCCCCGTGCTATTGGGAGGAGCGCCACAGCATCTGCCCCTGCCGCACGGGGCGCCACGTCCGCCGCCGCCGCCACCGTGTGCCGCCCATGGCCGCGGCGGCAGCAGCAGCGTTGGCGCGGCACCCCGACGTGCTGGCGGGGGTACGGCTCGCATACAAACAACGTGCCAGCCTTGCGACCGACCATCGGCTGTTGCGCTACTCATGACGAATACATTCCTGCGGGTGTCTTGTGCTTGCCCGCGGTCTTGGAATCATGGCGCCCAGTCGGGTCTCGGCGAGCCGGCGTGGCCCGCGCGCCGGTGCGCGCCGCGCAGCCGTGTCGTGGCGCCCGATGCGCAGCATCCAATACGAAAACACGCATGGCTCGAAAGCCGCCTCAAAAGTCCACCATAGAGAATAGCCTACGTTCCCCCGCCCGCCAGCCGTTTGAAAAGCAGAAACTCGGTGCGCTGGCGCGCGCCCCGCCCGAGGCGAGCCAACGGCTCGCCCGAGCCAACACCGGGCGCCTCGGCCGCTGCCTCAAAACTGTCAGTCCGAGTCACCACGGCGGGGCTCTGGGGATCATCCCCAGAGCCCCGCCGTGGTGACTCGGACTGACAGTTTTGCATGATGCAGCACCAGCTGTCGGTCAGCCCCGCCGCTCGACGCGCGCCGCGTGCCCCGCGCCCCCCCCCCCCGCCCCGCCCCCCCCACCGCCCGACCCGTGGCGGCCCCGCCCGTGGCGGCCGCCACCCCGCCGCCACCCCATCTACGGCTGCGGTTGGGAGGATCCCAGCACGGCGGCGAGGACGGCCGCGACCACGTCGGCCGTGACGGGCGCGTCGGGCGGGGGTGGGACCACCGATGGCCCCCGCTCGTCGGCCCACCCGTCGGCCGTTGGGGTGTCCCCAAATGGCCCGTCGGGGTGCTCCCCAAACCCATGTGGCGGCGGCGGCGGCGGCGGCGGCGGCGACCGCCACAACGCCCGCGACGGCGGCGGCGGTGGCGGTGGCGGCGGCGGCGGCGGCGGCGGCGGCGGCGGCATCGCCCGGTGGCCGCCCCCCCCCCCGGGCACGGACCACCGCGCCGACGGCGTCGGCGCCGACGCGACGCGCACGAGCGCACCGTCGTGGTGGGGGCCCGCCATGGACCACCCGTCGGCGCAGCCGCAGTCGGGCAGGGAGACGACGCCCGGAGAGCCGCCCGTGGCGGCCCCGTCGGGCGCACGCCACCCGCCGCGTGCCGCGGGGGGCGTGGCGCCGCGCGCCCACGCGTCGTGGCTGCCCGCCCGCGCGAGCGGGGGCGGCCACGCCCACGGGCCGCTGGGGGGCCCCGGCGGCGGCGCCGCCGCCGCCGCCGCCGCCGCCGCGGCCGCCATCGATGGCGTGCAAAAGGTGGGCGCCGCCGCCGCGGCCACCGCCGCCGCCGCCGCCGCCGCGTCCGCTCCGCCGCCGCCGCCGCCGCCGCCGCCGCCGCTGTAGTCGCCCGCCCCGACGCCCGACGCGAGGGGGTGGAGCGTTGGCGGCTGGTGGCCCGGGCTCCCCCCCCGCCCCCGGCGGCCGGCGGCGGGGCGGCGGACCCTCTCGGCGCGGCACCACCCCCGCTTTTCCATTTTGCGCCAGCGGTTCTTCACCTGCGCCTCGGTGCGGCGGAGGTCGATTGGGTGCGCGCGGCCGCTCGCGCGCGCCGCGTTGAGCGCCTTGGCAATCATGGACCACTTGCCCGAGCCGAGGCGCGCGCCGGTGGTGAAGAGGAGCGCGTCTTCCCCCTCGCTCCAGTCGGACCAGTCAATGCCCGGCCGCAGGTGGTGCTCGTACCGCTCGCGGGCTTGCTTGGGGCTCCGCCCGACCAGCGCGGCGGCGGCGCGCACCCACCGGTCGCGGGGGCGGGGGACCTGCTCCGCCACAATGGCGAGGACCGCATCTTCGGCGGGCGTCCACGGGTTCTTGGCCGACTGCGGGCGGCGGGTGGGGGCCGTCGTGCCCGCGGGGCGCGGGCGGCCTTTGTCGGCCGCCGGTGTCGGTGCCGCCGCCGACGCCGCCGCGGTCGTCATGTCGGACGTGCTGTACGTGCCGAGGGGGGGCGGCACGCCCGCCGAGGGGGGCGCGTCCAAACACGCGGCGGCCGGGCTCGCGGGCAGCGACGCGGACGGGGGCGCGGGCGCCGTGCCCGCCGCCGCCCGCTCTGCCGAGGAGCTCAAGAAGGAGGACGTCGACCAGTCGGTCGGCGACGTGGGCGCGGACTGCGCCGCTGGGGTGGCCACGGCTTGGCCGCCGCCGCCAAGCGTGCGGGCGCCACAGGTGTTGGCCGCGGCGCCAACGGCGGCTGCCGCCACCGTCGGTTCGCGGGCGTCTGGTGCGCCGACCCCGCGGTGGGGCGACACCCCGCCGCCGCCGCTGGCGGCGCCCGCCGGTGCCTCGGGCGCGCCCACCCACACCGGTCCATACGCGTCGGCGCCGCCGACCGACGGCGCACCGCCGCCGTCGCCGCTTCTTGCCGACGGCGGGGCGTTCGACCAGTCGATCGCGAGGTCGGGCGGCGGCGACGGCGACCGCCAAAACAGTGGCGGCAGCGTCGACGGCGGCCGGCGGGGGTGGCGCACGTCCGTGGCCGCCCCCGCCCGCGGCGGGGCGGCCGGGATGGCGGGCACGCCCCAGCCGAGCGCCGTCGCGCCGTCGTCGCCACCGCCGCCGCCGCCGCCGCCGCCGCCGCCGCCGCCGCCGGGGCCGGCGGGCGGAGTGGGCCGCGGCGACGTGGCCGCTGGCACGGGCCAGTCGGGGTGGGTGGCGCCGCCGGCGCCCCCCCCACCGGCCGTGGCGTCGGTCAGGGCGGCGCGCATGGGCACCAGGGCGTCAGCGCCACCGGCCGCCCCTCGGCTTGGAGGCACGCCCAGGGGGGGGGGGGAGGGCGCCACGACGACTACACCCGTCGGTGCCCGGGCGGCGGCGGCGGGTGGCGGCCGGTTGGGGGGTGGGGGCACGCCACCCCCAGAGGTGGGCGGCGGCGCAACGTCTACCGGCGACCACGACATGCCGGCAATGCTCCGTGGTCGTCCGTGTCGATTGGGGAAGGCGTCGCCAGGGTGCACCGCCGGCCAGCTCCAGCGGTCCGCGGCGACAGCCGCGGTTGGCATTCAGCGTACCGGCCCGGACGGGCGTCGTATGGGCACGACGCCGCCTCCACGGTCGAATGGAGCGCGAGCGGCCAGTGCTTCCCGCCTCTGGGCACGGAGGCGGGTGCACGGGCGGAGGGTCGGGGAGGCGAGCGGGCGGGCGTCGGGGCTCGACGCGGACGGCAAACCGGCGGGAGCAAGGCAAAGGCGATGGGGTGATCGAAATGGACGCCGCACGGGAAACAAGGGAACGGCCGGTGAGGGGGGGGGTGGGGGGGGGCGGCGGCGGCGGCCGGAAACGTGACCCCAGCGGTCAAACGCGTTGGACGTGAGAAAGACAAGCAGGCCGCTCACGCGGGAACCCTGGAACGGCGGTCGCGTTGCGGCAGCGCTAGTCTGCTGTTCACGGTACCAGGCGGTCACGCCACCGTCGTGCCTCGACAGACGTCGCACGTGATCATCATCGATGATCGATGGGTGCCTTAAATGTGGGCCGTCGCTGTGCTCCTTTCTGTCAACGCTGAGGTCGTGCGAATCAATACGGTGACGCTGGCCATTGCGCCAAACCCAACCAAGATGAGGAGATACAGATGGGCCGCTCATCACACCTCCGGCGGGCTGGGTCTTCTGCTTTGACTCTAGGTGGCTGGCAGTGATTCTCGACGAAGGGGGGGGGAGGAGGCGGGGTGCAGACGCAAGGTAACTAGCTTGTCAACAGCGCCTCTTGATGACCGCGGAGCCCAAAAGGTACAGCTGTTACGCACGTTTCCACACTGTCAACCCATCAACCTGGCCGCGACAGGGCAGGAGGGAGGGGCAGACGGCGCAGGGATATGGCTGTCACACGGGCGCCTCTTCTCCGCCATGGATGGAGCAACAGCATCGGGCGGTGCCGCGCGCTCACTGGGCCACTCGGCTCGAGCGGGTCACCAGTGAGGTGGGACCTGTGCTGGCGACCTGCTGTTGCTGCCGTGGGACACCCTGGGCCTGGCGCGAGCCACGGACCAAACATCCATTCCCACCCACCGCGGACGATTAGGAATCTATTTCAGCGAGACCTGCCCAGATCGCCACTGTGAACCGCGGGAGGTCCAGGGCGGAGCGGCGAGATGGCTTTGTGGCTGCCTGGGGTGATCAGGCGTGCCGCACGACCTGTGAGGAATCGGCATAGTGGCCAACAACATTTACAGTGATCGTCTCGTGGCGTCGAGGCTCGTCGATTGGCCGAAGCCCGCTTGCGCACGCGGCCCATGCCAGATGATACCTGCACCCGATTGGCTGAAACAACACACCGCTGAGGGGGAAAAAAGCAGGTCCTGGCTCTGGGGTGCGCAACCTGCCAGTGGCGCTGGACGTGACGATCCAACACGCAAGGCGGCTGTGGGGCCACCAACGTCGGAGCTGGATCAATCTCGAAGAGGCGTGGCACGCACACCAGTGGCTTTGGTGGACGGCGGCAGAATTTAGGACACCCCACAAGCGGGAACCCCAGCGTGGCTGAAAGGCGCACAGAGTGCTTGCATGAGATACGTTCTGCTTGCGGACGGCGTCTTGTGTCTGTCCAGCTTCTGCTGCCCTCAGGGCACACGCACCAGCCATGATGCTTGTTTTGAACTCGAGCTTCCTCGTCACCACTCGTGAAGACGCCCCGGAGAAGAGAGATCGAGCCGAAGAGCTGCGGTTAGCAAGAGGAAAACCATGCCACATTCTGTCAACAGCAGGCCAGCCACCGCTGAGTCCATTTCCGTTGTCAGAATCGGCATTCGATGAACCATTTTCTCACGAGAAACCTCACAGAATGAGACTCGTTTTATTTTTTCCGCCTCATTTCAGCTATCTGGTAGAATATATCCGGGTTCGGTATCTGAGACGCAGACGTCGAGGCTACCTACTCTGGTTCGTACGCAATGCCATGACAAGTGACCTGGGCATGGCTAGCAAGCGCCAGAACCTTCTGGCGAAGTTCGTGCTTGTTGCCGTCAGTCTGGGTTCTTGTTGAGGTGCGCCACACTCTGACAGCTCCTTGGATTGCCTCCACCACCGCGTGCGGTGCACGGACCTTCTCGTAGATCTGCGGCATCCCATTGAACTAATTGCTCCACGGCGGATACAGTAGAGCAAAATATTCTGGTTGGGTCGGCGCAACTTCCTCTCGGGCTTGATGTTCTGCGCTGCGGCGAGATCTCGACCGTTGCGCAACCCATATATAGCTCCTTGCATTCTCAACACGTCAACCTTTGTCCCAGATGCTATACTTGATCTTCCGCCCGTACGGTCTGTCCCTCTGCAATCTGTCGCCCTTGCGGCGGACGTCGGTAACCGTGTTCTCCGTGCCAAGCGGCGTGCCGCGGCCGTGTCCGATATCCAACTTTGCCCCGCATGCGCAGGATCGGTGGGGGTGGGGTCTGGTCTTGCAGACCAGGCACCCGCGGCACGCGCCTGTGGGAGTGTCGCGAGCGTGACTCGAGAGGGGCATTGATGCAGAATGGACCAAAGGATTCTCCGACAGCGTCATGCGGTGTCCCTGATATTCGGCGGTCTCGGCGAGGAGGGCCAGCGAGTTCTCCAAACCGGTCCCCGTCGTCCTCATATGGGAACTGCTCCTCACTACGGTTGTACAAACGAATCAGACGTCGTCACGGAAACAAAGAAGAGGTAAGGATCGGTGGGTGCTCACCTCGTCAGCTGTCGAGGGCTGTGGACAGCCTACAGGTCCCCGCAAGCATCGTACCAGACACCCTGCCTGTACAACGTCGGTGGCGAAGCTTGCCAGGACGATTGTGAACGTCCCGGTTGTACGCAGCGGGTTCACTACCGGTCACGTATCATCAACTGAATAAAGAGAAGAGGTGGGCCGGAATCATCCGAAGGCACCCGCCATGGTTTCTCTTCTTCATCTCTGCAGTTCCGCCTAACATCTGCGGGACTCCCAGCACAGGGCTGCGACGCTTGCCAGGACGGTTGTGAACGTTCCAGTTGTACGCAGCGGGTGCCTTACCGGCCACCTACGATCCACTGTAAACCGAAAAGAGGTGGCCCAAAACCATCCGAAGCTACCCGCCATGGTTTCTCTTCTTCACTGCTGCAGCCCCGCCTACTACCTGCGGGGCTCCCAGTAGATAATGACAGCAAAAGAAGACAGACCACTAGTACGCAATCTATGCAGGAGAGATGGTACCTCTGCATCGTGTCCGGGAGCGAGACCGCAGCTACGAGCGACGGGCGTGCACTGACCACCGCTGTGGCTGAACGCCTGCCGCATCCCGAGCCTCCGCACAGTGCGAGCCCGGCGCACACAGACTCGGCCGAGCGGACACGGGGGCGTTGGGGAACCCGCTCCTCGGATGGCACAGTGACGAAGTGTCGGTGTGGGTGCTCCGCACGTGCCCGTCGGTGCGGGCGCCTCCCTGACTCGACGTCGGGCGCGCTCCCCGCGCCCGTTGACCCGTTTCGGCGGTCCTCGCACCTCGCGCCCACGCGTAAAGTTTGGTCTCACCGTCGGCGGGCTCGCTGCCGATTCCCTCGCCCGTGCTGACCCCCGCGTTTCGTTTTCCTCGTTGCACGTCTCCCCCGCCACCCCCGACCCGTGAGCCGTCGCCTCGCGCCCGCCGACGGGCCGGGGGAGGGCGGCGTCGCAGTAACGCGCGCACGCGCCGTGGGGGGCGACGGTGCCCGGCTCACCCCTGCCACCGCGCGGCCAGGCGCGGCTCCTCGTCGCTGCGCCGCGGGTGCTGGTGATGAGGAGAGCCCCGCCGCGTGCGCGCGCGGGCGTCGCAAAGGAAAGTGACGAGAAACGCCCAACCAAAAAACCAGTGGCTGGCGGGCACGCCCGTCCCCACACCGCACCACTGTCACGCGCGCCGTCGCGGCCGTCGCAACGGCCCGCTGCTGCCAGCGGGACACGACCCGATGGGCAGCCGTTGAGCAGTCGTCTGGGCGTCGGTTGGGACTTGTCCGGGCGTTGTCTGGGCGTCGTTGGGATTGGCCCCTCCCCCATGGCCGCCACCGCTTCTCCCTCCCCTTTTTTTTTTTCCTGGACAGACCGAGGCGGGGAGTGTAACCTCCCCACGCCTGCCACCCGCCCACCGAGTTGTCCCGCCCCACACCCCCACGCCGCGCGGGTCGGGCGCCGCGGTGCTCACACCGACGGCCGACTGCACGACCGACAGCCTGTTGCCTCGGGTTGGTGGGTGGCGCGACACGTCGGCAACAAGGCCGACGCAGCAGCCGTGGGGGGGTCTGCCGCTGCCCGCCACCGTCACCACCACCACCGCCACTGACGCCGCCGCCACCCCCAGCCCGCCCGCCGTCAGACGGGCCTCTGCACAAGACGCGCGCCCGCCACCGCCACGCCAACGCCAACGGCATGGAGGCGGCGGGCAGGCAAGTAAGGAGGGGGCACGCAATCGTCGGGCGGCCAGTGCCACGCGCAGGACCGACGTGGCCGCGCTGGAATCCTGAACAGGCGGTTGGGACCCAGCGTGGACGCAAGGGATGTCCAACCCGCTAATCATAATTGCTTAAAATTAGTTCACATTGGGCGACGATCGGACATCGCCTGCGAACTGATTTTGCAAGTAAGATATTGCTCAGCCTGATTGTTTTCAGTATGGAACTGTTGCGGTCATATGACCGGAATTGGCCATGTTCTGTTGCACAAAGTCCGTGACACGTCGCAACTTGATGACCTTCGCGCGACCTGAACCAACGACTTGTGCCTTCGTCTCTCACACACCGCACACGAGTCGTGTACCTACACCGCACACGAGTTGTGTAACCACGCCGCACACGAGTCGTGTTAACCACACCGCACATGCAAGTTGTGCAACCACACCGCACACGCCCGCACAGGAAAGCGACGGCCACGAACACAACACGCAGGTATGCGAGAAGAGTGAAAGTGCATGCACCCAGCAGCCTCGAGTAGATCTGAAAAGGACGTGCAAAGGCGAGGACCATTGCACGCACCAGGAACACATCATGTACAAGTAAACAAAAGAGGAGGGAACGCCGCGCAGAGGAGACAGATGCTCGTTTCAGATGCGCTGCACTCAGACAACATCATAAGTACTGGCAGCTCGACCGAAGTCCACATATCACCTGTAAACACACCACCCACGAACACACACCAGCACCTACCCACGTGTCATACCATGCGGCTCGACGTGATGAAGAGGGACGATGTCGCTCCCCAAAGCGGTGCAGTAGACAGATGCTTAAATTCAGGACAAGTCAAATGCCAGCGTGAGTGCAGCACATGGCACCAGTGCACCAACCGACAACAGAGCGTTCTGTGGAGGGCCGAGGAGGGAGGAACACCTGCAACGAGCTCGTAAGGTCCTGCGCCGAGAGCGACAGAGAGGACGGAACAGGGCAGAGGGGGGGCGGAGTGAAGTGTGGCGTGGTGGTCGGTAGGGACTGGGAGAGTGGATCATCAAAGCCCGGGATCAGCCGATAGCTCGTTTGTACCAATAACAGGCCAGTGTACCTGAATGGGGCCAGGTCACGTGTCTCAGGTAACCCCCAAATTGAGCTCACTGGCACGGATTTCTCCGACTCTGTCGTTGCAACAGCCGTCCCGGTCACTTGTCTACGAGCTTCTACCTCACCTGCACGCTACCAACTCTACTCCCCGCTGTTCCCTCTACACCTAATAATGTCCCCAACTCGTGCTCTTCCCATTGGTGTCACCAAACCGCCCAACAGTGGCGCGGGACGCCAGAATGGGCGGAGATCTCCCGGCGGCGCCTCCTATGGGGGCCCGCGAACTGTTTCCCACCATAGCTGGTAAAAACCAAGTTGCCCAGCTACTCGCTGCTCTCCCTGGCCTGACGCGCAAGAGAGCACGCACGGTGGTCACCAACGGCGGCACTCCGCGTCGCCGCGGGCGGTGCCCCTTCTTTACAGAGAAGGAGGAAGCAGCGATGTTTGACGCCTTGGCCCTGTGGGCTGCCCAGGGTCTGATGCTGACATCTGAAACTCTGCGGTCGCTGCCGGGGGCTTTCATAGAGGATATGGGGCCGGCGCGCTACGAGACGGCCCAAGGGTACTTTTGGCGCGGCGCGACCACCGGCCGCCGGTGGTTCGAACTGTTCCTTGGCCGCCATCCGGAGCTGCGGTCGGATAGGCCTGCCCCGCTCGAGGCGGCGCTTTCCTAGGCGTCCACGCCGGAGGCGGTTTCCAAGACGTCCGGTGTCCTCTCCTCGGTTTTCGAAAAACTTGGCATCACAAAGTCCCGCCAAGTCTATAATATGGACGAAACAATGTTTGACGCCCAAGAGCTGATAGAAGAGTCGGGGTCGACCGTGTACCTGCCTGAAAGAGAACGCGTGCCTGAGTTTGTTCTTCCTCACGTGCGGGATAATGGAGCCAAGGCGACGGTGGTGGCGTGCGTTTGCGCGGATGGGACAGCGCTACCACCGTTTTCGGTAGTACCTGGGACGACCATCCGGTCGCCACGTATGTACCGCATGGGGGAGGGCGGAAAGCGCACTAGCGTGCCGTTGGAAGACCTCCTGGGTGACCCGGACGCGGAGGTGCACCGGCGTGACCCTCCCGGACTCAACAAGCCGCTGTGGGGCTACTGGGCGGACCACATCGCAAGGCTACAGAACGACGTCCGCCCCAGAGAGCCCAAACTCCTCCTGCTCAACGGGTGCAAAGTGTGTTTTGACATGGACGGGTTGCGGGCGCTCCGCGCTGCCCATATCTACGCCCTCATGTTCCCGTCCCATTCATCGAGCATCCTCCAACCCTGCGACGACCGCATCTTCCGAGCCCTCAAGGGCCTGGGGCGTACCTAAATGCGGGGCATGCTGCCCTCTTCTCCTCCCGGGTGTGGCTCTGACGTCCGCCACCTTCTGCTCGCGAGTTCCGATTTCTGGACCCTGACCATGACCGCAGAGCGGATTAAGGCAAGTTTTGCTAACTGCGGTATGTGGCCCGTCAAACCGTCAAAGATCAACTTGGACCCGCTGCGCTGCGGAAAGGGCAAGGGCGCCGCTAGGCGGGAGGGAAACTTGGCCACTTTCGCGGCTATCCTCAAGCCAGAGGCCGTCCGCGAGATGTAGGCGGTTGTCTGGTTGTTAGGGTTCATCTCCAACAGTGCCAGTCCCACACTGTTCCCCCTCTGCCGGCACCCCGTGTGAACTGCGTGACGAGATTGTCCCTTCTCCTGGTTTTCGTGAGCGTCGGGGTGGCGCTTTTAACGGAAGACGGTAAAAGGCGAGTCGGGGCGTCGGGCGAAATCAAAGAGGTGAAAATCAGAGACGAGGGTGCAATGCAGGTCCGGTCGGTGCCCAAGCAAAATGTATCACGCAAATTTGACACCAAGCTTCGCACTTCCCAGCGGCGGGGCCGCACGCCCCTCCTACCGGCACCTCCCCATACGACGGACGGATACACACGCCACCAGCGCAAACCGCGAGAAACTTGCACGCGTCTTTGTTGGGATTGCACGCTTCGCCATCGCGCCGGCGAGGGAGGCATGCCCAACCGCAGCAACGATACAAGGAGCCGCGGCCCACAGATGAAACCCGCAGCCACACCGCCCCATGGATGAGTAGGGGGTTGGGAAATATGCACTCAGAGCCCGGATTTGAGCACGACACGTCCCCGGTTGGGCACAACCCCGCTTCGGGAATCGGGACCGAGGTGCCAAAAGACCCCGCCGAGGTGCAGGTCAACATCAAGCCGCGACACCTCCGTTTGTCGGAAACGATGCACGTCCCCTCAGAAAACAGGTCCACCACGCACACATCATTGGGCGCGCACGCCGAGCCGTCAGCGCAAGGCGGCTTTCCGCGGAGCAGGAACAACTTGCACTCTTCACCCACACCGGCCGTCCGAGACTCTGGCGTATCGATGCCGACGCGCACCCCCCGAACGCATTGGAGCTTCGCCGTACCGCATAATAGCTTTTTATGTCTCGAAGCGCGGCACACGAGCGACGGCACCACCGGTAGGCCGCCAATCGCGGGTCGAGTAGGGGCTGCCGGCGGACACGCCAGAAGCGCCCCCCGCCGATAGCCGCGACGCGGAAGGGGGCTGAGCGCCGGCACCGTCCGCGCCGCCGCCGCGCCGGCCGCCAACAGACCGCCCCCCGAGATTCGGGAGACGCGCAGTCGCCGATGACCGGCGCCGCTGTCTGCCGTTTCCACAACACGGAGCAGGTGCCGCCGGCACCGCCGTGCACACGAAAGCTACACCATCGGTGGAGCTAAAGAGTTCGTCTAGGGTACTACGCGCTGGTGCGCAGGGCCTCGTGAGTCGTGGGGGGGGGGGGTCGGTTACGGACGCCGGCGCTCTCTCGAGCGCTGAAGTGGTGAAGGTGTGCGCACTTCGCATGCGGCCGCCTCTACCGCGACGCCACGTTACGCCGCAACCACCGCCGCCACCGCCAACGAACGGGCCGTCGCGACGTTGACGCGCGCAGTGGGCCCCCCCTTGGCTGGGGCACTACGGCACGTAGCGGCATCGCTGCGGCGGCATCTGGTGGGGGCCGTGGCGCGGTTGCTAGCCGACACGCCAGTGTGCTCGATCTCGTTGGTGGGGGCTGGTGGAGAGGATGAGAGGGGGAGGGGGACGGGTTGAGACGGCGCTACCGCTGGGGCGGTCGGAGGCATGTGTCGCATTACGCGTCCCAGCCCACGCCCCTTGGCTGGCCCGGAGGTCGTTGGTACACCGGGTGACGCGAATGACGTGTCACGCCCCGGTTCGGACAGGTGGCGCTGTCGGTGCTGGGTG
>Ga0115030_1000905_pt1 | contig 12983 bp, 18 predicted proteins | sample SidtaG_4_FD_87174 | JGI IMG/M metagenome (GOLD analysis project Ga0115030, IMG submission 87174) | Marine algal microbial communities from Sidmouth, United Kingdom - Sidmouth_Male1 metaG | ecosystem: Host-associated > Algae > Red algae > Unclassified | place: Sidmouth, United Kingdom | collected... | reverse complement strand
CAAGCCGAAAGGGCGGGGGTCGAGACGCCACCCCCCCGGACCTACCTTTTCAAGAAAATCCTTGGGGCTGGCAGGAGCGGGGGCTTATTTTGTCACCCCCCCCCCCCCCCCCTTTTCCTCTGTCGTGCACGCCGCTACCCCCCCGTCTCTCCGAGCGATGGTGGATCATCTGCTGATGATAAGGTCCGCTATCCACGCAAAGGCCAAGCACGTCCGCACCCCCTTCACGTGTGCACTCCTTCTCAGCAGCCAAGCAGATGAAGTGACGGCCAACGGCGTTGTCATCGAGGTCACGAGAAGCAAGATTGATGGCAGGATGTCAACGACAATCACGGGACGGTTTCAGTATCTCGGCCAAACGGTGGTAAAGACGCTGGGCCTCCGCTCTGTTCGTGCTGGTCACGCTCTCGCCTCTACCGTTCCATGTCCCCCTGCCCCACCCTCCAACGCTCGTGCGGGTCCGCCTCTCGATTCGGCGACGGGTGGAACTCGTGTGTCGATCTCGGAACCAGCTTCTACCTCGCGTCCCCTGACGCACCCCCCTCCTGTGTCGACGGTCGTTGGAGACCATGAGGCGGGCAGGGACTCTGCACGGCCGGGACCGGCCTTGCTGCTGCGTGCGGCCGCTTCTATTGAGTGCCGCCCAGAGCTTCTGGCGGGCACGCCTGTCACCCCGCCGCCATCCGACCCGTTACCTCGTCATCCCCCGATGGGGTCGGGTGATGACCAGTCTCCCGTGCGTGTCGGTGTCGCCACGACGGCTGCATCTGGTGGCCCATTCCAGGCACCGGTTGATGGCCCCCATGCGCTGGCGGGTGCCCCGCCGGCGTCGGGATTGCAGTCCGGATTGCCGCCGACTACGTCGGGGACCTTAGCCCACGGGTTCGAGTGGCAGTACAAAGCGGTCCCACAGCCTATTATGGGGCCTGTGCCGCGGCGGCCGTGGTCAGTGCGCACCCAGGGCGGTGACATCATCAGCGAGGGAAGCGACTACGTTGGGTTTTGCCGAACTCGCGCTCCCCTCGATTACCTTCTCTCCGTCTTCCCACAAGTGCAGCCGTCGTTAATGACGTCGCTGACGTCCGCCAAGCTAGGAGGGCGGGGGCTTCCTTCTACATCACCCGGCGAGATTCTAAAGATCTTTGGCGTGCTCATCCTCGGCACGCGCTTTGAGTTCGGGTCTCGAGCTGACCTGTGGGCAACAGAGCCACGGTCAAAACACATGCCTGTCCCGGAGTTTGGCGCGCGCACCGGCATGCCTCGCCACCGCTTCGACGCCCGGTGGTCGGCGCTTACCTTCAGCAAGCAGCCGAAGGTTGGTCCGGCAGCCGACGACCCGAGCGGGGAACGCTTCAGGTGGGCCCTCTTCAACGACTTCATTTCTTCAATCAATGCCCACCGGGAGGCACACGTGACCCATGGAGACACTATATGTGTCGAAGAGTCCATCCTGAAGTGGTACGGTCTCGGGGGTCGTTGGATCCCGGTTGGTCTACCAATGTACGTGGCCATTGACCGTAAGCCAGAAAATGGCTGCGAGATCCAGAACGCGGCATGTGGACGCAGCGGCATCATGCTTCGTCTTCATCTCGTGACAACCGCCGCCGACCAGCACGGCAATCTCTCTGCAGCCGTGACGCAGCTGTTGCACGGGACTACCGTATTGCAACGGCTGGTCGGACCCTGGGAGGGGACTGACCGCATCGTGTGCGCCGACTCCTAATTCGCGAGTGTGGAGGCGGCTTTTTCGCTGAAGGCATCGGGACTGCGGTTTATTGGTGTCGTTAAGACTGCCCACCGACGGCTCCCGATGGCGCCGCTGGCGGCCCGTCAGCTGAGCGCGCGAGGAAATTGGGTGTCGATGGTCCACCCCAGCCCGTCAAGGCCCCCAGAGCTCATGGCGGTGCTTTGGGCAGACCGAGACCGACACTATTATGTGGCCTCTGCTGGGTCCTCGCGTGCTGGTGCCCCATGCGAGCGCCTGCTGTGGAGGCAGCTCGATGGCGGGGATGAGCGTGTGGCGGTGTCGGTGACGCAGCCAGAGGTTCCAGAGATTTACTACTCGTGCTGCGCGCAGATTGACGGGCACAACCGGTGCCGCCAAGATGACTTGATATTGGAGCACAAGCTCGGGACTCAAGACTGGTCGCAGCGTGTCAATCTCTCATTGCTGGGCGTCTGCATTGTCGACGATTGGATGCTGCCCTCGGGAGCACGCGGACCGGCCGCGTCCCTGGAGCAGGCGACTTTCTACGAGGATTTGGCGTCTGGAATGATAGACAACACCTTTGACAGCACGGGCTGGCGGCCGCGCACCGCGCAAGCAGCCACCGACGCGACTGTGGCCCCCGCATACGGGGTGGGCCTGCACCTGACACCATCGAAGAAGCGGCGCGCCCCACCGTCGGGTGTCGGTGCCGCTTTTTGGCCCAGCGTCGCTGTCGCGTTTGCAGGACGAATCGGAGCACACTCGTGTGCTCCGGGTGTCGCGATCCGAGCGTGGGTGGTATAATATTATTGTGCGGGCCGAAGACGGGTCGCGACTGCTTCCGGTCGCACTTGCATGCTGCACACCACGCCTTTCTGTGACAACGTCTGGGTGGGCCTGTTGAGCGGTAGGTGGATATGGGGGGATCTCGACTGCGCATGCCACTCTGTGAATAAGGTACCTTGCAAGTACCTTTGCATCCAGATATGCTCTGTGGTCGGCCGGCCTCACCGGAAGCGCAGCCAACGACAACTGTCTGTCAACAGCTGGTTGCAAGTGAGATACAAGGCGGGTGGGGTGGCCTGGAATGGGGCCAAAAAGCAGTCTCTCGCTTGGTGGTTTTTGGATGGCTCTTTTGCGCGATCCATCCAACGGTCACTCTCTACTCAGCAAGATCAGACGGGGAACATCAGTCATCTGGGAGAAAGCGCAGTGAATCCGAGAAGCGCCGTCGGCACCGCATGTTCGCATATCTCATATGATGGGAGGCTCAAATCGGTGATCCCGGCATGGCATCAATTGAGCACAACCCTGGCATCAAATGATGCCCATGACTGGTAGAATTGACACTAGCGAAGCGAATGGATATATTTTATGGTAGTGAGCGTACGTGTCAAGCGTCTGTACGCTTGAGAACAAACCGATTGCGTACTCACAGTATCGTTGCACAAAGCGTATCTGAACCGTCGTCCTGTGGGTCCACCCTCACTCATCGACTTCACTTTTCGGCGATTGACGAGAGATGGGTGGGAAGATTTCTGCTGGTGTGTCGCGTCTCTCACAGTGGCCCCTGCAGGATCGTTCGAAGAACCCACTCGCCAGAATGCCAACGACACAGCAGTTCGAAATTGTGTGGCTCAAACGACTCGCTGCGATGGGTGGACAGCCTATCCAATAACTTGGCAGTGATGGTCGCCGCGTCAACACCGCCATCAATGCTCCGCCAAACCCCCTGAGGTACTTTGTCTGTGATTTCGTGCACTCCAGGGAGGATGGCGGGATGACATTCCTGTTGGAAATCCAATTTCGCTTCAATCACGGGCTTCCATTGGTGGGTTGACCAATAGCATGTGAGACTTTCGTCAGGCCATTCTGAGGGAAGACGACGTTGCGTCTTGTGCGCCGTTCGTGTGGCTGTTCTTGGCCCAAGTCTTGGAAGAAAACTCCCGACAGGAACCGCGGCATGCTGCTGGTAAATTTGAGGCTGGCTGGGTGCCACGCCGATGACCTGATGCACCGCCCCCCCGCCCCCGCTTCGAACATTACGCTCGGAGAAATTGTGACTATTTCGCGAGTGCGTATCTGGCCACACTCGTTTGAAATATGGCCCGTAGCGTATCGCTCGCAAGACCAGATCGGCGCGAGACGAGTCTGGAGCCACGGCTCTGAAACAGGAACGTGAGCGAGTTTCGCTTGAAAATTACGCGCGAGGTACGCGTGAACCAGTTACGCTTTTGTTGCTGGCTCGACTCTTTTTGTATCATCATGCTTTCATGTGTTCGTCTTATTGCTGTGCTTCACTGGACGATATGGTTGTCTGCATACTATGAGCAAATACTGACTGAGTGCATCTTCGACGTTTGTGCTCTCCTCCCTCTTCTGGTTGTCCTACGCTGATTTCACTGCGATTCTGCGCTCTTCTTCTTTTGTGCTGGCCTTGGTTTTCGTCTATTCATGTAGGACCGGGCTGAGGCTAGGCGGGGCGTGCGTAGAAGGCGGGGGGGGGGCATGCGGGTCGGCGGCGAGCGGTTTTTAGCGGCACCGGGAAGCGCCCCCCGAAAAGCTTTCGGCAGCCTGTGGGAAGGCGGGGGGGGGTGGGGGGGATGGGCAGCCCCAGAAAGCGCCCCACAGAGCCTGTGGGGAGGGGGGTAGGGGCACCCCCGGGAAGCACAAGGAAGCGCAATAAAGAGCACCATTTGCCCTGCAACGCACTCGATCAGGGCAGCGCGACGTGGACGGCAGGTCTGCGGACGGGAGAATGCTTCTCCGTGCACTACGTGACGTTCTTTGGCCAGGGAGGTCTACGATTCATGTCTAGGAAGCCGTTCATGTCTATACTGCGAGAGTGCAGGGGTGCGCCGCTGTCTAAAATGCGAATATCGTTTCTATACTAATTTGGAAGTTTTGCAGTGTGGAGGGGGGTCGAATATGGTCTAGGACATGCCATTTCACCCTGTACTGGAGGCGTTCGGAGGCAATTTGAAAATTGTGGGTCACGGCCCCAGTACAGAGAATCAGCATGCGCCCCACTTCCCCGACGATCGCCAAGCCCAAGAAACAGTCGGAGGCACCCCTTCGTGGTCAACTACGGCAAATGTTGGTGAGTTTATGAAACGTACAATTGTTCCCGCACTGTCTGCAATAAAAGTGCTCAATGACTGTACAGTGTGGCTGGCCCCGAATCCCACGTGTCGGGGCTCCCAGTCCGGCTAGGTAGCCCCCCACGTCACTAAATGACCCCCTGGTCTCGATTAAACGTGGACCCCCAAGAACAAAACCTCAAATATGCATCGAAATCCAAAGCCGATGGAGACCCTTCGATGCAAGAGTCCGCCTTGCTGACCCCAGGTCTTCGTCATACATGTACGACTCCGCCGACCCGCCTGCTGACCGCCCGCGCTTTTTTCGCCGCCATCATGTTCCCCGCCCCCGGCCCCGACGGCGAGCCGCCGGCGCCGACAACGGCGCCGTCATGTTCTCCCCAGCAGCTCGACGCGCTCATCGAGCTCGCGGACCGCACCAAGCTCCGCGCCTACGCCGACTACTCCAAGTTTCGCGTCGGCGCGGCGCTGCTGGCCGCCGACGGGACCATGTTTTCGGGGTGCAACGTTGAGAATTCGTCCTATGGCTTGACCATGTGCGCGGAGCGGGTTGCGCTCTTCACGGCGGTGGCGGCGGGCGTCAACTCTTTCCGAGCGGTGGTGGTGTACGCCGGTGCCGTGGACGGGCTTGTGGGGCGGGGGCGGCGTGGCGGAAGGCGTTGGGCGGGGGCGGGCTGGGGGACTGTGGCTGAGGGGCGCTTGGGTGTGGGGACGGTTTGGAACGTGGGCGAGCGGCGGGAGGGCCTGGATTGGACCACGCGGAGATTGCTGCTTGGCGCTTTTTCCTAGTGCAGCCGCGGTAGTGGCTGACTGCTCTCTCTTTTCTACGGATGTGTGTGCGTGTCTTGCGGTTGTGTGCCTTTCCCTGGTCGCTGCAGGACGCATGATGCCAAGGGCACCTACGTATACCCTTGTGGTACGTTCCTACGGCCACGGTTCCTCGTGCTGTGCAAGTTTCTCCACGATTGCTGCCTGTGCTCCCTGCACTGCCACATCGAACGGGCTCCGGTCCCTTGTGTTCTTTGCGTCGGCACGTCTCTTAACCAGTGTCTCTTTTTTTACTTCTGTGTCAACTGTACTGCTGGTTGGTCTCCGTTGCTCAGGAGCTTGCCGGCAGGTACTCTCGGAGTTTGGCGACATGGACGTGTACTGCGTGCAACCAGACGGCAAAGTATCCCGCTCGCGCCTCAGTCAATTGCTACCCGTCGCCTTCTCCAAGGCGGAGCTCGACAAGGTGGCGGCCGCCCGCGGGTGAGCACCGAGGTCGCTACGTTTTTCGAGGGGGACCGCTCGCGGCGAGCACACCTTGTAAAGGATCGTTTTACACCCGCTTTTTGGGCGCTGCGCATCCCGTCACAGTGCTCGAATCTCTTCGAGACAGGTGCGGACGCAAGCAACGCCCTCCTCGTTGCAGAGCGCTCCGCACCCGTCTCTTGCGGTCACAAAATTAGCGTGGAGCTGCATCACCTGCCTATGGCCGTTCCGTCAACAGCTGGAGAGACCCCAGTCAAGCCAATCGCAGTCTGGGCCAAACAAACGCAGAAAAAGCGCCTCTTTGTTAGGCCTGAACTCTCCACTTCTTGGCGCAACAACATTACGTGACAGTAACAATAACAATGAGTGATGGTTGGAGCTACACACTGCATTGACGAAGAGCAGATGTCTCGAGAAACAGAGGAGTCACGGTCGGACAGCATGATACCCAAAGACGCCCCGTTCTACAAGAACTGTGCAACGCCTCCCCGGCGGTGGCTACTCCTGATTAGCATCAACGACGCGCGGCGATGTTCAACTGTTCAACAAGTGCGCGTCAGGCTACGCATGGAAGAAGCACACAGGCCGTGTTCCCCGCCTTCGCCCCCCCATCCCGTCTCAATCGGTCCCAAAGTAGCGGTCGCCTATGAGGAAAGAAAGAAAACATGAAACCACAGCAGACCAAGAGACAAGACATGACCATGTACGATACATAAATAGACAGTGTCCCGTTAGGGTCCTTCTGTAACAGTCGTGCATGTATGCAGGCCAGCCACACAGGGAACCCACGAGCCATCGCCAACCATACACGGCCCTCCGCACCGGTTGCCGCCCGTTCGCAGCGCAAAAAGTGAGGCAGCGACCACGTACCAAAGTCGCCCACCCCGGGCACGATAAACTTCTTGGCGTTGAGCCCCGCGTCGACCGCCGCGGTGACAACCGACACGTCGGGATAGGCCGCGCACACCGCCGCCAGCCCCTCCCGCGCGGCCAGCACCGACACAAACACAATTTTGCTTTGCGGCACACCCGCATCCAACAGCGCTTGGATGGCCATCCGCGCGCTGCCGCCCGTCGCGAGCATTGGGTCGAGGAGCAGCACGTGGCGGCTGGCCACGTCCTCTGGGAGCTTGGCAAAGAAGAGGGTGGGTTCGGCGGTCTCCTCGTCCCGTTGGATTAAGATTTTACCAATCCGGCAGGAGCGACAGCAGGAACGAAGGGCCGGCTCCATCGCCTCGCCGGCCCGGACGACCGAGACGCCCAAGATCTTGCCCGAAAAGGCAACGCCCTCGTGCACGGCACCATCGACGGGGGTGGTAACCGTAACAGGGGACACGGGCAAGAAGTTGAGGGCTACAGGGGTGCGGGGGGGCAAGCCGCAAAGCAACATCAAAGCGAGGTGCAGGCGCGCGGGGTCCAGTTCGTCAACGTCGTGCCTATCGAAATGCTGTCATCGCACCAGTGGCAGACAAAACAAACCAGCGGCACGGAGCTGATGCAGACGCGATACACCCCTCCACGTCTTAACCGCAAAGCCTGACCAGGCGCGGCCGGTGACATACCAAACTCGACAATGAGCCGGATGACCCGGTCCGCGGAGAAGATCCAGTCGGCCCGGCTCGTCTCGGCGGACCGGATGATGGTCATCAGCGCCCGAATCTGCGCCGTTGGCGGATGGAGGCGCACGTTGGGGGGCAGCTCAAAGGCCGGGAGCTCGGATGGGGTGGCGGAGGGGGGCGGGTACGAGACCGCGCCGGCCGCACCGCCACTGCCACCGCCGCCAGCCGCAAGGCTGGACCCAGTTGTTGGTGAAGACGGCGCACCAGCAGACCCGTTGGTAGCCATGGCGCCGCAACGACAAAGGGGCGGTCGCGGCGGGGATGCCGCACCCGTGTGGCAACACGCGGGCTCGTGAAGCAGGTGGGGACATTATCGGTGGCTGATGAAAAATGATTGGCCGATTGACACTGACGCTGTGTGTGTGTCTGATTGTTCCCGTTCTTTGACATGGGAGCGAGCGAGGGGTCGAGAGGGTCTTTGGCTCGACTCTGACAGATCACAGCCACCACGCGGCAGAACGTAACGAAGAGGCTGAGGCCCTGCGGCAGTGCGGCTGCAGCCGTAGGGGGGGTGCACGCAAAAAAAGGAACGGTGATACCGGGCGTCATCCAAGCATGTGCACAAAACAGGCGAGCGACCCCCGTTGCTTGGCGGCCACGACCTCCTGCAGCGCGATGGAGGCGCGCCACTTGATGGATGGGGGCCGCGCTGCGGCACGGGCTCACATCACCAATGTGGCGAGTTGACATACCTGCTGTTGCGTCTCTATATGGGCACCCTGAGTGGGGCGGAACACTGAGTCTGCGGACGGGGCCCCTGCTTCTGCCTGCGCTTTGTGTTCGGCCACGCCCTTACTCCGTCGATCGCTCTTGTCTAGCGCGCGATGGACAGGCGGTCTAGGCCGGCTGTCAGTCTCGATAGAGTCTCCCCGCGGAGCGGCCGGCGCACGGCCCTTTGGCCTACCCGCGGGTGTGCGCGGTCAGGGAATCCCCCAGTGCAGACACGGTCACAGTGACGCGGCGCCCGCCCGCTCGGTCGCTGTGGCCCGGAACGAAGTGGGGAGCTGACAAGCACCGCTGCCGCCGGCAGTCACCGTGTTGGCCTCCGGACACCTGGTAGGCCTGTGGACTCTTCCCCGAATCGCACGCAGCCTCTGCGACTGGCAAAGCTGAGAAGCAGAAGCACTGGGTTGCAGTGCACGTCGGTACAGCGAAGAACTGATCGGTGGTGCTGGTCTTGAGGGCCACCACAGCCGCCACTTGCGGCTTCACACTTCGCCCCGCCTCCTGCCGCCTGTCAAGCGGCGGCGCTCGCGCATCGCGCCACCAAAGCAACGAACTGCCACCGCTCTCCCCTCTCGCACATGGCCATCACCGCGGCATCCCTTACGAGGTGGGGCCCCACCCCGAGGACGTCTTCCAGTCGAGCCGTCCTCTTCGCCCCGCAAGCGCACAGTGCACCTGACTGGCGGGGAGTGGAGCTTCGACTGGGAGGAGTGGTCGTCGTTTCCTGCTGGAAGTCGACGTCCTCGCAACACCGGTGATCAGGAGATACAGTACTGTACAGAGATTGTACAGGCGATGCTCCATCTCGGAGCATGACCAATCACAAGGCGCAGAAGCCATCCACCCATCAGGTTTGGAATAGACAACAGGATGGAACAGTCAGGAGAGAAACGGCGACGTCGTGGGCCATTCATTGGATGGGTCGCCCCGCAAATCCGCGTTGCGCCATCTCGCTCGCGCCAGATCAAGCTGCGTTGCCGTCCCTCCGCTCTGATATCTTCTCCGTCAACTCTATGTTCCACGCTGATTGGCCTATTCGCTTGGCTCCATCGGCCCGGATGGACCCCGCCGCCATCACAGTGGCCGAGGACCCCCGGCCGACTGGGCTGCTGCCTGCTGTCCACAGTGCAGCGGTTTTCCTCGCAGGCCACTCCCGCCCTTTGTATGTATTCCGCAGACGGCTGACCGCTGCCGCCGCTTCCACGTTGCCCCTGCTGGCGGTCCCCCCCGCGCGACGGATGGAGGTGTCGCAGCCGCTGTGAACTCTCATCATCCATCGTGATGGCACGCGGGCGGTTGGCTGGCTCCATCACCCCCTGCGGGCCGCCTTGTTGTGCGGGCGCGCGGCGTGCCGGTGCGGGTGCGCGCGCACGCGGTGCGCGTCAGGAGCGCCAGAGCCGACCACGGTGGCGGCGACACCCTGTTCTACTTGAGCCGTGCGTCGGTCGAGCGCGGGGCCCCGTTGTCGTTCACGTATCGTCGCTCGCTCACACAACACTTTGTGCGTGATCCTTTTCGCATCCACGCCTACCCCTTGCCCATCGCCTTGGCAACCACCACCACCACCGCCAACCACTATCACCAACACCACCACCACCACCACCACCACCACCACGCACGACAACCACTCGTACCTCTATGATGACGGCTCTCGTGTCTGCCGCACCCCCCGAGCCGCTGCCCCAGTGGCCGCCACCCCCGCCGTCGTCACCCGCCGATGACGACGACGTGCTGTCGGTCGTCAGCGCGCTCGACGGTTTGGCCATGGTCTCCCCATCAGACGCTGACGATGACGTCGACGACCACGACGACGATGGCACCGGCGACTTTGGCGACGACTCGCCCGCCGCCGAAGGCGCCTTCCTCGACCGCCTCCTCTCCCCCACCCCCGCCGAGTCGCTGACGCCCGCGCACATCACGCGCGTCGGCGGGCGCACGCTGCACGCGACGCTCCCGCTGCTGCTCGCGGTCATTGCGCGCGTTGGCGACACGGCCGGCGCCCGCGCGGCGGCGGTCGCCCTCGCCGTTGCGCTGCGGCAGCGGCTCGAGGCGGGGCGGGCGCTCAAGCTCCGCTTCCTCCTCCTCGCCCGCACGCCGGGCTACCGCCGGTGGCGCGTGCGGCTCACGTACGCGCCCGACGCGTACGCGGTGGGGGCGGCCGCGTTGGCGGCGGCGCGGTGGCGGGTGGCGGCGTCGCGCCCGGCCCTGTCCTCCTGCTGCTCCTCGTTGAGCCGCGCCTCGACGGGCGGGGGTGCGGGTGGGGGTGGGGGCCCCGCGCCCCCCACGTCGACGGGCAGCCCGTCCTCCTCTACCAGCCGCCAGAGGAGCTGGACGTCTGTGGCCGACGTGCGGTCGGCCGACGCGGCCGCGTTGGCGGCGTGGGTGCGCGCGGAGCTGCTCCACCCCCGCCACGGGGTGGCGACGCGGCCGCGACGGCACCACCGCCTCGTGCCGGCGCGCGACGCTTTTCTCGCGCGCGACGTCGTCGGCTGGCTCGTCGAGCGCCTCAGCCTCCGCTCCCGCGCGCAAGCCGTGGCCGTTGCGGAAGCGCTGCGGGGCGCGGGCGCGATTGCCCGCGCGTCGGGCAAACACCGCCCCTTTCGCGATGGGGGGGGGGTGTACGTTGCCGCCGCCGCCGCCGCCCCCGCCGCGCCGCCGCCGCCGCTGTCGGCGGCGGCGAAGGCGGGCGGCGGGGAGCGGCGGGCGTCAACGTCGGCGGTGCCGTCGGCGTCGTCGTTTGCCTCCCTGGCCGACTACGAGCCGGACGGGTGCCTGCCGCTGCTGTCGCTGCTCTTGGCGTCGTCGCCGTTGGTGCGGGCGCCGGCGGGGGCGTCGTCGCGGCGGCTCTTGTCGCGCGGCTCGTGGCGGGACGGCCCAACCGCCGACGCCGCGTCGGCCGCGTCGGGCGGTGGCGACCACGCCGAGGGCGCCACGGGTGTCGTGGCGGCGGTCGACACAGACGCTGACGCTGACGTCGACGTCGACGCGGACGCGGACGCGGACGCGGACGCGGACGCGACGGTAGCCGAGTACCACCTGTCGCTCGCGGCCGACGATACGGATTTGGCTAGCCTCGACTTTTGGGCCAAGGACGTTTTTACGCCGGGCATTGCGGCGGGGCACGTCTTTACCCACCGGCAGGTGGTGCACCCCTTCCCCGAGCGGGCGGCGGCCGCCAGCGCCCCGCCCGTGGCGAGCGCCGACGCCGACGGTGCGTCGTCCTTGTCGTCGTCGAGCAGCAGCAGCAGCGCCGCCTGGTCCCGCTTTTTCGGTGGGGGCCCGGCACTGCCGCCGGCGGCGGCAGCGACGGCGGCAGCGGCGGCGGCAGCGACGGCAGACGAGGCCGCCGACCCGCTCGTCTCCCAAGCGGTCGTGTCGCACGTCTTTTCGTCCATTGCGCGGCCGCTCATTGTGGAACTCCGCCGCCCGACGCGCGGCGAGACGGTGCGGTTGGACGCGCCGCCGGCGCGGTCGCCGGCGGCGGCCGCCGCCTCTGGCGGTGCCACCGCCCGCGGCGGCTGCTCGGTGTATGTCGGCGACGCGTCCGCGGCGGCGGCGGCGGCGGCGGCGACGGCGACGGCGGCGGTGGCGCCGTCTTGCGGTGGGGTGGAGCGGGTCGCCCCCCCCCCCCGCGTCGGCGCCGCCGTCCTCGTCAAGGCCGGGGACAACCTGCTGCAGGATCAAGCCGTCGAGACGATGCTCCGCCTATTCAACCACCTGTGGCGCGCGGCCGCGGGCGGCGACGCGGCGGCCGCGCCGTTTGCGCCCACCTACGAGGTGCTGCCGACCGACGCGCGGGCGGGCCTCATTGAGGTGCTCCCGCACTTGACGCCCCTCCGCACCTACGACTGGGACGCGTGGGCGACGCGCGCGGCCGCCGACGGGGGCCTGGTGGATACGCTCGTGCGCTCCGCGGCGGGCGCCTACGTCGGCGCCTACGTCCTCGGGTGTCGCGACCGCCACTGGGACAATATCGGGGTGACGGCCGACGGGGCGCTCGCGCACATTGATTTTGGGTTCGTCATTACGCAGGCGCCGCCGATGGACGGGCCGCGCTTTTCCCTCTCCCCGGGCCTCCAAGGCGCCCTCGCGCGCGTCGGCGCGTGGGAGCGCCTCGTCGCCACCGCCGGGTCTGCGTTTGCAACGCTCCGCGCCCGCGCGCCGGTGGTCGTGCGCGCGGCGGTGCTCGCGTTTGGGCACGCGGGCTTTGCCCCCGACGCGGTGCGGGGGGCGGTGCTTGGGGGGGCGGCCTTGGCCGTCGGGGCGCCCTCGGCGGCGGCGGCGGTGGCGGCGGTCACGGCGCAGGTGCGGGCGTCGGCGACCGAGTGGCGGGGGCGGCTCAAGCGGGCGTCCCACGCGTCGGTCGACCCCGCGTTTTACGCGCTGCTGCGGCTGCGTTTTCCGCCGGCCGTCTTGGCGATGCGGCTCGTCGAGGCGCGCCGCGCGCAGCCGGTCGTGCCGCCGCCGCGGGTGGAGGGGGAGCGGGACGTGTGCGTCTAGGGGGCCGGGGGGGGGGGGGGGGGGGGGGGGGCGGGGGGGGGGGGGGGGGGGGGGGGGGTGTTTTTTTTTTTTTTT
>Ga0115030_1000904_pt1 | contig 12995 bp, 19 predicted proteins | sample SidtaG_4_FD_87174 | JGI IMG/M metagenome (GOLD analysis project Ga0115030, IMG submission 87174) | Marine algal microbial communities from Sidmouth, United Kingdom - Sidmouth_Male1 metaG | ecosystem: Host-associated > Algae > Red algae > Unclassified | place: Sidmouth, United Kingdom | collected... | reverse complement strand
GGGGGGGGGGGGGGGGGGGGGGGGGGGGGGGGGGGGGGGGGGGGGGGGGGGGGGGGGAGGGGGGGGGGGGGGGGGGGGGGGGGGGGAGTCGTGGGGGATTGGGGGTGCAACAGGCACCGGCGGGCACAGACGCGGGTTAGAGACGGTGGCGGGGCATTAGTCGGAGAGCAATCGGTCGGGATTGGTAGGTGCACCCACAAGGAAGGGCAGGGCGGTGGGCGAGCGGCCACAAGGGGCGTGCCGCCGCGGGGACGACGGCGGCGGCGCGACGGCCGCCGCGCGCGGACGAGGTGGGTGGCGGTCGGATCCGCGGCGCAGGCGCGGGCGCGCCGGCTTCCATGCACAAACATGATTCGGCTTCTTGATTTCGAGCGAGCAGGTGGTGCGAAAAGCAGCCGTATTTCCCGAAAAAACGGTCCACTTTCATAGTTTGTGTTGTACATATTAATATCAAGCTATCATATTGCTGATCCCCCAATTTTGTCCTCATCGATTGTGTTTCGCATGTCATAGATCTAATTCGAAAGCTTGTTGAAACATTAGCAACTTGGTTGCAGGACTGACACTCTTTCGTGTCCTCAATGGGACACGCGTCCTCATCCAGAAACTAAAATCGCAACCATTGTACCCGAGGTGTGTGCCGATCGCGTACTACCTGCCCCCAAACAGGCAGAATGCCAGACAACCAACGAGCGTGCCGCCTGACCTCCACCCGCGCCACGAAAGGGGGTACTACCGTTTTCATGGCGGTTTCGCCGTCGTTGACACCGCCGTTGTCCTCGCCAGTACCGCCGCCGTCCCGCGCACTGTCACTGGCGACCCAATAGCACGCCCAGTTAATGGGGGGTGCTTCGTGTCATCTGGGTTTCGGCACAAATTCTTGCGTCTCGTTGGCTCCTCCTACAAGTTTGTCGCTCCCATTGGCTGAAAGCATCTGTGTCAACACTTGGCAGATTTCTCAGACTGATCTTTTCAAATACTAAGAAGTGGCCACTCACAGAGCCCATGGTGGGGGGTTGTATCCAAACGTGGCCCAAAGATGAATCGAAATAAGTCATCACACAGCTAAAATGCCCTGGATGCATCGCTCGCATTGGGGGCGCGAATGGCCAGTGCGGCTCCACTCCCACAGGTCGCCTTCATAAGAGGGTGCCGTTCGGCGCCCATTGCGGCGGCTGGCCGTGCGACACAGGTCTCGAGACGTCATCGGCCATCGAACGCCTTGTCGGTACGGCATTGCATTTTGCTCATTCAGATGGTCACCACGACGAGCGCTCCTGAATGGTCCCCACGGGTGTCAGGGAACAGGTGGTGTGGGCGGGCGCGTGCTGCTGAACGTGAAGACGCTCCAACGACTGGGCTGTGGGCTGAGAATGCATCGGTTTCGAGTCAAAACTGTTGCTCGTCGAACCGTCTGACTTCGAAAACGGTGGTAAGCGGGTACCACGAGAAAGTAAGACAACCTTGTGGCAGAAAAACATGCTTATCTATCAACTCCAGCAGCCAGTCGATTAAAAAACACTTCGACCGTACGGTCGCTCTCCTCAAACACGTTCTGAGCCCAATTTCGCCCATCTTGAATCGCCTTCTCCCTCGTCGACTCACACTCCACAGGTCCGCCCTTATTCTCCCTTCTTCGCCCATCCCCGGCCTTCTTCGCAGTCCTCGCTCCCTCTGCCGCAGGCGTTCTAGCGTCAGTGGACAAATTGGCGTCGTTTGCCTCCCGCGCCACAGCCATTGCGCGCACAAAATTTGCACACGCCCTCACCTCCGTCTCAGCCGCGTACTTCGCGGCGTTCTGCGTGAAAAAGCCGTGCCACGCCTCAATCGACTGCTCCCCGTAGAGGTCGATGCTGCCGAACAAGTCCAAAAAGTCGGGCGCGTGGTACATCAAGATGTGCAGCTTCGGCGAAATGTTGACCCATGGAAAGCTGCACTTCAGATGACGAACGAAGAGCTGTGCGTTGGCGCGAAACCCACGTGCTTCAGATGCATGCACTTCATCAGCTCTGTTCATGGTCCTCGAGATTCCTCTCCAGAGGACCCAAAGCCGCTTGTAGGCCACGTGGTCAGACTCAGCCACGAGGCTGAGAAGGGCGCGGCAAATCACGTCGCTTCGTTGAGCAATCGCGTGACAGTCCCTCCCAATGAATACCACCCCGTGATAGGAAGCAGGCCGGACGCGAATCACACGCCTCAGGGTCTCAGCAAGCTCAAAAGAGGATGCGGACCCAACGGGGCGCCCACGGCAGGAGATGACCAGCTCAATGGCTATTCTCAATAACTGGAGCGTGATGCCGATCAGGATGTGCAACGTGATGGCCACCATCTGGTGAGGATCCACCCAAAACAGGGGTGGTCGCGCGATCGACCGCAGTGCGACCTGCGACTGGTCATTCGCCGGCCCATCCGCTCGAGCTGCCATGCTTAAGAGATGAGCGGAAGAGTGCGCGTGCGCGGGGGCGGGTGCTTCAGTATCTTGCATTGTCCAATAAATTCCGTAGAGCGCCGCGTGCGTCCTGCTTGGAGCTCTTGTGCAATAGCACATCAAGCACGGCATGGTCGCGTTCGGGCCCTTACGCCTGTGCACGGTGCACAACGCCTCGTAGTCCCCAGACATGAGCAAGCGCACGGCGCGCCGCACGCCCCCCACCACGACGCCTTCGCGCACCAGTTCAGAAACCTGGTCCAGATGCTCCCCCAGCATAGACGACACAGCGTCATAGTCGTGCTTATGTGACGGACAGACGCCCACCAAAATGGTGTTGCGCAGTCTATGCGGGCGGCGCTGGTTGACAAACCCCGCCACAATTTTGACAGAGGCGGGCGTGCCCGCCTTATCCACCCCGAGCTTCAGATGAATGTCCTTGACGGTCAGGGGGGGGGACGCCGCCGCGATGCTGCCAGCGTCGATGGAGGGCACTTCGTACGAGTGCGTCTGCGGGATTGGAACTGGGTGGGAATCCCGCAGAAGCCTCTCTGCGAAGCTACCCGAGGCGCATAGGGCGTCCAGCTTCTCCTGGGCAGCGCCCGTCAGGCTCACCAGGTGGGCCCCAGATCCCGTTACAGCAACGTTCTTGTCCGGAAGACCAGCCAAGCGCTGCCGAGCGGCCCGCAGGACGGGTAAACTCGCGAGACCGAGTCGAGAGCCGCCAATCCCCGGGCGGATACCGTTGAACGCCGTACAGCTGATGCCGTAAGCTCCGATCAGCCCCAACTGCTGCCCCCGGGACGGAGAAGGAGCGGATGGCTTACAGAGCTGCCGAATCCACAATCTGCGAACATCTGCTGTCGACACGGTCACCACTCCGGCCGCCACAGCGTCGCGCGATTCTGCCCCAACAGCTCTGTTGAGCGATTGCAGCCCAGAATGCCAGCGCATTTAGCGCCGGTTGCGTCCAACCACCGGGTTAGTTGTAGCAAGCTGACGCGCGTACACGCATTCAACTCCATTAGCCCACTTCAACCGAAGTTCTGGAGGGCTACAGGGCAGCAGAATGGTTGCATCAATGGCCTGCAAAACAGGACCATTCTGGTCATCCAGTAATGCACCGCGGCGCAAAGCTTACAGAAATTCGGCGCACGAAGGAGGTGGAGGAATCGACCGCGGCGGAGTGGTCGTCAGTGCTGTCAGGAGGCGAATGCGCAAATCGCCAGCCGCACGTTGCGCGCGGAGGGCCCGCCTTGTCGCTCCGCCCAAAGCACTTCTGAGCTTCTCGATACGTGCTTGCGCCGACAGGCACGCGCGGCAGCCCAGATCGGACGGAGAGAGGCTTGCCACAGCACTCGGCCGCGCATTCGCCGCAGTCCACTGGTCGTCGGGCTCACGGGACTTCTGTGAGTCCAAGCGCTGAAAAGCGGACGCAGGGGGTGCAGCGCAGCCCCGATGCGAAGTGGCGCCAGAGCTAGCACGCTTAGCTTGCTTTGCTCGACAGTAGCAGCGAGCACACCGGCCCAGTGGCACATCGAGGCTGTCCTTCCCCGCGGACTCCTTGAATGGCTCTCCTGGAAGACTGCTGACCGCCGTGTAGAGGGCATGGCCGACCAGGATAGCGGCGGACTCGCGCCAGATTCTCAAAACTGCGCAAAGTTCGAGAAACACGTCTGTGCAGTCGGTGCCACGAAATGCCTAGATATCCTGGGGAAAGGCTCGTGTGAGGTCAGGGGGAGAAACACTGCAAAGCACCAGGGACATGTAAGGAGGAAGCACACACATCGGCCTTTCAGAGGAGCACTGCTGTCAGCGTCACGTAGGGACATGCCAAGCACTGGGCCTGTCAACCTGGTTCCATCGAGACGCTGCATGTGAGTCGTCGTCTGACGTACCATTGCAGCGACCTTTTCGTGCCCATTGTGGCCCCTGCCAGGTGGTCGGATCAGATCGACCGATTGACTACGCGTACCATACATGATACGATTCATACACGGCACAGAGTGAAGCGCGGAATGGACTAGTCAGACGAAGTACAGGGAATGTGACACATTCCTGAAGAGGATGCGACTAAAGCAACAAAAGTGGATGCAAGGCTCGGATGGAGCACCAGATACGCATTAAGCCTCCGACGCTCAAATAAGCGACATACCTGTGGAAGAATCGGTACAAGTATGATGCAATCGATGATTCTTGAAGATAATCGACAGTACTTCTTAGCAGATCGGGGTTTTTTGTGGGAAATCCACAGTGTTTACAATGAAATGGACTCCTGCAGTCATCCGGAAATGCCCCCCGACGTTCATTGTGGGTTTTGTCATGGTTCAATGAAAAGAGAAGCCCAAAAGCTCTACGCACCGCTGTTCGCGCCAACTCAAGGGCTGGCGGCAGGGGTGGCGTGCGACCAACGGGCATCACGTGAAGCCGCGCAGTGCCACGGGAAAATAGAAGGGCGCGCTCTCTATCAATACATTTGAAAGGAAATAACGGCCCTTGTGACAGATCTGGTGCAGTCTTTTTCGTGGTTGGCCCCGTCTTCATCCGTCCGGACGCCTGCCGCATCCACCGGGCATCCCCAGGTGCCAGTGTGCGCCGTGTGACCGCCCCTGAGTGACGCTCGGTCGGTTGGTGACCATCCACTGATCGTGTTCGTTGGCCGACACTCCCCCCTCCCCGCCCCCACGCTTGGTTCACCCATCCCCCCCCGCCGCAGCCACCCATTTCCCTCTCCCTATCGGCCGTCATGCCTCCACGCGGGCGCTCGGCACTGGCCGAGGACCCTGTTGATCTCCCGGAGGCCAGAGTCGCTGGTCTGAAGCTTGGGAGGCACGGCGGGCTCACGACCAAGGCTTCTGTGGCCTGACTCCGGATGCCTCTCGCGCAGGTCAGGTACTTTTTCTCGCGAATGATGTGTCGTGCGCCGCCGAGGCCCGTCACCCTTCTTCAACCCTGAGGAGGAGGCGCTGCTGGCCAAATATCTTTCCGTCAACGCGACGATCGGCCGCGGGCTCACGCAAGATGCAGTCTCTCAAATATGAGCCCTGTACCTGTCTGAGCTGTCTTCGGACCGGCAGGCGGCGGCCCGAGCCCGTTTCAACGACTGCCTGGCTCGAGGGAGAAGCTCGGTCTTGTGCTTCCTCGACCGACGCCCGGAGCTGAAGAAGTACCGAGTGGGCACTGTTGAGAAGGTGCGGGCGCGAATCTAGATACTCGAGATGGTGGCGCGGTAGTACGCCGTGTTGTCGCTCTTGTATCTCGACTACGAAACCATTTCCCCGCGACAGGTGTGGAACATGGACGAAACCCACATCCACGCGCGCACGTTGGCGATTTAAAGCCCATCGGGATTATCGGGGGGGTGCGCATGACCAAGCCGGAGGTCAGCCTGCCGCTATTTGCTTCCAGGGATGGCGCCGGTACGGCCGCCCTATGCGTGTCGGCGGCCGGTGTTTTGGCACCCCACTTTGTGGTTGTCGACGGCCAGGCCCCAGGTCACGGGATTGTTATCGTGACGGGGGCTGACGGCTTCAAGAATGATGCTGCGCTCCCGTCTTGGCTGAATCAAAGCTACATTGTGTGGAGGCGGTCCGCTTCCGGGAAGGATAAAGTTGTGTTTGATGTTTGGTGTGAGATGTTTGCCAAGTTTGCACGGTCGTACAACCCGGAGATGGCCAAGACTTTGTCTATGGACGGCGCCAAGGTGCACTCATCACCAAAGGGCTTGCTAATCCTCTTGTGGTCAAACGTGCACGTCATCGCGGAGCCGTCGCAAATGGCACGCAGTGGGCAGGCGCTGGAGAACTCGAGCGCTTTTGGCCGCTACCAGCTCAAGGTGCAGTCGCGGGTAAGAGAGACTTCTTTCGAGCGCCGCGACGATGGCCGCCCGTTCAGCACCCCCGAGCTCATCCGCTCCATAGCCGGCGCGGCACACGAAGCGCATAGAGTGAGCGCACTAAGCACGGCCTTTCGGGGCGCTGTATTTTGGCCGCTGGACCCTAATGCCGTAAGCAGTGAGGGCCTGAGCAAGCGGGCCGACGCTCCAATCGGGAGTGTCGACCTTGAGTTGCTGACGAGACAGCTGCTGCCATTCGTTCGTGAGGACATAGAGTGCCCAAGGGTGGTCAACGGGACACTCTCTACGGCCGGACGCGGGATCGTGCTGACCGCATTCGATGTGCTGACTGCCCTGAAGGGTGTGGCAGCCGCCAAGAAGGCCAGAAAAGCGGCTAAGGAGGCGGTCAAGCGCGCCCGCGAGGCGAAGTCCTAGGAGAAGAAAGGTTTCTGCTGCTGAAGAGGCACGTGACAAGCGGTCTAAGCAGGAGAAAAAGGAGGAGGCTCTGCTTCACGAGACATGGGCGGAGGGCTTGTTTGATGCGGCTCACGATGGAGGTTGTCGTATGCGCGCGATTGGGAAGACTGGGCCGTCGGCGGAAAAGATGCGTCGCCGCACGGCGGCAGCTCATGCGCTTGTCACACTCGAGCTCCGCCTGTCTGTCCATCGCTTGTGGTGCGCGGTGTCGGCACAGGCGGCGCAGATGGGCCGACTAACGCTGTCCTAAAACAAATTTCTCCGAGGGAGGCCGCACGTGGCGGGCATATGGACAGCAGTTTTCCGACCGCTTGTCTCGCTCCAGCACGGTGGCAGAGTGGAGGGCGAGAGCGCCCGTGACGGGAATTTGTACATCAGTTTGGAGGCCGCTCGTTTTGTTTCAACACGGCAGCAGACGGGAGGACGAGGGCGCGCGTGGCGGCCATGAGGACAAACGTTTGGGGGCCGCTCGTAGCTCTCCTACGCAGCGGCAGAGGCGGGGGCGCGCCCGGTGAAGGGAAATATGTTGTGGGACCGGGCTGTACCAGCAGCGGGGCCGAGCTGACGGGGGCAGCGACGCCGAACAACACGACAGTTATCGGGGGGGGCCCCGGTTGCCGCTGAACTTTCGTCAGGCCGTTGCGAGGCAAGGTGGGCATTTTTTTTAAGAACTAGTGCAGACATTTTCCTTGGTGCATTTTCCGGTAGGAGAACGGAAGCGCCCCAGCGCAAACGGAAAAAGCCGCCGACCCCGAGAGACTCTCCTGAGGAGGGCCATATTTATATTTTCGGTCGGGGATGAGACACAGCCTTCATCAGAGGCCACTTGATAAGAGTTGGGGTCAGACGGATACTCGGACGTGCCCCCGTGGCACCGATTGCTTGTCGCGCCCCGACGGGCAGCGCGACGGGCTGCGAAGGGTAGAGTCTTTGCTTGGAAATCCTGGAGGTCCGACGCGATTTCCCTCAGGTTGAGCTTCTCGGCAGCCTCCGCTGCATCAAGGCGGGTGGCCGCACGAGCCGCCGTCTCTGCTGCTCTACCAACCCGTGCCGCCTCTCGCGACTCCTTTTCCGTCTCGCTGTCCTTGAGCGCCTGCGTCTTGCGCTCGAATAGTTTATTCTTGTTGGTGGCGCGGTGCTCCAGCATGGCAATAACGGCATCGATCGACACATGGCATCCCGATTTGGTGTCCACCAAGCCGCTCTTAAACACCCTGATGCTCTCCGCCCGCGAGTTTCCGTCCTTGAAGAAGCGGGAAGCGACGTCCGACCACGCCTCGACGAGGGTGTTGTCGGTCTCATGCGTGCGGCTCAGGTCGAGTGAGGCGTCAGTGAAAAAATTGGGGTTGAGCGGATGTATGCCCGTGCGGATGAAGCCAGCCTGGATGCTTCCCGGAGTGGTGGAAAGCACGTAGGCCTCCGGGATGATTTAGCACATCGCATGCACGTTGAACGTGGACCGGGCGTTGGCCGGGCTGTTGGAAACGACGCTGAGACGCTATTGCACGTGCGCCTACATCGGACCAAACACGGCGACCTCCAGCGGTTATGGCACATGAGATTTCATGGAAAGCCAGGTGTCGACAATGAATTTGTCTTCGCGAAAACGGCGAAGCACCCGGATGGAGAGATAGCCGGAGTACCCGTCGAAGATGAGCATTGCTCTACCGGACACCTGCACTGTAGCGGTTCTTGACGCCGCCACGCTGGCTCGTCGATTGGTCCGACATGACCCTTGATCTTCTCCGCCCGTCGAAGGAACTGCCCGTAAATGCAACCCACAGCCCAGGCTTCCCGAGCGGGGAGGAGAGGATCACGGCAAAGCCCGGGGGGGAATCGAACGCCAAAGCACAGTTGATTCTAGCGGACGAAGACGACGGGGGCCGTCTCCGCGCCCAATAAACCCTCTCTCCAAATCCGGACCCCGGCGGCTGAAGAAGTCGCACAAAATACACCCCAAAGTGGAAAGTCCCACAAATTCAAGGAAATTACAGACGAAGTAGGGGGGCTAGGAATACCACTTGGGAGAAGCTCAACCCGCTGTTAGGATGCAACTCGGCGGCCCGCCTGGTCATCCGGCCGGAGATACTTCTGGAGCCCTCGTGGCTCGCGGTTGTGGCCCCACAGTCAGAAGGGGCGTCGAGGGGCGGCGCCCCTTCTGACTGTGGGGCCACAATCGCCACGCGCGCGTCTTCTTTTACTGGCGTCGCAACCACTTCACGCGCGTCTGCTTTGACTGGCGTCGCATGATCTCATCCTGGTGGGCGAGTGGTGCGACTTTGCGTGCGCCTATCTGGTTTGGCTAATATTTTGATTTGGTCTTGTGCACGCGTCCTCGGAAAGTCATCTGTATGAGCTTCCCGTCGCAGGAGAAGGTCATGCAGTGCCCGTCACGCCCACGCCTACCCCCTCTCTCCTCCCTCCTCCGGAGGTCTGCGATTTGTCAGACGGATCCCGCTTCTCTCCAGCTGCCCACGTTTCCGCGTCTCCACTCGCTCCCAGACAATCGGCCCACAAACCAACCCGTACTGCCACCCCTGCCGTTGTTAGCTTCTCGGACGCCGTTATCTGTCTTGCTGGAAACGGTTGACGGCCATCATGAAAGAGAACCGCACCCGGTCTTTAACGCGGCGAGGAAAAGGGGACCTTTCGATCCACATGGTTTCGCCCAACGGTTGGTTCACGTCTCCAGCTAGATGCACTCGGCGATGACCGGCGCCGACCTCTCGGTCGTGGTTTTAACCTCAGGGGGCAGCCGCAGGATATTCGCAGGGGGACATCTGATCCGTCCAGCGCTCACGAACTGCACTGAATGAATCGCGCCGCGTAATTCTTCCCTGTTCATGTTTTTTCCGTTCAAGCACAAAATCATATGGAGATACTGCTGACCTCCAAGAATTGGCGGTTGCAGAGTGGTTTCAATCATTCAACAGCGAGCGTGGACCAATGGAAAGGCTAGGAATCATCTGAGTTCCTTACACAGTTTCCCCATGAAGCTCTGCGGACTGGAAATGCACATCAGGATCACAAGAATTCTGAAGAAGTTTGTTGGTCGCATGAGAAGTCACTGGTCTGGCCCAGAACCCTCTCCATGCCCCCTTCAGGCCCAAGCGAGCGGCCCAAAAATCCCAGGAATTCTCATTGTGGCTTGCAATGGCTCTGGCGACTCCTGCAAGAAACGGTGATTGGCTTGCAAGATTACTGGGGGCAATTTTCAGCCGATAGTTAGAACGTGGCTCGTCGAGCAGCCAATCCGGCTTCATTTATACGCCCTGTCGTCGTCTCTGCCTCTCATCTCTCTGCAACCGCAATTTTTGGGAGGGTAGCAATATGTGCGACGCAGGGAAACATTTGGTTGACACCAGGAACACTCGCACTCGTGACCCTGTTCCAGCGCCTAGTGCGTGCCAACAGACTTATCCCCGGGAGATATGCACGTGTGCACAGGGAGATACCGCCTTGTCGCCTGGAACTGGTGTTTTCGTTTGAGTTTGTGGGCCATTGTCAAGTGTCACTCCTTCACCGAATATTCTCACGTCTTGGGACCGTCGGACGTGTTGTCGTCGATGGGCCACACGTGAGAGTGCTGTCCAGAAGCAAGTGCGTTGGGGACGGTTCTGTCTCAGTAATTCGGCACGTCTCGGAATGTTCTTGGAAAACAGTAGCCCAGGTAGAGAGGCTACAAAGGAAGCAGTACTCGACCGACCATCACCAGTCTCAGGTACCATCCCAGGCACCCGAGTACCATTGGCTCCCCCCCGACCTGTTTCGGATACCTGAGGAGCCCTGTCCCCGTGGTTGCGGTCGAGCGCCACCGCCGTGGTCGCGGTCCAGCGTCGTTATTGCAGCCAAGGATCTTCTTCGAGCAGCGGCACTTCAGCGCATTGAGCACGAGGCATGTTCTTCTTCACCATTCGTTCCGGCGGCACTATTCAGCAGGTATACCCGGGCGATCTTTCTTTCCCTGACAGGCATTCAGGACTTTCCAAGGTGTGTAGGGCGTGGTGCAACAGTCGATCAATTGAGGTCGGCATCAATTTTCTTCTTTAAGATCCCATATTCTATCAGATCTGTGTCGTAGTCGCCCTTTTTTGTTCTGTAATGTTTTCTTGATCTTTCTGGGTATGACAGAGCTGGCGGGAGAATGGGTCGCGGGAAAGTGTGGTCCGCGGGGGAGCGACTGCAGATGGCAAAGTCGTCGCTACTGATAAGCGAAGGCGCAGCGGTCGGTAGGGATCAGATGTCAAACCCATTTTGGGGCAGGTGGCGGGCGAGCTTTGTCGAAAGCGCGCCGGTGGAGCCGGAGACCGCATTATGGGCCGACCGGACGGTCGAAGATGCCAAGAACGAATGGAGCCGCAGTGTCTCAAAAGGCTCTAGGAAGCTACCCGGGTGCATCCAGCTCGTGAAAATTAGTCAGCAGACTGGAAACCTGTCCGATGACGAGGTGACCACGATGGCAGCGGCAGTGTACTGCAGTATGGCCACGTATAGTGCTTTGCGTGGTGAGGCATTGGCGAAGCCCTTCTTAAGTAGAAGACCGAAAGAGAGACCCACCTGCCCGTGGATTGAGCCTTGCAGGGTGCTGCTCAAGAGCGACAAGCTCGGCGCCGCCGCTGGTTCTCTGGCGGAAGATACAGCTGCCGGCCAGGATGGGAGGGCTGCCGAGTCCTTGGGTGACAGCCCAACTTGGCGGGGGGGAATTTTCGAGCGCCCGAACGGCGTCAAGACGGCCACGCTCCATCTGGCCGACGTGCGGGCGGCCGAAACAAGCGCGGCCAAAACGGAAGCGAGAGTTGGAGTCGCGCCCAACCGCATTGCGGACGCGTCGGACCGTCGCGCAGACGCAGTTCGCTCGGCCAATGAGCTCAAAGCAGATCGGATTGCGATGGGTTTCTTCGCTGGTCAGGAAAATGGTGATTCGCATTAGGAAGCCATACTCCTCATGACGATCGAACGGACGATGCTGGCGCGAGCGCGGGCAGCATTGGCTCGCAGCCAAGCGCTCTACAGCGTCCATGCTCTTGATTTTGAGCCTGGTGGAACTCTCGCTGCCATTGCCGCTGGCGCAGCAATGGCAAATAGCCCTGTGGGCGTCTAGCTAGCGGTCTTTGGGAGGGTACTTCATGGGGCTGTCACCCCAGACGATGGAACTGGTGAAGAAAACGGTGCGGGCATGACGGACGTCAGCGCGCGCGACTGCGGCGGAGCGGAGACGCAGTGTCCCTGGCTCAGCCGACTTGAATGCCATGTCCTCTGCAAAAGATCAGAAATCGAGCACTCTGCCTGAATCCTAGACTCATGACAGCATGATGTTCCTGACAGTAGTGGTCGTAATCGATTTGTTTTTCCTCTGGTGTGCCCTTCTGCTAGCCGTTCTGTATATGATGGGCGCATGCTTGGCTCGGATTGACGATGGCCATAGCACTCGACCGATGGCGGTGGCAGCCTTCCCCGCAATCACCATCATGCTTGGGACAAAGCCTCGGTTATATTTTCTCCTCTCCGTTCCCTACCTTCCAAAGACAATCGTAGCATCATGCAATGGAACAGGGCACCCCTTTTGTCGGCCCACTCTGCGCCCATTCCGTGCAGCTCACCATACTGGACGTCCATGGAGCCCCCTGCGGATGAATTTCACACATGCGCGCGGTCAAGAGGTGCTGCGGGGCTCACAATCCCACCTACCACCCCACTGCAGAACCCCTTGGCCGTTCTTTACCATCCACCTATCTCTGCCAGCACAGGGTGTTCCCTGCAATTGCGCGGAAGAGCTGTATGCCGCTGCGCGGACAGCACATGCCCCCGCCCAGCGCACAACGCCGTGCATCTCCCTCGCCCGCACGGGGCCATCTGCGCTACGGTTACAGCACGTGACCCCTTCAATGCGCTCCCCAGCATTCTCCCATCGCCCGTTCGGCGCCACCCGCGCTCGTGGTTGGACCAGGCGAGACATAGCTCCACCGTTGGCGTGGACGTCACTCTTTGAGCGGAGAATCCCTCGAAGGGGCTAGTAGTGGTTACAGTCGAGGCCCGCGCGGCGGTAACGTCAATTTCTACGGCGGAGAGGGAGGGCGCAAGATCTGAAGACGGCGGTGCCCACCGCATGTGGCAGGGAGAGAACCGTTGCGAGGAAGGCGGTCGGCGGGGGGCCAAAGCGGCTGGGCGTTCCGGAGTTGACTCGATTCAACGTGTGCCGATAGAAAACGAACTCGCGACGTCATGCCGAATCTCTGTTTTAAAGATTGCAACGTG
>Ga0115030_1000903_pt1 | contig 12996 bp, 14 predicted proteins | sample SidtaG_4_FD_87174 | JGI IMG/M metagenome (GOLD analysis project Ga0115030, IMG submission 87174) | Marine algal microbial communities from Sidmouth, United Kingdom - Sidmouth_Male1 metaG | ecosystem: Host-associated > Algae > Red algae > Unclassified | place: Sidmouth, United Kingdom | collected... | reverse complement strand
AACATAACACATCAAAAAGACAACCTATCTATTGATTGCCTGGTGGGATCAGGGGGTACAAAACAGTTTTTATCGAACCTTAAAAGTAATTCCCTTGGTGGAGATGTCTCCCATCAGCGCGCCTCACAAGTATCAATTATTGGAACAGGTCTAAGCATCGCAAAGGACATTTTTTTTAAATCACAACAGGTTTTGATTGATCATAAGGTTTCTATTTATGCAACCTACTGCATAGACAGTCAGATCACTTTCGTGGTCTCCGAAAACGCTGGGGCGGAATCAGTGCGCTACCTTCATGATTTGTTTAATCTGGAAAAAGAACCCAATTAAGGGTTAGCAATCAACTGATGTTTTAATTTGGGTGTGTTCCACTTTAAGAGGTCTTTGAGTTGATAGATGTCTTGAGGGCAGTAGGTGCCCTTATCTTTTGGGGGATTTAGGCATGCATAAAGGATGGCCAGACAGGCCAGCTCAATGCCATCAGAGTATGAGATGTCCATAACATTTTCGTATGTGCCGTCTTTAGAGTGAGTGAAACCTCGCAGGCATAGCGCCGTTTTTTGTGATTTAAGCAAGCTGCCTCGCATGAAAAAAAGCAAAGATTGGGTAAGCCGGCCTATAAATTTTTGATTTAATAATTTAAGTTTTAGCAAAAGAGCAATCACATGATTCATGATAGGTGGGGAAGATTGATAAAATGTTGAGAGCCGGTCAAAGCCATCAGAATGCATAAACATTTTTTTCTCAGGAAAATTAAATTCAAATGCTCTGAGATCCGAATTGTATCTAGCAGATGGTGATCGCAATAGATCGGTCATCAGTTGGCACATGTTTTTTCCGGCACCGGCAAAGGGAGATGTTCTTGCAAGAATTGAAAGTGACTGGCTCGGGAGAGATGTTCGAAGCATCTCACTGATCATCAGGTTGGACAGTCCCGGGAATACACCCATGCCAATCAAAAGATACCCTAAGTGATGTGAGGTCAAAGGGAGATGGTCTAACAAGCCTTGGATGGTCACCGGGTCAGCTGAGGTCTCAATAATGTATTTTTTATGTTCGAGGGCATAAGCTATGAATGCTAACTTGTCCGATAGCTTGGCTTCGCAGCAGATGACAAGCACGTCAAGGCTAGGGCCTGTTGATAATTCAAATACCGTCACGAGAAGTCCTAGCATGAGGTCAAGTCAAGACGGGCTTTGCTAAAAAAGCGAAGGCGTACTTGCGCAGCTACGCTGAGTATTTTTTTGTGAAGACCAACGCAGAGGTGGCCTTGTGATAGGGCTTCGCAGTAGGTATTTGAATTATCAACAGGCCCTAAGTATAGATGTATAAGTTGTGGGTTGGGAAAGATTGAAAACCTTTTTAGGTAGCGGGGACACATCAATCCCTAGTTGTAATGCTAGGCGTGTCAGAGTGGACCCAAGATATCCCTCTCCCCCAATAACACCTATTTTGGGTTCAAAAGCATTATTATTTTGACGGTTCATGGGCAGCTTTGTAGAATTGTAAAAACCAGTAGCCAGTGGTCATTCGGTAGGGATTAGGGATTGAATGGCCACTGGCACACAGGATAAAAATGGCCGTAACCATCTTTAATGCCATGGCTACCAGAGTTAAAGGTGGCCTGTCAAGCCCAATGATGATGGTAACCTCTTGAAAATATTAGAAAAAGAAAAACGCTATCTGGTTGTTTTCGTTGGTATTTGTGTTGTTTGCTTCCTGTTGTCCCGATTTGGGAACCTTCTGAGGTCAAACACAGATGTCAATCTTGACGCCTCCAATGCCCCCTTAACCCCGGGTAAAGCAATGGTCTATGGCCAGAAGATCAATATAAATGAAGCATCCCTACGTGAGCTTGAGGCTTTGCCCATGATTGGACCCAAGCGCGCCCAAAAAATTATCACGTGGCGAGAGAAAAATGGTCCGTTCTTATCCTGGGAGTCGCTCTTGCAAATTCGTGGGATCTCAAAACGGGTGCTTGATCAAGTACGCCCCTATGGTGTACTAAAGAACTCCCAAGATGAGCGTTGAAAAGAAAAGAATTGTAGTTGCCATGAGCGGAGGGGTTGACTCTTCAGTAGCTGCGTACATCCTGCATGCGCAGGGTCACGAGGTCATTGGTGTGTCCATGCGTCTGTGGTCGTATGACCCGGATAATACGCATGGGTGCTGCACCCCCGACGATTTATATGATGCTAGGCGGGTAGCCGATCAATTGGGTATTCCATACTATGTATTTAACTTTGAACAACGTTTTGAAGACACCGTCGTTAAAGATTTTGTGGAACAATACCGCAATGGAGAAACCCCCAACCCATGTGTGAGATGCAATACAGATATCAAGTTTGACATCCTCCTAGAGCGGACCAGAGAGCTAGGCGCTGATTATTTGGCAACAGGCCATTACGCGAGATTGCTTGAGGATCAAGGGGGCGTGTTTTATTTGAAACAAGCGGTCGATGCTCAAAAAGATCAATCATACTTTTTGTTTGGTATGAACCAAGACCAGCTTTCAAAATTAATGTTCCCTTTAGGGAGTATGACCAAGCCAGATGTACGCGCCTTGGCAGAAAAAGCAGGCATCCTGACCTCAGGCAAAAAAGAATCCCAAGAAATATGTTTTGTCCCAACCGACTATAAAAAATTTGTTGGTGAGCGCATTGATTCAAGCCAAATCAAAAAAGGCCACCTTGTTAATCAGCAGGGAGAGGTCTTGGGCTCTCACGATGGGATTCATGGCTATACCATCGGTCAGCGCAAAGGTATTCAGGTTCCAACCAAGCTGCCTACCTACGTCAGCCACATCAATAAGGACACAGGCGACATTACTGTTGGCGACCAAAACAGTTTAATGAAAACAACATTTGTGGTCAGGCAATTGCGCTATACCAAAGGACCTCTTGAGGTGGGTGACACCTATGACCTTAAAATCCGCAGCCGGTTTAAACCTGCCAAAGCCAAAATTGAAAAAATCGGCGACAAAATTATTCTTGAATTTGCGCAGCCCCAAAAGTCGATCACGCCAGGCCAGGCAGCAGTCTTTTACAAAGACCAATGCGTTGTTGCTGGCGGCTGGATCGATGAAGTATTGGGCTAAGTTGTGAGTTTCAGGTGGGGCACTTTTTTCTTCAATGACCAACAGGCCTTAGAATCCTTACGGAAAATATTTTTTGCTTTCTGCATATCTTGTTTTTTTTTGATGATGTCATGTGAATCTCTCTATGCCGAAAGCCAGTGTTATGGAACAACATCAAAAGGCAAAATTGAAAAGAGTGTTAAACTGCCTTTAAGGGGTAAAAACTATGAGGTGTATAGCACCATGCTTTGGGGTATCGGAAGAACGTACGTTCATTCAAAGGTTCGAGACATATGGATTAAGGCACTTGAAAAAATTCAAAAGGAACAGCCATCGTATACATATCAATATGCTGAGACAGGGTTTAAAGACGGAGGTCAGTTTTCCCCACACAAGACACATCAAAATGGTTTGTCGGTCGATGTTTTGGTTCCTGTAAGAGATATCAAAAACAAAAAACAACAAAAACTACCTACGAACCTGAGAAATAAATTTGGGTACGATATTGATTTTAATACAAGCGCACAGTTTAAACATCTAGAAATTGACTTTGATGCCCTAGGGCTGCTGATCAAAACCTTGGTTGAAACAGCTCAAAAAAATAATATTAAGGTATGGCGTGTAATCTTTGACCCACGCCTTCAACCTCTTTTGTACCAATCTAAACATGGCAGCTGGCTCCAAAAAAATGTCCTAATCCCCAAGAAAAAGTCATGGGTCAGACATGATGATCATATTCACATTGATTTTAACGTAAAATGCCAACCGTTTCATTGACTTTGACTGTGTGAGGCATTCATGTCATGAAGAAGCATGACAGCGACATCCATTCATGCCAGTCACAAGTATGGTCATTGGGCACCCAGATGCCCCCCAGACATTAAGCCAGATCCCTAGATTGCCGCTTGAGGCAGTGATTCATCATGAACGATATACAGATGCTTCAACCGAAAAAATAAAAGACTTGTACAGTGACAAAGAAAAAGATTTCTGGGCACGCATTGAACAAAACCCAAAAAGGAAGCAGGAGTTTGATAAAAACAATATCACCTCATGCGCTAAAGCTTATGTGCAGATGAAGTACGGTTCCAAAGTATTAAACGCATACTCTGATAGATTAACAGATTTCATGGATAAGCATTGGAATATGTTATTTAAATCAAATAAATCAAAATAATTGATACCCTCTTCAGGTTCCCTTTAGCAACACATACAACTTTGTATGGTGCCTAATGAAATCTGGGTTAGAAAACATACAGCTTATGTTGCTCGACATAAGCTAGAATGTTTTTGGGGGCCGCCAAGCTTGGCATTTTATTTTGGCCCATTGAACGTCGAATCCAAGTGCTAGATATATTGGGGATGTAGAAGGGGCTTCCAGAGTTTTGGCCTCTTGGGATAATATGAATGGGGTAGGTTGATCGGATCTGATCAATCGCATGCCACTTGGGGAGTTCAGGGACTATGTCTGACCCGACCAAGAGGGAGAAATTGTGATCAGGGTATTTATCAGCCAGTGCATTGAGGGTGTGGAGGGTCTTTCCTCCTTCTTTAAGTTGCGCTTCGATGTCGGTGACCTTCAGTTGGGGGGTAAAGGGCTGGACCAGCGCTTGGGTCATGGCCAGGCGATGATGAAAGTCAATAGCTGATTTGCCAAAAGGATGGTCTTTAACAGGTGCCAACCAGACATGATCCAAGTTAAAATGACTGATGGCATAGAGGGCAGCAAAGAGGTGCCCATAGTGGGGGGGGTTAAAGCTGCCCCCTAGAAAACCGATATTCATATCCAAAAAAGCTTATCTCAGGCTTCTTTAAGCCGCAACCCTTTGCGCCTAAACCCTGGGTTTGATATAGCACCCCATAAGTGAGCAGAACTATACATACCTATACCTTTGGCTGCAAAGTCAATTATGCCGATACCATGGCGTTGGAGGCCAAGCTTTCAAGTGCGCCCGACGTGCATCTGGATCATGAAAAAAAACTTAACCCTGATATGGTTTTGATCAATACCTGCACAGTGACTGAACAGGCTGATAAGCAAGCCCTGCAGCTGGTTCGAAAGCTGCGCCGCAAACACCCGGCCTCCCAAATTGTCATGACAGGCTGTTATGCGGAGCTCAAAAAAAATGATTTGCAACAGATCCCTGATATTAATGCCGTGGTGGACTTTAAAGAGCAGCATGATCTGCTCCACACCTTGGGTTGGACAGCAGCGCAGAGCCTGCCACAACATAGATTGGTCAGTACTACCCGCACCAGAGCAAATCTAAAAATTCAGGATGGATGCCAGGCCTATTGCAGTTATTGCGTCTTGCCGTACGTCAGGGGTAAAAGCCGTTCAGTTCCACTCGAATTGATTGTCAAACAAGCAGACGCGTTTGTCAGCCATGGCCACCAAGAGGTGGTGATCACCGGGACGCATATCGCAGGGTATGGAAGAGACTTTGCAGAGCGCAAGCGGTTGTCCGATTTATTATATGCTATTTTTCAAGCGCATCCACAATTGTCAATCCGGGTCAGTTCATTAGAGCCGGTGGGTTTAACACCTGACTTTATCAAGGCAGTGCAAAACATACCAAGCGTTCGCCCACACTTTCATGTGCCTTTGCAAAGTGGTTGCGATGCTATTTTGAAATCGATGAACAGAAAATATCAAACCAAACACTACCAAGCGCGAATTGATCAGCTCCACAATACCCGGGAAGCTGTTAATATCGGAACGGACGTCATTGTGGGCTATCCCGGAGAAACGGCAGACCAATTTGAAGAGACTTGTGAGTTCATCAAAAAAATGCCCATAAGCTATCTTCATGTTTTTCCATACTCCCCTCGGCCCAACACCAAATCAGCAACCTTAAAAGAAACGGTAAGCCCTGTTGAAAAAAAACAACGGGTCAAAACGTTGATTGGTATGGGTCTTAAAAAGAAAAAAGCATTTTACAATCGCTTTATGGATCAGGTTCGGCCTGTATTGATTGAGAAAAAAAAATCATCCCAAGACTGGCTCAAAGGTGTGTCACCCGAATATTTAAACGTTCATGTTCAAGGCCATGATCGCCTGATGACCAAAGAGGTTGATGTGAAACTGACCCGTGTGTGTCATGATGCTCAGGGAGACATGCATTTTGAAGGACGTGTCGTATGACCGAGCTTATTCAAAACATTGAAAGCATTTTGGGAAGGCCACTTAAAACGCTAACCCACTTGGACAAAGCCATGATTCATCGCTCCTACGCCCACGAGCAAATGCAAGCTCAGATTCAAGACAATGAACGGTTAGAGTTTTTAGGTGACGCTGTATTGGAGCTGGTTGTGTCTGAAGCGCTGATTGAAAAATTTCCTGATCAAGATGAGGGCATACTTTCAAAATACCGTTCAAGCTTGGTCAATGAAACCACGCTCAATGAGGTCGCAGGGACACTTTGTTTGCAGGCCTATTTAAAGTTAGGCAAAGGCGAAGCCAAGCAGCGTGGCACCCTGAATCCTTCGATTATGTCAGATGCTATGGAAGCGGTTTTTGGAGCTGTATTTCTTTCAGAGAGCTTTGATGGGGCCAAGCAATTTATATTGAAATTATTGCAACCATGGTTTGAAAAAGTCCATGAAGAATCTTTTAATCAGGACTTTAAATCAGAGTTGCAAGAGCATACACTGAAAGTGTTTAAAGTAATTCCAAAGTATCGTGTTGTCTCAGAAACGGGGCCCGACCATAGCAAAACATTTGTCACCGAAGTTTCTTTGCACCAAAATGTTTTGGCACAAGGCCAAGGCAGATCTAAAAAACATGCTGAGATTGCAGCAGCCAAAATTGCGCTTTTAAAGATTCAATCAGAGGAAGAATAATTTATGCCTTTTACAGTAGCCATCGTAGGAAGACCCAATGTGGGCAAGTCAACATTGTTTAATAGGCTGGTGGGCCGGCGCAAAGCCATTGTCTATAACCGTCCTGGAGTTACAAGGGATCGTAACGAAGGCATCATAGATCTGGACGGGCAGTCCATCACATTGATTGACACAGGCGGCTTTGAGGAAAACCAAGAAGGCAGCATCGAGAAAGAAATTCAATATCAAATCGAAGATGCAATGAAGCAGGCAGATCTTTTGGTGTGGGTTGTAGATGCCAAGGTGGGCGTTCATCCGCTTGATCAGTCATTTATTAGTACGCTACGGAAAAGCGACACACCCATCATCATGGCATGTAACAAGGTGGATCCGGGCACCAAGAACCTTGAACTTCATGTCTTTATGACTTTTGGTATACATACCATGGTACCTATCTCTGCTGAACATGGCCTGGGTGTGGGGGATCTTCAAGAAAAAATTGTACAAGCTTTGCCGCAATCTAAGGATAAAAATTCAGACTTAGACACAGATCCTGAAACGGACTCAGATACAGATCAACCAATTCCAGATGGGACTATTCAGATTGCTTTGGTAGGGCGTCCCAATGTAGGCAAGTCGTCAATGATCAATGCCTTGATTGATGAGCACCGTTTGGCAGTATCGGATATTGCTGGAACTACCAGGGATATGATTGATGTTTCATTTGAGCGTCAGGGTCAAAAGTATGTTTTCTTAGATACAGCAGGCTTGCGGTATAAGCGAAAGGTTCATGATGATGTTGAGTATTTTAGTGTCAAGCGTACCTTTGAGGCGATAGACCAAGCAGATGTTGTTTTGCTGGTTCTCTCTGGAACCGATGGCTTGACCACGCAGGAAGAAAAAATTGCAGCTCAGATTATTAAAAACAACAAGCCCTTGGCAATTTTTGTAAACAAATGGGATTTATGTGAAAGAGGAGATACGGTTAAGCATAATTTCCGATTAGACTTGTATGCCAACGCGATGTTTTTATCGTTTGCAGATGTTTTTTTTGTATCAGCTTTGAAAAAAATTGGACTTGAAAAAATATTCTCCCAAGCCAAACATTTATATGACCACTGCTACAAGCCTTATGAGGAAGAAGACTTGATCAATGCATATAAAGCCATCTCAAACCATCATACGCAAGTTGGGCGGCATGGTCATTTCTTGGAGCTCAAACGCCTTACCGCGCATCTGCGCCGCAAACAGTCTCCGGTGTTTAAAGTCAAATGCAACAATCCTAAATGGGTAACGGCAAGTTATCGCAAGTACTGGAAGAATGCATTGACTGACTTTTTTAGGCTCCGGGGCGTGCCCATCGATGTGAAGTTTCGTCAGAAGTAAATTTTTTGACCGAACCCTAGCTCAAAGGTTTATCGGGCTCATGATGTCGCAACATCGGAATGCCTAAAAGATAGTACGAATCATCTTCGCCATTGCTCTGGTATCCAATGAGTAAAGGAATATTAGTATTTGGATTTGGGTTTGGAATAGGCTCAATATAAAGGTTAAAGATAGTAGGTGCGCCCGAACTAGACTTACAGGTTATGCTGTTTTCGTCTATGGGCATCTCACATGTATGAGCCTTTGCTTCCTGGCTGACACGAGCATACTCAAAAATGATTTTCTTCTGTCCTTGTGATTCTTTTGAAAGTGATATCTTTTTTATGGATCCATGAGCTTGCTTGTCGGTGGCATAAAAACCAATCTTTGTACCTGGGTTCTTGTGCCATTCAAATTGAAATAGCGCCCAGGTCAAGCTTTCATGTTTATGTGCTTCTAGGAGGTCTGACCATACACAGCTTGATAGCATCCCTTCCAGAGGTATCTCATCAGGCACTACAGGCTGTAGTTGCGAACCTTTGGCAGAGGTTCTCGATTGTACAAAGTAATGTGATGTAAAGGACTCAGAGTTCAAAAGATATAAGTCCTTTGCTACCGGAGGCGCAAGTTCTCCCCAGTATATATGAGGGGCGCAATGATTAGAAGACAGCGCTATAGGACTCTTGATCGAGTCGACTTTAAGTCCAGATACAGCATCTTTTGATTGAGAGTCGCCCAGAGATATCCATGTCTCAATATTACCATTGTCATCTGGTTGATAGATAAGGGGGTAACCACGAGAGGTACGCGCACTAGATTTGGCTTTTTCTAAAGTCAGTGCGTTTTTGGAATCAAGGGGATCTTGCCCATCAAGTATGGCGAGAAGGGAAGCATCATCCTCCAGACTATAGGGCAGCAGATTCCTAAACTTTTCTTTGAGTAAACCTAAGGGCTGCCCGGGATGATTTTCTTGAACACATTGGCAATGGACTGAAGGCTTTATGTTGTTCGTGGACTTAGTTTTTTTAGAAGAGATCTTTGTTTTTTGGGTAGGATTGGTGGCTTTGGGTTGTGGTGTGTCAGGGTCTTTGTTTTGTGTTTGTTCTAAAGGCGCAGGGAGTCCCTTGCCAAACTTTTGAAGCGCGGGTGGGCCATCATCTTCAGGCAAACAGCCAACCACGCCAAAAAGGGCACAAACTATGAGAATAAAAGGTTTTTTTTTCATAAACTTTGCAAAAAATTACAATTAACGTATATCCATCCATGTATAGGGTATTCTAACGCAAACAGCAAATCAAAATCACCCTTTAAACAGCATCAGCGATGACAAGGAGCACGAGATGAAACAATTATTTGATCAGTGGAAAATATCAGTTGGATCCCTAGATAAAGGTTCTATTCAAGGAGATGCGTGTGTCATCCCTATCTGGAAAGGGCAAAAGCTTGACCCTACTCCTGCAGCAATTGACAAAGCGCATGGCCAGGTGATCACCCAGTGGCTTGCGTCACCCTATGTTAAGAACGATGCTGAAACATCATTCTTTTTTAAAAACACCGACAAGATTTATAAAATAAAAGACTTTTGTGTGGTGCTGTTGGGTGAGCCCAAAAAAGCCAAACCAGATACTGTTCGAAATGTTTTGGGGCAGGCCTCCAGAACAATCACACAAAGAGGCTATAGTTCTGTAGCTGTGTTACACGCATGTTCAGATATAGATTTTGCCCAAGCTGTTGAAGGTTTTCTTTTGGGCAGTTATCGTTTTGCCAAGTACAAGGAAGACAAAAAAGCTGCGCAGTCACTTAACAAATTTACATTTTATACCTCTGAAGCAGACAAAAAAGGCCTTACTGAATCTATCAAATATATCTCAGCGACCACGCGGGGTATTTTTATGGCGCGGGACTTGGTCAATGAACCTGGAAATGTCATTTACCCAGAGTCGTTTGCCAGCATCGCCAAAAAAGCATGTACGGGCAGAAAATTGAAATTTAAGATGCTTAACAAAGCAGCGCTCAAAAAAGAAAAGATGAACTTGCACATTGCGGTCGGACAGGCCAGTGACCGGGATCCATGCTTGGTCCATATTCATTACAAACCAACCAAAAAAGCTAAAAAAACAGTGGCCTTGGTGGGCAAGGGTGTAACTTTCGATACAGGTGGGTTGTCTCTAAAACCTGCAGCTTACATGGTGAGTATGAAAACTGACATGGGTGGCGCTGCCAGTGTGTTGGGTACCATGATGGCTATTGCGGATTTGAATTTACCCATCGAGGTACATGGTCTCATGGGGTTGGCTGAAAATGCAGTTAATGGCAATGCGACACGTCCTGATGATGTCGTCACTGGCCGGAGCGGCAAAACTGTTGAAATTGAAAACACGGACGCTGAAGGGCGCTTGGTTTTGGCCGATGTATTGAGCTATGCTGAGGATCTAAAGGTCGATTACATTGTTGATGCTGCTACGCTGACTGGGGCATGTGTGGTTGCTTTGGGTGATGAATTTTTTGCCGTTTATAGCAAAGATGACGATCTTGCATCACGCCTCACGGAAGCTGCAACACAAGTTGGTGATCATGGGTGGCGCATGCCTTTATATGATGGCTATAAGCGACAGCTAAAAAGTGACATTGCGGATCTCAAAAATGTAGGTCAGCGTTATGGCGGGAGCATTACCGCCGCTCTGTTCTTAAGTGAATTTGTGAAAAAAACCAAATGGGCACATTTGGATATTGCAGGACCAGCTCGAGCTTCAAGAGATTTTGATACAACTGTCAAGGGTGGCTCTGGCATCCCAACGCGAACGTTTATTCGATTTCTTGAGAATCTTGCATAGGGCAGCAAGCACCTAGAAAAAAATAAAAGCTTTAATGGCCCCTAAGTTCGGGGCCATGTTATGTGCAAAGGTCACAAGCCCATTGCTCAGGGCATGAAAAATCATTGCAGGTAAGATAGAACCGCTTTGGTGTGTCATCCAACATGTGATGAGCCCCAAACTGAAGGTACCTAAAAAAAGACCAGAATGCGTGGCCATAAACAAAAGCGTCGAAAAAATCATGCCCAACCACAGGCCGTTTTGTCGTTGAAGGACTCGAAAGACAATCCCTCGAAAAAAAAGCTCTTCGCTCACCGGAGCTAAAATCAAAAGAAAAATCCACGCTTGGGTTGATACAGATATACGAGACAAGGGCTGCAACCCTTGTGTGCCTGACAAAACCAAATGAAGCGCAAACATAACGATGTAGATAAGACTGCCAAGACTAAAAGCCACTAGGCACCAGTAATAAAGATTTCGGCGGGGTAGTGTTTTGTCAGTATCACGTGATAAGCGGTATAAAAAAAGACTTGCGATTAAAAAAAATATTTGGGGATTATAAACCCAAGAGACCCAAGTTCCCTGAGGCAATTTTAGGTTTACCCACTCTGAAAAAAGCAAGACATACACAAAAAAACAAAACATAAGGCGGTACAAGCTGCCAGGCCTCTGCGTGATGGGAGTGTGGCTGCCCGTCATGCGCCGCTGAAAAAGAAAATGCGTAAGAAACCCAGAAGGCTTAGCAAGACCAGCAATGTAAATACAAACCGCACCGATAGCCAGAGTACGTTCTTTTTTCGTCGTCGCATATGAACCAACAAAAAAACCAGATTATATACGACGACCCATCCCAAAAACAGACATGCGATCCACTTGGCCATGAATTGGTTCATGTTCTAAATCTATCATGGTTTGGGGAAACCACAATGGTCCATTCACCCTTGAGCTGGGATATGTTTTGTGAAATATCGGCCACAGTTCCGTAGAGGCTTTGTTCGAAGGCCTTGGTCATTTCACGGATCATCATAATATGACGAGTAGGGTCGAGCTCTAACATCATGCCGAGTGTTTTTTCAATGCGATACTTGGATTCAAAGAAAACAGAGGCATGTTTACAGTCAAAGATGTTTTGAAGTTGCACAGCGCTTTTACTCTTTTTCTTTTCTAAAAAGCCATAGAACGTAAAGGGCGTCACAGGAAAGCCAGATACGCTCAAAGCGCTGGTAACCGAAGAGGGGCCCGCAATTGGCAGAACTTCAATGTTATGTGACCTGGCATGGTTGACAATGCGCCAGCCTGGGTCAGATATGCATGGCGTGCCGGCATCAGACACCAAGACAAGGGTCAAGCCAGAATCAAACCACTGATCGAGTAGGGCCACAACTGCGCCCTCTCGTATGTTATCACAGCGTTTTATCAGAGCGTTTGGGATATTGAGATGGGAACATAGCTTTTTAGCCCTTCGGGTATCCTCAGCCAGTATAATGTCTGCTAATTCCAGGGTTTGATGTAGTCTTGGTGAAATATCACTAAGGTTTCCTATCGGGGTGGCTGCGACATAAAGTTTTCCTGTTTCAGATGGCATTTAAATCTTGTAAATGAAATTCAAGGTGAGGTACAATGAAAATCATGAAGTTTTTCAATTACATAACCATCATTGGTTTATTTTTTGGTACGATGGGCTGTGGCGACAAAGCAGGTAATATATCTTTGGGGTTAGAAATGGATGCTGCGTTGGTCCAAGCTGATTTGGACAATATTGAACATTTTGTTTTTGTCGTCAGCAATAGCAATGAATCGCTTTTGTACCCTTCTGATTGCTTGGGAAAAAACAGCAACGGTGCTGATTGCATACAAGTCAACACCAATGGTTGCGGTTTCTTAAAGAGTGAAGCTGAGTTTAAACCGAGGCTAGATTTT
>Ga0115030_1000902_pt1 | contig 13003 bp, 16 predicted proteins | sample SidtaG_4_FD_87174 | JGI IMG/M metagenome (GOLD analysis project Ga0115030, IMG submission 87174) | Marine algal microbial communities from Sidmouth, United Kingdom - Sidmouth_Male1 metaG | ecosystem: Host-associated > Algae > Red algae > Unclassified | place: Sidmouth, United Kingdom | collected... | reverse complement strand
GGGGGGGGGGGGGGGGGGGGGGGGGGGGGGGGGGGGGGGGGGGGGGGGGTGTTCGACGGGCGGTCGGCTGACTTGTCCCGGCCGCCGTGAGGCGCGCGCGGCCCCCGCCGGTGGCGCGTCGGCGTAAGAACGACACGCCCCCCGCCGGTGGCGCGTCGGCGTAAGAACGACACGCCCCCGGTGGTGCGTCGGCGTAAGACACGCCCCCGGTGGCGCGCCGGCGTAAGAGCGACACGCCCCCGGTGGTGCGTAAGAACGACACGCCGCGCCGTCTTTGGTCGGGTGCAGCGGCCGCCGTCGACAGCGAGGCGCTCCGTCCCGCCCGTCGACGTCCCGTGCAGGGCGCCACGTGGTCCTCCTGGCCCGCTGGTGGGAACCACCGCCGCTGCGTGCGGGCGCGGGTGCTGCTGCGCGCGGTGCGTCGCCACGCGCGGCGCTCCTCTTTCCGCGTCCGACGCTCGGTTTCTACTCCCCCGTCGCGCCGCGGCTCTACCCGTTGGACGATCCACGGCCGCTGCCCTTTTCTGTTTTTGTTTTTTTTCACCTTGTTTTGGTTCGAGGCGACTTGCGGCGGCTGTGGCGCTACGGCAACGACGCCCCGTCCGCCACGATGGTCGGCAACTGGACCGACCAGCGGATGTGTTTGGCGTTTCTCCTCCAGGGGCAACCAGAGGCGGCGCCGGCGCCGGCGCCGTCGTGCCTCGCCGAGCTGTACGAGGCGCCGACCGCCCCGCCGTCGGCGGCGGGGCCATTGACCGACGCGCCGTCGACGCTGTCGGGTTCCCGCGCCTTGGGCGATTGGCGTAGCGTTGGGGCGGAGGCGGCCGCCGCCGCGGTCGGCTCGTGCACCACGTCGGCGGGCGGGTGCACCACCGATGGGGACACGCCGTGGGCGGCGGCCGCTTGCCCCGTGCCGGCCGAGCAGAGCGGCGCGTTTATGGCTCTACCGCCGCTACGCCTGGTCGCCCCCGAGACGGTGGCGCGGTCGACGGAGGAGCCGCCGCTCCACCCGTCGTTGCCGCCACCGCCGTCCCCCCTGTCGCTGCAATCTGCGACGCCGCTGCCTTGGCTGTCGCCGCACGCGGCGCTCGCGTCGTGGGCCGAACGTCGCCCGTGCGTGCGCGCGGGCGGCGACGCGGCGCCCGGCGCCGCGTCGGTGGGCCGGGGCAGCATCCAAGAGTGGTCGGGCGGGACGGACCCGTGGGCGGCGTCGACGGGGGGGGGGCAGCCATCGACGGGCGGCACGTCGTGGTCGGGCGGGCGCCAAGCGCACGGCGCGGCGGCGGGGGAGCCGCTCGCATCCTTCCCCCGCCCGTCGCGGCTGCCGGCCGACCCGGCACCTCTGTCGCCTGTGGTGTGGGTGACGGCGCCACGTCCGCCGGCCGCCACGGCGAGCAGCGACGCCCACCGCGCCACGGCGGCCGCGTCGCCACGCACGTGGTGGCACGTCGACGGCCGTGCGACGGCTTCTTCTGCCGCGGGCGCGCAGACCGTCGGGACGGCGTCGAGTGGGGCGGCGTCACTGCGGCGCACGCACCCCGGCGCGGTGGTGGGGGCGCGGCACGCGGACGACGGGGGGGCGTTTGGCCCGGCGCGCAATGTGGCCGCCGCTGCCGGGGGGGGAGGTGGCCGTGGCGGGAGGCCGCGGGTAGGGGCGGCCGTCAAGCGCCGCTTCCTGTGCACCCGCGGTTGTGGCGGCACGTTTGCGCATCAGTCCGGTACGTTTGCGGGCTCTGCTGCGAGGGGTGTGGTTGCCGCTGGGAGCGTGGCAGCGATCGAGTGGGGAAGAACGCTGTGAGGGCCGGCGGCAGCCTCTGGGTGGTCGTGGCAGTGCCGCTCCACAACGGGACCTTCGGTGTCCCAGAGGGGTGCGGCGCCAACGCGGGTCGTGGCACCCTACTCGAGGGCGGGGGACGCGGTTGAGGCCACCCGACACGTGGCCTCGGGGGGGGTCAGGCAGGCAGCCGCGACAGCCCGCTCCCGTGAGGTTCACCCACCCTGACTCGTGGTGATACTGGCTGGTGCTGTCTCCTCATGTCCCCCCGTCTTTGTGCACGGCAATCGGGTTGGTCTTGGGCCCCGCTGGCTGTCCCCCATCACACGTCTTTCCCTCATCCGCTGCGTCATGCAGACTGCAAGTACGTCGCTCCGCTGCGCTACGCGGGTGGGGACGGGTGACCCGCGTTTCAATGGTTTGATCTTACGCGGGCGGCGGTGGCGCAGGGGGGATTCGGTCCGAAGCTGCTCACGCCGCTGCGGCGGCGGGTGGCGCGGGGAGAGGGGGGGCCCACCCCCAAACGGGGAGGCCTGGAGGGCGCCGCCTGGCAGCGACGGCCGGCGCGCGTCCGAGTGCACCTGCCGTGAAAGGGGCGGCGCGGAGGGCGGGGGCGGGTTCACCCCGTCCCCGTTGGTTGGACGGGCGGCGGGTGGGAGCACCGCCTGGCGGCAGCAGCCGGCGGACGCCCGAGTCCACCTGCCGTGGCGCGTGATTCACGGGGGAGGCGGCGTCTGGTGTGGCCCGCGTCGGCCGAGTCGAGCGCGCTGGCTGATACTGACGTGCTCGCCTCTGTGCTCTTGCGGCTCTCCCACTCCCTGCTGCGTGTGTGGTGGTGGCCGCTGTGGGCTCGGCCACGGTTGTTGCAACCGGGGCGGGGGGGGGGGGACACCTACGCAGGAAGCACGTGCGGACTGTGCATGACCGGGAGCGTCCGTTCCGCTGCCACTTGTGTCTCCAGCTGTTTGGGGAAATTGGGAACCGGTACGTTAGCCGCTGCGACGCCCTGACCGTGGCTGTGTGGCTCTCGCCTTTTTTTTTTTCGACGGCCTGTCTGCCGACCAGCTCGCGGCAGGACGCGGCAGATTTCTTTCTTGGCTCTGTCAGGCACGCCCACAGCAGCTGTGCGGGCCCCTTTCGACAAGACCCCCCGGTCTGCTCGCCCCTACAGCCCCAGCGTGACGGTTTGTCCGTGCGGCACTCTGCTCGCCGCGCCGCCCTTAAGTGCTTGTCTTGCTAGCACCGCGCCTTGATGTCTGACACGCCTGCGGATGCCCTTGACTGACTGCCGTCGCCGCTGCTGGGGCGCACGCGCTCGGTTCGCCTCCCCCCTCACGCCCCCTCCCCCCCCCCCCGCTACAGGAACAAGCACGTGCGGGTAGTCCACGGGCGGGAGCGCCGCTTTGCGTGCCCGACGTGTGGCTCGCGGTTTGGCTTTCGAGACGGTTTGACGCGGCACCAGCGGCGCACCCGCCATCCCTGTGGGGGGACTGCTGACCGCAGGGCGGCGGCGGGGCGGGCGCCGTGGGGCCCACCAGCGCGAGGCACGCCTGGGCACGCGGGGCATCCAGGGGGTGAGGGGCAGGGTGGTCGCCCGAGGTGACCGCGCTAGTCCCAGCGCTGCTCGTTCGGGGCGAGTCGGATGTGGGGGTCGCCTGGCGTCAGGTCTATGGACCGAGCGCCTGCTGCAACCCTCTCCAGCACCAGTCTGGCGGCTGATCTCGTGTTCTTGGGGGGATTGCCAGTGCTCATACAGTACCGTGGTGCCCCGATTCGGTGGGTCAATTGCGGCAATGTTTCAGACCATGCTTCATATTTTGTCTTTTGCAAATTAACTACGTCTGGTGGCCGCCATTTATAAAAAATCCGCGCCATGGGAACCTTGTAAGGACAAGCAGGGCACGGCCCGCGCCAGCCGCCCAGCGTGCAAACGCCAAGCGCGACCAAGGCTGTGCGACAGCTGCGACGGCTGTGGGGCACGACCACCTCCTTTTCACCACCCCACCACCCCGTACCTCACGGTTTCACTGTCGGGTGTCGCCGTCCTGCCCGTTTGCGACCGCTCCACCCCTCCGCTGGTTGCTTCCTCTCCGGACTCTGTCGGACCCGCCGCCACCTCCCCGCCGTCGCTACCGGCGAAGAGTGCACGATGGGGACATGGTCCCCCACATCCAGCGAGGCGCTGGCCGAGCTGGGAGAAGATGGCGTGACCGAGCTCTGGCTGACGGATCTGCCTGTTCACCGCGCCGAAGCGCCGGTACGTTGAAGCTGCCAGGCCGTCCATCTGCGACCTTGGCGCATTAGATTCTGTTTCTTTGAGGTGTGGTGGCAGCTTCGTTTTACTTGTGCTGTTTTGTTTGCTCTTTCCTGGTGCTCTGAGTGTTAGGTCGTCCTCTTTTGCACTCCTGGCCCGCTATGACGTAGGGCATCTGGACTGGAACTGACTCCTGCTTGTTCCCTTTGGAGTGGTTCTGGTCTGAGCCCTCCGTTTTCTGCATGCTTGCACTTTTGTTTTCCCCTGCCCCCCAGGAGGTCTGGGACCAAGCAGTGCAGCTGCTGTCAGCGGCCACGCTCGAAGCCGCCCGCTCCACCGGCCGCGTCGTTGTGACACAAGAGCAACTGTTGTCCCTGCTGGAGCTACACGGCGCCCCGCCTGAATGCATGCCGGTTGTCTTTGACCATCTCATCCGCACCGGCGCGCTGGAAACATCACCCCTGCTACCCGGCGACGTCTCGCCGTTTGGTAATACTGCCCGGTTGGCTGCACCTGCTGCTCCGTCGGACGCCACACCCGGTGGCGTGTGGTGGGCCGTCGACGTGTTTTGGACGACGCTCGGGTATGCACCAACTGCCCGTCCACCCCCCACTGTGTCGCCGACCACCCCCCTAGTGCTTCCCGCGGCGGTGGATGCTGCCGCCGACGCCGCGGCCGCCGCACTCGGCGCCCCCTCCCGCATCGAGGCGGTGACCGACTTGGCCGCGGTGGCGCAAGCGACTTGCGGCGGGGACCTCCAGTCAGCCGCGGTCGTGGCCGACCGCTTGGCTGCCACAGGCCGGTCAGCGCTGCAGCCAGACGTGTTGCCAATGGCACCTGGGCGGGGTATCAAGTTTTGTGATGTGGATGAGGGCTTTACGACTGTCGACGCGTCGGTACTGTCGCTTAAGGCCGCCACCGCCCGCCTCGACGCGCTCGACTCGACGCTGACGGACGCGGCCGCGTCGGCACGCAAGTCTGCCAAAGCTGCCCTAGCATCGGGCAACGTGCCGCTGGCCAAGCGGTACCTCCGCCGTGAGGCCGACCTGCGGCGGCGACTCGACCTCAATGCCGGGGCCGGGTCCAACCTGGCCGCCGCCCTTGCGGCCGTTGACACAGCCGACGGTAACCGGGAGACGGTGGCGGCGCTCGCCGCCGGCAACACCGCCCTCAAGGAGTTGTCGGGCCCCAACGCGGCGAGTGTGGCAGACGTTGACGCGCTAGCGGTCGAGTTTGGGGAGCTGACGGAGGGCGTCGAAGACGTGTCGACGGCCCTGGCGCAGGCGAGTGGCGCCAGCGCCGCCGTCGACGCTGACGCTGAAGCCGAGTTGGAGGAGATGGAGCAGGCCCTTGAGGCTGAGCGCGCCGCCGCCGCCGCGGCGGTTGCCGACAAGGTTGCGGCGGACAAGGCCGCCGCCGCTGCCCGGGCGCGGCGGGCGGCCGCCGCGGCGGCGGCGGCGGCGGCCGACGAAGACGCGGACGCGGCGGTCGCAAAGCTGGCCGCGGCCGCCACGTCGGGCGTGGGCACCACGGCGACTGCCGCCACCGCGGGTGGCGGGAGTGGGGAGGCCGCGTCGGCGGCGAAGGGGGGGGATGTGGACGACCTCCTCGCTGATTTGGACAACCTGCACGTCTCGTCGTCGCCACCGCCGGCTGCCGGTGAAGGCGCCGAGGAGCAAAGAGAGGGCCGTGTGCGGGTACCCGCGTAGGCAGACCCCGGTACCATAAACCGCAGCGCGATAATAGTTGCTACGTGCATCAGACTTTAGTACAAGAGAGGAAAGCCATACCCCTTGGAATTGCTGTTGCGTCATGCTAGTGTTGCCCAGCCGCTGGTGTGGCGCAATAGAGGTGTGGTGGCAACGCAATGAGCGAAAACAAAAAGAGGACAACCGGCCGAAACGACCGCCCCCTGGCCTTGGGCATGCGTCAACCAGTAGCAGTATTCGCACCACCTACGGCGCGGGCTCCCGCGGGTGGTTCTCTGCCTGATGCTTCTGCGCTGCCACCAACCCGCCATCCCCGCAGTAGCAGAGCGCTGAAACAAAAAACGAACCATGTCCTCGCGTTGGCGGTGAGTAGACTGGCCGAAAATGCATAGTAGACGCACCACGGGCTCTGCCATGCCGTGTCTCCACGCTTGTCACCTCTGTTCCTGCCCGGTCGGCAATGACCATGACGTCCATGTGGCTACCCAGCAATCGCCCTTACTCCTTGCGTCCCCCTGCACACCCCTCATCACATACCTGTAGCGCCGAGGCTGTCGGGAAGACGCGCGAGCACATCGGACACGCGTACGGTGGGTGTACGAGCAAGTGGCGCTCCAGACCATCTCGAAATCCAAAAGTTTTGCCGCAGTCGGGGCACGCAAATTTGCGCTCCCCGCGATGCACGAACCGGATGTGCTTGTTCCTGTGAAGGGGGAAAGATGCCAGAGCAGAGTATGAGCAAACCAAGCGCGACCACACGCGCGACAGCCACAGCAGCCATAGCCAGTAGGATATCCATGACAAGAAGTACCGCCAACGAGTCAGCAAGCAGGTTGCACCGGCACGTGGGCCACTTATCCTCACCAGGAGGGCCACTCACCCACGCTGGTGAACTGGCGTTGCTACGCACCTATTCCCGACCTCACCGAACGTCTTGTCGCACAAATAGCAGGCAAACGGGCGTTGGCCATCGTGCACAGTCCGCTCGTGCTTCCTGCGTTGGTCCAACATTGGACAAAAGAAGTGAGGCGAGCGGCGGCACAAAAGGTGACGAGAAAAACCAGACGAAGTCACCGCCGAAGAAAGCCACCAGACCAGTGAAGCACACCACGATGCATACAAACAGGGATAAACAAATCGTTAGTATCGGACTGCCCACCGCGCTCCCAACCCCGTTCGATGTCTGCGCCCATTGCTGCAAAACGAAATTCACACGGCAGGGCACGCTCTGCCACCGGTGTTGCCATCTCCACCGCCCCAACACAGCACAATGGGCGGACACGCGCGGAGCCGGCCTCTGTCCATGGTGCCGTCGTCTGTTTGGGGCATCGGGCAAGTGGCGGCCAGGTCGCGGACGCCGCCGCTAGGCATCAGACATAGCTCGCGGATCAACGGGGTGAGGCCGAACGCAAGGCCCTGGTGGATCACGGGTCAACTGTCCAATCGGTGGTGCCCGTACGTACTGGCAGTCTGTGCAGCATCGCCCACACGCCACATCGATTGCACGCAGGGTCCGGACCGAGGCGGACGAGTGCAAGCGGTGGTCGCAGAAGAAATACGAGCAGACCAGGGAAACCGATGTAGCATCCGAATGAGCACAAAAACGCGGAAGACGTACGGTCAGTTCGTGCGGTCCTCTCCTCGTCCCATCGCTACACTCTCCCCGCACCACGTCGTAGCGTCCTTCGACTGGGTCGGCCAAAAAGTGAGTCCACCACAGTCAAACAGGAACAAGACGACAGAAAGAACAAAGACGAGAGAGAAAGGTGGGGCCGCGCATCCATCCCATTTGATTGTCTTCAGAGACATCAATCACTCAGCATGCATGCGAACCCACCAGCCTGGCGCTGGATAGGGACTTGGTCAACGCGAAAAAAGAGAGTCGCCCAACACACCGGCTCGCTGAGCAAACGTCGAGCTGCAGCCTTCACGGCTACATGGGAAGCGCACCTTGCCCGTTGCCCCCCCACGCGGTCGTCTGAAACCGCCTCGCGTACCAGCGGCGCGGCCGTCGAGTCCGCGAACGCCTCGGTCGGGTGGTGCCGACGTGGATCGCCGTCGGAGTGGCAGATGAGACGGGCCCACTCTCCCCATCGGAGAGTCTGTAAAGGTCACAGGCGGGGTCCACAAATGCGATGGACGTTGCCTCGGTGGGGATAGCCGCGGGGGCACGTTGCCGGCTCCCGAGAGGGGGGGCAACCCAAACAATCGAGGGAGCGATCGACCCATGCCGCCAGGGTGACGCTCGGGCGGATGGGTTTGCATGGGTGAAGGAGTGATGGTCGCAGGGGTTGTCGCAGACGCCCCGCCACTGCCACCGTGAGCCGCTGCATGGCCGTGCTCGGTGAGGTCGACCGGCACTTCCGGTTCAATGTCATACCGACCGGTCGCGGCGTTCCACATGACCCCGTGCGGGCCCATGCCGGTCACCTGCCGTGGTGGTGCCGATCCGCCGCGGGCACCTCGTTGAACCGCCAAACTCGGTGTGGACGTCGGCGGCAACGGCACGAATGGTGCCACCGGCTCTTGACGGTGCGTTGCCGCACCTGTGGGCGTTGGATGAGGTAAGCCTTGTCCGAACACCAGTCGGCTACCAACGCCGGCGCCGAGGCCGAGGCCACCCACCGCGGGTTGCACCGCACCCAGCTCGATGGGACGTCCACGCCAGCGGTCCGCAGGGGTGGGCGGTGCGACAGACGGGACGACCAAAGCAGCCGTCGGAAGTCCGAGCGGGCGTGCTCTGAGTCCTCCCAGTTGAGGAGCCCTACCTTGACGACCAACGCCGTTGTCAGCGGTGATAAACCCGCCATCGCCCGCGGGTGCCCCAATCCCCTCTGCCCCTTGAGCAGGCCCTGGTCTCGTTGACCTTCCCATCGTGTTGCCTCCCCGCCCGTCCGGCGCCGCTTCGTCGGTGTTAAGGAGGAATTCCACGGACAGCCGTTCGTCGGGCGTCCCGTGACCGCCATCACCTGCCCCTGGTGGAGGGTCCATCGAGTTGTGCACGACAGGTGGTCGTCGACTTCAGCAAGTGCCTCACGGGGGTTGACGGGCACGACCAGGTGCGCTGTGCTCGGTAAGGGACCAAACTAAAGCGACTGCACGCGAGGGAAGAGGGTACAACTGCCGCCCATATAGCCCCCGAAAAACAAAAACCAGACCTAGCAGAGCCACGCCAACCATCCAAGGATGAGAGAAGTGATGCGGGCAGCCCTGCCGTCACGCAAAAAGGATCGGATGCAAATCAGCTCGCGCGGCGGTGCGCGCCATTGAGCACAGCGACGGCGGTCTGTTCAGCTGCGTCGCGACAGGTGGCGGGCCCCCGCCACCGGCCAAAGCACCTGGGTAGCGCTTCTGTGCTGTCACAACCCTTGCGGTGCCCTCGCGACACTTGAACTAGTTGCCCTGGCCGACGCCCCGCCACCGCCCGCGTCGAAACTCACTCCTCGCGCCGCTTGGTGCCGCACCAGGCACAGCTCAGTGGTGCCGCCCCGCGCGCACCCCAATCTGCCGTGGCCCCGGCGCCGGGTTGCCGTCGACAGCGGGATAGCAGGAGCTGTGCGACAGATACAAGCATCCAGCGGGGGCGTAAATGTACGGCGGTTGCCAGCGACTGTAGCCGTCTTCGCGCGCCCCCGCAGGTCGGCGAGGCACCTAGCCCGTGACGTATTCAAGAATGGTTTGCAGTGCCAGTCCGGCTGTGGGCAATTCATGCGAAAGGCAGCTAGCCGGAGAGTCTCGCACGGGACGTGGGGGGGGCGACACGAGGCATGGAGCGGCCACGCCCGTGCGAGGTTGTGCGTAGCTGCCCCGCGCGTCCTCAGAATCTTGAAAGTCAGGCTACCAGCGCCCCTGCAGTGTCTGATGGAGCCCCTGCCCAGTTCTGTCACGAGAAAATCAAGGTCCGCACGTCAAATTCGCCAGACCGACGCGGCGCTGTCTCCAGCTCGCCAGCTTCGCCACTGAGACCTGTGGTGGCCGAGAGGCGACGGTTCCGAGCCCTGCCTCGAGGCCGCCGCGGCTCCCGGGTGCGCTGTCCCCCGTTTCGCCAACGCCTCAGCGCAAGACGCTGGCCCGCTCGGGGGCGACTAATCGACAGCACCACCATCCGCCCCTCCGCGTCTGACCTTTCGTGGATGCCGCTCGCCAGCCGATTCTTCAGGGACGGGGGACAGCGTCCGCCTCAAACCGTGATGCTCTGCTGTTTTTTTGAGGTAGGGGCCCTTGCCGTCCTCCTCTTTGTGGCTCACTGTAAAACCCAACAAACTTGTGCCACGCGTGCACTCGCGAGTGGGGAATGCGCGCAACTGGGAGGTCCGCGCTCAACAGCTTCCCATACACTCTGGATTTTTTCAAGAGTCCCTCGGACGGACCGCATGCCGCGGTGGTGGACCGGCGCCTTTGGTACGGAACTCGGCGCGTGAGCGGGGTGGACTCGGAGTCTCTGCAACTTGCTGACCCGCCTCACGCGTCGGGTGGAGACCTCCGGCGGGCACCGGTCAACCTCAGTGGGTGTCCGACTGCAGCTGCAATGGATGGTGCACAGCCAATTCAGACGTGACCGTGTCCAGGCGAGCCGAGCTGATATCAGTTCCCCTTCGTGCCGCAACTGTCATGCCCCCCAATCGTGAGCAAATCACCGCTGGTTCAGAGGCGAAGAAAAAAACATGTACCTTTCTGTACTCGACGTCTGCTGCGACTGGCGCACAGTCTTAGTGCCATCTCTTTGCCACGCGAGCTCCTGACGTGTGGTTCATCACGACTTTCAAGAAGTAAAGGTCGAGACACACACCTGTTTTTTTCTTGTTCCCGCTGCTATGGGCGGCGTGATTTTTCTGACCCGCGATGGAAGCCCCAGCCTGGTTTCTCAAGCATGAGAATTCGCAGCTGAGGCACTGCCAGACATCAATCAGTGAAGTGCCGTGCCTTGCCGCCACTGCACGGCATGCCGTGCCGAGCCCTGCCGTGACACGCCCATGCCTTGCCGTGCCGCGTGGCTCATAGGAAAGGCCTGTGGTCATCCATCTCGCTGGGATCTAGAGCTAGCGACACGTGTGGCCAGAATGTGACCAGGTCTAGTGCCCTGTTGCAAGAGACCGATGCTCGCTGGCCTCACCGAGAAACGGGCCGTCCCGACAGAGGTCACTACCGAGGTCCGTGGATGACAAGAAGGAAAGTGGTCACCCATCAATTCACCTACGTTCCGGTGGACGCTGCACCAGGCGAGGCCCAAACCTTGTTAACGCAGCTCCACAGAGGTATGGCTGGTGCAGGCACAGTCGACGTGTCCGTTTTCCCCAACCTGTCAACTGACGTGCTTCTCATAAAAATGTAAATATTTATGTGGGCATTGTGACAGTGAATTCCTTCCATACGATTCGGGATAATTTAGCAGGGCCCTTGCAGATTGTCATACTTATCCTCCTCCAAGACGCAGAGACGCTGCTCATTTCGGAAGCAATCCCATGTCCGGCATCTTTTCATGGGAAATTACTGTGATCGATTGATGATCCACGCATTCACGCTGCAGTGGTTTGGGAAACACAATCTGATCGCGTGACTGTTCTGAGATTTTTCAATCACAATGCGAATCCACCAATGACGGACAGTGTCTCCAAGAACATCTTGTGACAAGAAGAAGATTCAGTTTTCTGCCCTCGAATCGAGCCAGGTGAAAATGTTGTTGCATCGGGGAACAGGCCCGAAGCTCTGCGAAGTAGCACGAACGCACGCTTGCTCTCGGTGCCCCCACGAAGCGCCCCTCAGTGCCCCCCAGAAGCGCCCTATCGATTGGGGCTAGAGCGGGCACTCATTCTTGTTGCGCTGTTTCACCCTGGGGCGGATGACACGGACACGTCCTGTCAGCCGGCGAAGAGTGACATGCGCAGTTAAAGGGGTGTTGCGAGACGGCGCTTTTACTCTGCACTGGCAGCCGCAACAATGACGCACCCGTTGGCACACACCTCGGACCAGGCGCCGTCCACGCACGGGAGCCGGCCTGGAGCGCGACTGGCACCTTGTCAGACGTGACGCACCGCGCACAAAGCTGTTTCGAGCCAAACAGCCGTGCACCATACGGCTCGTCTGGGGCCGTCTCCTGTCTGTGGCCAAGAACGACACGCGGCTGGCGAGGAGAAAGTAGCCAATGGGTTCCGTAGGAGTCTATCCAATCTGTTGCAGTCTGGAAGCCGAAGTGACTGTTGCAGTTGTGTTTTTCTGACTTCCAGCAGCCCAGACCCTGCCACGAGTAGTACTCGAGGAGGTCCCCGGCTGTTGCCGGCGGGATTGACTGGGAACGCAGTGGCTCCTTTCCTCTTTGGTCTTGCTTTTTCGTGGGGTGGGATACCAATAGTATGTCCCTCGCGGTCTGCAAGATACAAGCCCAAGTTCACTTCAACCTTTCTTGTTGCGGCACGGCCACGTCGCTTCATTCGCGGCAATCGCCGCCACGGAACAAGGAGTGGATCCTGTCTCCGCGCCAACGTGCTTGCTCGGTGCCCTGTACGGATCCAGCAGCGCACGCATCGTTGCTGGCGAGCACCGTTTGGTGTCGAACATTGTTCCTCGTTGGCAATGGCAGCGGTGTGTGCGCCGAGTGGTGGCGGCACGATTTTTTTTGTGCGCTGACCCCCGGTCCAGGACACGCTGTTTCTTTCGGACGTGGCGAGTTTGTGGCGTCACAAACTCAAAGCCTGGAATCTCAGACTGGGGTCAGCTCGCGTCGACGAGGCTCGCGGACGGCACCCGACGGCCGCTGCCGGCCTGGCCACGTCGTTAATGGCACCACCGGCGACGGGTGCGGGGCTTCTCTGTGACGCATGCAGTGGCCGCTCGTGAGCCATCCAACGGTGCAGACGCACACTTTTCTGGTTGGCGGACGTGGCGCGTCCCCGCCCGCGTGCGCGGCGTCTGTGGCGCGCGCCGGCCTGCCTCCTTTCAAACCCACGCTCCACACCCTTGTCTTTCAGGGACTTTTTGTAAACAAAGTCTACAAACTACGAATTCTACGAATTACGATTCAGCTGAAACGATCCAGCTGACGAATTGGTCTCGCGGACGCTACGAGCGCCTCGGCGGTCCCCGCCGTCCCGTGTGTCGGCCGTGCCCCCGCGGGCCGCGCCCGCGCGTGGTCGCCACCGCCATGGCGGCGGTGCCCCCCCCCCCCCCCCACCCCCCTGCCGCGGCGGGGGGGGGGGCGCCCCCTCCCCCCCCCCCCCCCCCCCCCCCCCCCCCCCCCCCCCCCCCCCCGGCCGGGGGGGCCCCCCCCCC
>Ga0115030_1000899_pt1 | contig 13019 bp, 9 predicted proteins | sample SidtaG_4_FD_87174 | JGI IMG/M metagenome (GOLD analysis project Ga0115030, IMG submission 87174) | Marine algal microbial communities from Sidmouth, United Kingdom - Sidmouth_Male1 metaG | ecosystem: Host-associated > Algae > Red algae > Unclassified | place: Sidmouth, United Kingdom | collected... | reverse complement strand
GTCGAATATGGCCTAGTACATGCCGTTTCATCCTGTACTGGAGGCGTTCGGAGGCAATTTGAAAATTGTGGGTACCGGCGCCAGTACAGCAAATCAGCATATGCCCCACTTTGCAGACGATGAACAGAAGATAACGACAAAACCATCAGAATCGGGCCAATGAGCGTACAGAAAAGTGCAGTGCACCAATCAGATCACGTTCAATTCTCGTCTTCTTTCTGTTCGTGCTGGCCGAAAATCGGAAAACAGCAGTACCACAGAGGCCACCCGCGCTATGGATGACATCGCACCTACTGCGCTTCGCGCTCTGCTCTTTCATTGAGTAGACCCGAAACCACTCATGTGTGAGGCTTCGACAAAGTATGGAGCTGATCGGAGCACCCGCCCCACGACTATCCCCAGTAAACGAGGTGACTGAAGTACACCAGCATCAAAAAAGGTTCGGTCCTTGCGTCGGCGTCGCTGCCGTGTGGCCTGATGGCATCCTGTTTGACCTGACTGACCACCTGAACGAGTCGTCAGCAGACCGCCCGTTCGCCTCATTAACACGTGATATCTGGGTCAACAAGGTGTGTGGCGCTCACAGTCGGACCGTCGCCCGGTCGCCGCGCAAGATGCCGCGGCAGCCGCCGCCGCATACCGCCTGCCCCTCTCCCTCCCTCCATGCGTCGCTGTCGCGGGGATTCCATGGAAGCGGCGCCCAGTCTCGAACGTGCGCGTTTGTTTCTGCGCCGCCGCCCCTCGCCTGCCGCCCACGCGCCGCAACTGGCAGTGTTCGTCTTGCTCGTCGGCCGCCCCCCCCGCCGGATCCGCGGTGACGCACCATGCCCGCCGCCATCCGCTCCGCGTTGGCGGCCGGCAAGGCCCTCGCGGCTCGACCCGGCAAGGCCGCCACGCGGCGGCGCAAGGACGCCCACTCGTTTACGTTTGCGCTCCAGCCGGTCCGCCTGTCAGCCGTCGCGGCCGGGTCGTATCAACTCCGCTTTGTGCGGGGCGTCAAGGTGGCCTGCACCGCCGCCGTGGAGTTGACGGCCGCGGCGGAAGGGGGGGAGAGTGACTGGCCTGCCGACGGTGGCCGCATGGTGCTCCTCGTCACCTTGTACCGGGAGGATGGGGGCGGCGGCGACGACAACGACGCGGGCGGTGACGGGAACGACGCGGGGGACAGCAGCAGCAGTCGAGGGCGCGTCTGCCGCAGCCGCGTGCGGCGGGAGGTCCATCCGCCAGCGAGCCCCGCGCCGGTGGCCGGCGGCTTTGACGCCAAGGATGCCAAGCTCAGCCTCCTCCGCGTGTGCGCCCGCACCCGCACCGAGTCGACGGTCGGCAAGGCGCATTTTGATCTCGCCGTCCACGCGCGCGTGCCGTCGGGAGTAACCCCCCTCGAGCTCCACCTGACGAACGGCATGGTCGTCGAGCTGTCGGTCGACTGCCGGCTCATGCCGCACACTGGGCGGGGGCGGATGGGGAGTGGCTGCAGCAGCGGCGGCAGCTCCCACCTCAGCAACCTCTCCATGGTCAGCGGCGTCTCCTCGACGGGTAGCCGCAGGTCACGCCAGAGCTCGCGCTCCCTCGACAGCGACGCATCGCTGGCCGCCGACGCGGAGGCGGTTGAAGCGGACGGCGATGCGTGGCCGTCGGCGCGCAGGGGGGAGCGGTCCCGCTTTATGTGCCGGTCGAGCTCCAGAGGGGGGGGGCGCCAGCGTGCGTTGCGTGCTGAAGCCGAAGCCGCACGGCTGCGGTTGGAAGTCGCCACGTTGAGGGCCGAAGCGTCGGCGTTGCGGGCCGAGTTGTCCATGGCGAAGGGCGGCAGCGGCGGTGGCAATGGTGACCGAGACGGCGGCACAAGCGTCAACGATGGCGGTGGCGGCAACAGCAGCGGTGGCGGTCGGGGTGGGGGCGGTGGCCGCCTCTGGCGCGCCGCCCACGGCACCAGCCGCGGTGTCGATGGTGCGGGTGGGCCGCCCCCGCTGCCCGGCGGCGTCACCCCCGAGCGCCTCCTCGCGGAGCTCCTCGACACCAAACTCATCCTCGCCACCGCCGTCGGTGACCGCCTGGCGCTTGAGTGGACAGTCGCCCAGGCGCGTCGTGACGATGCGCGGTTGGCGTCGACACTCGCGCTCCACGCGTCCCGCTTGGAAGTGCAGCTGGCGGGCGCCACTTGTGCGCTCCATGAGCTCCGCTCGGGGTCGGGGCCGGAGTCGGGGTTGACGCCGGCGGTTATGGACGCGAACGAGGCCTTTTTAACATCCTCAAGGCATGGACCCATGGGCTCTACCAATGGCAACGGGCCAAGACGGCCGTCAACGCTGGAGCGCGTGTATGTTAGTGATGGAAGTAGCGACGATGAGCCATGAACGGCAGATCTGATCCTTTGGCCTCTCCTGGCGGCGCCACCGATAGACTAACTGGGGCCTGGAAGTGGCGGGCGTCGCGTTGCTCGTCCGTCCGTCGGTGGATGTACGAGCCGCCGCCGCCACCTCCGCCGTCACTCCCGCGCCACGTCGGTCGTGAATGTAGCTCTGCCGTGGGTCCCACAGTGCATTGGTTGGGATCCCCTCCCGAGGAGTGACGGGAGGCCTCGCCCGTCAGGCGACTACCAGCTAAGGCGGTGCGCGCTGTCGCCGCGACCGCTGGCACCGGCAGCCGCGTCGCCCTCCCCCTGTGATTGCGGTCGCTCTGGGAAGACGGCCCGACGTGTCGGTGGGGTCTGCCAAAATTTAGCTGCTTCGGCTGACGGGGGGTTCACCGGGAACACACCAACACCGTGATGCGGTTCCTCCAAACCCCACCCCTCCACCGACAGCCCGTAGGTGCCACCTCGGTTGGTCGCCACCCGCTGCCGCCGAATCCTCTTGGCTCGTGTCGCCCCTGCGGCCTCTCCCCGCTTCTATGATGGCAATGCCCCACCTCGTCGCTGCCGTTGCGGTCGTCGCCTTTTTTTTGCTCTCCAGGCATCGACGCCCGCGGCGACCATGGTTCTGGCCACGGGGAGAAGGGAAAGTCGGCCCGGTCGACACAGGAGGCGTGGTGGAGCTTCATCCGCCGATGCTCACATGTCTGGGGAAAGGGCATGCCCGCCGACCGTCTCCCAATGCGCTTGTCCGGTGCAATTGTACTTCTTGAGAGTGGGGCAACCTCCACGTGCCGACGGGCTGCGAGGAAACAAGACGCACCGGCCGCGTCAGCTGCTAAGATGACAAAGACAAAAAGTAGAGGATTTCTGGAAAGGGGCGCCCACTGCTGCTAGCGGGCATGCGGAGGAAGCCGCCCCCCAAGGTCAGGGCCGCAACCGTGGCGCAGCGTCTGTCTCGAGCAAAAAGTGAGGGAACAGACGTATTGACCGCCGCTGCGGTAACGGCTGCCGTCCCCATCCGGACCCTACCCTCCCACCTCATACTCCACCCGTTGTCATCAGTCCACAGCGATCACAGTCGCAATCTCCGTCGCCACCTGCTGACATCTCGACGACAATGGGGCGGCCAGCGCGACTGCCGCCGCCGCTCCGAGGGACATGGCCGCCTCGACCACTGCCTTGTCGTCGCCAGTCATCAGCGTGCCGAGAGCGACAGCGAGGCGAAAAGCCACCGGCTCCTCCTTCTCCGTCCGCAACCGCACAATCACCGCCTCGAGGACAGGCGCCCGGTCTGCCACGGGCGCACGCGACTCACTCAGAGCGACCGCGTAGTTGAGGAGCAGCGCTGCAAAAGTGTCCCGCGCGCGGGGCGCAGAGTCGGGCGCACCCGCGGCGCGGCCGAGCGCGGGCAGGATTTCGGCCTGCCGCGCGCGAACCGTGGAGCCGACCACCCGGTTGTGAAAGAGGTTGACGACAAACCGGCAGGCGAGCAGGGCCACCGCGCCGGGAGCCTTGGGCGCCGGCGCGTCGGTCATGGCGGCCGAGTCGACGGGGAAGGCGGTGGCGACGTGCCGCAGGATGTGCGTCAGGGCGACCCCATTGCGGCGACCAAAGAGGCACGCCGACCCCGACGGCGTCGCCACCAGAAGCCGCGCAATGTCCAACGCCGGAAACACGTGGGACGTCGGCCACTTGGCCAGGAGCGCCTCCACCGCCGCGCACTCCTCGTCGCTGACGATGCCCGCGCCGGGACCCGACGCGCGGATGCTGCTGCCGCCACCGAGCTTGGGCAGGAGCGACGTGTCGATCAGATCCATCTCCTCGTCGCTAATGCTCGCGCCGCCGAGGGCGGCGTGAAATTCAGCGAGCTTGGCACCAATCTTCCCCAGCTGATCGCTCGACGACAGCGTGATGATCCCATCCGCGTGCGGAATGAGCTTACGCGGCGGTGGGGACGGCCGCGACGGCGCGGCCGGCGCGCCACCGCCGGGGATGTACCGCCCGCCCATCAACGGGTTACCGCTCGCCGTACCTCCGCCGCCCTGACCACCGCCACCACTCCCGGGAATGTATCTGCCACCCCCCGTGAGAGGGTCGCTCGATGTGGCCGACACCATCGTCGTGGCATCTACGCCGGCCTGGGATTCGATGAAGGTTGCGGTCTGGTCCAAAAACTCTTGACTGAGCTCATTGTCGTCGATGAACCGCTGGGCCGCCACGTATGTGTCCTCGCCGCGGTTGTAGCCCAGCTTGAGCTTGGGTTGCCCCTCAGCCACGTCCACGTCAAAGACATAATCATACCTGACACCCCTGACGGAACCGCCACTGCCGCTGCTGCTGCCTGCCCCGCCATCGCCGCCCGGGCCGTCGACAATGTCGCCGACCTTGCTCCACTTGCCGTCCGCTGCAGACCACATGTGGACTTCTGCACCGTCCCCGTCATCCCGCCGCACCATCTTGTTTTCCCCGTCCTTGACGCCTGGAACGGCAAGCGCTTCAGACGCGAGGGGCAGCTTCTTCGCGTCCACCCCACCAATGAGCTTGGTACTGACCTGGCGGGCGGCCACGGATGCCTCAAACACCTCGAGCGCGCCCGCCGCTGCCACGCGAGACGGGTCACGCGTGAAGAGCCGCGCCACGCCGTCCGAACACCCAGTGATGAGATCACCCGAATCGGAGAGGGCAACACTCCACACGCTCCCCGGATGGGTCACCGTTTGGACCGTCTGGAGTCGCAATGTGCGACCGTCGTCCCCAATAGTGAGGCCCGACACCCGCAAGGCATTGTCCTCCCCGCCGCTAATGACCGTCACAGCGCTGCGGTCGCCGCTGCCGGCCAGCACCCGCGCGTCGACGGTGTAGATGAAGTTGCCGTCGTGCACATCCGAGGCCGTTGAAGAGAGTGTCAGCCCGCCAGACGGCTCGGACTTCCATAGCCGCGCGCTCGAATCGTTGGCCACTGAGATGACGCCACCAAATGGCAGAGCCGAGAGCGAGCGCACCACATCCGTGTGCCCGGAAACAGTGCTCGTACACTTGCCAGTGCTGGCGCTCCACAGCTTCAGCGTCCGGTCCGCGCTGCAGGTGACTACGGTTTCCGAGGATGGCAGCAGCAATGCATCCCACACAGCCGACTCGTGACCAGTCAGTGTCGAAATGCACTTTGCAGAGACGCCTGTATCACACCAATAAGCAAAAGCACAACAGGACAGAAGACAAGTAGAGAAGCAACGAAGTACGTCAGTGTCGTTGCCACGACGGACCAGACGAAACCCATTCACGACAATGGCACATATTGCTTCAAAACCCCCGTCCCACAGTCCAGTCGGCGTGAGCTCCACACAGACATCCAGACGACAAACGTACTGGGCTCCTCTGTGGACGCATCCAATTGCCACACCCGCGCCGTCTTGTCCCAAGATGACGACACCAGCTGGTTGCCCTCTGCAGCAGAAAGCGAACAGACGGCGTCCGTATGGCCTCGCAATGTAGTGAGACACTCCCCAGTCGACGGATCCCTGTTGGGCGGTGCAAAGAAATGAAATTCACACAGGAGGAGCACGCGAGATGGTGCAGCCGGGAGAAGGAGAGACGCGTCAGCAAACGCCTGTGAAAAACAACCAGAGCCGCCAATCTGCCCAATGCACCTGCACATAGCAGCGGTGTCGCACCTATCTACACAATCCGCTCTACAAGCTCCTCAACAATTACCGCAAAACGTACCAGATGCGAATGCTCTTATCAGACGACCCGGAAGCAAGCAGCGCCCGGCCATCGCAAGGCAGCAGCGCCAGCGACACCACGAAGTGGTCGTGCCCGTTAAGGAGTCGCGTCGGCTCGGCGGGCATGGAACCATCGGCTTGCGGCTCCCATACGCACACGGTAGCATCACGGGAGCCAGTCGCGAAGCCACCGCCCGGCAGCGCCACCACCGCCCGCACGTCCGAGGCGTGGCCGCGGAGCTCCGCCCGCAGCCGGTACGACACCAGGCCGGCGGGGCTCGAAGAGGACGACGCCATGAAAAAGCGGATGAACAGACCACAGCACCACGGAGGAGCTGCCAGTTGGGCCTGGGATGAGAAGCCAAGACGTGATGCGACGGCGGCCAAGCGAGGATCGAACGCGCAGCGACCAAGACAGATCGCGCGCTGGCAACTGGGCAGAGAAATAGACCGACTGCCAGTGACGACTCATGCTATCGTGGCATCAAGTGGATCTAACGCGGAGTTGATCACTGGCCCGGTTACGTATTTGAGCTCGATGAAGATACAGTATCGGCAATATAACAAGAATCTTGACTGATGTTCAACTTCGTTGACGTGCTAGCCATTTCTCGACGGCCACTGTTGGTTGGACGGACACCTCTCTCTCAGCCCTTCACGGTCTTCGTGCGGAGCGGAGTAGTTCGGGACGTCGCCGAGGTTGCCATGGATGGGCCTCCCCTGTGCGGCCACGGAGCGTGGTACTGGTAAACCACCACGACAAGAAAGAGTAGGAGTGTCGTCACGTCTGGCCGTTAGCCGGGTCGTTCATTTTTTTGTCAAGGGGTGGTGCCCTGCACCCCGCTCCCTCTGCCCTATCTGGTGCGGCTGTGGGGGCGACGAACATGGGGAGCCCGCTGCAGCAGGCGTCCGGCCGCCACAGCTAGCGGTGCGGCCGCCGTAGCGGACGATACAGCCGCCGCAGCGTGCAATGTGGCCGCCGCGGTGGGCGGTGCGGCGAGGTTTGTACGACACGGGCGGGCAATGGGCAGGTGGCCTTGTCAATGGGGGTGAGGATGCAGGGCGCTGGTCGGATGGGCTTGCGCTGGAGCAGGCCCGTGTCTACTGCAAGATCCTCGATGGCGCCGCCGGTGGGATCGCGGCGGCAGCGAGCGACGCCGAGCAGACAAAATCCGGCTCACAGCTGTGAAGCGCCGTGGAGACGGACTGCTCGACATTCTTGGCGTTCCAATGCCTTCCACCCACTCGACGTCGACGGCAGTGAATGACCACGAGCCCGCAGGGAGCAATGCATTACAATTGGCTTGTTTCAAGAAAAGTGCTACGGCTCGGGTGTGCGCTGTCCGTTTGCACATTCCTGGGGCTCGATTTCGTGCCGGCTGGCCACCACTTCCCAAGCGCAACCGCCCGTGACCTGCGACATGGAAGCCGCCAGCGCTCGGCCTTCACAGCTGCTACGCGACCCCGCCATAGGCCGTCCCACGCCACCCGTCTCTCCACGGGGCGGTGCATCTCCGCCGCCCACGCGCAGCCAAACACCCCCGCCGGCCCCGGCGCCGCCCACAGCGCGTCGACTCCTTCCCCTACCGCCGCGCCGTGAGCCCCCCCCCTCCCCCCTCCCCCGCCCCCCCCCGCGTCCCCTACGCCCCGTCCGCCGCGCGCAGCACCGCCACGTGGTCCGCCCCCTGCGTCAGCGCCGCCAGCCCGTCGGCAACGCCCTGCCGGATCTCCGCGCTGACGCCCTTGGGCCCGAGGAACATGTCCCACAGCGCCCACGCGAGCGCGTCCGACTCGACGGTGCCGAGCGGCTCCCCCTTGATGGCCATCGTCACCCGCCCCGCGCCGTCGCGGGAGACGGTCAACTCCGTGCCGACCTTGAGGGTGCCGACCGTCTTCCACCACTTGGTAAAGGCGGCGAGGCCGGGCTTGGCGTCCCCGTACCCGTGCGGCTTTTTGGCGGCGGCTTTGAGGCGGGGCTTGAGGGCCCGCTCAAAGCCGTGCAGCATGTGGTCGCCCGTCACTTCCCGCGCAACGACGAGCCGCAGCGTCGACGCGGAGCCCCGCGGCGCGCACAGGCGCGCCCACACGGCGGGCGTGTCGAGCAGCGCCGCAGGCGATACGGGAGCGGCGGCGGCGGCGCCACCACCGGCCGCCGCCGCCGCCGCCACCGCCGGGCGGCAGGCAGCGACGAGCGCCCGCCGCTCGCCGTATAATCCGAGGGCGTACACCTTGACGCGGAGCGGGGTCATGGCGCGGACGCCAGCGCCGGCCAGCACGCCGCTGTCGTCTGGGAGGGCGGTGAGGAAGACGGCGCGGGTGACCGGCTCCATCACAGCCGCGGCGGGGACGCCGGGCGGGGGGGGGGACAGCATCGTGTCGTCGGGCAGCACCCACGATGTGAGGGCGTCGAGGGGGATCTTGACGCCGGGAGCCGGGGGGGGGGCGTCCGCGGCGGCCGCAGCGCCGCCAGAGGAGGCGGCGGCAGCGGCGGCGGCTGCGGCCGCCGCCGCTGCCGCCGCCAGCAGGGTGGCGGGCGTGGCCGCTGCGTCGGCGGCAGCGACCCCGACCGGTCGGGGGGAGAGGCCAGGGGAAGGCAGGCCGTTGGAGGCCGCCGCTGCCATATGGTGGGAGCGCCTGGCGGCGGTAGTGGGCGCCGGCGGAACCGCGCCGCGCCGCGCGGTGGAGCTTGCCACGGCGCGGGCCAGGCCCACACGGGGCCGAATCGTCCAGAGGGACATGGCGAGCCGGCCTGATGGGAATGAAGGGTGGGGGGCAAGCGCGAAAACGCGGGAGCAAGCCCGAGTGGTCACGAAAAAAGCGGCAGCCGTGGTGGCGGTCGCGGCCACGGTGGAGGGCTCTGGCGAAGTGGGACAAACTGACGCTGTCGAGAGGATCGTACACGCGGGCGATCGCAGGGCCGAAGCGGATCAATTCCAAAGTCCAAAAAACAGACAGCGAAAACTGATGCAAGCTGAATACATTGCTGGGAGTCCGCCCCGCTGTACCCACCCTGGTCGAGCATCCTCCACTGTCAGGACTTTGGTTTGGTCGCTGCCGACACTCGAGCGCGTCCCAAACCAAGGTGCCGTTCCTTGCTGCGTCATATTGACTTGAACAACACCTAGTTCATTGGTTGTGCGTCCCGCAACATGCGTCAACTGCCAATGAGGGGCAGGGATTTGTGATTCAACTGTCAGGGACGGCCCCTCTGTTCCCTCTTCTGAGCCTTTTGCAACGCCAGCTGCCGCCGCCCCCCCCCTCGTGCACCCGTGTCTGGGCGCCGACCCGGAATTGTAGTGCGCTGCCCACTGTCCAGCTGCCACCTCACGCCACCCGTGTGCGGGGCCGAGCCTTCTGACGCGACTGCGGCGGGACGGGTGCCCCTGCCGGCGTGGATTGTTGCCTCCCGTTCAACGCGCGCCCCCCTCCGCCCCCTCCGTCCCTCCCATTTCGCGCGCGGTGGCTGACGGTTCGGGGTCCCGCACCGCCGCGGCGCGCCAACGCGTGCAGGCTTACCCGCGGCGGGGGGGCGCACGCGCGCGGTCGGTACTGGCCGTGGCGTTCTGTACGCCACGGATAGTCGCGGTGGTTGTGGTTGTGGTGGTCGTGGTCCTAGTCGTGGTGGGGGCTGGCACTTGCAGGCAGTGACCGTCGCTGGTGCTGCCGTCCCAACCGTCGCTGGTGCTGCCGTCCCAACCGTCGCTGGTGCTGCCGTCCCACCCGCCGTGGGCGCGCGCGGTGACGTCGCACGGCACGTCGGCGTGCACGCCGCCGCGTGCGGGGGCGCCACCCGACCCCACCACGGCGCTGCCACGGCCTGACGCCGGCCCATTGACGGCGGCAACCCCGCGCTGCTGACGTCGGCGGGGGGCGCGGCCCGTCCCATGTCCACACCATCCGTGACGCGCCGCCTGTGCGCATTCCCGACGACCGTTTTGCCGCGGTCGCAGCTTCCTCTCCACGTTGCCGTTCACTCCCCCTGGCCCAGCCTCGGCCGCACGTGGTCGTTGCGAGCCCCCCCGCTCCCCATCCCCCGGCCCCTTGTGCGGCTCGCATGTCGCCACCCGCGGCACTGGGTGTCGCCCCCGATTTGCGCATTGATGGGAAGGGCACTGGAGGTCATGGCCCGCCGGACGGCGGGTTTTGTGATCCGTTGATTCCGGGCGGGGGAGGGGACACCAAGATTGCTGCTGCCACCGCCACCGCCGCCGCCGCCGCTGCCGCCGCCGCTACGACAGCCAGCAGCCAGACAGGCGCGGGGGGTACGCCCCCGTTTCCGCTCCTCCAACTCAGCTCGTCGACGGAGCGGACGCCCGCCGCGCTGGCGGTCACCCCTGGTGGGCTGCTGCGCCGCGGCGCGCCTTCCCGGTGGCGCTCGGGTAGCGCCTCTTTGAGCGCTGCTTCCCGCCGAGTGGGTGACGATGGCCTGAGCGGCTTGTTCAGCTTGCACGGCAATGGCAAGATTTTGCTGGTCGTCCTTGCGTACGGCACGTCGTCGTTATCCGGGGTGTTTGTGAACAAGGCGTGCCTCTCTGCGTTCCGCTTCTCCTACACCCTGGCGCTGATGCTGAGCCAACTTCTTGTGTCGGTGACGGCCCTGTCCCTATTGCGGCTCACGGGCGCCATCACCATCCCGCACCGGAGCCCGCGGGAACTGCTGGTGCTGCTCCTCCCCACCGCCTGCTTTATTTCCAACGTGTGTGTCGGGTTGTTGGCGTTGCGGCTGGTCAACATCCCCATGTTTTCAGCTTTTCGGCGACTCTCGGTGCTCAACGTGATGGTGCTGGAGAGGCTGGTGCTGGGCAAGACCGTCTCCCGCAAGGTCATGGTGACGGTCGTGATTATGGTGGCGGGCTCCTTCCTGGCTGGCATCGGCGACTTGACCTACGACCCCCTGGGCTATGCCCTCGTCTTCCTCAACAACTTCGTGACGGGCGCAAATCTGGTGTCCATCAAGAAGGCCAGCCAGGTAGTCCGCCTTGATGCCCTATCCCTGTTTTACTACATCAGCCTGCTCGCGCTGCCAGTCGTTGCGTTGACCGCCGCCGTCACCGGCGAGCTGTCTGCGTCGCTCGAGGCGGTGGCGACCCGCCCCGAGCTCCGCACCAGCTCCTTTGCGTTTGCGCTGTCCTTGTCAGCAGCGTCGGCCTTCCTCGTCAACTTCTTCACGAACCTGTGCACCCAAATGACGACGCCCCTGACGACGGCCATCACGGGACAGATGAAGAATGTATTGCAGACGCTGCTGGGGATCTTTGCATGGGGCTACCAGGTCAGCTTCACCAACCTGATGGGTCTGGCGGTGGCGCTGTTTGGGTCCCTCCTCTTTGCCTACTACAAGTTTGAGAGCAGCGGCGCTGGCCGGCCCACTGGCGGGGAGGGCGGCCGCGGTGGCGCCGACGCCAAGGCCGACTATGCGGAGCGTGGCAGCGGGAGTGATGTAGAGGACAATGGCGCGGCGGGCACGTCCACGTCTGTGGTGCTCGGCGGTCTGAACAGCACCAGCGGCGGCGCGGACCGGAGCCCATTGTTGTCCGTACGCGCATCGCCAGGGGAGCGGCTCGGCTCGGCTGGCTCGACGACGGTCGATCCGGGCAGCAGCGCCGGGCGGTTGGGCGGGACACCAGGCGCGTCCCTCGACGCCGACGGGCGGGCAGAGGTGCGGGTACCTCTCTTGTCGTTAGCCGCTGGTGGGCTACCGCGAGGCGCAGCACCATAGGAGTTGTGGGAGAGAAACAACAAAATTGTGCCAACGTGCCGCACCCTTTCGACCGGACGGTTGGGTCCGCCACGAGCTCCACCGGCCCACTGGCCCACGTGCGCTCGTCCCTGTCTGCAAAGCGGGGCTTCAGGAAGAGCGACGCCGTCGTCACGTACAGGCGGGACTGGACATTCATGGGCCACTGGGCGGGCTGCACCTGCAGGCGACAGCTGTCGTGCAGACGGGGCGCTCGACCAACCCCCTAACCCCCGAGGCGCCGTCCGCTGGGGCCTCGCGCGAAGACGGGTCAGCCGCGCAGTGCACTGTCAGTCGCGTGTACGTAGCGGAGCGCTGTTCAGGCGGCCCGCCTCGTTTCAGGACACCACGCTAAGGCACGGCTTCCCCTCCACCGCCCACAACCCGCGCGTCGTGCCTGAAGAGCACCCTGCCTGTCCTCGGGGGGTGCTCGTGCGGCGCGAACCCCCTTCCGCCTCCGTGGCGTGTGGCCCATCCACCTGGCAATGCAGCCCCGTCCGAGGGCGAGAGGCGCGGGACAACCGTGACGGGAGACGGCTGTGGCCGCCCCATGCTGTGGACGCGCGTCCCCCGCCGGCCGCGCCACCTGGGTGCGTGACGGGCTGGCGGTCAACCGTCAAGATAGAAAGCGCCGCGCTCCCGCTACCGCAGTGTTTCCTGCGGGGCTAGGGGCCCGACGCAAGGCACCCATTACTCGTTGCCGCGGGTCCGGCGGCGTTGACAGCGACGGCCGGTCGGGGGGTCAGGCTGACCTCGGATTCGCGCACCGTCCCCGCCACGGGATCGAGGTGGCGGGGACGGTGCGCAGCCACGTCGGGGCGGCGGTGGCGGCGGCGGCGCGGGACTGCAAAGCGCGCTTTTTGGACCATCCAATGCAAGGGCCGCCCGCGGGCGGCGCCCAATGAAACGCGCGTAGGGCAATGCTGCCCGCCACCGACGGGGGTGTTTGTTGGCGCACCGGAAACCGTGGCAACGGGGATCGCCGGCTCGACCGCCGCCGCTTCGCGACCCCGCGGTCCGCGGACCAAGCGGTGGCAGTATCCGCCGGCGTAGGGGCGTCCGGTCATCCCCACCCCCCCCCCCCCCCCCCCCCCCCCACCCCCCCTCCCGCCCCCCCCCTCCCGCATCCACCCCCCCCGCCCCGCCCGGCCGCTCGTTGTCCGGTGCCCCCCCCCTTGCCCCCCGTCGCCACCCCCCGTCGGCTGGC